>Ga0209429_10001597_pt1 | contig 13873 bp, 10 predicted proteins | sample BarGraNGADG00212_3_FD_184493 | JGI IMG/M metagenome (GOLD analysis project Ga0209429, IMG submission 184493) | Arctic peat soil microbial communities from Barrow, Alaska - Barrow Graham LP Ref core NGADG0004-212 (SPAdes) (version 2) | ecosystem: Environmental > Terrestrial > Soil > Wetlands >... | reverse complement strand
GAAGCCGAAGTACTGCATCGCCTTACGCATGGCGCTCATGTTGGTGCTCCGCTCTCACACTTGGGTCTTGCTTCCACCACGGTAGGCGAGGCATCGCGGGGCCGCGATGATCGACACGCCGTGGTCTCGATGCCGTGGTCTCGATGCCGTGGTCTCGATGCCGCGATGATCGACACGCCGTGGTCTCGAGCTCGTCACGCTCTCGCCTCGCACAACACGACGCCCGACTGCCGTCCCGTTACCTTTTCCCTGCGATACGAGAAGAGGTTCAGGTCCTCGAAAGTGCAGTAGCGGTGCCTGAAGACGTTCGTCATGCCGAGTTCGGCGAGCCGCGCGGCCACTGCACGTGGCAGGTCGAGGGCGGGGCTGCCCCAACTCGTCGTGGCGGCGGCCATCGGGTGGTCCTTGGCAACTCGGGCCCTCAGCTCGCCCGATACCTCGTAGCAGTGGCCACAAATGGCAGGTCCGATGCTCGCGGTGATCATCTCTTCGTGGCGCCACCCGTTGCGAATATCGACGAGGGCGGCAACGGCCGCATCGACGATGCCCTTGCGCAGGCCCTCGCGACCGATGTGCACGGCAGCGACTGCTCCCGAGAGTCCGTCGTGTATCAAGAGCGGCACGCAGTCGGCCGCGAGGGTAGCGAGAGCCAACCCTGGGACGGTCGTGATCAGCGCGTCGGCCTCTGGAGGTTCCCTTCCATCCACGTATTCGCTGCCAAGCACCGCCACGATCGCGTCATGCTGCGGCCTCATGAACACAACGGTGCCGCCGACTCGCTCTTGAACGACCGTGCGGTTCACCGCGACCGCGGAGGGATCGTCGCCGACGTGTTCTGCCAGGTTGAGTTGATCGAACGGCTTGGCGCTGACGCCCTCGTATCGATCCGTGAAGAATGCCCTGACAGGTAGTCGGGCGTCCATCGCTACTTCAAGAACTCCGGAACATCGAGCGCGTCTTCGTCCACCCACCGTGGACGCACGTCGATCGCGGCTGTGCGCGCCTCTGGCTCGCGCGCCTGGACCGGAACCACATCGTCCTCCACCGGAGCGTCGATGGGCTCCAGCACGGCCGTTGACGGCGTCGGTAGCGCCGAAGGAACGGTGCCCAGCGCGCCAACGTGGCGCCGAATCGTCGGTGCGCCGCCGTCGAAGCCCGCGGCGATGACGGTAATGCGGAGCTCGTCACCCAAGGCATCGTCGATGACGGTACCGAAGATGATGTTGGCCTCGGGGTGAGCGGCCTCGCGGACTAGGCGCGCGGCGATCTCGACCTCCTTGATACCGAGGTTTGATCCACCCGCGATGCTGAGAAGCACGCCGTGCGCGCCCTCGATTGAGGCCTCGAGAAGCGGCGAAGAAATGGCACCCTCGGCCGCGGTGAGCGCCCTGTTCTCTCCACGGGCGCTCGACACGCCCATGAGTGCCGTTCCTGCACCCTTCATGACGGACTTCACGTCATTGAAGTCGACGTTGATGAGGCCCGGAGTGGTGATGAGATCGGTGATTCCCTGAACGCCGCCCTGCAAGACCTGGTCGGCGGCCGCGAAGGCGCCCAATACCGACAGGCTCGCGTCGTCGATGTCGAGGAGCCTGTCGTTGGGAATGACGATGAGTGTGTCGACCTCTTCGCGCAAACGCTCGATGCCCGAATCGGCCTGATCTGAACGGCGGCGGCCCTCAAAACTGAATGGCCTTGTCACCACGCCGACGGTGAGCGCTCCGAGGCCGCGAGCGATGCGCGCCACCACGGGGGCACCGCCGGTACCGGTGCCGCCGCCCTCTCCCGCTGTCACGAAGACCATGTCGGCTCCACGGAGGGCCTCGGCCACCTCGTCCTCGTGATCCTCGGCTGCCTTGCGACCCACCTCGGGGTCGGCTCCTGCGCCCAGTCCGCGCGTCAGTTCCCTGCCGATGTCGAGCTTGACGTCGGCATCGGACATGAGCAACGCCTGGGCGTCGGTGTTGATGGCGATGAACTCGGCGCCCTTAAGGCCCACCTCGATCATGCGGTTTACGGCATTGACGCCGCCGCCGCCGACGCCGACGACCTTGATCGCCGTGATGTAGTTCTGCGGTACGGCCATGGCCTTCCCTTCAACATTAACGTTCAACTTGAGGGTCAGAGTTATGTCAAGTCGACCTGTGTAGACGGTACGTGGAGTACTGGTCGATCCAGCGGACGTGCGCTCGCGTGTCGCGCGACTTTCCTACCTAGAGGCTCGCGTGATGGGCAGGGTTGGTGCCGAAACGTCGATGACACCCGCGCTCGACGCAGATGGCGAGGCGAGCATGACCTGGAGCACTTGAGCCTTCAACGCCGAGTCTTCCGCGCTCCCCCACTCGATGTGTGGCCCGTCCCTCAAGTCGAACGACACCGTGTCCTCGGTTTGGGCGCCTATTCCGCTCACCCTCCCAAGAAGGTCGGCCGGAAGGTTGCGTATCACCTCAAGCACCGCCGCAAGCACCCGGACGTCACCGACGGGAACCGTCACGAGCGGGAGGTCTGCCGGCGCCTGGTCGACGAGGCCCACCTGAATCGCGTCAGCATCGAGAAGAGCAAAGCCGGTTGCGCTTGCGATGACCGCGACCGGGTGACGAGGCACGAGAGTGACGCGCAACCCCGCGGGCCACACTCGCTCGACCTTGGCATCGAGCACCCCCTTGATGTTGCGCAACTGATCGGCAACGTGCGGAACGTTGAGCAACGCAAGGGATTCACCGTCGTGAGACTCAAGAACGCCGGTGACGGTGGTGGCGTCGATCTCGTTTGACAGCCCTGAGAGCTCGATCTTGGCGGGGTCAAGAGCGAACAGCGGAGACATGAAGAACGCCCACAGCGCGCCCGCGACCACCGCGGCCACCGCAGCCCAACGCCCGAAGCGCGCGAGGGCACGCCTTCTCTCGGTGCGTTTGCGCTCCGCCAGACGCTCGCGCATTCGATGGGTGACGGTATCGATCTGCGCACTCTTGGGGCCCACGCGGGTCCACGCCTGCGCGGCCGGAGAGTGGGCCTCACGAGGCGAGACGGGCCGGTCGTTGCGGTGCTCTTCGATATCGCGGCGCGGCCGAGTCTCCACCTGGCCCGAAGCGCGGCGCCTCGGGTCGTCCCTGCGCGGCCTCTTGCCCCGGTCGACGTCGGCCTTGGGTAGTTGAGCGCGCGCGGAGGGACGGGCGGCTTCGGGTTCCCGCGGTTGCGACCTGGCCACGCCCGGTGGCCTGCGCTCAGCCACGGCGCGCCTCCAAAGCGGTCACGATCCACCCGGCCGCCTCGGTGACCGTACCCGAACCGATCGTCATGACCGTGTCGCCTGACCGCGCCGCAGCCGCCGCCCTACTCGCCGCGTCGGCCAGGTCGTCCGCGAGTTCGAGCGTCGTGCCTGCGCCGAGCACCACCGCGTCGGCGATGAGTTGCGACGAGACTCCGGGGATGGGGTCCTCTCGGTCCCCATGGACGGGGGCGAGAATGATTGCCGCGTCGTCAATCGACAACGCCCTGCCAAACTCAACGCCGAGCGCTTGGGTTCTCGTGAACAACGCCGGCTGGAAGAGCACGATCAGGCGTCCGGCGCCCGCGGATCGTGCCGCGGCCAGCACCGCAGCGACCTCCGTCGGGTGGTGGGCGTAGTCGTCGATCACACGCACGCCATCCACCTCGCCCCGCAACTCGAAGCGCCTTCCGGTGCCGGCGAAGGACGCGATCGCCGCGGCGGCGCGGCTGGGGTCGACACCCAGCTCAACTACAGCGGCCCATGCGGCGGCCGCGTTGAGCCTCTGGTGAACCCCCGGAATAGGAACCGCCAACGGCACCGAGACATCGCCCCAGGAGACGGAGTCGGCGTCGACCCTGACGTCCGCGCGCGCGGCCGGGGTGCGAACCGACGATGCTCCATAACGGATCACGCGCGAGCCCGCCGCCTCGGCGGCGTCCGCCACTCTCGCGGATCCTGCGTCGTCGGCGCACGCGATCACCACGGGTGCCTTCGAGGCGAAATCTACGAAGGCCCTCTCGACCGCCTCGAACGAGCCATAGAAGTCCAAGTGGTCTGGCTCGACGTTCAGAACGATCGCGATGGCCGTGTCGTAGCGCATGAAGGAGCCGTCGGACTCGTCGGCCTCCACAACGGCCTCCGCCGCGGTGCCTCCATATCCACCCGCGACGGCACCCTCGACGCCGTATACGCGGGCCCCGACCGCATAGCTCGCGTCGACGCCGCACGTGTGCAACACATGAGCCACGAGCGCCGACGTCGTGGTCTTGCCGTGGGATCCCGCAACCGACACCAGTCGCTTGCCGGTAAGGGCCCATGCAAGGGCCTCCGAACGATGCCACACGTCGATCCCAAGGGCCCTGGCACGCTCCAGTTCGGGATTCGATTCGCGCACAGCCGTGGAGATAACGACCACATCGGCGCCCGTCACGAGTTCGGGATCGTGGCCCACTCGCACGTCGACGCCTGCGGCTTCGAGAGCGGAAAAGTACGCGCTGCGCTTCTTATCGCTGCCGGTGACGACCACGCCGCGCGCGGCGACGAGGCGCGCGACGGCCGACATTCCCGAGCCTCCCACGCCAATGAAATGAAACCTCACACCTTCACCACGCGTTCGATGACGTCGGCGAGCCTTGCGGCGCCGTCGACGATGGCTACAGTCGCGGCGGCCGCTCGCGCCGCCTCCTGCGCCTTGCGGTCGAGGACGAGCGGCTCCGCGGCCAGTTCAAGAGAAGTGGCATTAAGGTCTGCGTCACGAATCAGCGTGGCTGCTCCCGCCTCGACCGCTCCCTTGGCATTGAGTGCCTGCTCGCCATTGCCATGCGGCAAGGGCACATACACCGCAGGCAGTCCAAGCGCAGAAACCTCGCACACCATGCCCGCACCCGCGCGACACACGACCGCGTCGGCAGCAGCAAACGCGGTTTCCATGTCGTGCACGTACTCCCGGATGACGTACATGTCTCGGTGCCTGGCAGGCAGATCACCGCGAGCGCGCTCGGCGCCGTCGGACTTGCCCCTGCCGGTGAGGTGGATCACGTGAACCCCGTGTTGCACCAAGTGTTCGATCGCCCCCGCAGTGGCCGCGTTGAGGTTGGCCGCGCCCGTGGAGCCCCCAGTGATCAGCAAGGTGGGAGCATCCGCCTCCCAACCCCACGACTCGCGCGCTCGTGCTCGAAGTTCGGTTCGCGTCTGGCCTTCAGACAGCCTCGCCGCGAGCTCCGTGATCGCAAGACGCATCGGCAGGCCGGTGACTTCGGCTCCGCGCAACGGCGTCCCCTCGAAGGTCACCGCGACAGCCGCGGCCCAGCGCGTGCCGAGGCGGTTCGCGATTCCCGGTGAGGCGTTGCCCTCATGCACAACGATCGGCACCTTGCGGCGGCGCGCGGCGAAGTAGGCGGGGGTCGAGACGTAGCCACCGAATCCCACGACGGCTTGGGCCTCGATCGCGTCTATCGCGCGAGTGCCCGCACGCACGGCCGCGTTCAATCGCACAGGTAACTTCAGCAGGTCGACCGACGGCCTACGGGGTAGAGGCACCTTGGGGACCACGTAGAAGTCGATGCCCGCTCGGGCAACCAACTCGGCCTCAAGGCCCTCAGCCGTACCGAGGGCCGCGACGTCGTGCCCCCTCGACAGGAGTTCCTCGGCGGTCGCGAGAAGTGGATTGGCGTGGCCCGCCGTGCCGCCGCCTGCGAGCAGAATCCTAGCCACGATTTCCCCTCACGACGATCCCCCTAGCCACGGCGCCCCCTTGCCATCACGGCGATCGAGCGCCGCATGACCGACGGCCGTGCGGAGAATGCCTGTTTCGCACCCGGTTCTGAGCGCGCGAAGGCCATCAGCGCCCCAATCGCGGCAAGCGTGGCAACAAGGGAAGAGCCCCCCGACGACACGAGCGGCAGCGGGATGCCCGTCACCGGCAGGAGCTCGAGCACTACCGCAATGTTGACGAAGGCCTGACCAACGATCCACGCGCCGATGGCGGCCGCGGCGATTTGTGCGAACGGGTCCTTGTGGCGGCGCACGATGCGGCCCACGGCGATCACCATCATCGTGAACGCAATCAACACCAGCAGGGTGCCGATGAGCCCGAACTCCTCACCCACGATGGCAAAGATGAAGTCATTGTCGGCCGCGGGAAGGTATCCCCATTTCTCCCTGCTCATTCCAGGGCCAACACCCCACAGTCCGCCCGACGCAAGCGCCCACGTGCCGTGAGTCTGTTGATAGCAGTCCGACGTCGGGTCGCAGTTCGGCGACGCCCACGTCAGGATGCGCTTCACTCTTGAATTGGCGGCGAAGACGAGAACGGTCATCGCGGCCGCCGCGGCAATGCCGCCTACGGCGAAAAAGCGAAAAGGGAGGCCCGCGACCCAGAACGCCGCGGCAACGAGCATCGCCAGGATGATCGCGGTTCCCATATCCTTGCCCGCCAACACCAGCCCAAGGACCACGAGCGCGCCTACGCCCCCTGGCACCATGATCTGCTTGAACGTCGTGAGGTGCTTCCTGAAGGTCGATAGGACGATTCCAAGGTAGAGAGCGAGCCCCAACTTGGCCATCTCGGAGGGTTGGACCGTCACGGGGCCCAACGTGACCCAGTTGCGGTTACCACCGACTGCCAAACCCTTGCTCATCACGAGGACGAGCAACGCAATCGCCCCGTAGAACACCCACGGTGCGAGAATCTTCCACCCGGCGACCGACAGGCGAGAGCCGACGACCAACGCGCCGAGGCCCACCGCGAGTGCCGCCAACTGGACGAGGAAGAGCGCCCAGGGATTGCCGTTCTGTTGGCGGATGGACGAGATCGAGGAACTCGACAACACCACCGCGAGGCCGACGAGAAGGAGTATCGACGTCGCGGCAACCAGCAAGTAGTAGCTCGTGGCCGGGGAGGACCAGAGGTTCGCTCGCGCGGCACGATGCGGCTCAGCCGTCACCTCATCTCCCTTCCAGGGCCCTCACCTTCTCGGCAAAGGCTTCGCCTCGGTCCGAGTAGTTGCGGAATTGATCCATCGATGCGCACGCGGGAGACAACAGCACGGTGTCGCCTGGGTGAGCGAATTCTCGTGCCGCCGCGACGGCGTCACTCATCACAGTTTCACCCGGGCCGATGCGCTTCACGGGGACATCTGCGGCGTGTTCGGCGAGCGCGCCAGCAAGCGGCTCCGCTTCCACGCCGATGAGGACGACCGCTCGCAGCCGATCGCGGACTTCCATGACGAGGGGGTCGAAGGACTGGCCCTTTGCGAGCCCCCCAGCGATCCACACCACGGAGCGATTGGGCCTGCCGCCGAACGCCGCGATGGCCGCGTGTGCGTTCGTTGCCTTCGAGTCGTCCACGTAGGCCACATCGTCGAGCCGTCGCACGAAGGCGGTGCGGTGGTGGTCAAGCGCGAATGCGCGAAGGCCCTCGCCGACGGACTCGGCCGAACCGCCCGCCGCGCGCACGAGCGCTGCGGCGCTCAGAGCGTTCGTGACGAGATAGGGCGGGACATCGCCAGCGACCAGATGCTGGAGGTCGCTCACATGGCCGATCTCGATGGCCTGCTGGTGGCGGGCCTCACCGAAGGCCCTATCAAGCAGGATTCCATCGACGACTCCCAACTGGGACGTTGATGGGGCGCCGAGGGTCACGCCCACCGCCCTGCACCCCTCGACGACGTCGGCCTCCTCGACCATCGTCTCCACCAAGCGATCACGGGAGGGGTACACGGCAGCGGTGCGCACATGCCTGTAGACGCGGGCCTTGTCGGCGCGATACGCCTCAAGAGAGCCATGCCAATCGAGGTGATCGCTGTCGACGTTGAGACATACGGTGGCCGCGGGTGAAATCGTCGACGTGAAGTGCAACTGGAGGCTCGCGATCTCGACCGCCAGGAGGCCATGACCGGCCCGCGCGGCGTCGATCACGGGTTCGCCCATGTTGCCGCACACCTTGACATCGATGCCAGACGCCGTCGCAATGGCACCCACCATTTGAGTGGTGGTGGTCTTGCCATTGGTGCCTGTCACCATGACCCACGGCGCGTCGTTCGCGCGTACTCGCCAGGCAAACTCCATTTCGGACCACAACGGCAGACCCGCTGCTTGGCAGGCGAGGACGGGCGCGCTGTGGGGGGAGAACGCCGCAGAGACCATGACGGCGTCGAATTCGTCGAGCCTCAGCCCATCAATCGACGTGGCATCGGCGCCGCCGTTCGCGTCAACGGACACCGCGCTCGCACCCACCTCGTTGAGGGCGCGCACGGCCGAGCTTCCGCCGACGCCCATGCCCAGGACGAGGAATCGCGAGCCGGAGAGGTGCTCTCCACCGTCGGGCGAGTCGGGGGTAATCATGTCGAGCATCAGCCGCCTGAGGCCAAACTGGACACCCATTCGGCGTAGAAGAGCCCCATGCCAAAACCCGTGAAGAGGATCGCGACAATCCAGAATCTCGTGACGATCGTGACCTCGCCCCACCCAAGCAGCTCAAAGTGGTGGTGAAGTGGCGCCATCCTGAACACCCTCTTGCCGCCCGAGATCTTGAAGTAGCCGATTTGGATGACCGAGCTGAGCACGATGATCACGAAGAGGCCACCGAGGATGCCGCCCAGGATCTCGGTGCGGCTCACGATTGTGATTCCGGCGATGGCGCCGCCGAGCGCCAAGGACCCGGTGTCTCCCATGAAGATCTTCGCGGGCGAGGTGTTCCACCACAGGAAGCCGACGCACGCGCCCGCGATCGCCGCGGCAAGGATGGCGAGGTCGCGTGGGTCCCTCACCGCGTAACACGTCGCAGGGTCGAGGTTCTTGACGCCGCACAACTGGTTGCTTTGCCAGATGTTCACCAGGACGTAGGCGCCGAAGAAGATCATCGCCGCGCCCGTCGCGAGGCCGTCGAGACCATCGGTGAGGTTGACGGCATTCGACCAGGCCGTGATCAGGAAGTTGGACCACACCACGAAACCGATGAGGGCGGCGGTCGGCCCCCAGATGGCCAAGTCGACCGAGGTGTCCCTCAGGAATGAGATGGCCTTCGAGGCGGGGTACATACCGTAGCCGTTTGGAAATTGGAGCGCTAGCAGGGAGAACGCAATTCCCACGAGCGCCTGAAGTGCGATCTTCCATCTGGCATTCAGGCCGAGCGAACGTTCCCTGGTGATCTTGATGCCGTCGTCGAGGAAGCCCACGAGCCCCATGCCGAGCATCAGACCCACCACGAGTATGGAAGAGACGTTTGGCGCGCGTTCGGTGAACAGGTTTCCCAGGCCCCAGCCAAAGAGGGACGCGACGATGATGACGACGCCACCCATTGTCGGGGTGCCGCGCTTCGTGTGGTGCGACGCGGGTCCATCCTGACGAATGAACTGCCCAAACTGGCGCTTGTTCAGGTACCGAATCACCCATGGCGTGCCGAGGAGGGAGATAAGGGTTGAAATCGCCCCTGCGAGCACTATCGCCCTCATGAAACCTCCTCGATCAACTGATCGGACAATCTCCACAGCCCAGTGCCGTGTGATCCCTTGACCAGGACGGTGTCCCCCGGTGCGACCCTGCTCGCGATCAATTCGCGAGCCTCGTCAATCGTAGCGACGAACGCGGCCTCATCCCCCCAGGAGCCCTCGCGGACCGCCGAAACGAAGGCGGGACGCGCTCCGTCACCCACGACGACCAGGTGATCGATTCCGAGCCGAACTGCGTCTTCCCCAAGGAAGTCATGCGCCGCGATGGATGCCTCGCCCATTTCGAGCATTTCGCCGATGACCGCCCATGTCCTGCCGCCATCGGCGACCGCCTTGAGAGCCCTGAAGGCCGCCCGCATCGACTCGGGCGAGGCGTTGTATGCGTCGTCGAGAATGCGCACGCCATCGGAGCGCTCGTGCAGGGCCATGCGGTGCGGGCTCACGGGCAACGCGGCGCCGACCGCCGCTGCGGCCGCCTCCGCCGTCATGCCGCACTCGAGGGCCACCGCGATCGCGGCGAGGGCATTCGTCGCGTGGTGGTCACCAACCAGCGACAGTGCCACCTCGTGACCGCGAACGGAGAACCTCGCGCGCCCCGCCTCCGTGCGACGATCCACACCTGCGACGTCGGCGTCGCCAAATCCGAAGGTGACGGTGCGCGGCGCCCTGCCGATCATGGCCGCAACCAAGGGATCGTCGGCATTGAGAATTCCCGTTCCGCCGGGAACGACGCCATCGAGAAGCGTTGCCTTCTCCTCGGCGAGGGCGGCCATCGAGCCGTATCCTCCCGCGTGCGCGGAACCAATCATGAGGACCACGGCAATATCGAGTGGCGCGATCGCCGTGAGGTACGCGATGTCCCCCGGCGCGGAGGCGCCCATCTCCAACACCAGATGGCGAGTATCGGGGCCCGCAGTGAGCACGGTGAGCGGCAAACCGATCTCGTTGTTGTAGCTGCCCACGGGCGCCACCGCATGCGGAAGCACTTGGGCGAGGATGTCCTTGGTCGACGTCTTGCCGTTCGATCCCGTGATGCCGATGACCACCACGTCGCCCTCGTGGCGCAGCGCCTCGAGGTAGATCCTGGCCAAGGCGCCAAGCGCTACCGTGACATCGTCGACGAGGATGTGAGGTCCGTCGATCGTTCGCGATACCAGCGCAAGCGTCCCGCCCGCGGCAAACGCGTTGTCGACGTAGTCGTGACCGTCGACGTGCTCGCCGACGAACGCGACGTAGAGCGCCCCTGGCGTCGCGTCTCGGGAGTCCTTCACGACAGACGTCACCACCGTGGCGGCATCGGCGACGAGCACTCCGCCGACGGCATCGGCGATCCACTGGGCTGTGAGCGACCTCACGATGACCCCTCGCGCTCGTCTGCGTGCCTCTCCGCGACGATCCGCGCATGGGCCTGGAGGTACGCGTCTCGGTCGTTGTACCTGTAGAACACCCCGGCAATCTCCTGGGTTGGCTCGTGCCCCTTGCCCGTCACGATCACCGTGTCGCCCGGCCTTCCCAAGCGGAGGCCGTATTCGACCGCGGCGATGCGCGGTGCAATCTCGTGCACGTCGCGCAAGTCGGGACGAACCCTTTCGATGCCTGCGCGAATGGCTGCTCTTACCGCCGCAGGTTCCTCAGAACGCGGGTTCTCATCGGTGAGCACGATGACGTCGGCCAGGGTGGCGGCGATCTCGCCCATGACGGGTCGCTTGCCTTGGTCGCGGTCGCCGTCAGAGCCGAAGATGAGGATGAGCTTGCCGGGGGTGATGGGGCGCACGCCTTGGAGGGCGAGGGTGAGCGCATCGGGCGTATGTGCATAGTCCACGATCGCGAGCGGATCGACCTCGCTGCGCTCGATGACGCGCTCCATGCGGCCAGGCACCTCATGGGCGGTCGCGACGCCACGGATGGCGGCCTCGAGTGGCACGCCCGCCGCGTGAGCCGCGACAACGGCCACGGCGGCGTTCGACACGTTGACGAGGCCGGGCAATGGGCTCTCCGCCGCGTGGCGAGTGCCGTCGGGCGCCACCAGCGTGAATTGGGAGCCGACGCCGTCGAGTCCCACCTGGGCGTCCTCGACATTCCAGTCGCCGCGCGGAGAAGACGGCCGCGTCGAGACCGTCTCGACGGGGATGAGTGCCTCTCGCGCGAGGTGCTGGGCGTACTCGTCGTCGATGCACACCACTCCCCTGCGTGCCCTCCCTGGCGCGAAGAGCTTGGCCTTGTCGGCCAGGTAGCGGTCCATCGTCTTGTGGAAGTCGAGGTGGTCCCACTGGAGGTTGGTAAAGACCGCGACGGCGAAGTCGACGCCCGCGATGCGATCGAGCGCCGCGGCGTGCGAGCTGACCTCCGTGATCGCTGCGGTCACCCCCTCCTCGAGCATGCGCGCGAGCAGTCCGTGCAGCACGGGAGCCTCAACGGTCGTGCGCGGAGACTCGACGGCCTCGTCCCCGATCCGCAGCTCGACCGTACCGAGAACCCCCCGGTGCGCGTGCACTTGGGCGAGAGCATTGTCGATGAAGTAACTCGTGGTGGTCTTGCCGTTCGTTCCCGTGATCCCCACGAACGTCAATCGCGACGAGGGATGGCCGTAGACCGCCGCCGCGGCGTCACCCATGGCGGCACGCGTGTGTGGCGCGACAATCACGGGAACCGCGAGGCCCTCGGCCCGCACCATGTCGCGCCCGGCGGCGTCGGTGAGAATTGCGACCGCCCCTGCCGCGACCGCACCGGCCGCGAAGAGAGCGCCGTGCTGAACGAGTCCCGCGAACGCGCCGAAGAGGTCGCCCTGGCGAACGTCGCGCGAGTCAACGGTCGCGCCCGTGATGAGAACATCCTCGCCATCGAGCGCCAATGGATCGAGACCCGCCGCCACCGCAAGCTCACTCAAAAGGACGGGTTCGACGTGCGCGGGGCGCATCGTCATCGTCATATCACTCCCAGGTGATCGGGTATTGCGTCAGCGTTCCCGCCGAGGGAGGCACGCGCAACGTCTGCAAAGCAAAGGTTGCCACGTCCTTGAACACCGGTGCGGCAACGTCGCCGCCGTAGATCGAAGACTTGGGGTCATAGAGGATCACGGAGACGACGACGCTCGGGTTGTCCGCGGGAGCGATTCCCACGAACGACGCGACGGTGCGGGTCATGGCGCCGGTCGCATCGGCGGCCTGGGCGGTACCCGTCTTGCCTGCCACCAGGTAGCCGGGAATCTGCGCGGCCTTGCCCGTTCCGTCCTGTGTCACCTCGTTGAGCATGCTCATCAACTCGCTCGCCGTGTTCGACGAGATCACGCGCACGGGCACGCTCGGTTCCTTCGGCGTGAAGGTCCCGTCGGCGTTGTCGAAACCCTTCACGATCGTGGGCGCCACCTTGACTCCGCCATTCGCGACGATGCCATAGACCTGCGCCGTCTGCAGCGCTGTCACCGACACGCCTTGACCGAACGTGGTGGTGTACTTGGTGCGGCCGTCCCAGTTTTGCCACGGGTGCAGAATTCCTGGCGACTCCGATGCGAGGCCGATGCCCGTGCGCGAACCGAGGCCGAACGCGGTCATGTACTTGTAGCGCGTCTCGTCGCTCATCTGTTGGCCGATTTGCACGGTGCCCGTATTCGACGACATCACCAGCACCCCGGTGAGCGTCAGCTTCTCGTCCGCGTGAGGCTCGGCGTCCTGGAAGGGCTGGCCGTTGGGGGTCGTGTACTTGTAAGGCGCCACGTATTGCGACGTGGGGGTCGCGACGCCCTCCTCGAGCGCCGCGGCCATGGTGATGACCTTGGCGGTCGATCCTGGCTCGAAGACCTGCTCGACGGCCCCCGACCCACGGTGAGCCGCATCAGTGGCTTCCGGATGCGCCGGGTCGACGGCTCCGGAGTCCGCCATCGCCAAGACCTCACCCGTCTTCGAATCCATCACGACTACCACGCCGCTGCTCGCGCCCGTCTCGCTCAGCGCCCGCGCGAGTCGCTGCTCGGTGAAGTACTGGATGTCCCTGTCGATCGTGAGAACGACCGCTTGCCCTGGAACCGCTGGCGTTTCCGAGTGGACTCCTGCGGGAATGGTCGTGCCGTACTTGCTCTGCTCGTAGGTCCTCGAGCCAGGCGTGCCTTCGAGTTGCTTCTGAAAGGCCTGCTCGATTCCACCCGATCCGACCGGAACCTTGCTGCTCGCGGATCCGGCCATGAAGCCGATGATGTTGCCCGCCGTGTTCCCGTTGGGGTAGAGCCTTTGCGAAGCCAACTCCCAACTGATTCCGGAGATGCGCTCCGCCTGGATGAGGCCGAGGACCTCGGGAGTGAGGTTCTTTGCGACGTACTTGAACGGCTCGTCCCCCTCGAGGGTTGCCCCCAACTCGGCCTCGCTCACGCCGAGGATGGGCGCGAGGATCTTGGCCGCATCGAGAGGACCCGCGGCGGTGACCGGACCCGGCGACGTGC
>Ga0209429_10001594_pt1 | contig 13889 bp, 11 predicted proteins | sample BarGraNGADG00212_3_FD_184493 | JGI IMG/M metagenome (GOLD analysis project Ga0209429, IMG submission 184493) | Arctic peat soil microbial communities from Barrow, Alaska - Barrow Graham LP Ref core NGADG0004-212 (SPAdes) (version 2) | ecosystem: Environmental > Terrestrial > Soil > Wetlands >... | reverse complement strand
CGGCCATCCGGGACCACCAGGTGGTGATCGTCGCGGGGGAGACCGGCTCGGGGAAGACCACCCAGATCCCCAAGATCCTGCTCGAGCTGGGCCGCGGGCGGGACGGCCAGATCGGGCACACCCAGCCCCGGCGGATCGCCGCGCGCACGGTTGCCGAGCGGATCAACGAAGAGCTCAGCGGAGATCACGCCTCGGCGGTGGGCGCGCTCGGCTCGATCGTCGGCTACCAGGTCCGGTTCACCGACCAGTCCTCCGAGCAGACCCTGCTCAAGGTGATGACCGACGGCATCCTGCTCGCCCAGATCCAGCGCGACCCGCGCCTGCTCGCCTACGACACCCTGATCATCGACGAGGCGCACGAGCGGTCTTTGAACATCGACTTCATCCTCGGCTACCTGACCCGGCTGCTGCCCCAAAGGCCGGACCTCAAGGTGGTCATCACGTCGGCCACGATCGACTCCGAGCGGTTCGCGCGGCACTTCGGAGGACCACCGACCGCCGAGGCGCCCGACGGCGTCCCCGCGCCGGTTGTCCAGGTCACCGGGCGCACCTACCCGGTCGAGATCCGCTACCAGCCGTTGGTCGCCGATCGAGATGACCTCGACGTCAGCCCCGACGACCCCGACGACCCCGACACCTCACCCGACTCACCGGCCTCACCCGCACAGTGGAGCGATGCGCGCGCGGAACGCTCCACTCGACCCCATCCGCGAGCGGAACGCTCCACTCGAGGGAGCAAAGGCGGCGCCCGCGCCGAGGACCGGGACGTGATGACCGCCATCTGCGAGGCGGTCGACGAGCTGTGTGCCGAGGGGCCCGGCGACATCCTGGTGTTCCTCTCCGGCGAGCGGGAGATCCGCGACGCCGAGGACGCCCTGCGCGGCCACCTCGGGCCCCGCGTCACCGACCAGCGCCACCCGCGTGCCGTCGAGCTGCTGCCGCTGTACGCGCGGCTGTCGTCGGCCGAGCAGCACCGGGTGTTCGCCCGGCACACCACCCGCCGCGTCGTCCTGGCCACCAACGTCGCGGAGACCTCGCTGACCGTGCCGGGCGTGCGGTACGTCGTCGATCCCGGCACCGCCCGGATCTCGCGCTGGTCCAAGGCGACCAAGGTGCAGCGGCTGCCGATCGAGCCGGTCAGCCAGGCGTCGGCGAACCAGCGCGCCGGCCGGTGCGGCCGGGTCGCGGACGGCATCGCGATCCGGCTGTACTCGCGCGCGGACTACGAGTCCCGGCCGGAGTTCACCGAGCCGGAGATCCTGCGCACCTCGCTGGCCTCGGTGATCCTGCAGATGGTCGCGGTGGGCGTCGCGGCGACCCCCGACGACGTCGCGCGCTTCCCGTTCGTCGACCCGCCGGACGTGCGTGCCGTGCGCGACGGCGTCCAGCTGCTCACCGAGCTGAACGCCCTCGAGGCGCAACCCGGCGGCGTGACCCGGCTGACCGACGTCGGGCGGGCCCTCGCCCTGCTGCCGATGGACCCCCGGCTGGCCCGGATGGTCGTGGAGGCGGGCCGGCGCGACGTCGCGCGCGAGGTGATGATCATCGCCGCCGCGCTGTCCATCCAGGACCCGCGCGAGCGGCCGGCCGAGGAGCGGGCCCAGGCCGACCAGGCGCACGCCCGGTTCGCCGACCCGACGTCGGACTTCCTCAGCTACCTCAACCTGTGGCACTACCTGCGCGACCAGCAGCGGGAGCTGTCCGGCAGCGCGTTCCGGCGGATGTGCCGGGCGGAGCACCTGAACTACCTGCGGCTGCGCGAGTGGCAGGACGTGGTGACTCAGCTCAAGGAGATGGCGCGCCCGTTGGGGATCACGGTGCGGCCGCCGGCCCGGGTGGCTGCCCCGGACGCGACGCCCGCACAGTGGAGCGATCGGTCATCACAACGTTCCAATGGGAGCGATGTGGCCGCGGACCGCTCCACTCTGCGCGAGGTTCGGGGGGAGGTGGAGGTGGGGGAGGTGCGGGAGTTCCGGCTGGCCTGGGACGCGGACCGGATCCACCAGTCGGTGCTCGCCGGGCTGCTGTCCCACCTGGGCATGCAGGAGGCCACCGAGGTGCGGGTTGGGGCGCGCGCGGCGCCCACCAAGGCCGGCGGCGCACCCGCGCGCAAGCTGGTGCGCAACGAGTACCTGGGCGCCCGGGGTGCCCGGTTCGCGATCTTCCCGGGGTCGCCGCTGTCGCGGAAGCCGCCCGCCTGGGTGATGGCCGGGGAGCTGGTGGAGACCTCCCGGCTGTGGGCCCGCGACGTCGCGCGCGTGCAGCCCGAGTGGGCCGAGGAGCTCGCCGCGCACCTGGTCAAGCGCACCTACTCCGATCCCACCTGGTCGGGCAAACAGGGGGCGGCCGTCGCGAACGAGCGCGTGCTGCTCTACGGCCTGCCGATCGTCGCCGGCCGCCGCGTGCTGTACGCCAAGGTCGACCCGGGGCACGCCCGGGACATGTTCATCCGGCACGCCCTGGTGGAGGGCGACTGGGTCACCCACCACGGGTTCTTCCACGCCAACCGCGAGCTGCTCGCCGAGGCGGAGCAGATCGAGCACCGGGCGCGGCGCCGGGGGATCGTTGCCGACGACGACGCCCTGTTCGACTTCTACGACGAGCGCATCCCCGACGACGTGGTCTCCGCCCGGCACTTCGACACCTGGTGGAAGGGCATCCGCCGGGAGCACCCGGACCTGCTCGACTTCAGCCTGGAGATGCTGGTCGGCGACGTCGCGGTCGACGAGGCCGCGTTCCCGTCGGTGTGGCCACAGGGCGACCTCGAGCTGCCGCTCACCTACCAGTTCGAGCCCGGGACGGAGTCGGACGGGGTGACCGTCGACATCCCGCTGTCCGTGCTCGCGCGGGTGCGGCCGGAGGGCTTCGACCGGCTGGTGCCAGGGCTGGCCGAGGACCTGGTGGTCGCGCTGATCCGCGCGCTGCCCAAGGCGCTGCGGGTTGTGCTGGTGCCCGCGCCGGACGCGGCGCGGGCGATCGTCGCGTGGGCGGCGGCCAACGAGCCGGCCTGGGTGGATGTGGTCCGCGCGGGGGACATGGCGCCGTCGTGGGCGTCGACGCTCGGCCGGGCGGTACGGGCGCTCCGGGGGGTTGAGGTGCCCGACGACGCGTGGGACGCCTCGCGCCTGACGCCGCACCTGCGGATGCGGTTCCGGGTGATCGAGACGCGGGGCCGGTCGACGTCGGTGGTGGACGAGGGCGCTGATTTGCTGGCGCTGCAGCGACGGCTCGCCGCGCGGTCGGAGGATGCCGTGCGGGTCGCCGTGCGGTCGGCGGTGCGGGACGCGATGCGGGAGGTTGCGGCGGCGTCGGCGGCCGACCCAGAGACGGCGGCTCCACGCGCAGAGTGGAGCGTTCCGGAACGACACGCCGGCGCGTCGCTGCCGGAACGCTCCACTCTGCCGAGTGACGGAGCCCGTTCCTCGAGTTTCGAGCAGTCGCATCTGACAACGTGGCCAACGGATCTGCCTGACGGTCGGATCCCGGCGGTCATCGCCACCGCGTCGGGCGGCCTGACCGTGCACGCGTACCCGGCGCTCGTCGTCGACTCCTCCGCTCCGGGCCCACGTTTCGCTCGGATCGGTGCATCAGACGAGCAGATCCGAGCGAAACGTGGGGCTGGCGGTGGCGATCACCGCGGGGCTCGGCCGGTGCACCTGCGGGTGCTCGCGACGTCCGCCGAGCAGGCGCTTCAGCACGGCCCGGCTGTGCGCGAGCTGCTGCTGTCCGAGCTCGCGCTCGCGACGCCGCGGATCACCACGCGGTGGGCGACCGCCGAGTCGCTGACCCTCGCGGCCAGCCCGTACCCGAGCACCGACGCGCTGGTGGCCGACCTGCAGCGGGCCGCGATCGACGTCGCCGCCGCCGAGCGGGGGACCGACCTCGGTACCGTGCGCGACGCCGACACCTACGCCGGACTCCGCACCGCGCTACGGGATGCCCTCGAGGACCGGACCTACGCCGTCGCGCGGGACACCGCCGCCGTGCTCACCGCGGCCCGCGAGCTGGACGCGGACATGCGCGGGATCACCAGCCTGGCGCTGCTCTCCACCGTCCACGACATCCGCGGCCAGCTGGCCGGCCTGGTCCACGACGGGTTCGTCGCCGACGCCGGTGCCGCCCGCCTGCCGCACCTGGTCCGCTACCTGCGCGGGGCGAGATTCCGGCTGGCCAAGGCCGCCGAGAGCCCCACGCGCGACGAGTCGCTGGCCTGGCATGTGGCCGAGGTCGCGAAGGCCTACGACGACGCCGTCGCCGCCGCCCGCGCGGCCGCCCCCGATTCGGCGCGGGACGCCCGGCTGGCGACGGCGCGCTGGATGCTCGAGGAGTTCCGGGTCAGCCTGTTCGCCCAGCAGCTCGGGACCGCCCACCCGGTGTCCGCCAAGCGGATCCGGAGCGTCCTGACCGGGTGAGCGGTCCGATACCTGCGCCCAGGCCAGGTGCACCGAGACCGGCCGACCCCGGTGACCGCCGGTCTGCACGTCCGTAACCGTAGGAATACGCTACGTTTACGTCATCGCACCGAACCGCCCCTCCCGCCCGAGCGGCAACCGCCGCGAACGGAGCAGCACATGATCGAGCTCACGAACCTCACCAAGAGGTTCGGCAAGAAGGTCGCCGTCGACGACGTCACCCTGACCATCCGTCCGGGCGTCATCACCGGTTTCGTCGGGCCGAACGGCGCCGGCAAGTCCACGACCATCCGGATGATCCTCGGCCTTGACCGGCCCACCAACGGCAAGGTCCGCATCGACGGACACTCGTTCGCGGGCTGCCGCGCGCCGCTGCGCACCGTCGGCGCCCTCGTCGACTCCAAGGGCGCCCAGGCGGGCCGGTCCGCCTACAACCACCTGCGCGTGCTCGCACGGACCAACGGGATCCCGCAGTCGCGGGTGGACGAGGTCATCGAGATCGTCGGCCTGACCGAGGTTGCGAACCAGCGGGTCGGGTCGTTCTCGATGGGGATGGGCCAACGGGTCGGCATCGCCGCGGCGCTGCTGGGCGACCCGCAGACCGTGATCCTCGACGAGCCGGCCAACGGCCTCGACCCCGAGGGAATCCTGTGGATCCGCAACCTGATGAAGGCGCTGGCCCGGGAAGGCAGGACGGTGTTCGTCTCCTCCCACCTGATGAGTGAGATGGCGCTCACGGCCGACCACCTGGTGATCATCGGGCGCGGCAAGCTGATGGTGGACATGCCGATGTCCCAGTTCATCGACGAGAAGGCGCAGAAGTCGGTGCTGGTGCGTTCGCCACGTGCCGGCGAGGTGGCCGAGCTGATCCTCTCGGCCGGCGGCGCCATCACCCGGCGCGACGACGGCGCCCTGGAGGTCACCGGGCTGACCGCACCTGCGATCGGGGACCTGGCCGGCGCGTCCGGGCTGCACCTGCACGAGCTCAGCCCACGCGGCAGCTCCCTGGAGGACGTCTTCATGGCGATGACCCAGGACGCCGTGGAGTTCCACGCACAGTCCGACCTCGACGCGATCGAGGCGCACCACCTGCCCCGCGCCCGCCACGAAGGGACCCCCTCATGAGCACCTCCGTCGCCGCAGCCACGCACGATCGGGTCGCCCGGTTCCCGGACGCCAAGGTGAGCCAGTGGCGGGTCATCGGGGCCGAGTGGCTCAAGCTCCGCACGCTCAGGTCGACGGTCATCACGCTCGCCGCGGCCTGCGTCGTCGTCGTCGGCTTCGCAGCGATGGCCGCGGGCGTCGTGTCCGGCGACATCACCCCCGAGACCAACGGCGCCGGACCGGCCGGCCAGATGCCGCTCCTGACGATCGACCCCACCTCGATCGCGATGGCCGGCACCTCGCTGGCCATGCTCATCCTCGGCAGCCTCGGCGTGCTGTTCATGTCCGGCGAGCACTCCTCCGGGATGATCCGCACCACGATGTCGGCCGTTCCCCAGCGGCTGCCGGTGCTCTGGGCCAAGACGCTCGTCCTGGTGGTCGTCTCGGCCGTGCTGATGACCGCCTCGGTCTTCGCGGCGTTCTTCCTCTCCCAGGCCATCCTGGAGGGGAACGGGCCGACCGCCGCGCTCTCCGACCCGGGGGTCACTCGCGCCCTGTGGGGCAACGTCGCGTACCTGGTCGGCGTCACCCTGATGGGGCTCGCGCTCGGCTCGCTGCTGCGCTCCTCCGCCGGGGGCATCGCCACGCTCTTCGCCGGACTCCTCGTGGTGCCGGGGCTGCTGGGTCTTGTGCTGCCGGACAGCTGGGGGAACGCGATCCTGCCCTACCTGCCCGACGCGGCAGGCCAGTCCTTCACCCTGGTCGACCCGAGCGCGGGATCCGGCTTCGGGCCAGGCTTCGGGTCCGGCGTCGACCTGCTCACGCCAGGCGCGGGCGCGCTGGTCTTCGTCGTCTGGGTGGTCGGGTTGATCGCGCTGGCCGCGACCCTGCTGCATCGCCGGGACGTGTAGGCCGGTGCGCGCGGACGCCGCACGGAACCGCGAATGCATCCTGGCGTCCGCGCGTGAGCTGTTCCTCACCCGCGGCGTCGACGTGCCGCTCGACCACATCGCCCAGCACGCCGGGGTCTCCATCGCCACGTTCTACCGGCGGTTTCCCGAGCGGCTCGACCTGGTCAAGGCGATCGCCTTCGAGGAGGTGACCGAGATGTGCGCGCGGGTCGAGGCCGCCTGCCGAGACCTCGATGCCGGCCACGGACGGCAGGCCTGGGAGGACTTCGTCCTGGACTCGGTGGCGGCACCACAGGGCAAGCTGATGCCGCTCCTCGCGGCCGGGTTCTCCCACCTGGTCGCCGACGACCCGCAGGTCGCCCAGAGCCAGGCGAAGGTCACCGAGTCCATCGATCGACTCCTCGCGGCCGCCCGCCGGCACGGACTGCTGCGAGCCGAGCTGGAACCCGTCGAGGTGATGGCCTTCCTGATGGTCGCCGGGCGTCCGATCCCGATCGTCGCCGAGGCCGCCTCCGACCGGCTGACGTTCAGGATGGTCCAGGTGGTGCTGGCCGGCCTGCGGCCGGACGCGGAGCACCCGATCCAGGGTGCGCCGCTGACGATCGCGGACCTGCCCGGCGGCCCCCCTGGGGCAACCGCGCGGTCCGCGAAACCGACGCAGTGCCCCGGGCCGGGAACGTCGCCGACCGGGTGAGTCGCTGGGGTGCCACTACGGCTCCGGCGACGGCGCTGCGGCCGCCGCGCCGGTACCTGCCCGTTGCGCCACTCGGGCGACCCACGCCCGTACATTTGGCCCCATGATGGACACCGCGCGAGAGCTCGAGCTGGCGCGCGTCGTGCTCGCCCGGAATACCCCTGCCGACGTGCCCCTGCTCCTCCACCTGCGCAACGGCCTGGTGCTGCTCCCGAGCGAGCGCCCCATCCGCGAGTGGGACGCCGACGACAGCGCCCCGCCGCTGCCCATCCGTCGCGCCGGCTGACCGCCGTCCCCTGAGCCTCCGGTCATGACCCGCTGCTTCGGCGACGGCGACCCGCTGTACGCCGCGTACCACGACACCGAGTGGGGCGTCCCGGTGCGCGGCGAGACCGAGCTGCTCGAGCGGTTCTGCCTCGAGGCGTTCCAGTCCGGCCTGGCGTGGATCACCATCCTGCGCAAGCGGCCCGCCTTCCGGGCCGCGTTCGCGGGCTTCGACCCCGAGGCCGTCGCCCGGTTCGCCGACGACGACGTCGCGCGCCTGCTCGCGGACGCCGTCATCGTGCGCAACCGGGCCAAGATCGACGCGACCATCGCTAACGCCCGTGCGGTGCTCGGCCTGTGGGACGCCGGCCGCACCCTCACCGATCTGGTCTGGTCGCACGCGCCCGCACCTCGGGCAGCCCGGCTCGCCACCTGGGCGGACGTGCCAACCCAGACGCCGGAGTCGGTCGCGCTGGCTCGCGAGCTGAAGGCCGCCGGCTTCCGCTTCATCGGCCCCACGACCGCCTACGCGTCGATGCAGGCCTGCGGGCTGGTGGACGACCACCTGGCCACCTGCGCCCTGCCGGCGCTCACGCCTCGCTGAACCCAACGGCGGCGACCTGCCGCATCAGATCCCGGACGATCCGCACGTCGGCGTCCAGCCAGTCCACCGACAGCCACGCCCCCGGCCCCAGCCAGCGCAGCTCGTCGTGCTCGACCAGCGGCCTCGGATCACCGGTGGAGACCACGGCGAGCCACAGGCGCATGACGTGGCGGTGCGAGATCCGCCACGTGCCGTCGTCGGGTCCGACCAGCTCGGATCCCAGGACGACCTCCACCCCGAGCTCCTCCCGGAGCTCCCGGCGCAACGCCTGCTCGGTGGACTCCCCGTGGTCGACCTTGCCGCCGGGGAACTCCCACCTGCCGCGCAGCCGCTCCGGGATCTGCCGCCGCGCGGCGAGCAACCGGCGCGGCGCCGCGAGGTCGTCCACCAGGGCGGCCGCCACCACCAGGACGGGGGACCCCGTCATCGATCCGCGTCGGGGTCCTCGGGGGACGAGGCGAGCTGCCCACCTCTTGCCCGCTCCTGCTCCGCCCACTCCTGGGCGCCGAGAGCCGTGTAGTGCCCCGAGGTCAGGGCGCCCGACGTGCGTGCCCATTCCGGGGCGGCTGCCTCGCGCGCGGCCCGGTCGGCGTCCTCCGCGGCCTGTGCCTCCCGCAGCGTGCGCTCGACGTGCGGCGGGAGCGCCTTGGCCACCGAGATGAGCAGGCCGAGCATCGCCCCCAGCTTCTCGGTCGGGAGGCGGCCGGCCCGCCACGCGAACACGTACGGTCCCTCGATCCGCAGGGCGAACCCACTGGCGTCGTCCTCCAGCAGCCGATCCATCACCCGGGGCGTGATCATGTCGTGGACGTACCGGGCGTCGGGTCCCTTCACCCGCCACCGGCTGTTGAACGCGGCCGACTCGAAGTCGACGTCCATGCCCCCCACGAACTTCGCGGCCTTGGCGAGCACGTCATCGGGGAGCACGTCGACCGTTGGGTAGTACGCCCCGAGCTCCACGGCGGTGATCTGGAACTCCTGGCGGATGTCGCCGTCCTCGCTCCGCTCGGCGAACCTGTGCGTGAACTGCACGCAGCGCCGGCCCTGGAACACGCCGCTCACCACGTCGACGTCCTCCCGCTCGGCGCCGTGACCGAACGGGTACGAAGTCAGCCCCCTGGCTACCGTCAACGAGCGCTCGGCGTAGGTCCAGCCGAGTCGCGCTGCGAGCGCCCGGAGCTCGCCCCGGTGCCGGTCCTGCTGGATGAACGTCACCACCCAGTAGGCCGCGAGGGCGATGGAGATGGCGATGAGCGCGACCAAGCCCCAGAAGCTCCGAAAGGGAAGCATCCACAGGACGCTGAAGCCCAGCCCGAGCAGCGCGACCGCACTCGCAGCGACGTTGCGTGCACTCAGCCTGAACATCGCACCCCCTTCAGCTCCTCGAGCGGCCGCCGCCGCGCCGCCGGCCTCACTCCGGCGGGTGCCAGTCGCCGCGGTTGGTCGCCACGATCTCGGCTGCCACGGAGGCGGGGGACTCCTCCGTGCGCGCGGGCCACCGCCGCTTGGGCATCGCCAGGACGTACACATCGACACCCCGGCCGGCCTTCGCCTCGTGGGTGATCAGGCGGTTCAGCCGGCAGGGTTCCTCCTGGCCCTTGCTCTGGCAGTCCCGCCGGGAGATGTGGCCCAGCCCGTGGCGGGCGCCGAAGCTGCGGTCAAGGTCGCGTGCGGAGCCGACATACCGCACGACGCCGTCGGTGACGAGTGCGAACACACCTGGCGACTGGGGGAGGCCGAACTCGGGCTCGATCCGGCTGAACGGACCCCGAGCCCACGCGGGGTAGCGCTGCTCGACGGCCGCCATCCCGGCGAGGGGGGAGCTGACCAGGACGACACCGCTCGCGTCACGTTCGACGAAGAGACGGCCGGAATAGGCGAGCACTCTGTGCGCCAGGACGATGTGGTCGGGCGCCCAGTGCTCTTCACCGACTGGCGGCACCGGCGGACTGTCCAACACTCACCTGCACATGACCAGGGCCCGGGAGGGCCGGAGCATCTCGTGCTCCGACACACTACCCGGGCCCGGAGGTCGGATCGGCATCCCCGCCGAAGATCAGCGGGGAGGGTGAGTCAGCGGAGGCCGAAAGCGCGTGCGCAGGCGACGGCGTCGGCGCGGGTGGAGACGCCCAGCTTCTTGTAGACGCTCCGTACCTGGGACTTGACGGTGTTCCGCGTGACGAACAGCCGCGTGGCGATCTGCTCGAGCGTGATGTCCTCGTCGAGGTTCGACAAGATCACGCGCTCGCGCCGCGTCAGGGGTTCAGCGGCCGTCCGCTGGGTGGGGACCTCTCGCAGTTCCATCATGATGACCTCCGGGTGTCCGGTGCTTATGGGGGCACCTCGCCGACTTACACCTGGAGAGAGCGCAGACTTCACCCCCCATGACGCGGTTTTCACCCGGAGTCTTGCGTGGTTCATGTTGCAGGACCCGCGCCAACACGCTACAAGACCCACGTATCGACGTTCCCGCAGGTCACGGGCATGGGAGCGTGTTTACTCTCTTGGGTGACAGCGTCACCCGTTCGGGTGAACGCCCGGGGGTATCAGCCGGCGGAAAGCCGGGCGTACTCCTCCGGGCTGAGCAGCTCACCGAGCGCCTGCACCGTCACCTTGATCAGCCAGCCGCGACCGAACGGGTCCGCGTTCACCACGGAGGGGTCGTTGACCGCCTCGGTGTTGACCGCCACGACGGTTCCGGTGACCGGCGCGTAGAGCTCCGAGACCGACTTGGTCGACTCGATCTCTCCGCACACCGCGCCTGCGGTCAGCGCCGTGCCCACCGGCGGCAGCTCCAGGAACACGATGTCGCCCAGCGCCTCGGCCGCTGCGGCCGTGATACCGACGGTGGCGGGGTCGTCGCTGCTCACCCACTCGTGCTCGGCGGTGTACCGCAGGTCCTCGGGGATCTGGCTCACGGGTTCTCCTTGGTTCGGGTCGGACGTCGGCCGGTCAGCTGGTACGACGGTAGAAGGGCAGGGGCACCACGCGCACCGGTTCGGCGCGTCCGCGGACGTCGACCTCCAGCTCGGTGCCTGCGGCGCTCACCTCCGGGGTGACGTACGCCATCGCGATCGGGTGGCCGAGGGTCGGCGAGGGCGCGCCGGAGGTGACCTGGCCGACCGTGACGCCGTCGCGAAGCACGGCGTACCCGTGCCGCGCGGCCCGCCGACCCAGCCCTTCCAGGCCCACCAGCAGCCGCGCCGGCTCGCTGTCCGCGCGCCCGGTCAGGGGCCCCCGTCCGACGAACTCCACCGGAGAGCCGTCGGCGTCGGTCTTGTCCAGGCGGACCACCCGGCCAAGGCCGGCGTCGTACGGGGTGGTGGTCCGGTCCAGCTCGTTGCCGTACAGCGGCATGCCGGCCTCCAGGCGCAGGCTGTCCCGGCAGGCCAGCCCCGTTGGCACGATGCCGACCTCCTGCCCGGCCGCCAGCACGGCCCGCCAGACCTCCGGAGCCCGCTCGGCAGCCACGAACAGCTCGAAGCCGTCCTCACCGGTGTAGCCGGTCCGGGCGACCATCGCGGGCACACCGGCGACCACCGCTGCGGTGGCCGCGTAGTACGGCTGCCCGACGACGGCGGCGCGCTCCGCGGCGTCGGGCAGCACCGAGGCGACGATCCCCCGCGCGGCCGGGCCCTGGACGGCGATCAACGCGGTGGCCACCGACTCGTCGGTCACCGTCGCTGTCGCGTCGCACCGGGCGTGCAGCTCGGCCAGCACCACCTCGGCGTTGGCCGCGTTGGCCACCACCAGGAAGTCCTGGTCGCCGACCCGGTACACGACCAGGTCGTCGATCACCCCGCCGTCCTGCGCGCAGATCATCGTGTACCGGGCCCGGCCCACCGCGAGCGCGGACAGCCAGCCGACCAGCGCCGCGTCCAACGCCGCCGCCGCGCCCGGACCGGTGATCCGGATCTCGCCCATGTGCGACAGGTCGAACAGCCCGGCGGTGGTGCGAACCGCGTGGTGCTCGGCGAGGTCGGAGGTGTAGCGCAGCGGCATCAGCCACCCGGCGTACGGGACAAGGGTGGCGCCGAGCGCCAGGTGCTCGGCGTGCAGCGGGGACTGACGCTCGCTCATATGTACTCCTCGATCGGTGGGCAGGCACACATCAGGTTCCGGTCCCCGGCCGCGTTGTCGATGCGGCGCACCGGCGGCCAGTACTTGTCGGTGCGCAGGCTCGGCAGCGGGAACGCCGCGAGCTCGCGCGAGTACGGCTTGTCCCAGGTGTCGGCCGCAACGGACGCCGCGGTGTGCGGCGCGCCGCGCAGCGGCGACTCCACCGCAGGCCACTCACCCGCGGCCACCCGGGCGATCTCCCCGCGGATGGCGACCATCGCGTCGCAGAACCGGTCGAGCTCGACCAGGTCCTCGCTCTCGGTCGGCTCGACCATCAGCGTTCCGGCGACCGGGAAGGCGAGCGTCGGCGCGTGGAACCCGTAGTCGATCAGCCGCTTGGCGACGTCCTCCGCTGTCACACCGGTGGCCGCCGTGTGCGCGCGGAGGTCGAGGATGCACTCGTGGGCGACATGGCCGCCCGGTCCGGTGTACAGCACCGGGAAGTGCTCGGTGAGTCGCGCGGCGACGTAGTTGGCGGTGAGCACCGCGTGCTCGGTCGCGGACCGCAGCCCCTCCGCGCCCATCAGCGCGACATACGCCCAGGAGATCGGCAGGATCCCCGCAGAGCCCTGCGGCACCGCCGACACCGGCGCGGCGTCCCGCCCGGGCAGGAACGGCGCAAGGTGCGCGGCAACGGCCACCGGTCCGACGCCGGGCCCACCGCCGCCGTGCGGGATGCAGAAGGTCTTGTGCAGGTTCAGGTGCGAGACGTCGCCGCCCATCTCCCCGGGCCGGGCCAGCCCGACCAGGGCGTTCAGGTTGGCGCCGTCGATGTACACCTGACCGCCGGCGTCGTGCACCAGCGCGCAGACGTCGCGAACGTGCGCCTCGTACACCCCGTGCGTCGACGGGTAGGTGAGCATCAGCGCCGCGACCGTGTCGCCGTGCTCGGCGAGCTTGGCGCGCAGGTCGGCCCCGTCGATCGAGCCGTCACCCGCGGTCGCGACGACGACGACGCGCATCCCCGCCAGAGCCGCCGAGGCCGCGTTCGTCCCGTGCGCCGACGCCGGGATCAGGCAGACCCTGCGCTGGTCCTGACCCTGCGAGCGGTGGTAGCCCCGGATCGCGAGCAGTCCGGCCAGCTCGCCCTGCGACCCGGCGTTGGGCTGCATGCTGACCGCGGCATACCCGGTGATCTCGGCGAGCCACCGCTCGAGGTCGGCGATCAGGTCGGCGTACCCGGCCGCCTGGTCGGCCGGCGCGAACGGGTGGATGTCCGCGAACGCCGGCCAGGAGATCGGCTCCATCTCCACCGCGGCGTTCAGCTTCATGGTGCACGAGCCCAGCGGGATCATCGTCCGGTCCAGCGCCAGGTCCTTGTCCGCGAGACGGCGCAGGTAGCGCATCAGGGCCGTCTCGGAGCGATACCTGTGGAACGTCGGGTGCATCAGGTACTCCGACGTCCTTCTCAGTGCCGTGGGGATGTCTCCCGGGGTCGGGTTCGGCGTCCCGGCCGCCTCCGGGGTCGGGTCGCCCTGGGCGGCGGCGAACGCCGCGAGGACCAACGCGACATGGGCGGGTGTCGTCGTCTCGTCGGTGCTGACGGCGACGCGGTCGGCGTCGACCCGGCGCAGGTTGATGCCGCGCTCGAGGGCGGCGGCGAGGACCGCGTCGGCCTGGCCCGGGACGTGCGTCAGGACGGTGTCGAAGAAGGCGTCGTGGACGACGTCTACCCCGACGGCGCACAGGCCGCCGGCGATCATGGCAGCGCGGTCGTGCACCTGCGTCGCGATCGCGCGCAGGCCGTCGGGCCCGTGATAGACGGCGTACATCGCCGCGAC
>Ga0209429_10001593_pt1 | contig 13889 bp, 13 predicted proteins | sample BarGraNGADG00212_3_FD_184493 | JGI IMG/M metagenome (GOLD analysis project Ga0209429, IMG submission 184493) | Arctic peat soil microbial communities from Barrow, Alaska - Barrow Graham LP Ref core NGADG0004-212 (SPAdes) (version 2) | ecosystem: Environmental > Terrestrial > Soil > Wetlands >... | reverse complement strand
AAGTGAGGAATAATCCCCCCATTCCTGAAAATGCTCCATGTATAAAATGCCATGGACAGGCAGTTTATACTACATTTTCTATGGATGGTAAGAAGCACCTGCGGCAACCAATGGCTGCTTCAAGGGTCACTCCTCTGAAACAGTTTCAGAATGCTATTCATGGCAGTTTGAAATGTATTGACTGTCATGCAGAAGGATATAGCACTGTACCTCATCCGACTGCTTTAAAATTTGATACGATTTTTTCGTGTGCTGACTGTCATGCAGGAAAGAAAAAATTCAAAAAATATCATATCGATTCAATTATAACCGGCTATGATAAAAGCATACATGCCAAAGCCATGGCCAATACTTTTAATTGTTGGAAATGCCATAACCCCCATTCGTTTGTCACGGTATTATCTGATTCATTGGAAATAAAAGCTGCCATTACTTTGAGTAATTCGACATGCCTGGAATGCCATAACAGTACTGTCAATTATAAAAGAGTATCCGACAAAACCCAAAAAAATCTCTTAAAGAGCCATGATTGGTTGATACATCCGGAACTGCATTTAAAAAACATTCGCTGTATTGATTGTCATACCGCAATGAGTTCAGATAGTATTACTTCACATAACATATTGCCGGCTTCAAAGTCTATTCGGGAATGTGTCGAATGTCATTCGCAAAAGAGCCTTCTCACAAAAAAATTATTCCGCTCGAGAAATGTAAATGCAGGCTTTTTGAAATTCTCTAATAACAGAGTTATGGATTATGCATTCATAATGGGTGCAAACAGAAATATCACATTAAATATTATCAGTACTATCCTGTTTATCACCGTTCTTCTTGTGATATTTACCCATATGTTTTTCTTACTTCGTTATCGAAAACAACATAAAAATGGAAAAACTCAGTAATTCATATCCGCTCTGGCTTCGTCTTTGGCATTCGGTAAACGGTATATTATGTTTAACACTGGTAGTTACCGGCCTAATGATGCAATATGCTCAACCTGAAAAAATACTCATATCTCTGGGTACAGTGATATATATTCATAATTTTTGCGGTATTGTTTTGATCATTAGCTGGATCTTTTTCATTCTGGCAAATGGCCTTACTGAAAATGGCACCTATTACTGGCCTAAGAAGACAGTATTTAAAGAATCAATCATTCAGCTGAGATATTATGCATATGGGATGTTCAAAGGTGAACCCAAACCTTTTAAAGAAGACAAGACCCGCAAGTTTAATCCTTTGCAGCAAATGGCTTACTGGTCAACAATGTATATCTTTTTACCATTAATGGTAATTACAGGGTTTGTCATGTACAATATTGAGAGGCTACTCATTGATGATAAAAGCATTTTTGTATATCAGATCTGCGATATCATTCATATCTCTGCCGCTTTTATGATCTCTGTTTTTCTTGTCATACACTTGTATCTTGCCTTCATTGAAGGTGTAGAAAATCTCAAAAAAATAATTTTTAAATCTAAAACCCATGAAGAAAACGATTAAATCAAGAATTGCCTTAGCATGTTTAGCTTTGGCATTCATGCCAATGGTAACATTTGCACAAGCGAAAGCTAAGCCATGGCCGGTACCGGCTGAGTTTAAAAGCAAAGCCAATCCTGTGAAATCTTCAGCAACATCAATAGCTGATGGAAAAGAGGTATATGATGCGAAATGTGCATCCTGTCATGGCAAAAAAGGGTTAGGTGATGGTCCGAAGGCTAAAACACTTGACACTCCATCAGGTGATTTCACAACTTCAGCTTTCCATGCACAGTCCGACGGAGAACTCTTCTTGAAAACCAAAACAGGTAGAGAAGATATGCCTGCTTACAAAGCAAAACTTACTGATGAAGAAATCTGGAGTTCTGTTGTTTATATAAGAACGCTCAAAAAATAAGAGTTCTGTTTAATAAACTAACTGTTGATGTAGGGATGGCCCTTGTGGCCATCCTTTTTGCTGTTAAGTACTATTAAAAATGGGTTGTCAATCACTCTCCAAATTCTTCAAAAACACAATCAGCTTTTCAGTTGCTATGCCGCGGTGACTGATTTTATTTTTTACCTCCATATCCATTTCGGCAAATGTATTATTATAACCATCCGGAACAAAGATAGGGTCGTAACCAAAACCCTCTTTTCCTTGTCGTACTGAAAGCAAGTTTCCATTCACGATTCCTTCAAAATAGTGTTCTTTGCCATCAATGATCAGACAGATTACTGTTCGGAAACGCGCCTTGCGATTAGAATTGTCTTTCAACTCTTCCAGTACTTTCGATAAATTTGCTTCCGAATCCTGATCTTCTCCAGCATACCTTGCAGAATAGACTCCAGGTTGACCATTTAAAGCGTCAACTTCCAACCCTGTGTCGTCAGCAAAACAGTTAATCCCAAATTTTTCCCAGATATATTGAGCCTTTAATGCAGCATTTCCTTCAAGCGTATCTGCTGTTTCGGGTATATCATCATAACAATTTATATCTTTCAGACTGAGCAAATGAAATTTATTTCCAGCTAACTTACTCAATTCATTTAGCTTATGTCTGTTATTGGTAGCAAAAACAAGTTCTATCATGGTGCTTTCGTTTAAGTTTACAAAGGTACTCTTCTGTTTTGAAAAGTTTTTTTTTGTGATAATTGTTTTTGAAATAAATTTCTGACTATTTTTGCAGTGTAATTGTAAGTTTATGCACAACAGTCAACTTTATAATTTTCTACTCAGTAACCTTCTACTCCATGCATTGGGGCAAGATAGTGGCTGTTTGTAAAAATACTTCACACAATAAGTGAAAACATTCAAGCGGGCCACCTGAAAAAGTGGTCCGCTTTTTTATTGTCTCTAAAAATTAAATCTTATGAATAACAGAGTGTATGTTTTCGATACCACGCTGCGCGATGGTGAACAGGTTCCGGGTTGTCAACTCAACACGATTGAGAAAATTGAAGTAGCACGTAAGCTTGAACTACTCGGTGTTGATGTAATTGAAGCTGGATTCCCTGTCTCAAGTCCCGGTGACTTTAAATCAGTCGTTGAAATCTCAAAAGCAGTATGCGAGCCGGTTATCTGTGCCCTTACCAGAGCAGTTGAAAAAGATATAGAAGTTGCAGCCGAATCACTCAAATATGCACGCCGTAAACGTATCCACACAGGGATAGGTACCTCTCCTTATCATATATTCAATAAACTGAAATCAAATCCTGAGGAGATCATCGAACGTGCAATAGCAGCGGTTAAATATGCGAAAAGATTTGTAGAGGATGTGGAATTCTATGCCGAGGATGCAGGACGTTCAGACAATGAATACCTCGCCAGGGTCGTACAGGCTGTGATTGCTGCAGGTGCAACCGTTATAAATATTCCCGACACTACAGGTTATTGCCTCCCGGAGGAGTATGGAGCTAAAATAAAATACCTGTGCGAACATGTCTCAAATATTGACAAAGCGATTCTCTCTACCCACTGTCACAACGATCTGGGAATGGCCACAGCCAACTCAATGTCAGGTCTGATCAATGGTGCCCGTCAGGTTGAAGTAACGATGAATGGGATAGGTGAACGTGCAGGAAACACATCTCTGGAAGAGATTGCCATGATCTTAAAGTGCCGTTCGCATCTGAACCTGAATACCGCAATCCAGACTGAACACATATATGAAACCAGTAGGCTTGTCTCTAACCTCATGAGAATGCCTGTTCAACCGAACAAGGCCATTGTAGGTCGTAACGCTTTCTCACATTCTTCTGGAATCCACCAGGACGGAGTATTGAAAAACCGGGAAAACTATGAAATTATTGATCCTAAAGACGTAGGAATCAGTGAATCTTCAATTGTACTCTCGGCACGAAGTGGCAGGGCGGCATTAAATCATCATCTGGAACTTCTGAATATTGAACTCAACACCAATGAACTGAACGATGTTTACAACAAATTTCTCAAGCTGGCAGATGGCAAGAAAGACATCACTGATGAGGATTTATATGTTTTAGCTGGAGTCAAAAAAGCACTGCTAAACAGAAACATCAAGCTCGAACACCTTCAGGTGCTTTGTGGACAGTCAACTGTTCCTACCGCAACAGTTACATTAAACATTGAAGGTGAAAGCTTCACATCTTCATCAACAGGCAACGGACCTATCGATGCCGCGTTTAGTGCTGTCAAACTATTGATCCAAAAGAACATCAGCCTTGAGGAATTTCTGGTACAGGCTATCACAAGGGGCAGCAATGATCTTGGGAAAGTGCATATCCAGGTCGAAAACAAAGGAAGCATCTACTATGGATTCTCAGCTAACACAGATATTATAACAGCCTCTGTTGAAGCTTTTCTGGATGCTATTTCGAAAATCAGATAACAGAGATTCAATTAATTAAACAGCACAATTCCAAAGGGTTGTGCTGTTTAATATTAATCAGGATTTATTGTTTACCCACAATTCATGTAGTTTCAAAAACTGGAGCACAGCATACCACGATCCAAGTAACGACATGATCAACCCATCAATTCCATCCAAACATCCAAGTTTAAAGAAATAGCTTTTTATAAACCTGATGATCGGAGAGAAAATAAGCTTTATTACCTGGGGTTTCTTACCTGTTTTGAAAAGCATCAATGCTTTTTCATTGGTATAACGGTTATTTTTTTCAATATAATGTGTGATATCCCTGTAGGTATAATGCCTGATATCTGCATCAATTTTATCAATTACTGCATTTTTTCTGGTTTCAAAATAACTGTGTATGATATGTGGACTAAACTTGCCTGCACCATTTTTAAAAAACCTTGCTTTATAAAAAGCACTCCAGCCTCCATGTTTTATCAATCTACCAAAACAATAGGATTGAAACCTGACCTTATATACATCTGCAGTAGTTGGTAATTTGATAATCCTTTTTATCTCTGCTTTCAGCTCATCTGAGACTACTTCATCGGCATCGAGAAACAAGATCCACTCACCGGTACATTTCTCAATAGCCGCGTTCTTTTGCAACCCACAGCCCTTGTAAGGTTCTTCAATATAAACTCTGGCACCAAGTGAAGCTGCTATTTCCCTTGTTTGATCTGTGGATCCGCTATCAACCAGTATCATTTCATCGGCAATGTCTTTCACCGCATTAAAAGTCCTGGCGATAATCCACTCTTCATTATACGAAACACTACAAACAGATAAAGTCATATTAAGAAAATAATTGATAAATACGTCCGATAAATAAATTCTGACAAGCTTTCAGGGTAATCCAAAACTTTAGTGGAGTAAAGACCCTGTGTTCAATCCGATAAATATGATCAAGATTTAATCTCCGGGGGTTAGAACCTTTATGGGTAGAGACAAACCCCGAGATCCCTGATTTTCTGATCACACTTTTACCAAACGCTGAATGATGACCCCAGGGCCAGCAGAAGAAATTAGCATCTTTTCCTAAATGCATTTTGATTAGCGCCTTATTTAAAGCCACGTCTTCAGTAATTCTCTGCTCAGCTTCTTCGTCTGTCTCAAGACGGATTGCAGATATATCCCGATTCTTTAAAAATGATTCGGTTAAAACAATACCTTTCTCACTGTAAGCAGATCTAGTCTTAAAAACAGGATCACCTTTCCGCAAATCGTTGTGGTACAGATATTGGAGTTCTTTGTTTTTGAGATCATCCTCATTGGCATACCGTATCGGTTTATTATCCGTAAAAACAGGCATATGACGATGTGAATGCAATTCAAAATCCACTAAACCGCTCTCTTGCATTTGTTTAATCTGATCCCATGTAAGGTAATCGGGGTCATTGTCGATATAAAGAGTATTTATAAAAATGGTAGCCTTAAGTTTGAATCTTTTGAGCAGGGGAAAGGCATAATAGAAATTATCTATATAGCCATCATCGAAAGTGAGTATGCATGAATTTGTCTGAAGGTGTAAACCCTGATTGTGGATTTCAAATATCTCTGAAAATTTATAAGTGTGGACTTTCGCACTCTTCAGCATTTTTAAATAGGTTTCAAAACCAGCAGGTGTCGAGTGAAAAAGGAATACCGGTACCCCCTCATTGCTAAAAACAAAAAAGAGAACCAAAAATACAAGAATCAAGAAAAATAAAAGGTACATATATTCCATAATTCCAAATCAAATTCAACCCCGGTACTATACTACTTTTATTCCAGTAAAGTTAAAACTATTTAAAGCCACCTCTCTAATTACCTTTTAATATTTTTTTAACCCTGTACTTAAGCAGGTTAAGTTTGAGAGAAAATACTTTAATCTTAAGTCCAATTTTTTCACTGTTTGTAATAGCAAACAGATTTTCTTTAACATAGACACTGTCACTTTTATCTTTATACCAGATCACATAGTTGTTAGCTTTCAACCATTCTCTGATTTCTTTTAAGAAAGGATTGATATATGCTTTACCATGTGTTTCAATTGAAATGACACCCGGTCTGCTTTTGATGTTTTTCATCACATACCATTCACAACCCTCTGTATCCACACTCAAAAAATCAATAGTCCCATCATCAATCATATCAAATGTTTTACATTCTACTTCAAAGCAATCACTTCTACTTATGTGATAACTATCGTTTACGAGTGCAGGGCTTGAAGTGAGAGAACTCACAAAAGTTGATGATTCACGTTGAGAAAGTTCTATAATACCGTTGTAATCAAATATTGCATAAGGGAAGAGCGAAATATTAACATTATTTTTAAAAAATTCACGAATAGCTTTTACGTTTTTGGGATCCGGCTCAACCAAAGTAGTCTTTATACCATCCAAAATAAAATCCAGAATGTTTGAGGTTGCAGGTAAATAGACCCCAACCTCACAGACATGATTGAATGTAAGACCTTTAGATTTACACCTTGTATATAATTCACTGTTAATTTTCCAAATCATAAAAACTAATTTTAGTTCAGCTAATTTATAACTATTTCTTCAATATGTTAACATATCATTAACATTTCGTTTAACCAATCACTAAATCAGAATTAAAAAGAGGCCATCTCTTATTGAGATAGCCTCTTTTTTTATTCTGATTTAGGATTGAACGAATACTTAGAAACTAAATTTCGATCTTTTTAAATTTAGGAACCAACAGATGCATAACAAACCATGCCATCAGATAAGCCGTTGCACAAAATGCAAACACAATAGTATATGCAGTTGTCAAATGACCCTGAACGATACCAGTCTGAAGAGATTTTAACAATTCGAATGAACCAGGATCAATGGACTGGAGCTGTTTTGCCACTTCAGTGGGAAGCCCGCTTAATTCTACATGCTCCAGATTAAGGATGTCGCCATGTTTATTGACCAGGTGTAATGCCCTGATTTTTTCCACATAATCACTTAGATTTTCACCTTTAGCTTCTACCCATGATTTGGCAATACCGGCATAACGATAGCCATCGAAGAGCCAACCGGCAGATTTTGTGACCAGAATACCTCCAAATCCTCCTGCCATTCCACCAATTCCAATGATACTACCCACAGCCTTTTTAGGGAACATATCAGATGCGGTAGTAAAAATATTAGCAGACCATGCCTGATGAGCTGCTAATCCAATACCAATAATTAAAACAGGGAACCAAAAACTATAAGCTCCAAGATATTGAGCACTTAAAACAATCAGTGGAAACATAGCAATGGTTAACATTGCTTTCATACGACCCTCATAAGGCTCATATCCTTTTTTAATAAAGTACATCGGGAACCAACCTCCGCCGATACTACCGATAGAAGACATAGTATAAAGAACCGCCAATGGAAAAGCAACCTCCATACCTGTCATACCATAACGTGCTTTCAGAAAAGCAGGTAGCCAGAACAAAAAGAACCACCAGACGCCATCGGTCATGAATTTACCAAAACTAAAAGCCCAGGTTTGTTTGTATTTCAGAAGTTGAAACCATGAAATTTTATCATTGTTTGTTGTATCATTCCCATCAGCATCTCTTTCAGTATCAATATGGATATAGTCAATTTCAGCTTGCTTTACCCTTTTACTGTGCATAGGGAGTTCATACAACCAAAACCAGAAAATCAACCAAACAAAACCAATTCCCCCAATAATCAGGAAAGCAGATTGCCATCCAAAACTATCAGCAAGCCAGGGTACAGTGAGTGGCGCAAGAATAGCCCCTACATTAGATCCTGAATTAAAAATACCTGTAGCGAGTGCACGTTCTTTTTTCGGGAACCATTCAGCAGTAGCTTTTATTGCTGCCGGAAAGTTTCCTGCTTCACCGAAACCCAATACTCCGCGGGCAAACATAAAACCACCGGTACTCCTTGCAAGTGCATGAATCATCGCTCCAATCGACCACACAAAAAGAGACACTGCATAACCTAGTTTTGTTCCAAGCCAGTCAATCAACCGTCCTGCAAACAACATAGAAATTGCATAAACAAATTGAAAAACAGAAACGATGTTGGCATAGTCAGAATCGCTCCAGTTGAATTGTACTTCAAGCCGGTCTTTCAGCAAACTGAGTACCTGCCTGTCAAGGTAGTTAACGGTAGTTGCAAAAAACACAAGGGCGCAAATCGTCCACCTGTATTTTCCAATTTTTTGGTTGATGTTTTCCATAGTTTTCAGATAAGAAAGTAATAAATTATATTTTAACAGGATATAATTTCCTGAGCTTCTGAATGAGAATCATCGCCTCGCGAACATCCTGCTCAAGTTTATTATAATCCTTGTTTTTAATGAGTTCTGACGAAATTAACTGTGATCCCATACCCACACATGTCACACCCGCTTTAAACCATTCTGTAAGATTTGCTTCAGTTGGCTCAACCCCTCCCGTTGGCATGATACTGGTCCATGGCATAGGTCCTTTCATTGCGGCAACAAACTTTGGTCCTCCAACCTGAGAACCCGGAAAAATTTTCACTACCTCTACACCCAAAGACTCTGCTTTTGATATTTCAGTCACTGAGCCGCAACCTGGAGACCACAAAATCTTTCTTCTGTTGACCACAGAAGCAATTTCTTCATTGATTAAAGGAGAAACAATGAAATTGGCACCTAACTGGATGTAAAGCGCTGCCGTCGGAGCATCAATGACTGAACCCACACCAAGCATCATTTCAGGGCATTCGATTTCTGCCCATTTATTCAAAACAGTAAAAGTCTCATGAGCATAATCGCCCCTGTTAGTAAATTCGAAAACCTTCACGCCAGCCTTGTAACATGCTGCCACTACCTGCTTACAGGTTTCTACATCTTTATGAAAGAAAACAGGAACCATCCCTGTTTCAGCCATTTTTGTAGCAACCTGTATTCTGGTAAACCTTGCCATATATTATATTTTTTAATTAAAGCTAACTTCTATGGATATCCCGATTCAAAGATAAAACATTTTTTCAATTCAAACGATTGCATGAAAAATATATAGTATTATTTCTCATCGTTTTCATGACTAGGGGTAATTGAAAAAAAACGAGGAACTTACTTTAGATTTTACCTCAACTTCTGAGTATTTATATGTTTTTAAAGTACCTTTGTAATGAATATCAAAGGATATTTTTCATCAAATCATTGCTTATCAATACTAAAAACAACATACGATGATTTCAGTAATTCAATTTTCTCAGAAGAAACAGGGACTGGCAAATATCAATACATATCTTTTAAGCGCTGTTTTTATAGCAGGCAACTTAATTCTTCCTCAAATTTGCCATTTAATTCCTAATGGCGGAATGATGCTGTTGCCAATTTTCTTCTTTACGCTAATTGCAGCATACAAATATGGTTTGGCAACAGGATTGATGACTGCTATTCTTTCTCCCACCCTGAACTTTGCTTTGTTTGGAATGCCCCCTGCAGCCATGTTGCCAATAATATTGGCTAAATCTATTCTACTTGCAGTTGCAGCAGCAATGATTGCTCAACGAACCGGAAAACTTTCAATTTTTACGCTTGTACTTGTTGTTCTTGCTTACCAGTTACCCGGAATGCTTATCGAAGGAATTTCAGCACATAGTTTCTTCGTTGCCACACAAGATGTCCGTCTGGGACTTCCCGGTATATTGTTACAGATAATTGGTGGATTCTTTCTGCTGAAATGGCTTGATAAACATGGAAACTAAGAGCTGGAACGACATCTCGGAAAGAATACGTACGATTCATTTTAACGAACACTTTGATTTTATCGTTGCCATAGCTAACGGCGGCATCATACCTGCTGCTCTTCTCAATCAGCGTTTTGGATTCGACGTACAGCTTCTCAAACTCAACCTGCGTGATGCACAGCAGAATAAACTTTACGATACCCCAAAACTATTGGAAGAAATAAAGTTTGAGTTCGAAGGCAAGTCCATTCTCCTGGTTGATGACCGTATCAAGACCGGTACCACGATTGTCTATGCAAAACAATTGCTTGCAAAAGCAGGACTCATCAAGACTTTTGCGGTTAACGGTAATGCGGATTATTGCCTCTACAATGAACCGTGTTTCAGAGTTCCCTGGTTAGTCTAATCATCTATTAACAATACACTCTACACAGGGCTTCACCCTGTGCTAATATATCCTGCCCTTTCAGGGCTTTGTTAATAAATCCAATAAAAAAAGTGCCACAACATAATGTTATGGCACTTTTTTAATAAAGAAGATTATTTACTTATACGGTGTAAGTCGTTGAAGCAGTATCACCACCGCGACCTGTCCAGTTGGTATGGAAGAATTTACCACGTGGGCTATCAACTCTTTCGTAAGTATGGGCGCCAAAGTAGTCACGCTGTGCCTGCAAAAGATTAGCCGGTAGTCTCTCGCTGCGGATTCCGTCAAAATAAGTCAAAGCAGTTGCAAGACAAGGAGCAGGAACACCATTTGTAATGGCTGTAGCAACAACACGTCTCCAACCTGCCTGAGCATTTTCAATTGTTGTCTTGAAATAATCATCAAGCAATAGGTGCTCCAGATTAGGATTCTTGTCAAAAGCAATTTTGATCTTGCCCAGGAATACAGAACGGATGATACATCCACCACGCCACATCAAAGCAATACCACCATTGTTAAGTTTCCATTTATATTCCTTTGCAGCTTCGCCCATCAGGTCATATCCCTGTGCATAAGAGATGATTTTTGCAGCGAAAATAGCATCTTTCAGATCAAGAAGGAACTGAGCCTTGTCACCCTTGAATAATTTTTCAGGGCCACTTAATACCTTTGAAGCCTTAACGCGTAAGTCTTTTTGAGCTGATAAACAACGTGCAAATACTGATTCTCCGATCAATGTCAATGGAATACCCTGATCAAGGGCAGCTACTGCAGTCCATTTACCTGTTCCTTTTTGTCCTGCGGTATCAAGTATCTTTTCAACCAAAGCTTCGCCATTCTCATCTTTAAAGCCAAGAATATCGCGGGTGATTTCGATCAGGTAACTATCCAGGTCGCCTTTATTCCATTCGGCAAATACTTCATGCATTTCATCTGCACTCATTCCCAGAAGGTCTTTCATCAACTGATAAGCCTCACAGATGATCTGCATGTCGCCATACTCGATACCATTGTGAACCATCTTGACAAAGTGACCGGCACCATTCTCACCAACCCAATCGCAACATGGTTCGCCATCAACCTTTGCAGCAACAGCCTGGAAGATTGTTTTAACAGCAGGCCATGCAGCAGGAGAGCCACCCGGCATCATTGAAGGACCTAAAAGAGCGCCTTCTTCGCCGCCTGAAACACCGGTACCGATGTAAAGCAAACCTTTGCTTTCAACATATTTGGCACGACGGATCGTATCGGGGAAGTGTGAATTACCACCATCAATAATGATATCACCTGCTTCGAGGTGTGGGATAATCTGCTCGATAAATTCATCAACCGGGCTACCGGCTTTAACAAGCATCATTACTTTGCGGGGACGTTCAAGGTTAGCGCATAGGTCAGCAATCGAATGGCAACCAATAAAGTTTTTACCGGCACCACGACCGGCAATGAATTTGTCAACCTTGTCTATTGTGCGGTTGAATACTGCAACCGTGAATCCCTTACTTTCCATGTTGAGGACGAGGTTTTCGCCCATTACTGCAAGCCCTATCAGGCCAATGTCTGCTTTTTTCATTTATAATATTGATTTAAATATTAATTTTTTCAAAAATTTATTTTGAATCCTAAATTAAGTAGCTTCTCAATTACACCTTTATCCACATTGTTTGTTTTTATTTCAAACACCGCAAACTCTCTTCTGACAGGATAATCCCCACGCAGTTTTTCAAATGATTCAATAGCATTTCTCAATGCCTGATCATCATTGCGGATGTCGTAGGTAGCCAGAATAGCTTCACTCAGGATCTGCTGTTCTGTTTTGCTTGTTCCATCAATCTCTATTAAAGTCGAGAAGGGAAGCTCAACATCATTACACTCCCAGTCATCGATCCCAAGACTAAAGAATCTGCTCAAAGCCTGAACACTCATGCTTGTTCCTTTAGCCTTACCATCTTTCGAATACCCTGCTATATGTGGTGTACCCAGATCGACCAGTTCAAGCAATACCGCATCAATATCCGGTTCTTTTTCCCAGCAATCAATCACTGTTCCCGAAATCCGGCCAGCCCTGATTGATTTTTTCAAGGACTCCTTAACAACGACTTCACCCCTACAGGAATTAATCAGGATAGGTCTCTTTTTAGCCTTCGCAAAGAATACCTCATCGGCAAGATGAAAAGTCTTATCAACCCCATCGGGAATTAAAGGAACATGCAGTGTTATGATATCAGCCTTTTCGAGGATTTCATCCAGTTCAACAAATGCATTGGCACCCTCGGCACGTGCACGGGGTGGATCATTCAGCAACACTTTCATTCCAAAGATTCCGGCTATATGTGCTACTTTAGCCCCCACATTTCCGACACCTACAACCCCAATAGTTTTATCTGCAAGGTCAAACCCCTTTTGTTCAGCCAATACCATCAGTGCCGATGCTACGTATTGTTCCACCGACTTTGAATTGCAGCCAGGAGCATTCGTCCAGATGATCCCTGCCCTGTCGCAATATTGGGTATCAATATGATCAAAACCAATAGTGGCAGAGGCAATAAACTTAATAGAAGAACCGGCTAACAGTTTCTCATTACAGATCGTTCTGGTACGGGTGATAATAGCATCCGCATCCTTTACAACTTCAGGAGTGGTCTTCTTTCCCGGAAGGTAAACGACATCAGCAAAGGGCTCTAAAGCTCCTTTGATATAAGGGATTTTATCATCAATGATTATCTTCATCCTTAGTAGTTGAATCGATCTTTAAAAGCCCAGAGTCCAAGTGCAGGGTTAGAAATATAAAAGATCTCCTCTCCATCAGGAAGCGTATTGTAACCATCTTTCAAAACCTTGGGATCATACTTCTTTGTCATCTCAGCCAAGGGAGCATACTTGAATCCAACACTTTCAATTTCTGCCTGTGTCAGATTTTCCTTCTCTCCACCCGGACAATATGTAACACTGAAACGTCCTTCTGAAGAACCATGTATAAGGTGAGCTGCAGCACTCAGATTGTTACGCAACTCTTCATTATCATCACAGGCTTTCAACGTGGCAGGTGTTCCGAAATAACCATATTTACGAATCAAACGGTCGATCTCTTTGTCCTCACCAAACTCCTTCAATGCGGGAGCCAGTACAATCAATTCACCATCATCGTCAATGGCCATCCGGGTCCGATAAATAGATTTATTTCCCAGCCAGGTACTTTTGAATTCAGCAGGATCAAGATAAACTACTACTTTTTTCAAAGGCTTGTCGAGCATTTCGAAATTAACCAATAAAGCCAGTTTAGCAGCCTTGTCGAACACCTCGAAATCATCGCCAATAAACATTCCGCGGGTCTTGATATGACCATCTGTCTTATCCAATCCAACGACTGTCTGTACATAAACAATTGGAAGATCCTGAGTAAAA
>Ga0209429_10001592_pt1 | contig 13892 bp, 12 predicted proteins | sample BarGraNGADG00212_3_FD_184493 | JGI IMG/M metagenome (GOLD analysis project Ga0209429, IMG submission 184493) | Arctic peat soil microbial communities from Barrow, Alaska - Barrow Graham LP Ref core NGADG0004-212 (SPAdes) (version 2) | ecosystem: Environmental > Terrestrial > Soil > Wetlands >... | reverse complement strand
GATCTGTTGCGCTCCCCGCTGAGCTTGACAGCGGCGGCGCGGCCGGCTTGTCCCACTGCCGCCGCCCTTGCGGGGTCGTCCAGCACCTCCGTTATAATACTAGCCTCGCCTCGGGCGCGCGAACCAGGGCGACAAAGCCGCTGACCCTCCTGGAGGACGCGGCGATGGTGTGGTCGGTGAGCATTCCACGGGCGGTGTTCCAGCCGCAGCAAGGCGAACGGCAGATCGCCCAGGTCGGTGAAGAGGCGCGTCGCGACGCGCATGTCGAAGGATATGGCGTAGCCGCCGCCTGGGAGCACGCTCGACGGCTGCGGCATGACGGCGATCAGAGCGTCTAGCGCGGCTGTGGTCTAGGCACTAGTATAGGAAGTGAACCGGGACTTCCCGTGACGAAGAGCAGGAAGCGCCCGACGAACAGACCCAAGTAAGGTAGGTGCGTCCTTGCACACCGTCAGCAGGCCCTATCGGCCGGGCGACGAGGTCCAGATCAATCGACTGTACCGGTCCATCACCGGCAGGGACCGCAGCACCGCCGAATTCGCCTGGGAGTGGCTCGATACCTGGGCCGGGCAGGGGAGCATGAACCTGGTCTTCGACCTCGACCGCGAGGAAGGCGATCAGCTCATCGCCCAGTACAGCCTCATTCCCACGCCGCTCAGTCTCTGGGGCCGGCCCACCGTCGCTGGCAAGACCGAGAACTGCATGAGCCACCCCGACTACCGGGGCTCGGGCCTGTACTCCGCTCACGAGCGGGAGTGCTTCGAGAAGGAGAAGAAGAACTACGGCTTCTTCTACACCACCACCGGCCAGGTCACAGGCGGCGCCGTCGGCAGGGTTCGCACGAAGCTCGGCTATGTGGCTTTCGACAACTGGGTCAACTACACCCTGTGGCTGCGGACCGGCACGCTCCGCGAGGACCTCAGTGCGATCGTCGCCGCCAAGGGTACGGCCGGGAAGGCGCTGGCGCCCGTGCTGAGCGGCCTGCTCGCCACGGTCCTGCAGATGTACAGCCACCTGCGGCGGCGCCGTGCGTGCGGCTACCGGGTCGCGGTCCATGGCGCAGCGGACGCACCGCTGGAAGAGATCGCAAGCCTCTGGGAGCGGAATCGCGAGCTGTATGGCATCAGCGTCGACCGCAGCGTCGGCTACCTCCAGTGGCGGATCAACGACGATCCCCACATCGAGCACGAGTACTTGACCATGTACGGCGGCGACGGTCTTCTGGGGTACGTCATCTACTTCGTCCAGCGGGAGACGCTGCACGTCGTCGACATCCTCGTGGACGGCACGCGAACCACACTGTTCCGCCACCTCCTCGCTGCGCTGGCCCGGCGGGGCCGGGAGCTCCGGGTCGAGCGCATCAGGTGCCTGGCGCTGCGACGCTCCCGCCTCCTGCCCCGCCGCCTGAGGAGCGCCGGCTGTCTCGATACGGCCGTCCTTTCGCCGGCCGGCTTCATCAGGGGCTTTCGTCCTCGCCAGTTCTTCCTCTACATCCCGGAGGAGCTGCGGGACGATCCCCGGGTCTCGGATCATGCCAGCTGGTACATCACGGAACTCGTCCTGGAAGGACTGCCACGACCATGAGACGCAAAGGGAGGCACACGTGGACGTAGTCGATTTCCGCATACGGCTCCGGACGGAGCACATGCTCGGCCCCTGGGATCCGGACGACCCGGCGCCCCATTTCTCGCAGTACATCGACCTGTACAAGATGCGGCCAAGGCTCACCCCTCTGGACATGCCGGAGTACATAGCCACGATGACCGGCGGCGGCGTAACACGGGGTGTCGTGTGCGGCGGCTCCATCGAGGACAACGATCACCTCATGGAGGTCCACCGGTCTCTCGACGAAGACCCCTTCTACTACATCGCCGGCGTCCATCCCAAGTACGGCGTCCGCCGCAACGTCGAGGAGATCGAACGGTGCCGTGAGGCCGGCTTCCTGGGGGCCAACATCAGCCCGTGGATCTGGGGGATCCCGGCCAACGCCGGCGTGCTCTATCCCATCTACGCGTACTGCGAGAGCCACAACCTTGTCGCCATCGTCCACGGCAGCCTGCACTACAACCGTTTCCAGAGCATGTGGCTCGGCGACCCCAAGTACATGGACGAGATCGCCATCGACTTCCCGAACCTCAAGCTGGTGATCTCGCACGCTGCCAACGGCTTCGGCGTCCTGGGCCTGGCCGTGGCGCAGAAGCATCCGAACATCTTCCTCGAGTTCAGCGCCCTATGGCCGCAGTACCTTCCCGATGCGACGCTCCAGGCGGCCAACTCCTACCTGAAGGACCGCTGCCTGTTCGGCACCGACTATCCGCTGGTCGAGTTCGGCGCCGGTGTGGAGGCCTGGGCCGCCGCCATCAAGCCCGAGGTGAGGGAGCTGTTCTTCGCCAAGAACGCAGAGAGGTGCCTGTTCGGCGAGCCCCGATGAGTTGAGCGACCGCGCGGCGTCCTGTCAGAGTACCGCGGCGAGCACCTTCTGGTACACGCCGAGCGTGAGCCGGGCATTACGCTTCCAGCTCAGCTCGAGCGCGGCGGCGCGACCGGTTGCGCCGATCGCCGCCGCCTGCTCGGGATGGTCGAGCACCCCGGCGATGATACCCGCGAGGGCGCCGGGGTCGCGAACCGGGGCGAGGTAGCCGCTGACGCCGTCGGTGATGAAGTCCTCGGGGCCCTCGCCCTTGCCCGCGACCACGGGGGTGCCCCGCGCCATCGCCTCCGTGTAGACGAGCCCGAACGCCTCGTCCCAGCTCGGCAGCGCGACGAGCTGCGCGCGCGCCATGAGCGCGAGCACGCGCGCGTGCGGCACGCGCCCGAGGAAGTGGACGCTGTCGGCCACGCCCTCGGCGGCGGCCTGCTCCTCGAGGGAGCCGCGCAGCGGGCCGTCGCCGGCGATCACGAGGTGGACGCGGCGGCCGTCCACGCGCAGGCGCCCGAGGGCGGCGATCAGGTCGCGGATGCCCTTGCGCTCGATGAGGTAGCCGACGGTGAGCACGAGGGGCTCACCGGGCAGGTAGTCGGCGGTCGGCTCGACCGTGGCGTCGAGACCGGTGGTGCCGTTGAGCACGACGGTGAGCTTCTCCGGCGCGACCACGCCGCCCAGGAGCCCGGCGACAGCGCTCGAGACCGCCATCACCTCGTCGGCGGCAGCCAGCACGGCCTTGGCGCGCCGCTCGACGGCGCCGCCCATGCGGAAGTGCTGGTAGACGTCGGCGCCGTGCACCGTGACGACGTAGGGCACGCCGAGGTCGGCGGCGAGGCGCTGTGCGAGCGCTCCGTCCGGCAGCGCCTGGTGCGCGTGCAGCAGATCGTAGCCGCCGGAGCGCAGCGAGGGCAGCCGGCGGACCCTGCGGTAGGCGAGGTCGCCGAGGCGGTCGAAGAACATCCGCTTCGGCGGCTGCAGGACGCGAGGGTACTCGGCGACGACGCCGTCGCGCACGGCCTCGCGCGGCTTCTGGCCGCGGCGGCGCTGGCGCTCGTTGCGCCAGAGGATCCGCGGCACCCACGGCGTCGGCGAGACCACGCGAACCTCGACGCCGAGCTCGCGCAGCGCCAGGATCTGCTCGTGCACGAAGAGGTAGCGCTCGACCCCCGGCGACGGGTAGAGGTGCGAGACGACGAGGACGTTCACGGGCGGGCCTCCGCGCCGGCGCCGGCCGGCGGCGCGATTCGCCGAGTGAGCCCGACCGCTGCCGGGACCGCCTGCTGGCACGCTTGATCGGCCCGAGCTCTCGGCGGCCGCGGTCTTCGAGGATCCTCCGGGCCACTCTTGTGCCGGGCAGTCCAGGCCTGCACCTTGTCGGACACGTCGGCATTCACTGCCACCTCCTGTACACCCGTCATGAGCACGTCCTACTTCGAGATCCAGTGGAAGACGATACGGCCGGGAAACCTCGCAGCAGGCACTCCATGCGGTCGTCCATACCGACTGGTCCATGCGTCGAGCTCGCCCAGAGTTCGCAATGTCCGCGTCTGCTCGTCGAGGCCACGGTCAGACATTTGCAGGTGCCGGCTTGGGGTCGACCTGCTCAAGAGCGACGGTGCTTGCTAGAGAACGGGCTCGACGTTCGGTGTTCGTTCGGAGTGTCACCGGACGACGCTCCTACGCAAACGGCAGGCTATCAGGTGGCATCAGGTGGCAGGAGAGTCTCCAACCGTCGATGCTACCTCGACGCTTTGTGCTCACAGCGAACCATCGAGCGCAGCTCGCCTGCAACTCGCGGTGTGGCAGTCTCTTCGGGTCGCCTCCCACCCAGGGAGATTGAACGCATCATCCGCTACAAGTTCTACGCCCGAGATGTACGACGCACACCCAGAAGCCAGGATCGAGCACGCGCTGCCCATGTCTTCAGGCCTCCCGATGTGTCTCAGCGGCACCGCCTCGTCGAACCCTGCAAGCAGCTCCTCTGGATCCAAGCTTTGTGCGCGGAAGGGCTCTGCGTTCAACGGCGTTGCTACGGTTCCTGCGAGTACGGCGCTCACGGTGATGCCGTCGGACCCCCAACTCTCGACCACCGATGCCGTCGTGTGCGCGGCGACAGCGCCTCTTGCTGCCGCATGCGCGCTGCCACGAGTGCTTGGCGATGATCTCCTCGGGGCGGGAGTCTTTCCAGGGCATTGATGTGCCACCTCCCTCGGTCCGAGAACCATAACCCCGGGGTAGACCGATTTCACGGGCGGTCAAGTCCCGCGACGTGGTGTGGATCCTGATCGTCGTCTGCATCATCATCTCATGAGCAGCACCACCTCCCGTGCCGTCGGCACCGGGCGCTCCGGCTCGTCAGCCTGCCCAGCGGCGTAGAGCCCGGTGAGCGACTCGGCCGAGAGGTAGCGGCGTCCCACGAGCCATTCGTCGTTCTGTTCGATGAGCAGCGCCCCGGCGAGACGGATGAGGCTCTCGTCGTTCGGGTAGATGCCGATCACGTCGCTGCGCCGGGCGATCTCCTTGTTGAGTCGCTCCAGGGGGTTGGTCGAGTGCAGCTTCGTCTGGTGGTCGCGCGGGAAGGCCATGAAGGCGAGCAGCTCCTCCTCGGCGGCCTCGAGCAGCAGGGCTATCTTGGGCGCCGCGGTCTCGAGGGTCGCGACCACGTTCGCCAGCCGCACACGCACCTCGGCGGCGTCGGCGGCGAACACCTGGCGGATCGCCGCCGCGACCATCTGCTGCTGGCTATGTGCACGTGGCCTTGCATGTCACCTAGGAAGCGCACGGTGCAGCGCTGCCAGGGGCAGCCGAGCACCTGGGCGATCGCTTTCTTGAGGCCTTCGTGGGCGTCGGAGACGCAGAGCGGGACGCCGGAGAGGCCGCGGGCCAGCAGGCCGCGCAGGAACTCGTGCCAGAAGGCCTCCGTCTCGGCCCCACCGACGTCGATGCCGACGACCTCGCGGCGGCCGCTCTCGTGGACGCCGTAGGCGACCACGAGGGCCTTGCTCCGCACGCCGCCGGCCTCGCGCACGCGCTCCACCTTGGCGTCGAGCCAGAGGTAGGGGTAGCGGTCTTCGAGCGGACGCTCTCTGAAGAGGCGCACCTGCTCGTCGAGTGTGCGGCAGAGGCGGCTCACCGTGGAGCGGCTCATGCTCTCGATGCCGAGCTGGGATGCGAGGCGCTCGACCTTGCGCGTACTGACGCCGTTCACGTAGGCCTTGGCGACCACCGCGACCAGGGCCTGCTCTGAGCGGCGGCGGGGCTCAAGGAAGCTCGGGAAGTAACTGCCGGATCGCAGGCGCGGGATCGCCAGCTCGAGGCTGCCCACGCGCGTGTCCCAGCCGCGCCGGCGGTAGCCGTTGCGGTGGTTGGCGCGCTCTGGCGAGCGCTCGTAGAGACCGGCACCGTGAGCTCTGCGACCTCGGCTTCCATGAGCTCGGCGATCACGAGCCGCACCGCCTCGCGCACGACGTCGGCGTGCTCGCCGGTCAGCATCTCGCCTGCGGTCTCACTCACGCTCATGCCGTTCAGGTCGGCCACCGTGGTGCTCCTCTCGTCACTGTTCTTGCCGGAACAACGACGATTCTAGGACCCTCCCGGTGGCCGATGCTTCGTCAGCTCTCAGGCCCGGAGCTTCTACACCACACTACGGGACTCAACTTCACGGGTGCAGGTCAGCTCTTCACAGAAAGGCACGGCGGGCCCTATTGACACGGACAGCCCGCCTCGCTACTCTTTGGACTAAGTCGAGGTCCATTGTTCTTGCGGCAAGGAGGATCTCACGGGTCAATCGCTGCTCTGACCGGGGCGGCTGCGGTCCCTGTGAGTGCGCCAGTTGCCACTACCGGGGCGCGCAGACTGCCGGCACGATCCTTCAGGGCCCCACGACCTGTCGGAGGGCTTGACAGTCCCGGAGACCTTCGATTTCAGCCGAGGAACACACGGAGAGGGGGAACGCCATTTTGAGATTCGCTGTGCGGGCTATTGCGGAGAAGACCGCTTGCGCGACGCTCTCCGTCGACTCGCCAGGCCCGTTGCTGGTTGACTGACTCGTTCATCATCACAATCATGGGGAGGGATGCGATATGTCTGGAGCCGAAGAGTCGGCGCAGACAGAACCAGTGTCGCAGTCACAGGAGCCGACACCAGACGGCGTCTTCTTGAGGAAGGCGTCTGGCGTCATACGGACGATGTCGTCTCGCGACGGCATGTACTACGGCTTCTTGTCGGCTGCTGCTCTCTATTCAGTGATTCTGTGGATCATGCCTTTCGCCGCCTTGTTCCCCCAAGCCAATGTCCTCCTAGCCAATCTCCTTGGCTTGGGGTTCTTCGTGTTCGTCTGGTTTGTGTATTCGAACTTGTCGTCAGCGATGCCGCGCAGCGGAGGCGACTACGTCTTCACCAGTCGGCTGTTGCGCCCCGTCATTGGCTTCGCAATATCGTGGGGAGCTTGGATCTTCTGGGGTCTGTTCTGGACTTTCATGGCTGCAACCACGCTTGTCAACGGAGTCTTCTCGCCAATGTTGAGCGCCATCGGCGTCTCCACCGGTAATCAAGCGTGGACCAACGCAGCTGAAAGTATCCAAGACTGGCATGTGAGACTGCCGATTGTCTTTGTACTTGTCCTCGCCTCAGCTTGGGTCATGATTGCTGGGATGGACAAGTACATGTGGCTTCAGAAGCGAATCCTGATGCCTCTCACACTCGGCGGCGTCGTCATGATTGCGCTGTCGTACATCTTCGTATCTCACGACACCTTCGTCGAGCATTTCAACCGTTTCCAAGCGGCAGCCGGTGGTCTCCCGGCAGATCAAATCATTGCGAAGGCAAGTGAACTTGGTTTTGGGGCTGGTCAAGGTGCTCTATGGGATACCTTGGGCGCTACGGTCCTGATAACGTTCTGCTACGTTTGGACTATCTGGTCAGCGGAGCTGCTAGGAGAAATCAAGCAGGCGAATCAGCTAAGAACGACGTACACGATGTTCTTTGGAGCCGGACTACTCACTTTCGTCTCGTTCATGATCGCCATCTGGGGCACTTTCGAGTACTTCGGATACACCTGGTTCCGGTCGTTCAGCTGGCTGGTCCTCAATAAGCCCGACGCTCTGGGCGGTTCTTGGGACTTCCGCGGGGCTGCGAGTTTGTTCTATATCCCCACGCTGAATGTCGGCTTGGGTGTCGTGCTGTTCTTGTGCATCATGGCACCATGTGTCCAAAGCCTTTTCAACCCGACGCTGTCTTCGTCAAGGCTTCTGCTGGCGCAGGCGTTTGACAGAGCCTTGCCCAATTGGCTTGGTGCAGTGAATGCTCGTGGTGCCCCGTATGGCGCGATCTGGTTCTGCACAGGTGTCACGCTTGCGCTGGCCGTTTTTATTGAGTTCGTACCGACCGTAACTCAGATCCTCTACTGGGGAACGTGGGTGACACTCCTTGGGCTTGGCGCAGCGATTCTTGCGGGAACGCTGTTCCCATACACCGCACGGACCATTTACGCCGTGTCACCTGGCGCTCGGATGAAGGTTCTCGGAGTGCCAGCCGTGACGTTCGTCGGGGCAATTGCGCTGGTATGGCTTGGAATCATCATGCTTGTGGGGCTCTTTCATCCATCTTGGGCGATGTTCGAGCCTGGATCGGCACGCGTCGGATTGGTTGCTCTCATTGCGGTTTTTGTTGCTGCAATCATCGGTTTCTTTGTGATGAGGTACTACAGGGCCCAACAGGGCATTAATATCGACTATGCTTTCAAGTCGATTCCTCGAGCTTGACTTCGGCTTCAAGGCGATTCCCGCAGAACCGGCCTTCTGAGGTCTGAACGCTGAAGGGCTAGTGCGGACCGGCCTTTGGGCGGGTCCGCACTAGCTTGGGCTTTGTCTCGCGTGAGAGGGGTGGTTGTGTTCTTCCACAAGTCGAAATCCGCCAAGCGCAACTTCACACGCGTCTTCTTCGTCACTGACGTTCACGGATCGACTGACTGCTTTATGAAGTTCCTGAATGCAGGTAGGGAATACGAATGCGACTGTCTTGTGCTTGGAGGTGACATTACCGGCAAGATGGTCATTCCGATTGTCGAACAGGCGAACGGCACCTATGAGGCGACGTTCATCGGGAATCACTACACGCTGGAAGATGCGCATGCAGTCGCTCGACTTGAAGAGGCGATTTGCCGTTCAGGTTCGTATCCATACCACACAAGCGTGGACGAGATTCAACAGCTTGGCGCGGGGGAGCCTGGTGGGCGAGAGGGAAGGATCAATGCAATCGCTGTGGAGCTCATGGCTGAGCGCCTGAGAGGGTGGATGCGACTCGTAGACGAGCGTTTCGCGGATAGCAGCACTAAGGTCTTCGTGGGCGCGGGGAACGATGACCCATTCGAACTGGATACCGTGCTGGCTGATTCTGATGTCGCGATTCTCTACGACGGCCATGTAGTCTCGCTTGATGAGCATCATGAGATGATTGGGCTGGGGTACGCTAACCCGACACCCTGGAACTGCCCTCGGGATGTGTCGGAGGAGGAATTGCGCCGCCGGCTGGATGATCTGGCGGGGAGGGTTCGGGACCTGCCAAACAGCATCTTCTGCGCCCACATACCTCCCCTTGGTTCTGGGCTTGACAAGTGCTACAAGCTCGACAGTTCGTGTTACCCACCAGCGGTGATCCATGACCGAGGGGGACAGCCAATCGAGTTCGGAGCAGGTAGCGTGGCCATCAGGGAGGGTATTGAGGCCTATCAGCCTTTGGTGGGCCTGCACGGTCACATTCATGAGTCTCGTGCGACGGGAAAGATTGGCCGTACGCAGGTCTTCAATCCTGGCAGCGAATATGCCGAGGGTGTCCTGAGGGGTCTGATTCTGAACCTGATGGAAGACCGTGTTCTTAGTTACCAATACACGTCTGGATAGATGATTTGCAGAGGACGACGGGTGGTTTCAGCTTGCGCGTGCAGATGCCGCGAGGCTTCAACGCGGTTATGGCCTACGCGCATCCCCCCGCCCCCTCTACATCCGAGCCACCGATGGGACATGCTCGTCGTGAGGAGGACACAAACCGCTGCAATGGCGGAGGGTTGACGGCGGTTGGACTTGGCCCCTGTCTCTGGCGCTCCGCCCATCTCAAGCCACCGCCTGTAGTTGTTCGGTCCTGTACCAGTGCGGGCTGAGGTAGCCCAGCAGTCATCAGGTTCCACAGTCATATCCACGAACCTCGGAAGGCGGCGACCATCGGACGCACACTGTGTGTCAACCTTGGGTCCGACTACCAGAACGGAGTTCTGGACGGCGCGCTTGTGCAGCTCGATGGTGACAAGGTCCCGAGCCGCCAGCTTGTGTCTGGCCGACATGTTCAGTCGTTGATCTATGAAGGGAGCGGAGTCTAATGCAGCCTGCCTTTACATTCTGTACGCCAACTCGGATCGAGTTTGGCTTCGGCAGTTCTGAGCGCGTCGGCAGCGAGGCGAAGTCGCAGAGCGCGTCGCGCGCGCTTGTCGTGACGGACCCCGGGATTCGCTCCAGCGGTATCCTCGACGCCATCGTCGCGCACCTCGAAGCTGCCGGTGTAGCCGCAATCGTCTTCGATGACGTGGCCGCGAATCCACGCGACACATCCGTCGTCGCCGGCGAGCAGCGGGCGCGTGAGGAATCATGCGAGGTGATCGTGGGCGTGGGCGGCGGCAGCGCCATGGATTGTGCGAAGGCTATTTCCGTGGTGCTGGCGCTCGGCGGCACGGTTCAGGACTACGTGGAGGAGCTTGACGCTCCGTCCAAGATCCCCGGCCCCGCGACTCCGCTGATCGCCATCCCGACAACGGCCGGCACCGGTTCGGAAGCCACGTTCTGGGCAGTGATCACTGACTCGTCCAGCGGCCGCAAGAAGGCCCTGGGCGACCCCCTGTGCGCTCCCCGGGTCGCACTTGTCGACCCAGAACTCACCGTGTCGCTGCCGCCGCTCCTCACGGCGACGACGGGGGTGGATGCCTTGACCCACGCCATCGAGGCATACGCGGCGCCCTGCGGGACCCCCGTATCCGAGAGCGTGGCCGCCAGCGCCATTCGTCTGGTCTCCCAGAACCTGAGGCAGGCATATGCCGACGGTGCGAACAAGGAAGCACGCGCCAACATGATGCTGGCCAGCCTTCTCGCCGGTATCGCCCTCGGTAACTCGTCCACGGGTGGGGTCCATGCCATGGCAGAGACGATCGGTGGTGTCTACGACGCCCCACACGGCGCCGCCATCGCCGCCTACCTCTCGGTGGTCATGGACTTCAACCTTCTGGCTGTGCCCGACAAGTTCGCTCAGATCGCGGAGCTCATGGGTGAGGGAATCAGAGGTTTGTCCGTGATAGCAGCGGCTCGCAAAGCCCCAGCGGCTGTCCGGAGTCTCGTCGCCGATCTGGACCTGCCGAACGCGAAGGCGCTGGGGGTCGGGGATGACGACCTTCCCGAACTGGCCCGCGGTGCGGCGGCGAATCTGTCAACCCTAGGCAACGCTCGTCCGGTAGGCGAGGCCGACTACCTTGCACTCTATCGCCTCGCGCAATCGCAATGACATCTGTGAGAGCCGAACCGATGGACGAGGTCTCAACGGGCGACAATGCTGGAACGCCCAGGCAGGTTGGCCGGGAGGCCGTCGTCGGCGCCGGCGCGGGCGATGGCCTTCTATGCGCGAACCGGCGAGAAGCCGCTGCGGGATGAGTTTCTCATCCGCCCAATCCAGCTCAAGGACGAGCGTCTAGGCGACAGGTCCGGGGAGACCTCGCAACTCGATACCCAGTCTCGAGTCGACGGGGAGCGCTGCGCCGACGGCGTACCGGGATTCGACTGCGACCGCCGGTGAAGCACAGGCACGGCAATGGCGCGGGCCCTCACCTGAATGAAGGGATCGTATGGACTTCTACAAAGGAACGCTGCTTCGAATCGACTTGACCCATGCTGTCGCGACCCCGGAGCCTCTCAACATGGACTGGGCAGAGAAGTACGTCGGCGGCAAGGGGCTCTTGCTCCGTTACCTGTGGGAAGAAGTGCCGCCGAACGTCGATCCGTGGGCGCCGGAGAATCCGCTCGTGGTCATGACCGGCCCGTTCGCCGGCACGAACGTGGCGACCGCCGCGCGTGTCTTGGTGGGCTGCAAGAGCCCCATCACCGGCATCCTCAACGACAGCTACTCCGGGGGATCGTTCGCGCCTGAGATGAAGTTCGCCGGGTACGACGCGTTCATCATCACCGGCCAGTCCAAGGAGCCCGTCGTGGTGACCATCAGGGACGACGTCGTTACCTTCGTGCCGGCCACCGGGAAGTACTCGGGGATGAAGACCTCGGAGATCGAGGCCGCCTTGCGCGCCGACTTCGACGCCAACGCCAAGGTTCTCTCGATTGGCCCAGGGGGCGAACGCGAGATCCCCTGGGCATGTATCTCTACGGACCAGTACCACAAAGCCGGACGTGGCGGGCACGGCGCCCTCATGGGCCGCAAAGGCCTTAAGGCGATCGCCGTCCGCGGCACGGGCATGGTGACCGTCGGTGACGCGAAGGCCTTTCTCGCCGACATGTATCGCATGCAGGGAGAGAACGTCCTCATCCCGGAGAACCTGGCGCAGAACGAGGAAGGTACCCCCGTGCTCGCCCAGATCATGAGCGATGCCGGCATCATCCCCACGCGCAACTGGTCGACGGGCACCTTCGAGGACATTGAAAACATCAACTCGGACTCGTTCCTGAAGATCAGGACCAGAAACCGCGCCTGCACCCAGTGCGCGGTCGCGTGTCGCCAGTTTCACGAGGCCGGCGGGGTGGCCGGCGAGGGCCCCGAGTACGAGACCATCGCCCTTTGTGGCGCCAACTGCGGCATGGGCGACATAGAGGCCCTGATGAAGTTCAATCACGCCTGTGATGAGTTGGGCCTTGACACCATCTCGAGCGGCAGTGTCGTGGCCCTCGCCATGGACCTCACCGAGAAGGGCGTCGAGGACTTCGGGCTGCACTTCGGCGAGGCTGAAGCATACCTGCAGGCACCCGGACTCATCGCCAAGCGCGAGGGCATCGGCGCCAAGTTGGCCCTCGGGGCGCGAGCCCTGGCCGCCAAGTACGGCCGGCCGGAGCTGGCGATGGAAGTCAAGAACCTGGAGCTGCCAGGTTACGACGCGCGCGGTGCTTTCGGGATGAGCCTTGCGTATGCGACCTCGGACCGTGGTGGCTGCCACATGCGGGCGTGGACGGTCGGCGACGAGATCATCACCGGCGTATTGCCTCCCGACAGCCTCGCAGGCAAGGCTGCGCACGTGATCGACAATCAGGACTGTCAAGCCATGAAGTTCACGGGCATCTGGTGCGACTTCTGGGCAGCAGGGTTCGACCAAATGGCGTTGCTTGTGAGCCGCTTGTGGAAGCGCGAGGTCGCCGAAGAGGAACTCAGAACCGTGGGCGAACGCGTCTGGAACCTCGGCCGCCTCTTCAACCTGCGCGAAGGCGTTGAGGCTGACACCGTCCCTCCCAAGTTCTACGCCGAGGAATACGCGCACACTGAAGGTCCTGCGGCCGGCAAGGCGATCGGCGCCGGGGCACTGCACGATGCTATCGAGGAGTACTACACGCTGCGCGGCTGGGATGCACAGGGCGTGCCGACCGAGGCCAAGCTCGCTGAGCTTGGCATCGACGTTCGGCTCTGACGCTTGGCGTGGACGAAAGGGATCCAGATGCCACACGTGATGATCAGCAGCAAGAAGTGCACCGGCTGCCACATGTGCGAGCTGGCGTGTTCAGCCTTCCACGGGGGCGGCTTCCAGCCGTCGCGCGCCCGCCTGTACGCCGACGTCAACCCGACCACAGCGACGATCAAGGGTCGCACCTGTCTGCAGACTGGCTGCGCCAAGTGCCAGGAGGCCTGCCCCAACGACGCCATCGTCGCCCGTAGGACAACGGTCGCACCGAAAGGTCTCTTTGCCAATGGGGACAAGATCGGTGACTCGATCGACGGATACGTACTGATGGTCGACGAGGACAAGTGCACCAACTGCGGCGAGTGCTACGACGTCTGCTCCACGAACGTCATCCACGAGCATCCCGATCGCGAGATCGCCTTCAAATGCGACCTCTGCGACGGCGATCCGCAGTGCATCGTCTTCTGCCAGAACAAGTATGTGCTCGCCGTCGATCTCAAGGTCGACAAGGCCGACAGGGCACTGGCGGAGGCCTAGTAATACTCCGTTAGCTTGAGCAGGTCTTCGCCGCGCCGCAGCGAACCCCGGCGACGATATCATCGTCGTCGTGGGAGGGACCATGCGAAGGACGCGAAGCTCATGAAGCCGGCGGAGCTTGCCCAGGTGCGCGGCGACCTGGTCGCCTTCGCGGCGGAGGTGCTCGGCTCGCTGCCACGCTGCGACCAGCGCCGCTGGGGCGAGACCTACCTGCGCGGCCTGATGCTCGACGGGCGCCGCAAGTCGATCGAGCCGCTGGCGGCGCGCCTTGCGGACGGCGAC
>Ga0209429_10001591_pt1 | contig 13896 bp, 13 predicted proteins | sample BarGraNGADG00212_3_FD_184493 | JGI IMG/M metagenome (GOLD analysis project Ga0209429, IMG submission 184493) | Arctic peat soil microbial communities from Barrow, Alaska - Barrow Graham LP Ref core NGADG0004-212 (SPAdes) (version 2) | ecosystem: Environmental > Terrestrial > Soil > Wetlands >... | reverse complement strand
CGGACAAGGTCCTCACGCCGCTGGAGTGCGAGTTCTTCGCGCTGCGCGGGATCGCGCTCCTCACGGACACGGTCAACAAGGTCAAGGACCGCCTCAACCCCGATCTCGAGATGCTCGGCATCCTCGGGACGATGTTCGACGCGCGCACGCTGCACAGCCGCGAGGTGCTCGACCGGGCGGTAGAGGCGTTCGGCGAGACGGTCTTCCACACGGTCATTCGCCGCACGATCAAGTTTCCCGAGACGACAGTGGCCGGCGAGCCGATCACGACCTACGCGCCCGCATCCAGCGGCGCCGATCAGTATCGGACGCTGGCTCGGGAGGTGCTCGCACGATGCCCAGACGCGTAAGCCTTCCTGGCGCGAGCGAACTGTTCCGCGGCGGACATGACGCCCAGGAGGCGACCCCGGCGGGTACGGCCTCGGGCCGAGTCCGTCACGACGAGAAGATCACTGTGTACGTGTCCGCCGATGAGCTGATCGCCCTCGAGCAGGCGCGTCTGACGCTGCGCGCCCAGGGCATCGCCGTCGACAGGGGTCGGCTCGTCCGCGCCGCGATCACCGCAGCATTGGCAGACCTGGAGGAGAACGGCGACTCAGCGGACGTGATCTCCAGACTCGGCGACTGATGTCCGAAGCGGTCGTCGGCACTCGTGCCGAGCAGTTCTCGGTCCATCTGGAGAACTTCTCGGGGCCGTTCGATCTGCTTTTGGGGCTTATCTCTCGTCACAAGCTCGACGTCACCGAGATCGCGCTCGCGGCCGTCACCGACGAGTTCATCGCCCACATCCGGGCGCAGGGGACGAACTGGGACCTGGAGCAGACGAGCCAGTTCCTCGTCGTGGCGTCGACCCTGCTGGATCTCAAGACGGCGCGCCTGCTGCCGCAGGGCGAGGTCGAGGATCCCGAGGACCTGGCCCTGCTGGAGGCACGCGACCTGCTGTTCGCACGGCTCCTCCAGTACCGCGCCTTCAAGGCTGTCGCAGCGTGGATCGACGCGACGCTCGCCACCGAGGGACAGCACTTCGTGAGACCCGGCGGTCTGGAGCCCGAGTTCTCCCGACTGCTGCCGGACGTGGAGTTCGACCTCACCCCGGACGGCTTCGCCGCGCTCGCAGCGCAGGCCATGGAGCCGCGGGCGATCGCCGAGGTCTCTGTCACGCATATCCATCAGGTACGGGTCAGCGTCGCCGATCAGGCCGTCATCGTGGCCGAGCGGCTCCGGCGCTCAGGTTCTGCGACGTTCCGGGCGCTGATCGCCGACGCCCCCGACAAGCTCACGGTGGTGGCACGGTTCCTGGCGCTCCTCGAGTTGTTCCGGAGCGGATCGGTCCAGTTCGAGCAGATGACGCCACTCGGTGAGATCGTTGTCCGCTGGACCGGATCCGCGAACGGCGACGTCGAGGTGTCCGACGAATTCGACGAGCCACCAGCGCCGGCGAGCGAGGAGTGACGATGACTGAGCAGATGGAAGCGACGGAGCTCGATGACGAGGCCCTCTCGGGCGCGATCGAGGCGTTGTTGCTGATGGCCACGGAGCCGATGCCGGCCGTCGAACTCGCACAGGCTCTCAAGGCGCCGGTGGCCAGGGTCGAGGTGACACTGGCGAACCTCGTGCGTTTCTACATCGAGACCGAGCGCGGTTTCGAGCTGCGCCATGCCGGGGGTGGCTGGCGTTATGCGACCCGCCCTGAGCACGCGCCGGTGATCTCTGCCTTCGTGCTCGAGGGCCAGCACGGCCGACTGTCCCAGGCGGCCCTAGAGACGCTCGCGGTGATCACGTACCTGCAGCCTGCGAGCAGGAGCAGGATCTCCGCGGTCCGCGGCGTCAACGTCGACGGCGTGGTGCGTACGCTGTTGGCGCGTGACCTGATCGTCGAGACCGGACGGGACCCGATCTCCGGTGCCGTACTGTTCACGACGACGCCGTACTTCCTCGAGCGGATGGGCCTCACCTCGCTCGACGACCTGCCGCCGTTGGCGCCGCACCTTCCTGACGCCACGACGCTCGAGGCCGAGCTGATGGCCGCCACACAGCCCATCTCATCGTCTCTTCCCGAGGAGCCTCGTGACCCCGACACCGCGTAGTCCAGGACCTGGTCGGTCCCCCCGCAACGCCGACAGGCACGAGGATGGGGAGCAATCCGACCACGGACGCGAAGCTGCGGGCGACGATCGGGAGGCCGTGGAGACCGAAGGCGTGAGGCTGCAGAAGGTGCTCGCCGCGGCTGGAGTGGCCTCCAGGCGCGCCAGCGAGGCGCTGATCGACCGCGGCCGCGTCGAGGTCAACGGCCACGTCGTCACCGAGCAGGGCTTACGGGTGGACCCCGACCGGGACGTGATCCGCGTCGATGGTGCGAGGATCCCACCGCCTCGACGCCATGTGTACCTCGTCGTCAACAAGCCGCGCGGTGTGGTGTCGACGCTGTCCGATCCCGAGGGCAGGCCCACCCTCGCCGACCTCATCGAGAGACGGAAGGAACGCCTCTTCCACGTGGGACGGCTCGACACGGACACCGAGGGCCTCATCATCCTCACCAACCATGGCGAGTTCGCGCACCGGCTGGCCCACCCGTCGTACGAGGTCGAGAAGACCTACCTGGCGGAGGTCGAGGGGGTCGTCGACGCTGCCACGTTGAAGCGGCTGCGTCACGGAGTGACCCTCGAGGACGGGCCCGTACATCCCGACAAGGTCACGGTCACCAGCCGGGGGGCTGCGAAGTCACTCGTCGAGGTCACCCTGCACGAAGGGCGGAACCACATCGTGCGGCGCATGTTCGACGCCGTCGGCCACCCGGTGCGGCGTCTCTCGCGCACTCGCATCGGCCCTGTACGCCTCGGACAGCTCGCTCAAGGGGCCTCGCGGGAACTCACGTCAGCCGAGCTCGGCGCTCTGCTCGACGCCGTCGGCCTCTGAGGAGACGTCGCGATCAGGGCTCTCAGCGGACTCCGGTACCCTTCCCGGGTGCACATGTTTAGCCGCCGCCGCGTGGGCGGCCTGGTCGTCGCGCTGCTGACCCTTCTCCTGGCCGCTTGCCACTCGTCGTCGAGCGCCTCGTCCAGCGCGTCGCCCACCACCCAGTTCATCCCGACCGCCTCGGCCAGCGCTTCAGCCAGCGGGTCCGCGTCCGCGAGTGCGTCGGCGCATCCGTCGATCACCCCGTCGACGAACCTCGACGGGATCACGGTGACGGGCGACCTCGGCAAACTTCCCACCGTCAAGATCCCGGCTCCTTGGGGCATCGACAAGACCCAGTCGAAGACGCTGATCCAGGGAACCGGTCCCGCAGTGACCGCAGGCTCGATGATCGAGGTCAACTACTGGGGCGCGAACGGCTACACGGGCTCGGTCTTCGACGAGAGCTTCACGGCGGGCAAGCCGATCTCCTACGCGGTCAGCGGCTTCATCACCGGTTTCCAGACCGGCGTCATCGGCCAGAAGGTCGGTAGCAGGGTTCTCATCGGGATCACCGGACCCGACGGGTACGACTCCAACGGCGGCAACGCCAACATCGGCATCGAGGTCGGTGACTGCCTCGTCTTCGTCGTCGACATCATCTCCGTGTCGGCCACAGGCCCGTCCGGCGACACGGTCACCCCGCCCGCCGGGCTGCCGACCGTCTCTGGTGATCTCAAGGCACCGGTCGTGACGATCGACACCAAGGCCACCCCGCCCAGCACGCTGACGGTTCAGCCGCTCATCAAGGGCACGGGCAAGGCCGTGACAGCGACTTCGACGGTCCGCGTCGACTACGCCGAATACGCGTGGAGCACGGGGAAGGTCGTCAAACAGACGTACGGGTACTCGCCGCTCGACGGTGCGTTGAGTACGACCATCCCTGGTTGGCAGACTGGCCTCGTCGGACAGACTGTCGGCAGTCGTGTGCTCCTCATCGTGCCGCCGGCCCAGGCGTACCCGTCAGGGAACCCGCGCATCGACGTCAAGTCGGGCGAGACCATGGTCTACGTGGTCGACATCCTGTTCTCGTACGACACCGGATAGTCCGGCCTTCACGACACGACCCAGGGGTCGCGGGGGAGAGTTGCTGGGTCGAAGCGTTCGAGTAGATCGGCGGGCGTGACCTTCTCGTCGACCGTGGCGAAGCCGAGTGAGGCTGCGATTCTCGTGAGGACATCCGCCGGGGTGACGCCGAGCGCCGCCAAGTCGGTCATCGTCACCGCACCGTCACGCTTGGCCAGGCGTCGGCCGTCGGGACCGACCGCCAAGGGCACGTGTGCGTACGTCGGCGGGGTGATCCCCAACTGATGGGCGAGCCAGGCTTGCCGTGGGGCGCTCGAGAGCAGGTCGTCGCCGCGGACCACCTGGTCGACGCCCTGGGCGCCGTCGTCGACGACTACCGCCAGGTTGTACGCGTACGTGCCGTCGCTCCGACGGAGCACGAAGTCGTCCACCACGCGCGTCACGAGGCCGTGCAGCTCGTCGGTCACGGTCCAACTTGCGCCCCCCGCACGTACCCGCAGAGCGGCCGGTCGTATGGCCCTCTTGGCCGCTCGCTCAGCCTTGGTGAGGTCGCGACACGTGCCTGGGTACGGACGGTCGCCGTCGCCGTGGGGCGCCTGGGCCGACTCGGCGATCTCCCGGCGGGAGCAGTAGCACTCGTACACGTCGAGCCTCTCGAGCGCCGCCTCGTACAGCGGCAGGCGTTCCGACTGGCGCACCACGTCGCCGTCATGGTCGATGCCGAGGACGGCGAGATCGGCCAGCTGGCGCTCGGCGACCCCCGCGGCAGCCGCGACGCGCGCCTGGTCCAGGTCTTCGATCCGTACGAGGAAGCCACGTCCGCTCGCACGGGCGAAGAGCCAGGCCAGCAGCGCCGTCCGCAGGTTGCCCAGGTGGAGCTCCGACGTCGGCGACGGTGCGAACCGGCCGGCCACGGCGCCTCCTCTGGTCGGGGTGGCGCGGGCAAACGGATGCCACCGATGCAAGACTGAAGCAAGCGTATGAGAGGAGGGGCATGGCGCCACGCAAGACCGAACGTCAGCTCAACCTGGTGATCTGCCTGTTGGCTGCCCGGCGATACCTGACACGGGAGAAGATCCGCGACTCCGTGGAGGGTTACCAGGGCTTGTCGGACGCCGCGTTCCAGCGGATGTTCGAGCGTGACAAGGACGATCTGCGCGATCTCGGCATCCCCATCGAGACAGGGTCGAACGACTCGTACTTCGACGACGAGCAGGGCTACCGGATCCTGCCCGGCGACTTCGAGCTGCCCCCGGTCGAGTTCAGCCAGGAGGAGCAGGTCGTCCTCGGGATCGCTTCCCACGTCTTCGACGGGGCGGCCTTGGCTCCGCAGGCGAGCTCGGCGCTCGGCAAGCTCCAGGCGGCAGGCGTCGAGCTCTCGACGACCGGCTTCGTGCAGCCCCGCCTGGGTGGCGACGACGAGGCCGTCGGCGTCGTATGGGAAGCCATCGCAGACAGGCGCCGGATCCGCTTCGACTACCGCGAACCCGGTCGGACGCGGCTGGTGGAGTCGTGGGGCGTCCTCGTCCGCAGGGGCGTGTGGTACGTGTACGGACTGGACCTCGATCGCGAGGCGCCTCGCATGTTCCGCCTGTCGCGAATGGCCGGTGGCGTGGAGGCGCTGGAGCCGCCCGGTGCGTACGAACTGCCTGATCGCGGGGTCGTCGAGGCCGCTGCCGCCTCACTCGAGCCGGCAGCCGTTACGGACACCGCGCTCGTCGCCATCCGCGGCACCACAGCTCCGGCCCTGCGTCGGCGGGGCTCGGTCGTGACCGTGCCGGCGCCCGACGGGTACGTCGTCTACGCAGTCCCGTACGGATCGGTCGGCGAGATCGCCGACCAGGCCGCGGGCGCAGCGCCGGACGTGCTCGTGATCGGCCCGGACGAGGTCCGCGCCGCCACCCTGGATCGGCTGCGCGCGGTCGCTGCTCGAGCACTGTCGTCGGAGCTCGCATGAGTACCAGTGCCGATCAGGTCGCCCGGCTCCTCGCGCTCATCCCGTACCTACAGGCCCGTCCCGGCATCACCCTGACCGATGCGGCGACCGCCTTCTCGATCTCGCAGAAGCAGCTCATGGCTGACCTCTGGGTGGCGTTCATGTGTGGTCTACCGGGCGGCATGCCCGGAGACCTCATCGAGGTCGACATGGATGGTGTCGAGGGCGAAGGCGTCATCCGGCTCAGCAACGCGGCAATCCTGTCCAAGCCGCTGCGCCTCGCACCGCACGAGGTGGGCACGCTCCGGCTGGCGCTGCAGGCGGTACGGGAGATCGCGGCTCCCGAGTCCTACGCGGCCATCGACTCGGCCAGCGCCAAGCTCGCCACGATGTCCTGGCAGGACGGGCCGCCCGCCGTCGTATCGATCGTCACCGGCGACGAATCCGTACGACAGGCTCTCGTCGACGCACGTGAGGCGCGTCGGCGGGTCCGGCTCACCTACGAGGGCGGTGCGCGGGGAGACACCACCCAGCCGCTCGTGGACCCGGCGGCGATCGTCGTCCGCGACGGCTATGCGTACTTGGAGGCGTGGTCACTCGACCGCGAAGGGTGGCGCTCGTACCGGCTCGACCGGATCGTCGCCGTCGACGCCACCGGTGCCGAAGGGGCGGACCACGGCCAGCCGCCACGGCGCGACGACTGGTTGTCCGACGCCGCGGCTGAGGTCACGCTGAGGGTCAAGGAGTCGGCGTGGTGGATCACCGAGAACTATCCGACGTCCGCGACGTCCGGCGATCTTGTGACGCTTCGCGTCGTCGACCCGGCGTGGCTGCGGCAGCTGGTGCTGCGTCTCGGAGGGGATGCGGTGGTCGTGGATCCGCTTGCTGCCCAGGACGACGCCGTACTGGCTGCTCGGGAGGCTCTGGCGCGGTACGAGGACTGGACGACGACGACGGGCGACGTGCTCGCGAGAGAGGACTCGGTGTAGGGTCACCGCCGTGTGGATCTGGGTCTGTCTCGCGATCATCGTCGCGTCCTTGGCGGTCCACGTCTTTCTCGGCCGACGCATCTGGCGCGCTGTCCGGCAGCTCAACGCTGAGATCCGGGCACTAGGGCGGGTCTCTGCGAACCTCGAGCGAGAGCTGGGCAGAATCGGCGCCACCCCTGCGGTTGCCGGTGCTGTCGGGCCACGCCATGGCATGCAACTTGATACTCGGGCCTAGGATGGGCCCGTTCGCACTGAAGGAGTCTGTTATGACTGCGTTGATCGCTGGTCTCCCCGGCGGCATGGAGTGGGTCATCCTGCTCGTTGTCGCACTGCTGCTGTTCGGCGGCACTCGGCTCGCGGGGATGGGCAAGGGCGCAGGACGCGCCATCCGAGAGTTCAAGGAAGAGATCAAGACCCCGACGGGTATCGAGGCCCCGAAGACAGGCGAGGCGGAGGATCTGTCCAAGCCTGTTGACGCCGAGATCGTGGCGCCGGAGACCCGCAAGGACATCTGATCGTGTCCGCTTTGAGCGGTGCTCGACGTGTCTGGACCGTACTGAAACCTCCGCCGGCTACGCCCGACGGCACGATGTCGCTGTACGACCACCTGCGCGAGTTGCGCTACCGCGTCATCGTGTCCGCGCTCGCGATCGCCATCACCTCATCGTTGTGCGCGCTGTTCTATCGGCCTGTGCTCAACATCGTCATGTGGCCGTGGGACACGGCCCTGGTCCAGCTCAAGGCGTGGAACCCCCTGGTCGCCACGCAGGTGGTCAACCGGGATATCTCCGGGCCGTTCATGCTGGCGCTCAGGGTGTCCGTGGTCGCCGGTCTTCTCACGGCGTGCCCCATCTGGCTGTACCAGCTGTGGAAGTTCATCGTGCCGGCGCTGCTCGATAACGAGAAGCGGTACGCACGGAACTTCCTCGTGTCGGCGATCCCGCTGTTCCTCGCGGGTTGTGCCGTGGGCTACGTCGTGCTGCCGCAGGGCATCAGCGTGATGCTGCAGTTCACCCCTGAGGGTCTGGGCATCATCAACCAGCTGGACCTCAACTCGTTCCTGCAGCTCGAGCTCCTGCTCATCCTGCTGTTCGGCGTGTCGTTCCTGCTGCCAGTCGTACTCGTCATGCTGAACCTCGCCGGGGTCGTGACGGGGAAGCAGCTCCAGAAGGCCCGTATTGTCGCGATCTTCGGTTGCTTCGTCTTCGGTGCCGTGGCCACACCGTCCACGGACCCGTTCTCGATGACCGCGCTGGCTCTGCCGATGGCCCTCATGTACATGGTGGCCGAGTTCATCTGCCGGCGCCACGACACGCAGAAGGCCAAGAAGCTCGCGGCCGCGGGCGGCGTGCTCGTCTCCATCGACTGATGCAGACGCCGACGCTGACACTGGTCGTCAACCCGACGGCCGGCCGTGGACGAGCTGTCCGAGTGTTGCCGAACGTCGTCCAAGAGCTACTCAAGGGCGCGCCGAGCGCACGTCTGCAGGTCGTTCGCGCCACCTCGTACGACGAGGCCCGGATGCGCTGCATCGCTGCGGTGGAAGGGGCTCGGTCGACCGTTGTCGACGGACGCCGTGACTGCCTCATCGTGATGGGCGGCGACGGGATGATGCACCTCGGACTGAATGCTGCGGCCGGAAGCGGTGTGCCGCTGGGAGTCATCCCCGCCGGTACCGGGAACGACTTCTGCCGGGGAGTCGGCGTGCCCAAGACGGCGGTCGCGGCCGCGCGGGTCATCGCCGAGGGCATCACACAGGATATCGACCTCACCAGGGTCTCGGGGTCGTTGGCGGACGGGGCCACCCAGCGTTACGTCGGGTCGGTGGTCTCGACCGGGTACGACGCCCGAGTCAACCGCCGTACCAACGCAATGACGTTCACTCTTGGCTCGCTCGGCTACGCGTACTGCGCGCTCGCCGAACTCGCACGGTTCGAGCCGTTGCGCTACCGCATCACGATGGACGGGGTGCCCAGGAAGCAGACGGCCATGCTGATCGCCGTCGCCAACGCGGGGTTCTTCGGCGGTGGCATGAAGATCGCCCCCGATTACTCGCTCACCGACGGGCTTCTCGACGTCACGATCATCCATCCGGTGAGCCGGATGACGCTGCTCCGGCTGCTACCTGCGATGTTCTCCGGGCGCTTTGTGTCCGACCCGGCGGTCGAGCGGGTGCGCGCGAGTCACGTCACGATCGACGGCGACGAGCTGTACGGAATGGCCGACGGCGACGCATTGGGACCCGTACCGCTGCTGCTCGAGGCCGTGCCGTACGCGCTCACCCTGTACGTGCCGCGCGCGGTGGCGACCAGGTCGTGAGTCGGGGGGCGGCGCGACCGGACGTGGCGTAGCCTGGCGAACGATGCCTGGATCCACCCAACTCGACGCGTTCGCCGCGCGGTACTCGTTCGTTCTGGACGACTACCAGCGTGAGGCCTGCACGGCGGTCGAGGCCGGATCCGGCGTTCTCGTCGCCGCGCCGACCGGGGCGGGGAAGACCGTCGTGGGCGAGTTCGCGGTGCACCTCGCGCTCGCTCGCGGCAGGAAGTGCTTCTACACGACCCCGATCAAGGCACTGTCCAACCAGAAGTACCGCGACCTCGTCACCGCCTACGGCGGCGAGCGGATCGGCCTGCTCACCGGTGATGTCAGCGTCAACTCGGAGGCTGACGTCGTCGTCATGACCACCGAGGTCCTACGGAACATGATCTACGCCGGGTCGATGACCCTGGACAACCTCGCGTTCGTCGTGATGGACGAGGTCCACTACCTGGCCGACAGGTTCCGAGGTCCCGTGTGGGAAGAGGTCATCCTCGGGCTCGCCGAGTCGGTCCAGGTGGTGGCGCTGTCGGCGACCGTGAGCAACGCTGAGGAGTTCGGGGACTGGCTGCGCGAGGTACGTGGCGCGGTGAGCGTCGTCGTCAGCGAGCGGCGACCCGTACCACTGTTCCAGCATGTACTGGCCGGCACGAGGCTCCTCGACCTGTTCGCGCACGAGGCGCCCACGGCCAGGGAGCTGCCGAGCGGTCGCGCGGACGTGAACCCGGAACTGGTAAAGCTGGCCCAGCAGGACGCGCGGCTGCGTGACGATGCTCGCAGGCCACGAGGGCGGTCAGGGCACGGACAGACGAAGACGCGCTACGGCTCGGGGGCGTACGGGGGAGCGGCGAACGCCCGCTGGTCCGAGAGCGGCCGCTCGCTGGTGCCCCGACGGTCCCAGATGGTCACCGCGCTCGACAGCGACGGGCTGCTGCCAGCCATCGTGTTCGTCTTCAGTCGGCAGGGGTGCGACAGCGCCGTCTCGCAGCTCATGGCCGACGGGGTGAGGCTGACCACGGCTGCCAACCGCCGGCGGCTGTTCGACATCGCCGCCGAGCACACGAAAGGCTTCTCGGACACGGACCTGGCGGCGCTGCGGTACGACCGGTGGCTGACCGCGTTCCAGCGGGGCGTCGCGGCCCACCATGCTGGTCTCCTTCCGTCGCTGAAGGAAGCCGTCGAGGTCGCCTTCGGAGAGGGCCTGCTCAAGGTCGTGTTCGCCACCGAGACCCTGGCGCTCGGCATCAACATGCCCGCGCGGACGGTCGTGGTCGAGAAGCTCGTGAAGTACAACGGCGAGGCCCACGCCGACATCACACCGGGCGAGTACACCCAGCTCACCGGCCGCGCCGGTCGGCGCGGCATCGACGTCGAGGGCCACGCGGTGGTGTGCTGGCAGCCGGGGTTGGACCCGCGCGCGGTGGCCGGGCTGGCGTCGCGCCGTACGTATCCGCTGCAGTCGGCCTTCCGGCCCACGTACAACATGGCGGTCAACCTCGTGGGGACCGTCGGGCGTGAGCGGGCGCGGGCGGTTCTCGAGCAGAGTTTCGCGCAGTTCCAGTCGGACAGGGGAGTTGTCTCTGCCTCGCGGTCGATCCGGCGGACAGAGGCCGAGGTCGCGAGACTGCTCGAGCAAGCAGACTGCGAGCTGGGCGACGTGGTCGAGTACGCGCGGCTCCGCGAGACCGTCCGATCCCTCGAAGCCGAGGCTGCGCGCGCCCGGAGGGCGGACGGCCATGCGGAGGCCCTCACGGTTCTCCAGTCATTGCGCCCGGGAGACATCATCTCCGTGCCTGCGGGACGGCATCGCGGGTGGGCGGCCGTGGTCGATCCCAGGGTTGCCGGTGCCGAAGGCCCCACGCCGCTGGTGATGACCGAGAATCGACAGCTCAAGTCGCTGTCCGTCGTCGACTTCCCGACTCCACCTGTGGTCGCGGGGAGGGTCCGCGTTCCGAAGCACTTCGACGCGAAGAGCGCGGCGGCACGCCGGAACCTCGCGGCCGCGTTCCTCACCCGCCTCGGAGAGGTCGACCTCCCGGATCCGCGTCGCCGAGTCCGTGCCGACGACGAGGTGATGGCCGAGATCGATGCCGTACGGCTGGCGATCCGAGCCCACCCTTGCCATCGGTGCCCCGAGCGCGAGGACCACGCGCGACTGACCGAACAGGCGATGCGGCTGGAGCGGGAGGCCACCCTGGCCCGCCAACGATCTCAGGAGCGCTCCAACACCATCGCGACGGCTTTCGACAAGGTCTGCGGAGTACTGAGTTCGCTGGGCTATCTCGACGAGCAGGGCGCTACGGTGAACGACTCCGGCCGTGTCCTCGCGCGCATCTACGGTGAGCTGGACCTGGTGACCGCACAGTGCGTCGTTGACGGCGTATTCGACGGGTTGACCGCCCCGCAGCTTGCGGCTGTACTGTCCAGCCTCGTCTATCAGGCGCGTCCCATGGATGGCAGGCGGCCCGTGAGGATGCCCGATCGGACGAGCGAAGCAGCACAGGTCAGGTTGCGCGCCGTGTGGAGGGACGTCGGACTGGTCGAGCGCGACCATCGCGTCGAGCGGGGACCGGAGCCGGACATCGGGTTTGCCGAGGCCGCACACGCCTGGGCGAGCGGTGCCGAACTGGCGGATGTCCTCACGCTGTCGGGCCTGCCGGCCGGCGACGTGGTCCGATGGGTGCGCCAAGTGATCGACGTGGCGGGGCAAGTCGCCGCCGCTGCGAACTCCGGGAAGCTCCGTACCACGTGCCGCGAGGCAGTGGCCGGTATGCGCCGAGGCGTGGTGGACGTCACCGACGAGTGACGGCGTAGGACGGAATTCCTCACTGCGATACGGCTTTCCCACATTGGATGAGAGGCTTCTCACATTTCCCCATTGACGGACGAATTGTGCTTCCAAACCTTGAGTGAACTCAAAGTGAGAGGCCCCTCATGAATGTCGGCGATCATTCGAGTTCGCTTTAGGGTTCGAGGAAAGAGCCAATGAGGCTCATTCGATCCGGGGGATAGAACTCGCATGAGGACTACTCGGTTTGTCCGTCGCTTCGCAGCCGCGGCCATCATGGTCGCATCCGCGGCGCTGCCCGCAGGCGTTGCGCACTCCGTGGACACCGGCACCGCACCTGTGACGACAACTCAGAGCACGCCTCTCGCTGACTGGGTGACCTCGCCGAAGCAGGCCGTGGTGAGCGATCCCGGTCTGCCCACGAAGGGCGCCGTAGCCCCCGTAGCGAAGGCCCCGTCCGCGGACGCCTTGACCCGTGATCCGGTCGCCCCAGCCCCGGCGGCGCAAGCGGACGCCTCCACTCAGACGGACAAGACCACGTCGACCAAGAGCACGGCGACGAAGTCCACGACGAAGGTGACTTCCGCGAGCACAGTCGCGAAGACCACGACGACCAAGACGGTGACCACCAAGCCACCGGCGGCGGCACCCCCGGTTGCTCAAGCGCCCGCAGCGGTGGCGCCAGCAGCGGCGCAAGGTTCCGTGACGTCTCGACAGGATCTCGCCGGCGCAGTGGCCTCGGCCACGAACGCCCAGCGGGCAGCCGCGGGCCTCAGCCCGTTGGCGTACAGGTCGTGCAGCGTGCCAGCGTCGTTTGCGCTCAAGCTCGCGACGGAGGGCGCGCTTTACCACAACAGCCTCACGACCGTTCTCTCAGCCTGCGGTGGCAAGACGACCGCCGGTGAGAACATCGCCCGCGGCTACACCAGCGTGTCGGCCGTCACCGCAGGATGGATGGCGTCAGCGGGGCACCGGGCGAACATCCTGAACCCCAGTTTCAAGAGCATCTCGGTGGGCGTTGCCCAGGCAGCCAACGGTACGTACTACTGGGTTGAGAACTTCGTCGGGTAGTTCATGGTCGCTCAATAGGCCTTCGACACGGTGGACATATTGAAATCCGGAACTCGGAGTGCTGGCATTGCCGTGAATGTGAAGTAGTCGTTCCATTCGCGGCACAGCGTTCCCTCGGCAACGGATGCCTGGGAGGCGCGCCGGAGTAGATCCACCGGGGACTCGTTGAACCGGAAGTTGTTGACCATCCCGACGATTTCGCCGTTCTCGATGAGATAGACGCCGTCACGGGTCAGGCCGGTGACGAGCAACGAGGCGATGTCCACCTCGCGGATGTACCACAGGCAGGTCAGCAGCAGACCGCGCGTGGTCGAGCGGATCATCTCCTCGAGGGTGACGCTCGAACCGGTATCCAGGGTGAGGTTGTCGCTCGGGAACGCGTACTCCTGCCCTGAGGCAGCCGCAGAGGCACGGGTGTACGGGAGGCGCGCGAGAACCCCGTCGCGCAGCCAGTCGATCGTCTCGGCCGGCGCGCCGTTGTCGTACACAGATGTCAGTCCTGGGAGCGATCCCTCCACGATGGTGAACTCGGGCGCCGGCAGCGCGCCGGGACCACTGGACAGCGTCATGGGGAGTGACGACAGCGTCTCGCCGATCCTCGTGGTCCCCGGCTGGTCGCCTGCGAACACCGTTCGCCCTTGTTCAGCGTCGCGGCCGCTCGCCGTCTGGTACGTGAGGATCATGAGATCGGCGACCGCGCTCGGCGGCAGGATCGTCTCGTACCGCCCGGCAGGCAGCTCGATGCGGTTCTCGCACCAGGCGAGCCGTCGGTTCACCTCCGCAGCCAGCGCGTCCCCGTCGACATCGGCGAA
>Ga0209429_10001590_pt1 | contig 13896 bp, 11 predicted proteins | sample BarGraNGADG00212_3_FD_184493 | JGI IMG/M metagenome (GOLD analysis project Ga0209429, IMG submission 184493) | Arctic peat soil microbial communities from Barrow, Alaska - Barrow Graham LP Ref core NGADG0004-212 (SPAdes) (version 2) | ecosystem: Environmental > Terrestrial > Soil > Wetlands >... | reverse complement strand
CCTCGGGCAAATTGCTCTTAAACCTCCAGCTTTTCTATTGAAAGGGAACTTAACGAAGAGGAGTAACTTGCATTCTTATTTACCGAATACTCGCATCCTTATTTACCGAATACCTGCATCCTTATTTACCGAAATCTCGCATTGTTATTTACCGTTTACATTTATGTCCAATAAATGATTGAAGTATATTACAGAGGTAAAACCTAAGATAATTATTAAGGTATTGTTGTAGAGGCGTTTCCATAGGTTTCAAATTACCGCCAACGGTCCTGCAGTTGAGGGAGTAAACGTTGGTGGCGCCGTCCTCCGATGCGAGTCCCGGTACTTTAGCCGGAAAATAGTCCCGACGGGCAAGCCACAATGACGCAATTTTTGCAAGTCCCGGCGAAATACGAATTTGTCCCGGGTGCAGGATTTGTGCAGAGCCGAAGTCACGATTTTGGCAGATGAGTGAAAGGTTATTTATCACGATAAAGTTGTCAAGGTGATGAGCAAAAATTGTGACAAGTTTATTACCCCAACCGTCCGTGTTAGCATTTCGGGCCAATTTTAAAACTGTCAGTGGGGACCATTCATTTGTAGTTAGTGAAGGTACTTAGCTGTAGTTTCTTTTATTTTCTAGGATTTTATTAGCAATGGCAGATCCTTTAGGACTGATTAAACAATTCCCACTCTTATTATATTCTATCAACCTTTTAGAATGTAAAGACTTTAAAATCTTTTTGAGATAAGTGTAGTTCCCATTTTCTATTATATCAAATAATTCTCTATCATCTAATGTTGAGAAATTAAAAAGTAGAACAAGAATTTGCTCTTGTAGACTTAATCCATCAATTAACACTCTCTTTATGGAGCCTGTTTCCCAAATCCCTTCAATATTCCTTTCTATAATTTCGTCAATTAATTCCTCTGACTCATGAATTCCATATGTACTATTTAGCCTTACTAATTCAGCCAAAACCCATTTTGCAGATGATAAGATTAAAGAAGCATCTATTTTATTTGGCTTAATTAAGGCTAAATGTCCTACACCCCTTTTATTTCTAATACTGTAAATGACAAATAATGTCCGAGGGATAAGTATTCGATAAGATTCATCACCAGTTGCAGATTCATATCTTTTTAACACAACTTCATTAAAATTGGGAAGATTTGTCCCAATTGGAGTGTAATTGCCAAAAAGTTTTAATTCAAGAAATCTTCTGATTGCCTCGACAAAATGACCAGCATCCAACTCGCTAACCTTCCAAGATTTTAAAAAATAGTTTTTTTCAATTTCTTGGAAACTTTGAATGATCTCCTTTGCAACTATTTGATCACTTGCCGATTCTATAATATTATACGCTCTCATTTTCTATTAAGTTCTTCAATAATATGAAGCGCCTTTTCTTGTCCAGGTATCGTTATTTTACAAGTCTGCGATCCTCGCTTGCCATTTATAACAATACCTTCTTTTGCAGATTTCAAGTGCTTAGCAAAATTTGGAGCGTCTAAGCATCCTTGATTCTGACATAAGTCCCTAATCTCTGAAAATTTAACCTCCGTTTGTCCAATTGTTTTTACTGCCCAAAGATAAATTAGGGCAGTCGAAATACTTTTAGCTTGTTTACTACTTCCTGGAGCTTTCTTAATGATTTTTACTCCATTTCCATCTGAATGGAATACATTTGGAAAACTATGAACAGTTTTACCAGTTGTAGAAGAATCTGTTTCAGGAACATTTTCTGGAATTTGTACATTTGCTATTGGTGATTGAGGTAGTAATCTTGATTCAGGAGCAACTAATTCAAACTTCTGATTTTTTAAACTATCTACAATTAGATCTCGAAAACTCCCAATTTGTTGGGAAACGAAAAGTTCAGAGCCCGATAATTCAAATTCTCCATCTTTCAACGAAATACGAATTTTAGCATTATTTTCTGCCATAGCAATACTTATTAATTAATAGTGAAAATTGACTAATCCCAAATTTAATATAAATTAATTATCTAATAATCTGCTTTTTATTAAAACTTCGAATCGAGCTAAGTTTTTTCGGAAGTCTGGTATTTCACTCCATACACATATAACAGTTAGCTAGTTTAAAGAATCTGCAATTAATCAAAGTTAAAGAGTATTTTGAGTCCCGGTTATTGAGTGAAATTAGGCTTTTTCTGTTAGCATTTCGGGCCATCATCATTCGTTACGTAACTGTCACGTTATGTGTAAATTGTCCCGGTAGGCGCGAAGCGGGCCTGAATGCTAACACGCGTTTATAATCAATTTCACTAATTAATATTTCCATTGTCTGTAAGGTAGATTTATGTTTTCAAGTCATCAGAATATTGGGATTTCACCTCAACCTCAACCTCCTTTTTTCTTGTGACTTTTGTCTTTTGTCTTCCGCCGTGGCACGCTCCCGCCCCGTCAGTCACAAGCGCAAACTGCTGTAATGTATTGTGATACATACAAATAGAGTGCTTTTGTCTAACTTTCAAACTTTTATTGAATCCAAGTTAAACAAAGGGATTGGAAAAAGCAAATTATAACGACGCACGACAAACGACGCATGGAATGCGGTTTACCCGGTTTCGGGTGGGGATTGAAGGATTGCTTCGTCGCTTCGCTCCTCGCAATGACAGTGAACGCAAGCGGGCGTATGCAAGAAAATTGTAACTTAACACCTCGTTAGTTTATCGTTTCACGCAAAGACGCTAAGGCGCAAAGTATCTGATTATCACTGCAAATGGCCAACATTAAAATTTATATTGCTTTGCTCTTTGTTGCGGTTAATGCTCCTCTCCGAGCCCAGGAGAGCTTCCTTAAATTCAAGGGACAGGCCGATGGTTATGCGGGACTGAATTTTTCTGATCCGATTCAGGCTCAGACAGGATTGAGATTTATACCCATGGTTTCGGCCGGGAAGACCTGGAAAAACAACCTGAAATTCGATTCTGAGTTTTCATTCAACAGCTATCTTGATTATCATATCACCGACTGGAAAAAAGATATTTCTTATTCAGGAATTAAACCATACCGCATGTGGCTACGGCTGAGCTCCGACCGTTTTGAATTGAGAGCTGGTCTGCAGAAAATCAATTTCGGATCGGCAACAATGCTTCGTCCTCTGATGTGGTTCGACCGCATGGATACCCGCGATCCGCTTCAGCTTACCGACGGGGTCTATTCGCTCCTGTCGAGATATTATTTCAATAATAACGCAAATGCCTGGCTCTGGGTACTGATGGGAAATGATAAAACAAAAGGATGGGAAATAGTACCTTCAGTTAAGGGAATACCAGAGTATGGAGGCCGACTGCAGTTCCCGGTCCCAAAAGGGGAAACGGCAATCAGCTATCACCATCGCACTGCCGATTTAAGTAAGATCCCTCTCCCGATAAACATAAACGGATCACTTAACTATCCTGAAGACAGGATTGGTCTGGATGGTAAATGGGATCTTGGGGTCGGGGTCTGGGCTGAATATTCACTAACTCACAGTAAACCCGACTCTGCATATTTTCCTCAATTCACAAAAATGTTAACCCTGGGGATGGACTACACTTTCAATATCGGAAACGGGCTCAATATGTCAACAGAGTTTTTCAGGTACAATGCCTCATCTGAGGTATTCGGGAAGGGGACCGACAGAAACTTTTCACTTCTCTCAGCCAATTACCCTTTCGGGATTAGCAACAGGGCTTCGTGTATTGTTTATTATAACTGGAATGATAAGAGCTGGTATCGGATTATAAATTTGCAGAGACAGAGTGATGACTGGACTTTCTACCTTTTCCTGTTCTGGAATCCGGATAAGGTGGCAATTTATAATACCGGAAACGAGAATAATATGTTTGCAGGAAAGGGGGTACAATTTATGACAGTATATAACTTTTAATATGTTCTTTTAAATATGTAAAATAATTAACCACAAAGGTCTCAAAGGATGACACAAAGGGACACAAAGTTATTCGTTTGCGTTTCTTTCCTTAGTGTTCCTTAGTGATGTACTTTGTGTCCTTTGTGGTTAAAAAAATTCGACTATATGGATAATTCGAAAATTATTTCAATTGAGGGTCTCAAAAAGACTTTCAGCACCACGGCAGGGAAATTCACTGCCCTGAACGGCATCAATCTTGATTTCGGCAAGGGAGAATTTACAGGTGTTGTGGGACCAAGCGGCAGCGGAAAGACAACGTTGCTGAATATTATCGGATCACTCGATTCTCCGTCAGAAGGGAAAGCAATCGTACTGGGGAAATCGATAGGCGAATTGAATGTGAAACAGTCTGCACTTCTTCGGAGATCTCAGCTGGGATTTATATTCCAGAGCTATAACCTCCTTCCGGTTTATACAGTTTTTGAGAATGTGGAGTTTCCCCTTCTCCTGCTGAACATGAACGACGGGCAACGGAAGAAGATGGTTATGGACTCTCTGGAGTGGCTGGGACTCACCGATAAGGTAAAATCAATGCCATCGCAGCTTTCAGGAGGCGAGTGCCAGAGAGTGGCTATTGCGAGGGCAATGGTGAAGAAACCCGAAATAGTACTGGCCGATGAACCGACTGCAAACCTCGATGCTGCAAACTCGCATCATATCCTGAAAAGCATGGTTCAACTGAATAAGGAATTCAATACGACTTTCATCTTCGCAACCCACGACGATAAAGTGATAGGCTATCTCCACCGTAAGATCTCACTTGTTGACGGGAAAGTTGCGAAGGATGAAATCACAAATAACTAATCTGCCGGAATCATGAAACTGCTATTTAAACTCGCAGCAAGAAATCTCATCGGGGCAGGAAGGAGAACCTGGCTCAATGTGATTGTCCTGTCTTTCTCATTCATAATTATCATATGGCATAAAGGGATACTCAACGGATGGGAAAGTCAGGCAAAAAACGACATGACAGAGTGGGAAATCGGGGGTGGTCAATACTGGCAATCGGTATATGATCCTTTTGATCCTTTCTCACTGACAGAAGCTCATGCCGCTATTCCTGCTGCCATGGATTCTGCAAGTGCAAAAGGGAACATGGCATCAATACTGGTAACACAGGGGACAATCTATCCCGGAGGACGAATTCAGAGCATCCTGATAAAGGGGATCAATTCCAATCAGAAAGTGCTGAAGATCCCAAGCTCTTTATTTGAAAGTGACAGCAGTGAAATTCCTGCATTAATAGGTTCGAGGATGGCTGCCGATAACAGGTTAAAGACCGGAGATCTGGTCACGCTCCGTTGGAGGGATAAGAATGGCACTTTCGATGCAGGAGAGATGAAGATCATCGGCATCTTCGAAACCAATGTGCCCTTCGTGGATGTGGGACAGATCTGGCTTCCTCTCGATCTTCTGCAAAAGATGATGGGGATGGCCGGGGAAGCTACAATTCTTGTCTGTAAAAAAGATTTGAAGGTAACTTCAAGCGCTGCAGGATGGAATTTCAAGAGCACAGAACTTCTTCAGAAATCGGTGTCGGATATGATAAAAATGAAATCAGTGAGCGGAGCAGTACTCTACCTTATCCTTATGAGCCTTGCCATGCTCGCCATCTTTGATACCCAGGTACTTTCTATTTTCCGCAGGCAAAAAGAGATCGGAACTTATATAGCCCTCGGCATGACACGTTTCCAGGTGGTAGGACTATTCACTATCGAAGGATCGCTTAACTCGGTACTTGCAGCCATTCTTGCTGCCATATACGGAATACCACTTCTGGCATTGCAGGCAAGCAGGGGGATGTCTTTCCCCGGAGGGAGCAAAGATTTCGGAATTGTAATGGCAGATAAAATTTATCCGACATATAGTATGGAACTGATTGGCATAACGATTTTGTTCATCATGATAACGACTACTATTGTCAGCTATCTGCCATCGAGAAGAATTGCCAAAATGAATCCAACTGAAGCATTAAGGGGGAAACTGCAATGATCAGATTTCTGTTAAAAGGTATTTTGAGAGACAAACAAAGAAGTCTCCTCCCGGTTATTATTGTTTCCATAGGTACAATGCTTACCGTAATTCTGGTATGCTGGTTAAATGGCTTCCTCGGCGACAGCATAGAACTGAATGCCAAATTCTCCACAGGTCATGTTAAGATAATGACTGCTGCCTACCAAAAGAATATCGACCAGGTGCCCAACGATCTTGCCCTTACGGGGGTCGATTCCCTGATGATGAAGCTCAGAAAGGAATTTCCCGATATGCAATGGGGTGAGAGAATTCATTTCGGGGGACTGATCGATGTTCCTGATAACAAGGGAGAAACCCGTTCCCAAGGTCCTGCTATCGGTTTTGGTATTGACATGCTTTCAGGCGACAAGTCAGAGATCGAACGTTTCAATCTTGAAAAATCGATCCTTCGGGGGAAAATCCCTTCTCATAGAGGTGAGATTCTGATGAGCGAGGATTTTTCTAAAAAACTCAAAATCAATCCGGGCGATACCGTTACCCTCATCGGATCAACAATGAACGGTAGCATGGCATTATATAACTACACTGTTTCCGGCACAATAGTATTCGGTGCAGAAGCGATGGATCACGGCTCTGTCATTGTTGATCTGTCAGATGTTCGCGCTGCACTTGACATGGATAATGCAGCAGGCGAAATAGTCGGTTATCTTCCCGATATTTATTACAATGAAGAGAATGCGAACAAGGTAGTTGAACGGTTTCAGAAAATATTTCCCCCCTCCGATGATGAATTTGCTCCCCGGATAATCACCCTTCGTCAGCAAAATTCACTGGGTAACATGATTGACATGATCAGAAGCGTTGGAAGCTTAATGGTGTTTGTTTTTGTATTGTCAATGTCGCTGGTACTTTGGAATGCCGGGCTTCTCGGAGGATTGAGAAGATACTCTGAATTTGGGATCCGTCTCGCAATCGGTGAGGACTATTCACACATTTATAAAACAATGATCTATGAATCGGTACTGATTGGGATCATCGGTTCAATTATTGGTACTATTGTCGGGCTTTCAGGTGCTCTCTATCTTCAGGAACACGGTCTTGATCTTGGCTCAATCATGAAAGGGGCCGCCATTATGATGCCATCGGTTTTCCGTGCCCATATAACAGCTAATGCATTTTATATAGGATTTATTCCCGGACTGTTTTCCACCGTAGCAGGGACAATGCTTTCGGGAATCGGAATTTACAAACGCAAAACAGCTCGGTTATTTAAAGAATTAGAAGCATGAGAAAAATTATTATTCCACTGTTACTGGTGTGTTTTTCAATAAATGCACAAACCCCTTCGGCAAAAGAAATCATCGATAAGATAGACAAAAACATGTCGTCGGAAAGCAGGATATTCACATCAAAAATGGTAATCCATAATCGCAGGAATACCAGGACGGTTGAATCGAAATCGTGGAGCAAAGGGGAAAAGAAATCATTTACGGAATACCTCACGCCCCCGCGGGAGCAGGGAACAAAAATGCTAAAGCTTGATGATCAGTTATGGATCTTCTCCCCTTCTACTGACAGGATAATCCAGATCTCAGGACATATGCTAAGGCAGTCTGTAATGGGTTCCGACCTGTCGTATGAAGATATGATGGAAGATCCTCACCTGCTGAATCATTATACAGGTAAAATTGATGGTGAAGAAAAGCTGAGTGACAGAACATGCTGGATTATATCGCTTTCGGCTACCTCCGCTGATGTTGCATACCAGTCGCAAAAACTATGGGTGGACAAGGACCGGTATATTCCTTTGAAGAAAGAACTTTATGCAAAAAGCGGGATACTTCTTAAGAGGATGGAGCTCTCGGATGTGATCCAGATCCAAAACCGATGGTTCCCAAAGAGGATATTGTTCAAGGATGTTCTGAAGGAAGGTGAGGGTACAGAATTTATTATTGAGGATATTCAGTTTAATGCTGAGATACCGGATTACATATTATCAAAAGCCAGTTTGAAGAAATAAATACCTTTTTTAAACGCAGAGGGCCGCAGAGTTAGAAGATTATCATCCTTCTCTGCGGTTCTCTGCGTAAAAACTCAGCGGTTCTCTGCGGTTAATGGATTTAAGATTACCAGATTACCGGCCGCTGTTCACCTGTTCTAAAGAGCTTGTCACCGGGCTTAACGTTATCAAAGGCTGCATAAAACTCGGGCATATTATAAACAACACCATTAATCCTGACTTTTGCAGGTGAATGTTCGTCGGTTTTAACTCTTTTTCTTACCTCTTTATCACGCATATTGGTTCTCCAGATCTGTGCATAGGAAAGGAAGAAGCGCTGGTAATTGGTGAAGCCATCAATAGGTTTTGGTGCATCTTTACCCTCCAGAGTGAATTTGTAAGCATTATAAGCCACGGTTGCTCCGCCCAGATCAGCGATATTTTCCCCCAGGGTAAGTTTTCCATTGACAAATGTTGAATCGAGAACTTCATATTTGTTATACTGGTCAACAAGCATTGAGGTATGTTCTTCGAAAGCTTTTGAATCTTCTTTTGTCCACCAGTCGCGAAGGTTTCCATCCTTATCAAACTGCCTTCCCATGTTGTCAAATCCATGGGTCATCTCATGGCCAATAACCATACCAATTGCACCATAGTTTACTGCATCATCGGCATCGAGATTAAAGAACGGAGGCTGAAGAATTCCAGCCGGAAATACAATTTCGTTCCTGTTGGGGCTATAGTATGCATTCACGGTCTGAGGTGTCATTCCCCATTCAGTAGGATCAACAGGTTTACCAACTTTATTCATTGAATACATGAATTCGAAGTTCATGGAATTAAGCAGGTTCAGAACGTAGGGCTGAGATGAGATGTTCAATCCGCTATAATCTCTCCACTTATCGGGGTACCCAACCTTTACACCCATTTTATCAAGTTTGGCAATAGCTTCCAGCTTTGTCTGTGATCCCATCCAGGTGAGATTTTCAATCCTTACCTTGAGCGATTTTTTCAAATTCATAACCAGGTCGGTCATTTTCTGTTTGGCCACAGGAGGAAAATATTTTTGCACATATAACTGTCCGATACTTTCACCAAGTGAATAACTGGTTACATCCAGTACAAGCTTCCAGCGGGGTTCCATCTTCTCCTGTCCCGATAATGTCTTATTATAAAAGTCGAAATTCTGTTTTTCAAAATCAGAGCTGAGATATGCGGCAGTATTATTAATCAGAGCCCAGCGTAAAAATGTTTTCCAGTCTGCAACAGGAATTGTCTTCATCATGCTGTTGAGCTCTTTAAAGAAGGGTGGCTGATATACATTAATCTCTGATATTCCCGGATAACCAACCTGAGTGAAATATGATTTCCAGTTCAATTCGGGTGCTATTTTTGTCAGTCCGTCTACATTGACTTTATTATAGGTCTTCTGAGGATCCTGGTTCTCAACATTTGTAAAGGAAGCTTTTGCCAGTTGCGTTTCCATTCTCATAATTGTTTCAGAATTCTTTTTAGCAACTGCAGGTTCATCCTTCATTAATACAAACATCTTTGCAACATGAAGCAGATATTCTTCCCTGATCTTTTTTGTCGATTCATCATTGTTGAAGTAATAGTCTCTTTCGGGAAGCCCTAATCCGGCCTGGTAACAGCCGGCTATTACGCTTGTACTGTTTTTAGAATCGAGATTTGAAAACAAAGCGAAAAAGGAGGTTATCTGATATGACTGAAAATAAGCTGCTACTGACTGAACATCAGCAATACTCTTTATCGATTCAATTTTTTCAAAAAACGCCTTCAGAGGAGTTATCCCTTGTTTTTCAATAGATATCGTGTCCATCCCTGAATTATAGAATTTACCTATCTTATCTGCTATGCTTCCGGGTGCAGCATCTTTTGAGGCAGCTGCCTCTTCAATTATTTCCCTGATATCATGTCGGTTTTTTTCGAACAGCTCATCAAAGCTGGAACGGGAATTCTTGTCTGCCGGAATAGGATTGTTTTTCAACCAGGTTCCATTAGTGTAATCAAAGAAATCATCGCCGGGGTTAATGGCGGCATTCATGTTCTGAATATCAAATGGGGGATACTTATTTACCATTTCTGCGCTTTTTTTAACGTTACCTGTACATCCCCCGAGAAGAACGAGAGAAAGAAATCCAATAACTATTGTTTTCATAATTAATATTTAAAGGTTTGACATTTAGCCAATTACAATTTTTACTCTATGTTCTTTCCCGTCTCCAAAAACAGGAATTATATTCGATTTCTGATGTTTTCCATCTACTTCTACCTCGCTTACACCTTTTGATTTGCCATGAGGATTTACAACCTCGATGTGGTAAGTATCTCCTCTGAATTTACGGGTTGCCTTAAACCCTTTCCAGCTGCCGGGGATACATGGATCGATTAGCAGACCATCATAATCAGGACGAATTCCAAGGATATACTGGGAGATAGCATAAAAATTCCATGAAGCGGTACCTGTCAGCCATGAGTTTTTGGCTTCACCGGGTTTAAATGCGTCTTTGCCGGCTACCATCTGGGAATATACATAAGGTTCTGTCTTATGCAAATCGCTTATATCCTCGAGGTATGAAGGACAAATTTTCCGGTAATAATCCCATGCCCGTTCTCCGTTGCCCACAACTGTTTCACCGATCATAATCCACGGATTGTTATGGCAGAATACTCCTGCATTTTCTTTATAACCAGGAGGGTATGACGATATTTCTCCATATTCAATATAATACTTCGTGAATGCAGGGTTATTAAGAACGATCCCGTACTTGCAATCGAGCCTCTCTTTTACCGCATCCAGCGCTTTTGTGCAAAGCCCTTCTTCTTTACCTATTCCAGCCATTGTGCACCAGCCATTCGATTCAATAAAAATTTTGGCTTCTTCGTTTTCGTTACTGCCTATTTTGCGCCCATAGTAGTCATACGCCCTGATAAACCATTCTCCATCCCACCCATGCTTTTTAATTGCCACTTCCATGGCCGAAACAAGTTTCTGAGCACGTGCTGCCTCATCATTCTTACAAAGTCTCTTACAAAGATCAGCATAGTCTCTGCCATATACCACAAACAGTCCGGCGATCATTAAAGATTCCGCTTTCGTTCCTTCAGTCTTATTTTCAGTCGTCTGAAACGATTCGTTTGGATCATTTGAGAAACAGTTAAGGTTCAGACAATCGTTCCAGTCGGCACGGCCAATAAGCGGGAGACCATGCGGGCCAAGGTTATTTGCAACGTGATCGAACGAAACTGTAAGGTGGTCAAATAAACTTCTGGCAACTGACATATCATTGTCAAACGGTACCATTTCATTCAGAATGGCAAAATCGCCTGTTTCCTTCAGATAGCTGACTGTTCCCAATATGAGCCACAAAGGATCGTCGTTAAAGCCACCGCCAATATCATTGTTGCCTCGTTTGTTGAGTGGTTGATACTGATGATAACATCCTCCGTCAGGGAACTGGGTAGATGCTATATCGATAATCCTCTCGCGTGCCCTTTCCGGGATCTGGTGAACAAAACCAATCAGATCCTGATTCGAGTCGCGGAATCCCATTCCCCGTCCAATACCCGATTCGAAGAAAGATGTTGAACGCGAAAAACAGAAGGTGATCATACACTGGTACTGGTTCCAGATGTTTACCATGCGATCGAGTTTGTCATCGCCTGAATCTACAGTGTATATGCTCAATAAGTTGTCCCAGTATTTCCGCAATTCAGCGAATGCAGCATCAACCTTTGCCGCTGTATCAAACTTTGCTATTGTATCTTTTGCTTTTTTCTTGTTGATAATATTTTTGGACTCCCATTTTTCATCCTCTTTATTTTCAACATAACCCAGCACAAAGACGAAGTCTTTTGATTCACCCGGCTTCAGTTCAACTTCGATGTAATGTGAAGCAATCGGAGACCATCCATGAGCTTCGGTGTTATGGGCTTTCCCTTCAGAAACCACCTGCGGTTCATCAAAACCATTATATAATCCGAAAAACGACTCGCGGTCAGTGTCGTAACCCTGAACCGGTACATTAACCGAATAATAGGCATAATGATCGCGTCTTTCCTTGTATTCGGTTTTATGATAGATCACCGATCCCTGAATCTCAACTTCTCCGGTAGAAAAATTTCTCTGAAAGTTTTCCATGTCGGAGGCAGCATTCCACAGGCACCATTCCAAAAATGAAAAAATCTTAAGTTTTTTTGTCTCCTTTGAATTATTGGATAGAGTTAGCTTTTGAACTTCAGCCCAGGTCTTCAGAGGTACAAAGTAAAGAACGTTAGCAGTAACCCCGTTTTTTTCTCCTTTAATATTGGTATAGTTCATCCCGTGACGGCATTCATATTTATCGAGTTCTGTTTTGCAGGGCTTCCATCCCGGAGACCAGATGCTGTCACCATCTTTGATATAGAAATATTTTCCTCCGCTGTCCATAGGCACGTTGTTGTACCTGTAACGTGTAATGCGGCGAAATTTGGCATCTTTATAAAAGGAATATCCGCCGCCGGTATTTGATATGAGTGAGAAAAAATCTTCATTTCCGAGGTAATTGATCCACGGCCATGGAGTACGCGGGTTTGTTATTACATACTCCCTCTTCTGATCGTCGAAATGTCCAAATTTCATATCCCTTAATTTATTAATATTTGAATTTCAAATTACGTTATCTAAGCGAGTTCTTTTGCTCTTCTGTTGTTCAGTTCAAGTGTGATCTCATTCATCTTCTTTTGATTTAGAGGATATAGAGTCATGATCCCGGCTGCGATGAGAGTAATAATTGTCGGAATCCAGCTCATCAGCATTATGATACCCGGGATTGCACCCTGAATAGACACCTCATCCTGACCGTTATAATGGAAAGCAGCCAGAACAAATCCGATAATTGCCCCGGCAATACCTCCTCCGAATTTAGTGGCAAAAGAACCGGCTGAGTAAACAAGTCCTGTTGCCCTGCGTCCGTTCTTAAATTCTGAATAATCGGCAGCATCACCCAGCATGGCAAAGAACAGAGTCGGGAATATTGCAGCTGCAAACTCAGAGATTATCCCTATTACGAAAATGCCGGTGATATTACCAGGTCCGCAAAATACAAGGGTGGCATTTACAGCTCCTGAGAAAAGCAGGGCATAGATAAACAGATTTCGCTTACCGAATCTCTTACCAAGTGGAGAGGTTATCATTGCACCGGCAATGGAAGCCAGCATTAATCCAATCATAAAAGAGGCAGCAAGAAGCTGGTTATGCAGATAATGGGAGAAATAGATTACAACAATTCCTTGTTTTATCGAGTTGTAAACATTGAATAGCATACCAATGACAAGGAGTACGATCCATGGCCTGTTTCTTATAAGATCTTTTAAGTCTTTGCCCAGATTTGTTTGTTGCTCTTTAGGTGGTTTGACACGTTCCTTTGTTGTAGCAAAAGTTACCATCAGGAAAAGAGATAAGAAAACAGACAAAAGATAAATGGCATTACTGTAACCTCTCTTCTGGTCAACAATTGTTATTTTTTTGGCAACAAGGTTTTCTTCCCCTGAAACGATAAAAGAGTATTCTTTTTTCGCTTCCATTGAAAAACTTTTACCCTGAGTCGGTACATTAAGACTGTCGGCCTTAGCAGTATTTGCCCAGGTAAACAGTGCAATTCCGTCTTTGGTTTTGATGTTTACATTTTTAACATCGTGATTTGTTGATACTGTTACCTCATATTTTTTTGCATCAAGCTTCTCAACAGCAATTGCAGGATTGATATTGCCAAACTGGGCAACCAGAAACAACAAAGCTCCCTGAACCAGCATGCCTCCGGTAAATGCACCAACCATACGATACGAACCCAGACTTGTACGTTCCTTATCGTCGCCTGTCATTACAGCCATTAAAGCCCCATAAGGAATATTATTCGCTGTGTAAACAAGAAAGAATATCAGATAGGTAGCATATGCATAAACAATTTTTCCTGTCGGGCCTAAATTCGGAGTGGTAAACAGC
>Ga0209429_10001589_pt1 | contig 13904 bp, 14 predicted proteins | sample BarGraNGADG00212_3_FD_184493 | JGI IMG/M metagenome (GOLD analysis project Ga0209429, IMG submission 184493) | Arctic peat soil microbial communities from Barrow, Alaska - Barrow Graham LP Ref core NGADG0004-212 (SPAdes) (version 2) | ecosystem: Environmental > Terrestrial > Soil > Wetlands >... | reverse complement strand
AAAAAATCTATATACGTTAAGATAAATAATATAGGTTTAGTTTCATTCAATAGAGATGGGAAAATGCCCAAAAAGATTGGGAGTGTTGGTAGGGGACCTGGTGAATATCTCTATTGTACATCTTTTGATGTTGATGAGATAAACGAGACAATCTATATTAAAGATATGGACGAAATAATTAAAGTTTATTCTAAGAATGGAAATTTCCTCAGGAGTATCCCTTTAAAGCACTTTGAGCCTTTTCATTTTAATGACATAGAATTATCAAATTCTTATTTATTCGTATTTGAATATATCACTATGGGACGGGGGAAATTTAATTGGCTAGTTCTGGATACATTAGGTAAATTAATTAAAAAGAAAGAAAATTCCATACCAGCATTCCGTAGTGGGATGGGAGCAGATGGGGGAACTTATAAATTTCAAAACAAAATCTATTATTGGAATATGTATAATGATACTGTTTTTTCAATTTCATCTGATTTAAGTTACAAAGCTTCATATATATTTCCTCCTGGCGATTATAGAATGCCAAGATCTTCTATTACTGATAGGTCCGGATATTTCGTTCCACGTTTTATCTTTGAAACGAATCGTTATTTAGTGTTTGAATACTTTGACAAGTCAAGGTTTGGGGATGCTCTAATAGATAAAAGGAGTAAGAAATCATTTATAAATTATCTGGAACCTGATCACACGGGAGGTATTATAAATAATCTTGATAGTGGAACGAAATTTAGGTCTATCAGCTATTTCGTAGAAAATGGTCAGGAGTATTTGATAGGATCAGTAAATGCGTTTCAACTTAAGGCTTATGTCGCAAGTGATGTCTTCAAAAACTCTGTTCCTAAATTCCCTGAGAAGAAAAAAGAACTTGAAAAATTGGCAAATAGTCTGAAGGAGACTGACAATCCGGTATTGATGATCGTAAGATTGAAAAAATAAACCATGCCTGGTTTCCCCTTTTCCAAACAACTCGATGCAATGGACTGCGGTCCATCATGCCTTCGTATGATTGCAAAATTCTATGGGAAAAACTACACATTACAGGCACTTCGGTCAAAATCGTTCGTCACAAAATCGGGTGTCTCAATGCTTGGCATTAGTGATGCGGCCGAAAGTATCGGTTTCCGAACCCGTGGTTACCGTTTAACATGGGAACAACTCCGCGATGAGGTTCAGCTACCTTGCATCGTTCACTGGAACCAGAGGCACTTTGTTGTTGTGTACAAAATTAAAGGTCGTGCAAGTTTTGCAAGTCATGCAAGTCGTGCAAGTCGGACAAGACCCAAAGAACAACATGACCTGCAAGACCTGCACGACTTGCACGACTCAAAATACATAGTTCATGTTGCAGACCCTGCATCTGGATTGCTAAAATACACTGAAGCGGAGTTTTTGAAATGCTGGTATAGTACTAAAAACGAGGGTGTTTAGGAGGGTTTGAGTTGCTTTTACAGAACTCAGAAAAGTGAAAAGAAATTTGAATGAAATAGAAGTATAACAATCGAAAGAGAAGGGCAGAAAGCTTTAACTGGTGTTCCCTACCTGCTTTCTGCCCGGACCTTTCTCTCACAAGAAAGGAAGTAATCTGGCAAAGATAAAATTATTACCCGATGGACAGCCAGACCACGCATAAAATATGCAGTTTGAAAAATCAAACGGTCTTTTTTTAACAATTTAAAATTGAAAAAATGAAAAAGTTAAGTAAATTGAATATTAATTCTGAGAAGTTAATGAAGAATGAAGAATTGATAACCTTAAGAGGTGGTTACAATGTAAGTTGCTATCCGGAAGATCCTGGACAAATCCCTTGTTTCTGTTATGTAGGAGGTAGCTGGATTTTTGCTGGTTGCCAAACTGATTCTCATGCCTGTTTCGACAGGTGTGGTATGTAAAATGTGTTAATCTAAAGGACAATACCTGAAATAAAATATTGGTATTGTCCTTTATGGTAATGCACCCAATTAAAAATGGAGGTAAGCACTAGTATTAAAAATACTATTCTGTCAATAATTCTTACTTATAATCAAAATGTTATGAAATTAAAAAATATATCATTTCTACTATTAATCTGTCTTATTGCATCTTGTTCTCAACATAACACGACAGATAAAAGACCTATTGAGACTGTTGATATAAAAAATGCATTCGAAAAGAGGAAACCTATTAATATCAATGATATTTCGAAGGAGTGCAAATACATAGTGTTGGAATCAACAAAAGAGAGTCTTATTGATGATAATTCTACAATCTATTCCGATGATCAGTATTTAGTCGCAATTTCCAGAAAACAAATATTGCTATTTGACAGAGAAAGTGGAAGGTTTATCAGGGAAATAGGAAATCCAGGTAATGGTCCTAATGAATATTCAATAGCATATACAAGCATGCCATATAATGAACGATTAAAAGTAGTATATGCTAAAAGAAACCATGAAAGATCTGAATATGGTCTTGATGGAAAGTTAATAATTACTAAAAAAGGACCTGCCCAAGTTTGGGATTTTGTAAACCTAGATGAAAACACGTATGTATCGTTTATTGATAATTATGAGGGTGATGAAAAGAAAAAAATTGTCATTTTTAATAAAGAAGACTCGATTATTAAAATATTCCCAAACTATCAGTCATTCCCATTTAAAGGTAGCTTTTTTGTGTATTCCCCTAATTCTTGGTTTTACATGCTAAATAAACAAACAAACTTCTGTGAAAAATTTAATGATACTCTCTTTGCGGTAACATTAAATTCTTTAATCCCACGATTTGTTTTTGAAAAGGGAGAATATTCTTTCCCATATGAACTTCGAGGTGATATTATCAATATAGAAGAAAAGTATTTCTTATCGGAAAATGTTCTGGAATCAACTAAATTCCTGTTATATACTTTTAGTTTTAAGAAAAAGATATATACCGCTGTGTACGATAAAAAACAAAAGAATACTATTGTAAATGATTATATTGGAGAATGGGGGAATGGCTATATTAATAATATCAATGACTTCGTGCCACTTGAGATATCAAGTATAAATGAAGAAGACGAATTGATCTGCACAATTGATGCTTATAAAATTAAACTATGGTTTGAAGAAAATCCAGAAAAAATTAATCAGTTGCCGGAATATTTAAAAAACCTAAACAACATCCAAGAAACAAATAATCCAGTAATTATTATTGCTAAACTAAAAAAATAATTTAGTCTAGTTTTTTGAATTTATTTGTTATTTGACCTTGCAGAAATCTATTCTTAGCTTGACAATTTCTTCTCTTATGCTAATATAGAAATATGGCATGACAAATTTCAGTCTGAAAGAGAGTTTTAACATTAATACTTGTGCTAAAAACGAGTTAGCATTCAGGCCTAAGTGCGTCTACGGGGACAATTTACAAATAGTGTGACAGTCACGTAACGAAATCAGATGGCCCAAATGCTAACGGAAAAGCATAATATCACTCGACAACAGGGATTCAAAATTCTTTGTAACTTTAATGAATAGTAGATTCTATAAACGCGTTAGTTGTATGGGCAATGAGACTGAATATTTCCAAGTCATTAAACTATAACAAATTAAATCTCTTCAACGATGAAAAAGATTATGTTCGCTTCCCTCATTTCCTTGGGTTTAATTAATATCCCAATATTTCAAAAATCAACTCAGCATAACTTAAAAAATGATAAGTTTTTTGAGATTAAGTATGAAGACTTGCTTAAACAGAAAAATATTGCCAGATTAAGCCAAATAGCCACAAAAGTTGAATATATTCAATTAGAGACAAATGAGAAATGTATGGTATATAATAATGCGAAATATTATTTCTCCGACAATTTTATATTTGTCAAAAACAGAGATCATATCCTTAAATTCTCATCCGAAGGCAAGTTTATTAAACAGATTGGCGCTCCGGGAAGAGGGCCCGGAGAAATAACCAGTATATGGACTACCTCCATTATTCCTGAGAAAAAACTAATTGTTCTATATGATTATGTTGTCCATAAATTGAGATATTATGACTTTGATGGAAATCTGATAAAGACTGTCAATCTTGCTCCTTTTTATTATGTAAAGGGTTTAAATAGCAATAGGTATATTGCAATTAGCCAGGCGAATGTAGCTTCAGAGAAATATACTCACTCATCTTCTGATCGATGAATCGGGAGACACTCTTTCTACTGTTAAAAATTCTGAATCCTGGAAAGGCCTTAATCAAAATTATTTTTTATCAATAAGTAGTCCTTCTTTTGAACCATTCTATACATACCAGAATAAATACTTTCTAAAATCAATGTATAATGATACTGTTTATGTAATCAATGCGAATAAAATTACACCGGCATATTTTGTAAATTTAGGAAAGTATCGACTTCCCGAAGAAAAAAGATATGAAAGATCAAGTAACGGAGAGGCCAGGTTATTTTGGAGGAATACAGCAGGTTATTACTATACGTATGTATTTGAAGCCGGCGACAGATTATTTTTAACAACTAATGAATGGGGGGGCGACTTCAAGATAGATCGTTTTGTAATCAATAAAAGTGGCTTTATCGCAAATACTGATAACAGATACTCAGGAGTATTTAAAGGCTATATTGATAATGATTGGGATGGAGGTACCCCTTTTTGGCCAAAAGGAAGCATCAATGACAATAAAGTATTTATGCCAATCGATGTTGCAGACCTTAAAAATATACTCAATTTTAGGAGGTCTTCTAATACTCTTAAAACTATGGTTAAATTTCCTGATCAACGTACCCTGTTGGAAAAGATGGCTTCCGATTTGGATATCACCAATAACCCGATATTAATGGTTGTAACTCTTAAAAGTGATTCACAATAATCAAAATTCTGAACGTACCAGAGCCGTTATGTAGCATAGCTCGCAAAACCCGAGACTGTCTACATAAGAGAATTTATCTTGACACATAATTATCGTCCGTCTAACGGGACTATGTCATCAACCAATCTTGCCCCAACGAGAAATCGGTCATTCTTATAACTTGACTTTGCGAAAATCAGATTAGTTTTATTAGGATAATAATTTGCTCTTTCGATAAAAAATTTATGAAAAGGATTCAAAACGGGTATTTGTTCATTCTATTTAACTAATTTTATAGGTGCAAAAAATGAATTCATCAAGTATAACTCAAAGATCCCGCCACTGAAATGATAAAGAGGCATAGAACAACGAGATTATTTAACTTAAATTTTACAAAAATGAAAAGGCTTAATAAATTACAGATCAATCCTGAAAAGGTGATGAAAAATGAAGAAATGATTACCATTGCAGGAGGTGTAAACTGTTATTGTTTTGACAAAAACAATAATGTTTGTCAAGCTGGTACCGCAGGTTCTGAGGCAGAATGTAGATACATGTGTCTCTATGCATGTGGTTATTGAATGAGCAAAGCTTTAGAGGCTGATTTATCAGCCTCTTTTATTATATTTATATGTATATTATGAAAAAAACTATTTTAATCATAATCATTGTATTTACATCCTGTCAATCCAGAAATAGTAGCGAACATACAACGATTTTCTACGCAAATCTGGACGATTATAAAACTCAAGTAAACCTAAAATTAAGTGATCTGATTGATAGCTGCCGGTTTATTCAGCTTGAAACGACAAGTGAATCCATCATAGATAATAACATTAATATCCTTTATATAGCAAAAAATCAAATCTTGATAGCTGATCGAAATGGCGTATATAAGTTTTCTGGAGATGGGAAATTCATTAAAAAATTGATATACACTGGAAGAGGTCCAAATGAGATTTCTGGATATTGTTTATTTCATTATTATGAAGCTAAAAATCTTCTTTTTATCGATGATCGTTTAGCATCCAAGGACATATTGTGTTATGATATTCAATCGGAATGTTTTCTGACTCCAATAAAAAAATGTTACCCGGGTAATTGGTCCAATTTTATTGTATATGAAGATTCATTACTCATGGGATCAGCCTTGTTAGGAGGATATCTTACACAGGATCCCGATCCAAATCCTTACGCGTTGTTCATCCAGAATTTTAAAGGAGATTTTATCTTTGGACTAAAAAGTACCAAAAAGCTGATTCATGAAAACATTAATGGACTTTATCAGAGGATGACCATACATTCAGGAGACAAGTATGTTCATGTAAAGAACTCACATGACGATACAATATTCAACTTCAAAAACAATAGAATATCACCTTATCTCATCCCCTCATTTAAGAATAGTTCCGATATACCCAAACTGCTTCCTGATGTCGGAACAAAACATCTGTCATGGGAAGAATATGAGAATAGAGTCTTTATGATATTTAATTTATCTGAATTTGGTGGATGGGAAAATAAAAATGGATTTGCCAGAGCTGTGTATAATAATAATTTCTTTTTTCTTAATAAATCTAATGGTAAATATGCTAAGGTCAAGACCTACACTGATGACTTGGTAGGAAAAGTAACTGACATAGACAAATCAATGAATAAGATCCCTGGAATTCCAAATTCATTGCCCAGTGGAAAATTATATGTTTTATATTTTCCACACGAATTAAGCAACTCGATCAATCAAATAAGCAGTGCATTTCCTGAAAAACTCTTATCTGAATTCAGTCTGATCAAAGAAAATATAATTGAAACAGACAATCCTATTCTCCTGATAGGAGTACCAAAAACACCGTTACTAATACTAAAATAGGTGATGAAATAATGTTATTATGTAACTCTTTTCTCAAAAGAGCAAAGATTTTCACTTTGGCTGAGCCACTGAAGCTCCTTCGTCGGTCTGTGCCTTCGCCCCGAGCTCTGTGTTTAAGCCCCTGCCCGGACCTTTTCATAACAGTAAGGGGGTGTACCCATGCGAAGATAATCATTTTCCATAACTCCGGTTCCGGCCTGTGAAATGATATATCAGGAAAATCTAACATATTTTATAACTAAATTCTTAAAACAATGAAAATACTTAATAAATTACAGATTAATCCTGAAAAAATAATAAAAAATGAGGAACTTATCTCACTAAAAGGAGGATATTACACATATGAGTGTTATCTTAATGGTTCGTTTGCTATGATGATGTCTTCTGTGCAAGATAATGAGTTTGCCGCAAGTTCGGAATGTTCCGATTTCTATTCGGGTTATGGAACATGCGTTTGTCAATTTGCCTAATATGCAAGAAAACAAATGAAGAATTCAATTAAGAGGCTCTTTTAGTTGTATTTGTAATTTTGTTATTATTTGTTTCTAATGCTGTGTCATCAAAACCGAAATAATGTAAAAGTTACAATCGATTGTTAATTTGTAACCAAGGGAAAAGGAGTTTTATTAAAAAGCTGTATCAAACATTATTATAATGACATGGCATTAGTTTTAAATTACCCTGCGACTAATGATCGATCATTGTAAAGAACCTCTTGATTATTGAAGTAAGGTTACTATTTTTAATCAATCATTTTATAAGACAAAGTTTATGAGATTCATTTTAAAGATTATCGGAATTTCTGTTCTCCTTATGTTTTCAACATGTATTATGGGTCAGAAAAAATTGAATTCTTTACCACAGATTAATATCGGAGCTAATGTAAATAATATGCAGAAAATTTTCCTTAGCCAGTTTACTGATAAAGTGAAGTATATACCACTCGAATTTAGCCAGGATAATCCGATAGGAGTGATCAGATCTATAACCTTTTCTGAAAAATATATTTTAATCAACGACATCAAGACATGTCTTCTATATGACACTGAAGGTCATTTTATCAGATGTATAGGTAAAAATGGCCGGGGACCGGGAGAATATCAATTTTTAACTTGTTCAGGAATATACAAGGATAGAATATATATACAAAGTATATTTGACTTATTTGAGTATAAAACAGATGGTTCATTTGTGAGTAAAATCAAGAATAGGTTTATGTTTAACAACAGTACGTATCAATATACCAGAAATTGGATAATTATAAACGATTCGCTGTTTTTTAGTCATATGCCAAACCCGACTGGTAATATTCAATATAAAGCCCTGCTGACAAACAATGATGGTGAAATAATAAAACCTTTTAAAAATCATATTTTATTTCACCGGGAAAAGGCTATTACAATATCTGATGATAATGCACATATTTACCAATTTGATAAAATGATATATTTCAAGGAATACTATAATGATACGTTGTTTTATCTCGATGGCCAATATAAACTTATTCCAAAATATGTATTTAATCTGGGAAAATACAAAGAACCTGTTTCCGGGCGAGAAAAACCGGTGGCAGAATGGGGAAAATCACAACCTAATTTTATATTTATACCAAATGTCTTCCAAACTGATAAGTATCTGTTCATCAAATGTCAATTTGGTGATCATTTTCCTGCAAAAAGATTAACACCTGAAAAGGTCAATTTACCTAATGAAATTGTATACACCAAGTTGTACAATACAACATATGCCCTGGGAATTTTTAATAAACAAACAAAAACAATCTCTTTTTGTGAACCCACAAGTACGGACAATCCCTTGTTTACTTCAGGTATTTATAATGACATCGATGCTGGCCCAAGGTTTTTTCCTGATATGCAAGTCAATGACTCAACCATGGTAATGTGGATAAAACCTTCTGACCTTATAAAACACATTAAAACTAGTGACTTTAAAAATAATGTCCCAAGATACCTTAAAAACAAAAAACAACTTGAAGATCTCGCGAATAGCCTTAGTGATTTGGATAATCCTGTACTGATGGTTGTGACCTTTAAAAACAGATGAATTTCCCTTTCTTTAAACAACTCGATTCAAAGGATTGTGGCTCTTCATGTCTTCGCAAAAAAGCAAAGGGCTCAGAACTCAGTGCACATGGCAAAGAACAGATTACAAGCATTCTTACCCTAAACCTTATCCTTTCTTAATAAAAAAATGAAATTTCCATATTATAAACAGCTGGACTCAATGGATTGCGGCCCATCGTGCCTTCGTATGGTGGCAAAATACTATGGAAAGAATTATACATTACAAGCACTCCGTTCAAGAGCTTTCATTTCAAAGTCGGGTGTATCAATGCTTGGCATCAGCGATGCTGCCAAAGTTTGTGGGAAGAGCCTTATAGCCTGGCCACCGTGATTTTAAGAAAAGAAATTAAAAATAAATGACCTGCTAACATGACAGGGAAAATTCGCCCTAACACATAAAATCTAGATTATCCTAAACAATTTTTTTCGAAATAATTTATAACTATTATTTTAAGTAATTAAACTATTAATTACAGTTGATAAACTAAAAACAATAGTTATATTTGCTGAAACAAATCCTATATCATGAAACATCTGACTAATCGTGAAGAAGAAATTATGGAAATTATTTGGGGAAAAGGTTCCATGTTTGTTAAAGACGTTATCAAACTGCTTGCTGATCCAAAACCGCACTATAACACTGTTTCGACCATTGTGCGCGGGTTGGAGGAGAAGGGTTTTATAGGTCACGAACAGTTTGGAAATACATACCGCTACTTTACTCTCATTTCACGCGAGGAGTTCAGCAAAAACTCTATCAAAAACCTTGTTAGCAAATATTTTAATGCCTCTTATGCCTCGGTGGTTTACATGTTTATGGAAGAACATAAAATTTCAACTGAAGAAATTCAGGAGTTAATCCGTCAGGTTGATTCCCGTAAAAACAAAGAAAATGAATGATAAATAGTTGCCTGCCAAGTTCAACAAATAATTACTGAACCTCAACCTTCGCGTCGCTGTCAACCACATTTGCTACCCCCTCTTTTCCTTCACACAAACCTAAGGTAGCAAAAGAGGTTTCCAGCCCATCCCTGCCAATCCACATGACAAAGGCTTATGATCATAATAGCTGTATGCCATTCGAATCTTTAAATTTGTCCTATCGCTACTCGCTGGCACAGGCAATAAGTATATTGCAATTTTTGTATAATACTTTGTCAACTCTATAAAACTTATTGCCTGTACCAGCCAATAAAGAAAAATCTATTTCTGCACGCTTCTTGAAGAACAATGATTAAACAAGACAAAACCGATTTTAATTTCACTTAAAATTGGATAAATTTGATAACAATACGATATCAGCAAGTTTTATTTATTACAGATCATTGATATCGTGATTGATATCAGTTGGTATAGGTGTGACTGACGGAGCGAAAGCATATCATGATCTTGTTTTATCATAAACGAGACAGCTTATTCAATTATATAAGTTTCGGGCTTCATGATTTCAGTCCCACCATGATTTTAAGAAAAGAATTAAAAATAAACCTCCTGGTTAACATGACACGGCAGACTCGCCCTAACCGCTAACACGGTCAATATAGTAAATAAACTTGTCACAATTTTTGCAGGTAACCTTGACAGATTTATCGTGATAAATAACCATTATAAACATCTAAATAATACCTTGACTTCCGGCTCTGGACAAATAAATGTACAAATGACACTTATTCCTTTCGCCGGGATTTGCAAAAATTGCGCCATATCCTCCTTGCTACCGGGACAGTTTCCTGCCAACAAACGGGACAACCAACCGGATAGCTGCATCGGGTAACGTTTACTTACTATATTGCCGTGCCGTTAGCTTGCATTTGGGGCCAGTTTTTTTGTGCCTTGACAGTTTTATCATACCATGAAAAATCCTGCACACTTACCGGGACTACCTTTCCGAGACAGATATCTGGTGACGAGAAAATTCCTGCACATCTATCGGGATTTAACCATCGGGACAACATTATCATAACAAGACAACTCCTGCCTGCCTATCTGGACATACAAAAAGCATTCAAGTGACTGAAAACCGCAACTCCTAAACCTTTAGTTGTACAACTAGCATATTCGTTGTATATTTGTTGTAATCTTGTATGTAAACTATATACGAAAAGAAGTATTATGAAAAAAATCGTTCCTTTGGCAATATTGACAATCATATTATTATCTGTTAGTTGCTCTAATAAAAAAGCAAATCCGGATATTAACAGTGATGTCAATAATAAAATTACTACACAGATACTTCATTTCCCTGAGTCGGGAGAAGATACCCTTAAAACTTCTTATTTCGCTGATACTGTAATTTATATTCCTCTTGAAACAACTAAAGAATCATTAGTCGGTAACATCTTTCAGATCTGGATGAATGATTCTGTCTTTATCTTTAATTGCTTTCGTCAAGGATTATTGATGTTCCAGAAAAATGGTAAGTTTGTCAGGAAAATAGGTAAACAAGGACGCGGGCCAGGTGAATATGAAGACATCCATCGTTTTGATGTAATACGAGATACAATTTATGTATCTTCTATAGGAAGAAGGGGATTTCTCAGATATACATTTGACGGTACTTTTTGTGATGAAATTAAGCTTAATTACCAACCGTTTTATTTCAGCACTACGGCTGATCAGAAACTGACGTGTTATGTCCAAGAAGAGGGGAAAGTACTTGTTTATAACAAAAATTTGTACACACCAGATACTATTGTTGTCGAGTATGGTGTGACCAAAGGCAGATATTATTGGATGTACGGAGATCCAGGTTTTATGCCCTATCTTCAAAAAACCCCATCGGGTTTGCTTTTTTACGACTATATGAGCGATACTGTTTGGAATATAACAAATTATAAAAAGGAACCAGCTTTTATTATCAATGTGGAGAATAAGCTGCCAAGGGATAAGCAGATTGAATTTTGTAAGGGTGATTTGGAAGGATGGAGCACAATGGCAAAATCATATCAAAGTGTACATCTCATCCCATTTCCATCCATGATGTTGATTCTTCAACAACACTATTATGAATATAAATATAATGCAATATATCTCAATAATACCAAAACCGGTGAATCAAAAAAATTCAATACTTTTTTTATTTATGATGACATTGTAGGCAAACAGGGGTTAAGGATTTTTTATTCAAATTCTACAGACTATCTTGTTACTTATTTAGCATCACAAAATAAGCTAAAAGAACTTAAATCAAACATAGAAAATATTAGAGAGGTTCCTTCTCCTTTATGGCTTGAACAAATGAAAAACGTTAAGGAAGATGATAATCCGATCTTAGCAATAATTAAACTAAAAAAAAACTGAAATGAATGAGAATTTTTCAAAATTCTACACAAAGACTAGTGACCCGAGAGAATACCTTTAAACGAAAAAAAGAAACGTTAGCATTTGCAGTTATGGTTAAACCTAATTTCATTATGTAACCTTGCACTTAAGATACATGTTGCAAGCGATGATTTCAAAAAAAGTATTCCCAAATACCCTGAGAAGAAAAAGAGCCTGGAAAACATGGTAAATAAACTTACAGAATTTGATAATCCGGTGTTAATGTTTGTGACCTTTAAATGACCTATATGGACTGTCCGGTAATATGCTCAACTTAATAAATTATTTTGGAGGTTATTATACGATTGCTTATAATTTCACCTATGAGGGAAATAAGTTTTGGTGTGACTACTTTTATTTGCTAGATAAAAATAAATAACTAACTTTATAGGTATGCACTCTGTGATAGTATAATGAAAGATTTACAAAAACAGTTAATATGAGAATAATCATCCCTTTTGCAATTTTGATAATTGCATTATTGTCATTTAATTGCACATCTAAAAAAAATGCAAATACGGATACCAAAATACTTAGTTTCCCTAAATCAGGAGAAGACACACTTAAAGTCTCTTATTTTTCTGATACCGTAATATATATACCTCTTGAAACAACTGCAGAATCATTCATCCGAGATATAGAGCAATTATGGATTAATGATTCTATTATACTTATTTATGTCTGGGGCGGGAAAGGTGATTTATTAATGTTCCAACTAAATGGTAAGTTTGTAAGGAAAATAGGCAAATATGGACGTGGACCAGGAGAATACGGGTCAATTTATCATTTTGATGTGATTCGGGATACGATCTATATATCTTCTACAGGGAGAAGGTCTCTTCTCAGATACACATTTGATGGAACTTTTTGTGATGAAATTAAACTAAATTATGAGCCTGTATTCTTCACCTCTACGGCTGATCAGAAACTGGCATGTTATCTCAAACAAGAAGGGAAAGTATTAGTATATAACAAAAACTTTCACACACCTGATACTATTGTTGTCGAGTATGGTGTGACCAAAGGCAGATATTACTATTCATTTGGAGATCCTATGTTTATAACCTATTTGCAGAAAACTTCATCAGGTTTACTTTTTAACGACTACCAGAACGACACAGTTTGGAACATAACGAATGGTAATAAAGAGCCTGCATTTATTCTTGATATGAGTGACAAACTGCCCAGAGACAAAAATATTGAATTTTGTAAAGGTGATTTTGGAGGATGGGAAAATATGGCAAAATCATATCAACTTGTACATCTCATCCCATTTTCATCCTGTATGTTTATTTTTCAAAAACATTGGACTGATACAAAACCAGATGTAATTTATCTCAATAACACGAAACCCGGGGAAATTAAAAAGTTTAATACTTCCTACATTTATGATGATATAGTAGGTAAACAGAATCTACAGGCGTGTTTTTTTATATACCCGGGAGATTATCTTGTTACTGATTCACGATCCTTAAAGAAGCTAAAAGATCTGAAACAAAACAAGGTAAATATTAAAGAAATCCCTTCTCTTTTATGGCTTAATCAAATGAAAACCGTCAATGAAAATGATAATCCGATTCTGGCATTAATTAAAATAAGAAAGAACCTGTAATGAATGAGAATTTCTTAAAATTCTACACAAAGACTAGTGACCCGAGAGAATACCTTTAAACGAAAAAAAGAAACGTTAGCATTTGCAGTTATGATTAAACCTAATTTCATTATGTAACCTTGCACTTAAGATACATGTTGCAAGCGATGATTTCAAAAAAAGTATTCCTAAATACCCTGAAAAGAAAAAGAGCCTGGAAAAC
>Ga0209429_10001588_pt1 | contig 13906 bp, 9 predicted proteins | sample BarGraNGADG00212_3_FD_184493 | JGI IMG/M metagenome (GOLD analysis project Ga0209429, IMG submission 184493) | Arctic peat soil microbial communities from Barrow, Alaska - Barrow Graham LP Ref core NGADG0004-212 (SPAdes) (version 2) | ecosystem: Environmental > Terrestrial > Soil > Wetlands >... | reverse complement strand
CTCCGTACCGGCTTCAAGGACACGCCCGCCGATTTCCGCCAGCTGATGCAGAAGAAGCCCGAGACCTCCACGAACGAGGTGGTCAACGCCCGCTACGCCGCGAACCGGCTGCGGGTGATGCGGCAGGTGCACTACTCGTCGAAGAACAACAACTCGATCGACCTGGTGCTGTTCTGCAACGGGATCCCGGTCGCGACGATCGAGCTGAAGACGGATTTCACGCAGTCGGTGAACGATGCGAAGAAGCAGTACATGGTCGACCGCCTGCCGGGCGGCGAGCCGCTGCTCGGCTTCGGGACGCGTGCGCTGGTGCACTTCGCGGTCTCCAACGATGAGGTGTGGATGACGACGAAGCTGGCCGGGCCGAAGACGTACTTCCTTCCCTTCAACCGTGGCAGCGATGTTCATGCGGGCAATCCGCAGGATGAGCAGGGGAGTTCGCCGACTGCGTACCTGTGGCGTGACATCTGGCAGCGCGACCGCTGGCTCGACATCCTGGGCAAGTTCATCCACGTCGAGACCACGACGAACAAGGACCCGGAGACGGGGAAGACGACTACCACCAAGGCGCTGATCTTCCCGCGCTACCACCAGCTCGACGCGGTGACCAAGCTCGTAGAGGAGTCGCGGGAGAAGGGCCCGGGCCAGCGCTACCTCGTTCAGCACTCGGCCGGCTCCGGCAAGACCCGCACCATCGCCTGGACCGCGCACCGGCTCGCGACGCTCCACGCCGCCGACGGCGCGAAGGTCTTCGACACGGTCATCGTCATCACCGATCGGAAGGTGCTCGACGACCAGCTGCAGGACGCGGTCAAGCAGATCGAGTCCAAGACCGGCGTCGTGGCGACGATCAGCACCAAGGAGGCATCGAAGCAGGGCTTCGGAGCGAAGTCCGGCTACCTGTCCCAGGCGCTGACGTCCGGGAAGCTGATCGTGGTCGTCACGCTGCAGACGTTCCCGTTCATCCTTGCGGCCATCAAGGAGGACGCGTCCCTGGCCGGGCGGCGGTTCGCTGTCATCGCCGACGAGGCGCACTCATCGCAGACTGGGCAGGCGGCGGCGACGCTGAGGAAGGTCCTCACGGCAGCGGAGCTGGCCGATCTCGATGATGGTGGGGAGATCGACGTCGAGGCCGTACTGGCAGCGGAGGCGACCGCGAAGGCGGACACGACGAACATCTCGTTCTACGCATTCACCGCGACCCCGAAGAACAAGACGCTGGAGCTATTCGGCACGACTGACCCCGGGACTGAGAAGCCGCGGCCGTTCCACCTGTACACGATGCGGCAGGCCATCGAGGAGAAGTTCATCCTCGACGTGTTGGCCAACTACACGACGTACTCCACGGCCTTCGAGCTGGCCACGAAGATCGCGGCCGGCAAGATGCGGCCGCTGAAGCGGGTGGACGAGGCGACCGGCGAGCTGGTCGACGAGGCGGCGGCCACGAAGGGCCTGATGCGATGGGTGAAGCTGCACCCGACGAACATCGCCCAGAAGGTGCAGATCATCGTCGAGCACTTCGAGGCCAACGTGAAGCACCTACTCGGCGGGCAGGCGAAGGCGATGGTGGTGACCGATTCGAGGAAGGCGGCTGTCCGCTACAAGCTCGAGATCGACTCCTACATCGCCAAGCACCAGCTCGCCGAGGTCACTTCGCTGGTCGCGTTTTCGGGGGAGGTGCAGTTCAGCGCCAACGACCTGGACGCGCCGCCGGTGACGGAGAAGTTCACCGAGGCGTCGATGAACCCTGGCGTCGGTGATCTGCGGACGGCGTTCGACAAGCCCGAGTACCGGGTGATGATCGTCGCCAACAAGTTCCAGACGGGGTTCGACCAGAACAAGCTGTGCGCGATGTACGTGGACAAGCGCCTCGATGGGGTCGCCGCGGTGCAGACGTTGTCGAGGCTGAACCGGTACGTGCCGGGCAAGTCCACGATGGTGCTCGACTTCGCGAACAAGTCCGATGACATCCTTGCGGCGTTCAGGCCGTACTACGAGGAGGCCACGATCGCCGCCACCACCGATCCGAACCTCATCCACGACGTGCAGAGCAAGCTCGACGGGTCCGGCATCTACTCCCCTGAGGAGGTTGACGCGGTCGCGGCTGTGATGGTGAAGGGGTTGGGGAACAACGCACTGACGGGTGCGATCGGGCCGGCGAAGGAGCGCTTCCGCGGAGCTATGAAGGCGGCCGTGGATGGTCAGAACAACGCGCGGATCGCCGAGTTGGAGGTGTTCCGGAAGGATGTCGGGACGTACGTGAGGCTGTACGACTTCCTGTCGCAGATCGTCGACTTCGGCGACACGGACGTCGAGAAGCACGCGATCTTCTACCGGGTTCTCGCGACGCAGATTCGCTCGACTCGTACGGCACCGGACATCGACCTGTCCGACGTCAGCCTGGTGCACATCAAGCAGAAGGAGAGGGGCCACGGCTCACTCGACCTCGTGCACACGGAGGCTCTGGCGCTTTCGGCTTCGTTCGGCGGCGCTGGCTCTCGCTCGCCCCGCGACCCGCGCATGAGCCTGCTTGACGAGATCATCGCCAAGCTCAACGAGGTCTTCGCAGGCGAGGAGTTCCGGGAGAACCAGAACGTCTCGTGGGTGGAGTCATTGATCTTGGCGATGAAGAACGACCGGGTTCTCGTCGAGCAAGCCGTCGTCAACAACCCCGACCAGTTCCTGGCCAGCCCCAGTCTCCGCGACTCCGTCACCATCGCAGTCTCAGAGAACAACGACGCCAACAACCGCATGACCGAGCTCTTCCACTCCAAGGGGTACGTCGAGGCGGCGGTCATCGAGCTCCTTGGTCGGCTGTTCTACCACGACCTCCATCAGGGCGTGCTGCCCGCCGATCGATCGGGGGTGGACGGGTTCGCGTACGAGGAGCCCGTCCCGGGGAAGGATCTTGGAGAGCACGGTCGAGCGATCCCGGTGAGAGCGTCAGAGTAGACCGCTAGCGTGTTCGGGACGGGAAACGAGGGACGACGTGGTCAAGGCTAAAGAGACCAATCTCGAGGGCGTGCTCGAGGGCAAGAAGCAATACCAGGTCCCGCTCTACCAGAGGCGCTACACCTGGGGTAAGGACCAGATCGACCAGCTCTGGGCTGACCTTGTCGATGTCGTCGAAGCGCGAAAGTCGGACCCCAGTGCGACGCACTTCATCGGCTCTCTTGTGCTCGCGGCGAGTCCGGACAGCCACGCAGTTGGGTTGCAGAGGTTCCTCGTCGTCGACGGGCAGCAGCGTCTGACAACCCTGACCATTCTCCTAGCCGCCCTACGTGACCATCAGGTGACGACGGGAGGCGACTACCACCGGGATCGCATCGACAGCCAGTACCTCATCAACAAGTACGAGCCGGGTCAGCCCAGGAAGGTGCTCCCTACCCAAGAGGATCGCCCTGCCTATGCCTCGATCATCGAGGGCGCAGCCACAGCGGGCGGGACGGACCCGATCGGCACGGCGTACCGGCTCTTCCTGGGGAAGATCGCCGAGGCCGACGATCCCGAGGATCCGCACGACATCACGGCTCTCGAGACCGCGGTACTACGAGGGCTCGCGGTGGTGGCCGTCACGGCGGAGCCCGGAGACAACGCCCATCGCATCTTCGAGTCTCTGAACAACACCGGCCTCAAGCTCACGCAGGCCGATCTCATCCGCAACTACATCTTCATGAGACTCGGGGATCGTGCGCAGACGATCTACGACTCGATCTGGTTGCCCATGGAGAGGCTTGTGAAGCCCGAGAACCTCGAGTTCCTGTTCTGGCTCGACCTGATCACATCGGACGAGAAGGCGACGCAGGCGGACACGTACGCCGGCCAGCAGAAGCGCCTCGAGAAGATGACGTCTGAGGAGATCGAACGCGACGTTCACCGCATTGCCGGGTTGGGCGGCCTTCTGTCGATCATCCTCGAACCGTACCGAGAGCCGCACGCGGGCATCCAGCAGCGGCTCGAACGCATCAGGGCTTGGGGATCGACCACGGCATTCCCGTTGGTCATCCAGCTGCTTGCGAAGCGGTCCGCCGGGCAGGCGACCGAGGAGCAGGTGGAGCGGGCGCTATTGCTGCTCGAGTCGTACTTCGTTCGGCGCATCGTCATCGGACGGGCGACTGCGGGTCTGAACCGCACTCTCCTTGCTGCAGCATCCGTCGTGGCGAGAGTCGACGAGGTCGATGTGGCTCTCCGGCACTACCTTTCGACCGGTCGGCGCCATTTCGGTACGGATGGGCAGGTCCGCGAGGCCGCACGATCGGTGGCGTTCTATTGGCAGGGGCGCGCCTCTCAGAAGAAGCTCATCCTCGAATGGCTCGAGGAGTCCTACGGCTCCAAGGAGTCTGTCGATCCCGAGCATCTGACCATCGAGCACGTGCTGCCACAAACGCTCGGCGACGAGGTACGGGATGAGTTCCGCAAGGGGCTGCCGGAGGGGGCTGATGTCACGTACGAGCATGAGCGGATCGTCCATACCCTCGGCAACTTGACGCTTTCGGGCTACAACTCGGAACTGAGCAACAAGCCGTTCAGCGCCAAGCGGACCATGCTTGGCGAGAGCGGTCTGCGCATGAACCAGGACATCGCCCAGCATGAACAGTGGGGGCTGGAGGAGATCCAAGAGCGTGCGCGCCAGCTGGCCGAACGCATCATCTCGCAATGGCCCGGCCCCGATGAGACGGTTCGTGACGACGGGGCCGTGGAGTCTGACCTTCGTCGCACGGTCACCTCGATCGTCGCCGTCATCCCGGCCGGCCGCTGGACCTCGTACGGAGAAGTGGCCGTCGTCGCAGGCAGCTATCCCCAGCCGGTTGCTGCCGTGCTCTCTCGGTACCCGATGGCCAACGCTTGGAGGGTCCTTCAAGCGGGAGGGACCATCTCGGCGCAGTTCCACTGGACGGAAGCGGGGCGGGCAGACGATCCCCGAACTGTGCTTGAGGCGGAGGGGATGGGCTTCGACGACGACGGTCGAGCGATTCGCGATCTCTTCGTCACGGCTCAAGAGTTGGCCGAGGCATCGGGGCTGGACGTCGACGCGCAACTCCTGGATCAGCGAAGAGTGGCGCTAAGTGCAACCGCTACCAGCGTGCTGCGCGGTCAGCAGCTCGCCTTCTGGGAACGGATCCGCGACTGGGGCCTTCTGCACGGGGACCACATCACGAATTGGCCGCAGCCGACCGCCAAACACTGGTACTCGTTACCCAGCCTGATTTCAGGTGTCGGGGTCGAGATGACTGCCAACTCGCTCGATGCTCGGGTGGCCGCCGAACTGTACATCCATGACAACAAGGGCATCTTCGCCTCGCTCTTTGCCCGACGCGACGAGCTCGAGTCTGACCTGGGCATGGAATTGGATTGGCGTGAGATGCCAGATTGGAAGGCGAGCCGGATCGTCGCCTTGCATGAGGGGGACTTCCGCGATGAGGGAACCGCATCCGAGCTCGTTGAGTGGCTGGTCGCGACCGCAGACAACATCGCCAGAGTGTTCTCCAAGTACTTGTGAGGTGTGAGCCGTCATGGCGATATGGAGTGCGCTCCGATCTCGGCTGGTCGAGGTCGAGGATCAGCTCACGCTTTCGTGGGCTGAACTAGATGCTTTGGTTGGCGGGCTGCCGCCGTCTGCATACGAGCATCGAGAGTTCTGGGCCGGAGATCGATCCATGTGGAAGGGCTTTCGAACGACGGACGTGCGCATCAACCATCAGGTGACCTTCGTGCGTCGGCTGGGCGCGGTGCAGGCCGTCCACGACCAACCTGTACAGCTCCTCAGAGAACCGGTCGGTGGGGCAGATCTGATACTCATCGGATGCGTGAAGTCGAAGCAGGACCATCCGGCGCCGGCCAAGGACCTCTACACATCCGCGCTGTTCCGCAAGGAGCGCGCGTATGCCGAGTCGTCAGGCAAACCGTGGTTCATCCTGTCGGCCAAGCACGGGCTCGTGTCGCCTGACGAGGTGATCGAGCCGTACGACGTGTACTTGAAGACGATGCCCGATGCTTATCGGGCCTGGTGGGGCCGGACTGTCGTCAGTCAGCTGGGGGAGGTCTTCGGTCCTGTTGACGGCGTGAGCATCGAAATCCACGCGAGTGCGGCGTATGTCGACCAGATCCTGCCGCGCCTGACTATCGAGGGTGCACGCGTCGTCACACCGCTCCACGGACTCACCATGGGGCAGCGCCTGGCCTGGTACGGCGGAGCGGTCACTGGTGTCCCCGATGACGAGGATGACGATGCACCTGCTCCAGCCCGCTCCGTACCTCCGCCCCCAGCCCTACGTGAGGTGATCGAGCGACTCGGAAACAGCGACGGCTCGATGTCTCCCCAGGAATTCGTGTCGACCGGTGGGATCGGGTTGCGCCACCCCGGGATGTACAGCTGGTGGGTCGACCTGGCCGGGGCCGCGACCCTGAGCGCCGGCCTGGGGCATCAGATCGCGCCCGGACTCATCTATGCGGGGCTCGCTGGTGCCACGCACACTCGATCAGGCAAGGAGTCGAGCAACACCTTGTGGGGTCGCATCCACAGCATGCATCTGGGCGGTCGCCATGAGTTCTCGACCTTCCGCCGCAGTCTGGGGTCGATCCTCGCAAATGACCTTCTGTGGCCGAGGATCGATGAAGCGGCACTCACAGCCTGGATGTATGAGCACCTCCGGGTCGTCGCCGTGCCCGTGGCTGATGCTGACACTCTTGACGACCTGGAGACGACGGTCCTGGCCGAACTCGATCCGCCCTTGAACCTCATGAAGATGCCAAAGACTCCGGTCAGGAGGAGGCTCTCGGAGCTGAGACGTCAGTACGGCGGCACTGGCCGAGAGCACTAGATCCGGACCTGGGCTCAGCGCACGTGGGCAGATCCGTTAGGTGTTGTCGTGCGGGTAGGGCTGCGAAGCTCCCTCGGCGAGCTGCTCAACCTCCGCATGCACGGCGGCCGCGGCTTCCTTGAGCTGAGCGATCGTGAGGCCTGGGGTCTTCACGTACTTGTAGACGAAGTTCGGCGCGAAGTGGTTGTACTCCTTGCGTCCGCCCATCGTGTGCGGGAGGACGGACGGGAATGTGAAGAACTCGGGATGTTCGCGGCTGACGTCCTCGCGCTGGCGGCGACTCTCGTCGCTGCGGCCCTTGATCGACTCGTCGTGGTAGACCGCGGCGCGGCGGAACTGGTCGCCCTGGAGCTGCCAGCCGAGGTGTAGGTCCATGCCACGGGTGTGGACGTACTCGAGGGCCTCGACGAGCGGCATCGAATTGGACATGTCGCCCTTCGCAGGCTGCCCAAGACCGGGAATGGACTCGGTCAGGACGTGCGCGACCCGCCGAGCGCGGGCCTTGTGGAGCGCAGCGCGCATCTGTGAGCTTGAGATCGCCCCGAGCAGGCTGTCCGGAAGCCAGACCGGCTCAGAGTCGTCGCGGACATCGACCGCTGAGATCAGGTCGTGCAGGTCCCGGACGAGCGCGGCGTATCGGCGCATCGTCTCGACCTCGTACGACGCGTCCGAGGGAAGGGCGTCGAGGATGCGGCCCGCGAACTCCGTGTAACTGAGGTAGCGCCATTCCCCGCTATCGAAACCCGGCGGACTCACCGACAGGAGTACGAGTGCCGGCGGATGCGGCCACGCAGCAGTCGCCGCTTCGTACTCCTCAAGCTGGTCGCGGTGGGGAAACGAGAAGACTTTGTTCTCGATCACCAGGGGCGCACGATCCGGCCAGTGGAAGACGAGGTCCATGTGGCCGCGCTCGCGATCGACCCAGCGTCCGGAATCCGCTCCCGGATGGGTGAGAGGACCGAAGGTGGCATCCGCGGCCTCGGGCAGCATGTCGAAGAACCATCCAACGAGGTTGCTGTGGAACAGCTCGCGCTGGCCGTGCATGAGGCGGCCGAGTGGGTTGCGCTCGATGCGGCTAGCGATCTCTTTGAAGTCGTCAGGCATAGCGCCGTCAGAGTATCGGCGACGCCCGCCAACGCGGCCGCAGGGTACCGACATGTTCCCGCGGGAACGCCGGGTATCCACAGCTCGCAGTGGCCGAGTCAGCGAGGCACCCACCTTGTCCGCGATCGCCGTGTTCGAGTCACGGTCGGCCACCAACCACAAGATCCGGGCCCGCGGCCAACCCAGCCCTCCCGCCGTGGCTCGGGTCAACCGGGCTAACACCTCCCGGTCACCGTCACCCAACGCCGAACACGGCCAGGGCGGCGATGGCGCCCGCGAACAGCCATGGTCCGAACGGGAAGGCGGTTCGCCTGCGGCGGAACGGGGTGGCGACGACAGCTGCCACGCAGGCGATCAGGAACGCCCACCACTCGACGGTGGGGCTGACGGCGGCAGTTGCAGCGCCAAGGACCGGGATGTACTTGCCGTCACCCCAGCCGAAGCCGCCGCGGCGGAGGTGGTCGAGGATCCAGAACACGACAAACGCGACCACACCGCCAAGGGCGGCTTGGATCGCGATCCAGGGGGTGTTGGTGATGAGGGCTGCGGCGCCCACCCCCGCGGCGACAAGGGCGGCGTGCACGGCAAGCAGCCGGTTCGGGAGTCGGCGGACGTCGAGGTCGATCGCGGACAGCCACGGTCCGAACCAGGCGACGGGCAGAGTGGGCAGCAGCAGCGGCCAGCGAGTGATGCCGAAACGCCAGGCGAGGAGTCCGCTGGCGGCTGCGACCGCGAGGGGGATCCACCAGCGAGGCCCGGGCGGGAGTTGGCTGGCTTCGTCGTCATGGCGGTAGACAAGAGTGGAGACCCGCCACCTGATGACGAAGCCGATGAGCGCACCGAGAAGCGTGAGGGCGGCGGTGAGGATCAAGTCCTGACCGGTCATCGCTGCGACTCGTCTTGGATTGTCATCAACTCTCCCCGAGGACGGCCCCATCGTAAGCCGAGCATCCGAGCGACCAGGTGTGGTGATGTGCCGCCTCTCGCCTCTGGGAATCGCGCCGACCCACTCACGAGAAGTGTACACAGATGTTTGTATGGCTACACTGATGCCTATGGACACGGTGACGAGTGAGGTAACAACGCGCGAGCTGCGCGGCCAGTTGGCCGACGTACTCGGCCGAGCGATGTACGCGGGCGAACGCATCGGGGTCACCCGTAACGGCAAGCTCGCCGCCGTGGTGATCGGCGTCGGCGACCTCGAAGCCTTGGAGGAGTTCGAGATGGCCCAGGACCTCGCCGCCTACCGCGAGGCGAAGAATGCCGATGACGGCGCGCGTGTCACCCTCGACGAGCTGCGTCGCGGCCTGGCGCAGTGACTTACCGGGTCGAGTTCACCACGGCAGCGGCCCGCGAGATCCGCAAGCTCCCACGCCGGGTCCGAGATCGGCTCCTCGACGGCATCGAAGACCTCGTCGATGATCCCCGGCCGCACGGTGCGAAGAAGCTTGTCGGGGAGAAGACAGCGTGGAGGATCCGCGTCGGCGACTACCGGGTGATCTATGACGTATTCGACGATGCTTTGACCGTCACGATCGTCCGCGCGGCCCATCGTCGTGAGGCATATGCCCGGTAAGGTCCACCAGTGAGTGGGGGCCGCGCTGCTGGGGCGTTCCACGGGGGTGGGTGTACGCCTCCCGCGGCCTTCCACTCCCCAATCCGAACCGAACCACCGGGGCCTGCTGTCTGGCGCCCGCGCCGCGCGACGATCGACTATTCCGCGGACCACCTGTCTGACGACAGATCTGTAGTCGGTGTCCTGGCACCCAGGGGTGAGTCGCCGCCCCACCGCGCGGCAAGCGAACGAGCTCGCGGCCAGAACGACCAGCGCCTTCACCCAAGTCTTCAGGCGAGGGTGCATCAGCAGGCCCTCAGTCCACAATCCCCGGCGACTCCCGTTCCACCAAGAATCCCGTTGTTGGCAACGCAGGGGCACTTGGCGTCGCTTCGTCCCCGCCAGCAGCATCCATAAGGATCTCGGTCAACACCGTCTTGGTCCTGGTGCCGTTACGGGAGTTCCCCGAATGGTTCCCGGCAGGGTCATGTGGTGGGTAGCCGAGATGGTCGGTCAGCTCCTCCTCCAGTGCGGTCTCGAGCGCCCGCCTCGTCAGCCCGGACAACAACCCGTCCGGCCCGACCAGCTCCGCACCCTCAGCGCGGGACCGGGCCACCGGACCACGGGCGATCTCGCCTTGCTGTGCTTCGGCCAGCATCATGGCTGACACTGTCTCCTCGTCACTGACAGCCCCTTCCGCCACCCTCCCGGGTGGCAGATCAGACCAGGTCAGTTACACCAGATCTCGGACATTCCAACGCCTCGACCTCGAAGGCATCCGCCCCTCGATCGCGGCACCGGCGATGCCTACGACGTCCTGATAGAAACCATCAACGGGCTCAACAAGGCCGAGTGCATCCGCACCGCCGTCTTCCACCACGGCCCCTACAAGACACTGACCGACGTCGAATACGCCACCGCCGGATGGGTCGACTGGTACAACCAGAGACGACTCCACTCCAGCCTCGGCATGATCAACCCCACAGAGTTCGAAACCGCCCACAACGCGACCTCCACCCGAGAGCGCAACCCGGATGAGAGCGGCAAGAAACTTAGGTCGCTTCAGGGGTCACCTGCAAGACACGACGCTTTCAGATGTGCAACAATCCGATCCATGGCCTCACTCGACTCGAACCCGAAGTCAATCCAATCCTTATACGGCTGGTACAACGAGGATCTACTTTGGGTGAATCGCCGCTATCAGCGCAAACTCGTGTGGACCCTGCTAGAGAAGCAGAAGTTGATCGAGTCGGTCGTGCAAAAATACCCGATCCCTGCGCTGCTGCTGGCCGATCGCGAAGGCGAAGAAGAAGGCTATGAACTCATCGATGGACTGCAACGCCTCCACACCTTCGTGTCCTTTATCGAAGGAGCCTTTCCCACTCTGGATGGACGATACTTCGACGTCAGCCAGTTCCCTACAGCTAACACGCGAGCCGGCACGGGCAGGTTCGCATTGCAGAAAGACGTGGAACTCATCTCCGCCAGGGATGTCAACACCTTCCTCGATTACACGATGGCTATCTCGATCATGCGCGGCGCGACTGATGCTGAGATCGACGAAGTCTTCGCTCGTATAAATACGTACGGCCATCGCCTGAGCGATCAAGAACGGCGACAAGCAGGTGTTCAAGCAGAATTTCCGCGCCTGGTTCGCGACTTGGCCTGCGACCTCCGAGGTGACGTCTCCGTGGAAATCCTGGGTCTGTCCGAAATGCCTTCTATCAGCATCGACTTGCCCAAGACCAAGCACGGGTACTCGGTCGATGCGAGTGAAGTCTTCTGGGTGGAGCAGGGCATTCTGCGATCAACAGATCTCCGAGACTCGATGGACGAGCAGTGCATAGCCGACATAGCCGCATCGATCGTCGGCGGAGGCCTGATAGACCGCTCGAAAGATGCTCTTGACGAAGTCTACGAGACCGGCTCGGCGGAGAATCAACGCATCTCAGATGCACTGAGCAGTTACGGTGCTGATCGATTCTCGGCTGAATTTAAGCACGTCGTCGACGAAATCCGTCTGGTAAGTTCCGCGGGGCAGAGCGAAAAGCTTCGCGATCTCCTCTTCCAAAAGCGAACCACTAACCCGTTCCAAGCGCTCTTTGCCGTCCTCTTCATCGCGTTCCATGAACTGCTCATCGGTGAAGATTGGAAGATTGCTGACTACGTCGCGGTCCACAACGCCCTTGCGAACCTCAACAAGCGGGTCGACACAAGTCGAGGATCCACATCGGCGGATGAGCGACGGGCTAACATCAGTACAATACAAGGGCTGATCCGACCGCACCTTGTTCCGGGGACACATGATGACATCTACGGTGACCACACCGTCACCGATATCGATGCAATGATCAGACGCTCCAGAATTGAAGTCGCGCACTACGAGTTGAAGCAGGGCATGCTGCGTCTCGACAAGACGCACTCTCTCGACCCGAGAATGCCCTCAAAGATCGCCCGAACGCTCGCCGCGATTGCAAACAACGGCAAAGAGCGTTCGGGCACGCTCCTGATCGGCGTGGCCGATGATGACGGGGACGCCGCGCGCGTTCAGGCACTCTACGGAATTCTTCCGAGGGCTGTTGGCAGCAAGAAGGTTGTCGGAGTGAACCGAGAGGCCAAAGCGCTGAACGAGAGCGTCGAGGACTACGTCTCCCGCATCAAGAACGCAATTCGCTCGGCCGACCTCAGCGAACCGCTGAAGGGCGCCGTCCTTGCAAGCGTGACCTACTCGGACTACTTCGGCTTGGGCGTGGTCGTGATACGAGTCCCGCCGCAGGCGGACGTCTCACTGCTCGATGGCAAGGTGTACGTCCGCCAGGTCGACGAGACCGTCGAAGCAACAACCGCCTCTGCACTTCTCGAAGTGGGCAAGCGGTTTCGCTGAATTCGGTCCACGCGCGGCTGAGCTCGACCGTGGCAGTTCAGCTCCGCAACCACTGGAACCGGAGGTGTCCGATGATGTTGTTTGTGCAACGCCCCTTGGAGACCCTTCCAAATGCTCACGAGCTCTTTCGTGCTCCTGGTTGCATGGCCAGTGGTCGACAGCAGCTCGAACCCGGAAGCCTGCGAGGATCAGCGCCGTCCCGATGGGGTCGACACTTGGTATCACAGGGCTGATTGGACGGGGCGCGTCAACGCTGGTTCGTGATGCGCCACTCGAGGAGGGCAGGAGGTCCGCGTCGGTTCGACGCCCTCTGGGTGGATCAAGGGGTCGGGATGCAGAAGCCGCTCTGAGCCTCCTCACCGATCCAATCTCCATTGCTAGTGGTTTCGATGGACGCGGGTCCACTGCTAACGGCCGCCACCGCCCGGAGGCCATGCGAGACCAGAACGTCTCTTGGACGGTTGTCCAGCAGTCGGGCGAAGCATGCTTCCCCGCCCTCGCGCTGAGGCTCACGAGTGGCGGTGCCGAGAGGTGCCGCGCGCGGCTGACCCCGCGAAGTCCGGGAGAGGCCAAGCGTTGAAACTGGCAGCCGGTGAACGATGATCCGTCGAAGGGGCGCGAAATCTCACTCCTTGTGTCACCAACTGTTACGGTCGGCAGCGCAGTGGTCGTTGAGATTCGTCTCAACTCGTGTGACAACCCGACAGTGCTGGTCGCCCTGGTGACGTATTGGACGCACGTGCGGTCGCGGCGGGCCCTCAAGGTCGCCCGAGAGAGGCGTGAGGAGACAGGCCTGGCGTATCGGGCGATGCTGCGCCTGGGCTGTAGGCCTGGCCGCGGGCGTGGTGGTCGCGGCACTCGAAGTCTTGGCTGTGCCGATGATCAGCCAGGGGACGGACCCGTTCTTCGCAGCGAACGCGCGGGAGGTCTATAGGACCGGTGGTGCGGACGCGCTGGAGGGGTTCCTGGCGCGGTCCACCGCGGTTCATGTGTGGGTGGAGTTCGCGATCCCGGTCGGCCCGGTTGTGGTCGGGTACTGGCGGGGATGGCGCAGCGGAACCGGCTCGAGCGCCGCGACGGCGAGTACCAGCGGGTGGCCGCGCGGCTCCACGCCGTCTACGACACGGACGGGGCCACCGAGACGGCTGGCGTCTGACTTGGACGCACTCGCGTCGTTGCTGTGCGGCAGGACCAGTAGAAGCACCTCCGTTTCAAAGGGCGTACAGCGCTAGACACCGCGTTTCGCCGTGGGTGACGAGCGGGGGGGGGACACATCGCCTGCCCACACGCGAGGGGCTCGGCGAAGCGGGCAGCGACCTTCGGCTTGAGGCCCACCCACCAGGACGCAGAGACGTCCGGACGGAGGCCCTCACCAAGTGATCGGGCCGCGGTCGCGGTTCGGCCGGTTGGTGGGCTGAAGGTCGTCTTGCTGCGCTTCGGCGAGCCGGCCTGTTGGATCGACGGTGAATGGTTCGGGGTAGGTGAGTCGCTGGAGCCGGCTGGCCAGGTCGGCTGCCGGGGACTCGGGGTTGAGGAGACCGT
>Ga0209429_10001587_pt1 | contig 13910 bp, 17 predicted proteins | sample BarGraNGADG00212_3_FD_184493 | JGI IMG/M metagenome (GOLD analysis project Ga0209429, IMG submission 184493) | Arctic peat soil microbial communities from Barrow, Alaska - Barrow Graham LP Ref core NGADG0004-212 (SPAdes) (version 2) | ecosystem: Environmental > Terrestrial > Soil > Wetlands >... | reverse complement strand
TTGCTTTGACAAAATCTCCGCATTGCTTGCCGTGACATTCAATTTAGCCATCATGGTATCTGTCCCTGTCAATCCTTCTGAGGCCTTTTTTAAATTCAAGATGCTCTGATTTAAATTCTCTGCAATGCTTGAATCCTGAATGAGCCGACCGAGCGTTCCATCTCCCTTATTAATCTTGTTTGTGATTTCGGCCAGTTGGTGTGAGATGTACTCCGCATTTCCTGCAGTTACTTTCAAACTTGCCATTACGTGCTCCGAACCTTTTAGACCATTGGAAAACTGGTTTAGATTAGAAATGGTTTGACTTAAATCTTCGGCAAGTTTTCGATCAAGGATTAATCGGCTAAGCGTTCCATTTCCACCATTTATGTTATCCGTAATTTCGGAAATCTGTTTCGATATGTTTTCTGCATTTGCCGTAGTTGCATCCAATCGCGCCATAATGGCATTTGTTTCAATTGTTTCAATTGTTTTTAGACGTTGACCTTCTTTTACTAATGGAGCGTCTGAACTGCCAGGAGTAATGATAATAATTTTATCACCAATAATTCCTTCTGAACCTAACGTGACTTTGCAGTCCGATTTGATAAACTGCCATACTTCCTTTTTTAGCATCAGATCGACCCGTACCGTCGTATCGTTTATTTGGATGATATTTTCGACTGTACCAACATTTATACCTGAAAAACGGATATTATTTCCTACCTGCAATCCACTTACGTTCGAAAATGTAGAGGTCAAAGTAAACACTGGATTGAATAAGTTTTTTTGTTTTCCGATGATAAAGATGGCCAACATAAAAAGTGCCAATCCACCTATTACGAAAAGCCCTAGCTTAATTTTGTATTTTTGAATATGTGCATCCATGTCATTTGTACTTTTTACCCCATAGTACAATATCCATGTTATTCAAACAATTCATATTACATAATTTTGGAAAAAAGTTACATAAATCGTTTGTTTATCGTCCATAGCATAAAAATACCCTGCAGATGAATTGTTGAATCTGCAGGGTACTGAAAAACTGGAGGAAATTATCGGATCATTTTCGAATGAATTTCCGGGTCAAAATCTGATTGTCTTTCGTCTGAACCCTTATGAGGTATAGTCCGGGTTGAAACTTTGATACATCGATGATTTCGTCGCTTGAAACAGACGATTGCTGAATCATCTTTTTGCCAACTACCGAGAAGATTTCCATATCGAAGGCGGCTGACGCTGTGCTCAGAGATATGTTCAAACTCCCAGAGGAAGGGTTAGGCCAAATGGTCAGTGATTTGGTATCTTCCCTGACTTTAGGAAGTACCGTTGCATTCATGGAGAATTTAACCAGATACAAGGCAGGGCAATCAATAAAGGTCGGTTGGTCCGTGATGAAGGCGCTTTTAGTCGTCACTTCTTTTGTCTGAGAGAAATCTCCGACAACATATACGTTTTCATTGGCATCGGATATGACAGATTGGAGCGCCTGACCAGATGATTTAGGGAAGCCTTTACCCCATACGGGAGCCATGTTGTTGTCGAATACGGCTAGGAAGAAGTCGCCAAAACTGGTAGGATTGATACCACTGTAGATGATGTTGGAACCCCATACAATGCTATCGCTGAAGGTGGTTCCAAGCAAAGCCATGTATTGGGAACTGATGCGGGTCAAACCCCAAGCGTATTCAGGTGCCGTGTTTCCGATAGTAATGGCATTCAGGACATTTGCCGCCGTATCAAACTTGGCGATGTAGATATCTGCAGTGCCATTGTTGTGGATGATGTGGTTGTCAAAGGTTAGGGTATCCGTCTTGTACGTACCTGTCAGGTAAATGGTATTGGTTACCGTGTCGATGATAGCACCGTTAAGCAGGGCATGTTCGCCTTCACAGAATTTCTTGGCCCAAATCACATGACCGTTGGTGTCAGCTTTTGCAACGTATATGTTGTGATTTTCCTTAGCGATGTACGTCCTCAGGACGTAGTTTTCCAAGTAGACGCTGTCCATGTAACTGCCAGCAAAATAGAGGTTCTGATCCTTGTCAATCATGAGCTCACCTCCATAATCCTTTAGCCACTTGGCATTTCCGTCAGCATCCATCTTAACCATGTATTGCCGGCTGCGATTACCGGGATATACAGTGAATGTCATTGAACTTGTTCCTTCGATAGAAAGGACTTCTCCAAACCATCCGCTGATGTAAAGGTTGTCGTTGGCATCGATGACCATGGAACCATCACTGGTGTTTCCTCCAAAGTCTTTAGCCCATAGTGCAGTTCCTGTCGGATTGGCTTTCACCACAAAGGACTTTTTAGCCCAAGAGTAAGGGGCAATAGCCTTGAAAGCAAAGGCGTCAAATCGGACAGAATCCTGGTAATGCCCTGTCAGGCAAATGTTTCCATGTGAATCCAATACAATGCCGCTTATCAAGGCGGCTCCTTTGCCATAATAGGATTTGGCAAAGACTATGTTGGTGTCCTGGTCAATCTTGACCAGAAAGAGATCGTTGTCGCCTTCTCTCATCAGGGTGTCTACCCCAAAGATCAATGAATCGCTTTTGAAGGTACCAACCAGATACAAATTTCCCTGCTGGTCAATCATGGATTTCTGGATTTCATCTTCCGATCCGGCTAGAAAGTGCATGGCGAAATCGGGAACCAACATCTGGGATTGGCAGATATTCGTCGAAATCAAGATAAAAGCAAACAAGCAAGTAAGGTGTAGAAACTTTTTCATGAGTCTGTATTTTTAAATGATACACTCTTGTATAGTTTCGATAGAGACACATCAAATATAATAGATGGAATACAAGATTCAAAATATTATCGTAGTTAAATTCATGTAAGGATAAAGAATGTGGTCATCGCTCCTTCAGTGCTTCAAAACCGGAAACAACATCAAATAGTTCTTCATCGATGGAGCTCTGGCGTAAACTATGAAACTTCTGGTTAAGATCGTCAAGCAATTCATCTATGTTTTTTTCGGCACGTTGCATGGAAGCCAGGCGGCTTGCATTTTCGCTGGCCAACGATTCAGCAGATGATTTGAACAAAGAGGCAAAAAGATAGGCATGGATGAGTGCCAATAAGGTGGACCTATTTTCACCGATGACCTGGGGTATCATTTTGGTAGGCCATTCGAGCTCTGTAAGCGATTGCCTCCATTTTTCATCCAATGGCAACAATCGTTGAATCACGGGTTCATAACTAGACGCAGATATGGGTCGATTATGGAAAAGATAAACCTCTTTTGCATTCCCTTTGTCAAAGCGTTCTTCACTTTTTACTAAAATTTGTTGGACAAGCGGAGTAATGGCATTAACAGAACTGGGAACGGGGAAAAGTTCTGAGACATCATAGCCGATATCAGACAAAAGCAATTGAACACGTTCGCCCACTGCCCAAACTTCTTTTTTGCCGGGTAAAGCCTGGAGCGATTGGCGTACGAATTCGGTCAGTGAATCGTTAAACTGACCCACCAGTCCTTGATCTGAACCTAAAACTACGGCCAAAATTATTTTTTCATCGTTCCTTTTTACTTGTTTATTTTCAATCACGACATCCGTTTTCTCTTGTCTAAAATAGGCGATAATACCCAACGAAACTGTTTTGTAGTAATCGCCAAGTGAACGAACAGCCAATTCATATTGCCCAATGTTTGAGGCTGCCACAGCTTTCATTGTCCTGACAACAGATTTGAGCTCTTCCGCTCCATCTAATTTTCTTTTCAGATTTTCTAAAGTGTCCATTATTGTTTGTCTTGATCGGATTCAGACTTTTCCTGAAATGGAGAAAGCAGATTTCCTGCTGCACTCAAAATAGCATCACGATCTGAACTGCTCAATTCTTTATCCGAAACTAACCTTTTCTGGATTTCAGCCGGGAGTTCCGTATCCATATTCTGCAAAACAAGCTCTGCCTCCTCCATTTTGTTGATAGGGATGGCATCGAAAAGCCCGCTGGTTAATGCAAGGAGAACCACTATTTGTTCAGGAACAGGCATTGGATGAAGTTCCTTTTGCTTGAGACAAATACGAATTCGCTTACCATGCTCAATGATTTTACGGGTATTTTCATCCAATCGGGTGCCGAAGCGGGAAAAGGATTCTAACTCTTCGAATTGAGAATAGGCCAATTTCAGGTTTCCTGTTAAAGAACGATAAACGGGCAATTGGGCTTTTCCACCTACCCTGGAAACGGATTTACCCACATCTACAGCCGGCAAAATACCTAATTCGAATAGTTTAGGAGAAAGATATATTTGTCCATCAGTAATGGATATCAAATTTGTTGGGATATAGGCTGAAATGTTTTGAGCTTCCGTTTCGATAATCGGCAAAGCAGTAAGCGATCCGCCTTTGAGTTCGTCGCTTAGATGTGTGGCTCGTTCCAATAATCTGGAATGGATGTAAAAAATATCGCCTGGAAATGCTTCACGTCCTGGAGGCCTTCTCAGCAAAAGGGAGAGTTCGCGATAGGCGCGAGCATGATGGGTGAGGTCGTCATAAACGATAAGTACATCACGGCCCTGTTCCATGAAATATTCAGCAATGCTGGTGGCAGCGTATGGGGCGATGTATTTTAACCCCGGGGCATTATTTCCTTCGGTTGTAACTACAACTGTATACTCCATTGCTCCTTTTTCTTGGAGAACGGCAATAACTTTCGCAACGGACGAAGCACGCTGACCAATGGCGCAATAAACACAAAGTATGTTTTTGTCAAACTGATTCAAAATAGCATCAAGTGCAATGGCCGTTTTGCCGGTTTGCCGGTCGCCTAAAATCAATTCGCGTTGCCCGCGACCGATAGGTATCAATGCATCAATAACCTTTAGACCTGTTTGTAAAGGAACCGAAACTGTAGCGCGATCCATGATGGCATGAGCAGGGCGCTCAATAGGCAGACGCAGCTTAAAAGCGATGGCACTTTTGCCGTCCATCGGTTCACCCAACGGATTAATCACCCTTCCTATTAAGGAGTTTCCAACCGGAATATCCATTACACGGCCAGTTCGTTCAACTTCATCACCGGCATTCAACAATGAATCTTCTCCCAGAAGAATAGCACCGATCTCATTTTCATCAATATTGTAGGCAATACCAAATAAACCGCCCGGAAACAGTAATAGTTCTTCGAACCCTACACCAGGTAAACCTGAAACTTTAACAATACCTGCCGACACACTCACCACAGAACCAACTTCACGTGGCGCAAAAGAGAGCGTATGATTTTCCCTGCCTTTGTCCAAAAGCTCAAATGTGCTGTTAATCGTTTTATTAAATTGGTTAATTGGCATGTTGTTTTGTTTCTGAAATGCTTTTTTGAAGAGAATTCAGGTACTCTGAAATGCTCCATGCCAGCTTATACCCGTTAGATGTAAGTTCAATGCCACTAATAATTTCGGGTGCGGTTTTAAATTGAAATTTAGTTTTTGTACCGAGTATTTCATTCACTGCACTTTGAATATCGGTTTGTTGTTTCTTAGGCAAGTCGAAAGCGCTTTGCACAAGAATCGAATTTGAACCTGCTTTGAAAGCCTCCATGAATTGCTTCTTTTCTTCCTTCTTTAAATCCTGTAAACGCTTGATGAAAATGTTTGCTGATTGTTCTTCCAAACTCAGTGAAGCAAGGTCGGCAAGTGCTTTTCGTGCTATGTCGAAAACTTCCTGTTGTGTCTTTTGCGCAATGTCGCGGTTCAGGTTCTCCTGCATCTCTTTCAGTGAATTGTCAAGCTTAGCGCGTAACGCTGTCGCTTCATCCCTTGCGGCTTCAAGGAGTTTCTCCTTTTCCTCATTGGTTTCAGCAACAGCTTTGTCCATTAATCCTTTCTTTTCCTGATCGAACGTTTCATTCCTTTTTTTGAACTCCGCCTGTTCTTTTATCGCTTTCTTCTCTTTAGCATCTGCATCCTGCAATTGCGAAGCAATTTTATTCTCACGCTCGTTTATGGCTTTGAGTACAGGCTTGTACAGAAATCGTTTAAGCAACCACACCAAAATGAAGAAGTTAAGAATCTGAGCTATGACAGTGAACCAGTTAATTTGCATGTTGTCCGTTTTACTTTGCGATAATATGAGTCCAGAATGGGTTTGCGAAAATGAGTATCATCGAGACTACGAAACAGTAAATGGCCGTCGATTCAATCATTGCCAAACCGACAAACAAAGTCCTTGTGATGGTAGGTGCAGCATCGGGCTGCTGTGCAATTGAGCCTAATGCTGTTGATACAGATTTTCCTTCACTTAATGCAGGAAACATGCATCCGATTCCGGTAGTGAGTCCGGCAGTAACAATCGATGCTACTGCAATAAGAGTTACGTTATCCATTTTTATCCTCCTTTAAATTTGTTGTTATTAATTTTGTTTTTGATGTTGGTTTGGAATCGTGAACAGCTGCAGCAATATATACTGTAGCCAATATGCTGAAAATATAAGCTTGAACCGTACCAGTTAGTAAACCGAGAGTACTCATGACTATTGGAAATACAAATGGCGTTATGCTTAATAGAATAGCGATAATCATACCGCCACTCATGATGTTGCCGAACAATCTTACAGCCAATGCAAGTGTTCGCGAGGCTTCACTGATCAGGTTAAAAGGCAACATGATGAAGGTCGGCTTTAAGTACGACTTCAGGTAACCTCCCAGTCCGCTCTTCTCTATGCCAAAAAAAGGTACCGCAATGAATACGCAGATTGCAAGGGCTGTAGTCGTTGATAGTGATCCTGTTGGCGGTTCGTACCACGGAATAATGATGCTAATATTTGACACTGCAATAAATAAAAACAAGGTGCCGATAAAGCCAATATATTGTTCGGGTTTGTCTAAACCAATATCTTTGATTTGTTTGTTCATGAAAGTTACCAGCATCTCAAGAAAGCATTGCCCACGCGAAATATGAATACTTGTTTGGAGTTTCCGCGTAATCAATACAGAGCCAACCACCAACACCAGCATTATTGCCCAAGTGGTAACAATGGTAAGGTTAATAGTAATAAAACCCTGTTGCCAAAAGATAGTTTCGTCGGGACTAAGTTTCATGAAAGACCTCCTTTTTTAGTTGGATTTGTTTCTCCTCGATCGATTTGGTAAGGCGCAAAACAATAAAGCGTGCCATAATGAAACCAACAACACCTACAAGAAGTCGTTGCCAACTACCAAGGGATATATAGTAAAATCCAATCAATGTAATACTTAGCCGAACCAGGAGGCTGATAAAAAACCAAATTGCTGGGATTTTTGAGGCAACCGCCTTTTTCACAGTAACCCAAAGTCCACCAAAGAATACTAATCCCAAGGCTAAGCCTGCCATTAAAATCAATATCATAAATAGAATTTCATTCATCGTCATTATTTTGATTCATTTCTTTGTGCTCTTTTGTCACCCAATGCCATGCAATGAGGCAACCGATAAACAAACCTATTATCAGACATGACAAGGTCCACGAAAACGATTCTGGGTGATTTTTGTCAAGCCCAATACCCAATGCTGCCCCAAGCAACGTAGGAACAGCAACTGTCCAACCAACCATTCCGAACATACCTATTCCAGACCAAATACTTTGCTTTTCGTTATGCAGTGCTTTTAGTTTACGTTTTTCTTTTATGTCAACTTGTTTGCTAAACAAGTTTGGATCATTTTTTTCACTCGGTTCCATGTTTATAAATTTCGAATTTTTTCCAGATTGAAAATGAAATCGCTTTCCATTTTTGCCATAACTGAACGGACTTTTTTTTCACTATCATCCAGATTCATATACTCTTTTTCCACTGATTCATGAAGCTTGCCGAGGTCTGTCCCTCCAAAAGCATTTCGAACCGACACCATTACCTGGCCACCTGTTTTTACCATGATGCCTTCATCTATAGCTAAATAACGAGTTCCACCAGTTTCCGTTTCATAAGCAAAAATGCAAGGAACCAAGGCCGCAACACAATCGAGCCGTTGAGGTAGCAAGCCAAAAGAACCTTCACTCGTTTCTGCAACAATGCTTTTGACATTCTTTATTTCAGCAAATATTCGGAAGGGAAGAAGTATTTTTAAATCCATTGCGATCTATGTTTATTTGGGTTGCAATTCAGCGATGGAACCTATCATATAAAACGCACTCTCCGGTATATCTTTAAATTCATCAGCAAGAATACGCTCACAACCGTCAAGAGCATCGTCCAAACTAACTTCCTTTCCTTTCAATCCGCTGAATTGTTCTGTTGAGAAAAAAGGTTGGGTTAGGAATCGCTCCAATCGCCTGGAGCGGCTCACTAAACTGCGGTCTTCGACTGTTAGTTGTTCCAAACCAAGCATGGCAATGATATCTTTGAGTTCTTCATATTGTGCGAGGGTCTGTCTAATTTCCTGTGCCAGTTTATAATGCCTTTCACCAATAATACCGGGTGTGGCCATTTTTGAGTTGGACTGCAACAAATCGATGGCAGGATAAAGACCTTCGCTAGCCTTCTTTCTTGAAAGAACGATGGATGCAGAAAGATGTCCGAAAGTATGCACCGCAGCAGGATCGGTTAAATCGTCGGCGGGTACGTATACTGCCTGAATAGAAGTGATTGCACCGGCTTCGGTATTGGCAATCCGTTCTTCTAATTTTGCCAGTTCTGTTCCCATGGTAGGTTGATAGCCCAAACGAGAGGGCATTTGCCCCATTAAACCGGATACTTCCATCCCTGCCTGAATAAATCGGAAAATATTGTCAATGAGTAGCAAAACATCGCGGTGTTCATCATCGCGAAAATATTCGGCCATTGTTAAAGCGGCATGTCCGACTCGAAATCGTGCGCCTGGTGGTTCGTTCATTTGACCGAACATCAGCACCATGTTTTTAAGTACCCCTGCTTCTTTCATATCATGATAAAGTTCATGTCCTTCGCGACAACGTTCGCCGATTCCACAGAACATGCTTACGCCTTTGTTATGTCCAACCATATTATGGATCATCTCGGTAAGCAAAACGGTTTTGCCCACCCCCGCGCCTCCGAACAAACCCGCTTTTCCCCCACGTTCCAAGGGTATCAAAACATCAATGGCTTTAATGCCAGTTACAAAAATCTCAGATTTTGTCGACCGCTTTGCCAATGGAGGTGGAGACTGATGAATATTTCTCCATTCAACTTCGGATGTTATTGGCTTCTGATGGTCAATCGTATTGCCAAAAACATCGAACATCCGCCCCATGATTTCTTTTCCAACCGGAACTGTAAGTTGTTTTCCATCCGTTTCTACAGCCATGCCACGAACCAAACCCTGAGTCGGTGTCAATGCAATGCCTCGTAATCGGTGTTCATCAAGTTGAGATAATACTTCAATCGAGATTTCCAAACCTTTGCCTGTGTGCAATAAGGTGTAAATGGGAGGCAGGTCGTTTTCGAACCATACATCCACAACGCTACCCCTCACAGAAATAATTTTACCAGTGTTTCGAGAGCCGTTCTTATGTGTTGGAGCTATTTCCATTTATTTTTCGGTGATCCAACTTTTTGCTTCTTCTAATTCCGAATTTTTAAATACTCGAAGCTCACACGACAACATATGACCAAAAAATCTGGCAAATGTATTTATCGTCTGATGGTCGGAGACCAATGCAATTCTGTCCCATGCTGATAAATGTTTCATTCCCATCTTGGCATCATCAAGCATGGCACTCATTTCGAATCCTGTGAAAATACTTCCAAGCTGATAGAGCATCCTAATTTTTCTAAGAGTTCTAAATTTTTCCTCTATTGCAGGAATTAAAACTGTTTCGTAATCTGTTCCGGTTATTTTCCCTTCTGCAGAAACGCCCAAAACATTGTCGGGTAAATCATTCATTATTCTTAACATAGCCTATTATTTTATTGACTAATTTAAATGTCCGAAAGCGAAAGAGTATTACACTTTTTATAGAATGAGTTATATCATTCACACATTTCCTGAAAGGTGTTTACGAATCTTCTCATTTTCTTCTTAGCCGCAATGCATTGGCAATGACCGATACTGAACTAAAACTCATGGCAGCAGCAGCAATCATCGGACTTAGTAAAATCCCAAACACTGGGAATAAGACTCCAGCTGCTATTGGGACACCAAGAAAATTGTAGACAAAAGCAAAAAACAAATTTTCCTTGATATTCCACATCACGTCTTTGCTTAGATCTTTTGCCCGGGCAATTCCATTCAGATCTCCTTTTATCAGGGTGATTTCGGCACTCTGCATGGCGATATCCGATCCTGTTCCCATTGCTATTCCAATGTTGGCCTGAGCCAGAGCCGGGGCATCATTAATGCCATCTCCAGCCATCGCTACAATGTGACCTTGTTTTTGCAGTTCCTTAACTTTTTTGTATTTATCGTCCGGAAGGCATTCGGCTTTAAAATCATCAAGGTGCAACGCTTCAGCTACCGATTTGGCAGTTATTACATTATCGCCCGTAAGCATGATCACTTTCACACCCATTTTTTGGATTTCCAGAACGGCCTTGGCAGATGTTGGCTTAATTTTGTCGGCAACTCCAACAATACCTTCCACTTTAGTATCTAAAATCAAATACATCACCGTCTGACCTGTATGTTGCCATTTTTCAACCTGTTTCTTTTCATCATCATTGAGCGAAGTCTTAAAATCTTCGAGCAATCGTTGATTTCCCAGACCCATCTTTTTTGCCTTATACAATGCTTTTACACCTTTACCCGTGATGGATTCAAACTTATCCAGTTTTATCAATTCAATTTTTTTTTCTTTTGCTCCTTTCACAATGGCTTCTGCAAGAGGATGTTCGCTATCTGAATCGATAGATGCTGCTAGCATCAGAATCTCCTCATCGCTTAATTTACCAAAGGATTTAAAGTCTTTTAGGCTTGGCTTTCCTTCGGTGATGGTGCCGGTTTTATCAATGATCAGGATGTCAACTTTATTCATTTCCTCGATGGCACTGGCATCTTTCACCAAAATGCCAAGCTGTGCCCCACGACCAGTTCCAACCATGATTGACATGGGTGTTGCCAACCCAAGTGCGCAAGGACAAGCAACGACTAGGACTGAAACCGCATTCACAAAAGCATAGACATAAGCGGGTTCCGGTCCCCAGATTGCCCAAACGGCAAATGTGATCAATGAAATTACAAGGATAACCTGAACAAAATATTTAGCTGCTACATCTGCTAGTTTTTGAATGGGCGCTCTTGACCGTCCAGCTTCATTCACCATGTCAACAATCCTGGCCAGCAAGGTGTCGTGCCCCACTTTTTCGGCTTTCATTTCAAATACGGTTTTCCCATTGATGGTTCCACCTGTTACCTTGTCATCCTTCGATTTATCCACAGGCATAGGCTCTCCGGTAATCATGCTTTCGTCCAAAACGGCATTGCCTTTGGTAATAACTCCATCAACTGGTATTTTTTCTCCGGGTTTAATCCGCAGGATATCACCTGTTTTTACTTCTTCCAAAGGAATTTCTTCTTCCTTTCCATTGCGGATTAATCTGGCTACCGGAGGAACCAGATTCAGCAGGGCTTTTATGGCTGAATTGGTTTTGCTGTGAGCTTTGAGCTCTAAAACTTGTCCGAGTAAAACAAGTGTCAGCACCATGGCAGCTGCTTCAAAATACAAATGGACATTACCTTGTGCATCTTTAAATTGCGCCGGAAATATTCCAGAAAATAAAAGGCCGAATACACTGAATAAATAAGCTGCTCCAACACCTATGGAAATTAAGGTCCACATATTTGGTGCCCATCTTCTGATGGAACTCCATCCCCGTTTAAAAAATTCCCAACCGCAATAAAAAACAACTGGTGTGGCTAAAACGAATTCGATCCAACTCCAAACCTTTTTTGAAAATATGGAATCAAGATGCAGAAATGGAATGAAGTCGGACATGGAAATAATGAAAACCGGAATGCTAAACAGCAGGGCAATCCTGAATTTTTTCAACATGATCAGATAGGCATCATCTTCATGACTTTCATCACCCGTCATCTCTTGAACAAGCGTCATTCCGCATTTGGGGCATGATCCCGGATGGTTTTGTTTCACTTCCGGGTGCATGGGGCAGGTATACACTTTTGTTGATTTTTTGTCCATAACTTTTTCAGATTCTATTTTTTGCGTTGATTCACTAGTTTGATAACCAGCCAAATAACAACAAGAAGAACAATTAGGCCAATAATCCAGCCATATCCATACCCCATTCCCCAACCATTATTCATTCCCTCCATCATAATAAATCGTCTTAAATTAGTACGAACTTACTTAACTGGTGACAGGTGCATGTTGCAGACCGGGCAAGTGCCTGGGGCATCATATGTTTTATCACCTTCGCATTTCATCGGGCATTGGAACCCTTTTCCCGAATGGGCACTGCTCTCTTCATGATGCTGATGACCACTTCCACCACAGCACGATTGATTTTCACTTTTCTTATCGCTTCCAACGATTACTTCATTTGACTTGTTCATAGCTTTTATTTTAATTGATTGATTTCTAATTCATTTGATTATTCATTCCATTCATATGCTTCATTCCATTCATATCCATCTTTCCGCCCATATTATTATTTTGTATCATATTCATCATCTGCGGATTATTCAATATGCTTGAACACATGGAGGACATCATTGTGGTGTCACCTTTAAATGTTTCCAACATACCGTTCATCATACTTTGCATCATAGCTGGGTTGTTTTGCATCATTTTCATCATAGTTCCCTGGTTTTGCATCATCATTTTGCCATTCATCATGGTCTCCATCATTTCTACAGAAAGATTACTGTCATTCGCAATTGAGTTCATGATTGCCTTTTTTGTATCCTGATTTGAAAGAATTTTGGTGGCATCGGTACCGGATTGGCACGATGCGAACAGAGCGAGTAAAGCAATAAACAAGGTGATTTTTTTTAGACTTTTCATAATTTTGATTTTAAAAATGTAAATATTTAAATTAATTAATTTGATCCTTTAAACCCGGAAAAGTATTACAGAATATTTGAAAATTCTTATATAATTCACACATTTCCAAATCTATACAGTTGCTCAGGCTAAAACCAAGTTGGATGCTTATATCCAGAATGGCTCTAATAATCCAATCAAAATTTCGATTGCACCGACTCCATATCTGCTATATATATGTCAGCTTTGAAATTTAATAACTTCGACCGGGCAACTTTCTGATGCTTCCTTTATTAGCCCCTCATAATCAGAATAGTTTACGTTTTCTTTTACAGTTGCCAGGTCTTTCAGTTCAAAAACTTCAGGGCAAATTTCTTCACACAAGCCACATGCGGTGCAACCTTCCTCTATCCAAATTTTTTTTATAGTCATGATTTTTTCGTATTTTAAAGTTTATAATTCCATAAATCTGCCCCGTTACGCCTTTGCTTCCGGCGAATCCGCGACTCCTTCTGTTGGTAAGATATCCGGCAAATCAAGGCGTGCTACACCAATTCGGTTGTCGGCCATCCCATAACGTGCATGATTTAGCTGCAACAGCACCCCGACTTACCCTTTGGTTTTGAACCGGCAGGTGTGGACAGAAATGTTTGACGACATTGGTCGCTGCAGAAATAATAAATTTTTCCATCGCGGTTGGCGCTAAGAGCTGTAGCTTCGTCCACGATCATTCCGCAAATGGGGTCTTTGGTCACTAATTTTGAATCTTTCATCTTCTTGATTTTTTTGTTTGTTACTATTATTTTTTAGAATCCGGTTTAGGTTCGTTTTTCAATCGCAACATGCTCGCGTTGACGGCCACGATCACTGTGCTGACGGACATCAGCGCGGCACCAATGGCAGGAGTGAGCAGTATGTGCCAGGCATAAAGTACGCCGGCGGCAAGTGGCAATGCCACAATATTGTAACCTGTTGCCCAGATCAGGTTTTGAATCATTTTGCGATGGGTCGCTTTCCCAAACAGAATCAGGTTCACGATATCCTTTGGA
>Ga0209429_10001586_pt1 | contig 13911 bp, 13 predicted proteins | sample BarGraNGADG00212_3_FD_184493 | JGI IMG/M metagenome (GOLD analysis project Ga0209429, IMG submission 184493) | Arctic peat soil microbial communities from Barrow, Alaska - Barrow Graham LP Ref core NGADG0004-212 (SPAdes) (version 2) | ecosystem: Environmental > Terrestrial > Soil > Wetlands >... | reverse complement strand
GTCGGCGCCGAGGATCTCGTCGGCCTTGCTGGCGAAGTACATGCCGCTCGCGTAGGGTCGGCCGCCGTGCTCTTCGGCGATCTTCATCACGGTCAGCACCAGGCCGAACACGTAGTTGTAGTCGAACTTGCGCTGGTCGGACGGGATGAAGCCGAGGATCACGGCCTCGGCCTTGCCCGACGGGCCGTTCTTGATGATCACGCCTTCCTTGACGATGGGCTGGTCGATCTTGGCCTCGATCTCGGTCATCACCTCGCCGAGCTGGTCGAGCGGCACGACCACCTCGCTGGGCACTAGCGACGGGCCGAGGCGCTTGATCACCATGAACTTGAAGCGGTGCTCCCACTCGTGCTCGGCGATGCGGTCGCTGAGGATCTCCGCCTGGCAGGGCTTGACAATGTCGGCGAGGGCGGCGCGCACGCTTTCGTGCTGCGCCTTGTCGTACGCCAGGGTGACGATGTAGGCGGCGGGCAGCAGCACGCGCTCCTCCACGGGGTGCCCCATGTGCTCGCGCAGCGGGGCGCGGTTCTTCATCTCGGCCATGCGTGGGTTGATGTAGGTCATCGACCACACCGGGAGGTCGGCGGCGACGATCTGCTCGATGAGCGTCTCGAGCTGCTCGGCGTCGGAACAAGCGATGCTCGTGACGCCGAGCTCCGCGAGCGGCCGCAGGCGCACGGTGACCTCGGTGATGAGGCCGGTGATGCCCTCGGCGTCGGCGATCATGTCGAGGTCGTCGCCCTCGAACACTCGCACCTCGCCCGACGGCAGGGCGACGCGTACCGAGACGACGTTGTCGGCGATGTAGCCGTACTCGTACGAGCCGATGCCGGCGCCGCCCTGGGCGAGCCAGCCGCCCACGGACGAGGACGGGTACGACGTCGGGTACAGGCGCAGCGTCAGGTCCTGCTTCATGAGCTCGCGGTCGAGCTGCTCCCAGGTGATGCCGGGCTGCACCCGGGCGGTCTGGGCGTCGTGGTCGACTTCCAGCACGTCCTTCATGAAGTAGAAGTCGACCACGACGCCCTTCTTGACGGGGATCACGCCGCCGTAGCCCGACGTGGCCTTGCCGCGCGGCGTGAGCGCGACGCCGCGCCGGGCCGCCCACGTGAGCAGGTCCACGACCTGCTGTTCGGTGCGCGGCTGCACCACGCCCTCGCAGGTCGCGTGGCCGACGAGCGGCTTCACGAGCCCGGGGATGGCGGCGACGTCGTGGCTGTACAGCTTCCGCTCGATCCTGTCGAAGGTCACGCGGTCGCCGAAGAGGGTGGTCAGGAACTCCCTGTCCTGGGTGTTCAGTGATGCCACTGACTCACACTTCCCTTCTGGATGTCGGCCGGTCCGGCAGAGAACCGGCTGCGGTCAGCTCAGCCCCTGGGCGAGCTTGGCTTGCTGGGTGAGGCTGCCGACGAGCACGGCGCGCATGGTGTCGAGCGCCCCGATGACGCGCTCGTCCGCGAGGCTGTAGCGCACGCTGGTGCCCTCGCGCTCGGTCGAGACGAGGCGCCGCTCTCGGAGGACCTTGAGATGCCGCGACACAGTAGGCTGCGGCACGTCGAGAGCCTCGGTGAGCTCAGTGACGGTCCTGGGGCCCTCGGAGAGGGCGTACAGAATGAGGATGCGCTTCGGGTCCGCGAGCGCCTGACAGATGCTGGCGTGAAGGAGGTTCACTTCTTTCTCGAGGCGTTCGTCCACTGCCGTACTCCTTCCGGGGAGCCGACCGGCGGGGCCTGCGGCACCGGCCGGCGAGACCTGATTCCTTTGGTCGCAGATACATTCGGACATGCGCTCATCCGCATACGCTTCCGATTCTCCGCCTCGAAAGAGTTCGCGTCAAGCGTCACAAGCCTCCGGCACCCGGCGATTTCAATCCATACGCTTGACCGCTGATGCGTATGGGCGTATATAAGCACGTATGCAAACGACGGACAAAAGAAACCCGACGCCTGCCGAGCTCAAACCGGTCTTCCGGATGCACGCCGAGTTCTGCAAGGCGCTCGCCAACGAGCATCGCCAGACGCTGGTGGAGCAGCACCTGGCCCAGGGCGAGTCGCTGCAGGCGGCCGAGCTCCTCGACGCCGGGCGGCAGCAGCCGACGGCGCCGCCGACGAGCTTGACACCGTCATCGCCGGCGGCCTCGGCGAGCGCGCCGGCGTAACGAACCAGCTTCAACGAGCCAGGGGACCGACCACAGCCAGACGCAATGAACCAAGCGAGCGGACCTTCATCAGGCCCGGGCTTGCGAAAAGGAACACAAGCACAAGCGTCGTCACGAAGGAGAGAATCATGTCAGAAGACCTCAGCTCCATCCAGGCAGAGAAGGTAGTGGACGCGCGCGGCACCTCGTGCCCCGGCCCCATCCTGGCCGCCAAGAAGGGCATCCCCGGCGTCTCCGTGGGCGGCATCATGGAGGTCATGGCGACCGACACCGGCACCCAGAAAGACATCCCCGCCTGGTGCAAGAAGATGGGTCACGAGTTCATGGGCGTCGTTGAGGAGCCCGGCTTCATGAAGCTGTACGTCAAGAAGATGAAGTAATGACGGCTGAGGCTCAGGTACACGAGGACCAGGCGTCCGCGCCGCGGATCCTGGTCTTCTCCACCAACAACATCTCCGACCCGGGCATCGACCTGGCCGGTAGCTCACACATGCACTACTCGCCGAACGTGATGGTGATCAGCCTGCCCTGCACGAGCGGCATCAAGCCGAGCTGGGTGCTGTACGCCGTGGAACAGGGCTTCGACGGCGTCTTCATCGCCGCCGACGGCGACGAGTGCGCCTATCTGCCCGACTGCGCAGAGCGCACGGCCGGCATAATGACCGACGCGCAAACGCTGCTCACCGAGCACGGCCACGAGCCGCAGCGCGTGCGCATGGCCGCGATCTGCTCCGTCTGCGCGGAGCCGTTCACCAACTACATGCACGAGTACTCGAGGTCCCTGGCCGACCTGGGACCGTCCCGGAAGGCGACCGCATGAAGTACGACGCTCTGGTGGTCGGCAGCGGCATCGGCGGGATGGAGTCGGCACTCAAGCTCGGCGACATGGGCTACAAAGTCCTCGTGGTCGAGAAGGAGGCCAGCGTCGGCGGCAAGATGATCCTGCTCAGCAAGGTCTTCCCCACGCTCGACTGCGCCAGCTGCATCTCCACCCCCAAGATGGCTGCCACCATCCACCACCCCAACATCGAGGTCCTCACCTACGCTGAGGTCGAGGGCATCCGCAGCGACGGCAACGGCGGCTACCACGCCAAGATCCGCCAGAAGCCGAAGTTCATCGACGAGGCCGCCTGCACCGGCTGCCGCCTGTGCGAGATGGCCTGCAACGTGGCCGTGCCCGACGAGTTCAACGCCGACATGGTGTCGCGGCGCGCGGCCTACATCGCCTTTCCGCAAGCGGTGCCGAAGAAGGCGGTCATCACCCGTGAGGGCGTCTCGCCGTGCACCTACGAGTGCCCGGCGGGCATCAAGGCGCACGGCTACGTGGCTCGCGTGCGCAGCGGGGAATACGACCAGGCCTTCGACCTGGTGCTCGAGACGACCCCGCTCGTGGGCAGCCTCGGGCGCGCCTGCTACGCGCCGTGCGAAGACCAGTGCACGCGCGCCGAGATCGAAGGTCCACTGCCCATCCGCCGCCTCAAACGCTTCATCGCCGATCAGCGGTATGGCCAGGCGGAGCCCAAAGCCGTGGAGAAGCCCGAGCAGAACGGCAAGAAGGTCGCCGTGGTCGGCTCGGGCCCAGCCGGCCTCACCGCCGCCTGGCAGCTCGCACGCAAAGGCTACGGCGTTAAGATCTTCGAGGCGGCGCCCACGCCCGGCGGCATGCTCAGCCTCGCCATCCCCGAATACCGCCTGTCCAACGACGTGGTCGCCGACGACGTGAGCAACGTAACCGCCATCGGTGTGGAGATCGCGACCGCTACCCGCGTCGACGATGTCGCGGCGCTCAAGGACGACGGCTTCGACGCCGTCCTGCTGGCGACGGGCACGCACAAGTCCGTGAGCCTGCGAGTGCCCGGCGAGGAGCTGGCCGGCGTGCAGAGCGCGCTCGACCTTTTGCGCGCCGTCAAGCTCGGCGAGACCGTCGATTTGATCGGCAAGAACGTCCTCGTCGTCGGCGGCGGCAACGTCGCGATCGATGCGGCGCGCACGGCGCGCCGCCTCGGCGCTGCGTCCGTCGCCCAGGCCAGCCTGGAGTGCTGCGACGAAATGCCGGCCCACGACTTCGAGGTCGAAGAAGCCAAGGCCGAGGGCGTCACGCTGCATGATGGCTGGGGCGTCAACCACTTCACCGGCAACGGCCGCGTGCAAAACGCTGAGCTACAGGTCTGCACCTGCGTGTTCAATCCCGAAGGCCGCTTTGCCCCGGAGTTCGACGAGGCCAAGCACAAGAGCATCGCCTGCGACGTCGTCATCGTGGCCGCCGGCATGGGCGCCGACACCGAGGCATTTGGCCTCGAGACCAACGGCAATCGCACGCTCAAGGCCGATCCCGGCACACTCCAGACGGCCGTGCCCCACATCTTCGCCGCCGGTGACGTCGTCACCGGCCCGACGATGATCACCACGGCCGTCGGCCAGGGCCGCCGCGCCGCGTTCATGATCGACCGCTACCTGCGGGGCGCCGAACTCGACCCTGGCGCCTTCGACGAGGCGCTGCCGGTCGTGAACAAGGCGGACGTGCTCAAACGGCAGGACGTCTACGACCGCCGCGAGCCGCTCGAATCAAGCGTCGTTATGAGCGCGGCGCCCGACGACTTCGGCGAGACCGAGCGGCCGCTGACCGAGGACGAAGCCTTTCTCGGCGCCGCCCGCTGCCTCGACTGCGGCGTGTGCTCCGAGTGTCACGCCTGCGTGGACGCTTGCCCCGCCGACGCGATCAAGCTCGACATGCGCGGTGAGGACATCGAGGTGGACGTCGGCTCGGTCGTCCTGGCCACCGGCTTCAGGCTCTTCCCGGCCGACGCCAAGCCCGAGTACGGCTACGGCCGCTTCAAGAACGTCATCACCGGCATGCAGATGGATCGTCTGCTCGCCCCCACGCGGCCGTTCAACTCAGTCGTGCGGCCCGGGGACGGCAAGGTCCCCGATCGCATCGGCTACATCATGTGCACCGGCTCCCGCGACCAGACTGTAGACAACCCGCTGTGCTCGCGGATCTGCTGCATGTACTCGGTCAAGCACAACCAGCTGATCATGGGGGCCCTGCCCCTCGCCGACGTCACGGTCCATTACATGGACGTGCGCGCCGTGGGCAAGGGCTACGACGAGTTCTACCAGCAGGCCAAGGACATGGGCGCCATTTTCATCAAGGGTCGCGTGGCCAAGATCACCGAGAAGGACGACGGCGACCTGATCGTCCGCTACGAGGACATCGAAGGCGACGGTGGCGTGGTCGAAGCCGAGTACGACATGGTCGTGCTCGCCGTCGGCGTGCAGCCCAATCCCGAGGCGGCGCACCTCTTTGAGGACGGCTCCCTCGCTCTCGACGACTACTACTACGTCGGCGAAGCGGACGAAGACCTCGACCCCGGCCGCACGAACCTTCCCGGCGTCTTCGTCGCCGGCTCGGCCTCGGGGGTCAAGGACATCCCAGATTCCATCCTCCACGCGGGCGCCGCGGTGGCACAGGCCGCCGCTCATCTGGAGAAGTCGAAAGTGAAGGTATCGGCATGAGCGCCCGCAAGATCGGCGTGTACGTCTGCCAGTGCGGCGGCAACATCGGCGACTACGTGGATGTCGATGAAGTCATCGCGGCCGTAGCGGGCGAGCCCGACGTCGTGGTCGCCAAGACGGCGATGTTCACCTGCTCGGACTCGACCCAGCAGGAGATCGTCCAGGACGCGGAGGAGCAAGGTCTCGACGGGCTCGTCGTGGCCTCGTGCTCACCCAAGCTCCACACGTACACGTTCCGCGACGTCGCGAAGCGCGCCGGGATGAACCCCTTCCAGTACACGCAGGTGAACGTCCGCGAGCAGTGCTCGTGGACGCATACCGACGACCACGTGGGCGCCACGGAGAAGGCCCTGCGGCTCGTGCGCGCCGGCATCAACCGCACACGCCTCACGGAGCCGTTCGAGCCGATCGTCGTCGAGACCACGCCGAAGAGCCTGGTCGTCGGCGGCGGCATCGCCGGCCTGCGGGCGGCGCTCGGGCTGGCCGAGGTCGGGCTGTCCGTCTTCCTCGTGGAGAAGGAGCCGCAGCTCGGCGGGTGGGTCGCCGGTTTCGGCGAGATGTATCCCCACGGGCGCAACGGCGCCGAGCTGGTCGCCAAGCTCGAGGAGAAGGTGCGCGCCCATCCGGCCATCGCCGTGTTCACGAACGCCGAACTGATGAACAAGTCCGGCAGCTTCGGCAACTACCAGGCGACGATCGCGGTGAACGGCGAACGACTGGAGACCATCACCGTCGACGTCGGCTCCATCGTCGTCGCCACCGGCTTCGACACGTACCAGCCGGCGGAAGGTGAGCTCGGCTACGGCCTGGACGGCGTCGTCACGATCGCGGAGTTCAAGAAGCTCGTCGAAGAGTCGGCCGGCCCCCTGGAGTACAACGGCCGGCCGGTGAAGACCGTGGCCTACATCTACTGTGTCGGCAGCCGCCAAAGCCAGGACGTGGAGGGCGGGCACACTTACTGCTCGCGCTACTGCTGCAACGCCGCCGTGCACGCCTCCCTCCAGGTCGCGGCCACGCCGGCGAAGGTCTACCAGTACCACTTCTACCGGGACATGCGCACCTACGGCAAGTTCGAGCTGCTCTATGCGGAGTCGCTCGAAAAGGGCTCGGCCTATCTCAAGTTCCCCGACGACGAGCCGCCGACCGTAGAGAAGGACGCGGAGAGCGGCCGGCTCAAAGTGACGGCTCGCGACCTCCTGTCCGAGGGTGAGGAGGTCGCGCTCGTGGCCGATCTCGTCGTCCTGGTCACCGGCATGGTGCCTCGTAACAACGACGATCTCCAGAAGACGCTGAAGCTGCCCGTGGGCCAGAGCGGGTTTTTCAACGAGATCCACCCCAAGCTGCGCCCGGTGGAGACCGTCGTCGACGGTGTGTACATCTGCGGCGCCTGCCAGGCGCCGAGGAACTCAGCGGAGAGCGTCGCCTCAGGGCTGGCGGCCGTCACGCAAAGCGCCGCCATCCTCAAGAGAGGCTTCGCCGAGCTCGACCCGCTGGTCGCCACAGTCGACGTCGATGCCTGTACCTGGTGCGGCGCATGCCAGGAGACCTGCCCCTACGACGCCGTCTCCATCGAGCACCATGACGGCAAGGACGTCGCCGCCATCGCCAAGACGGCCTGCAAGGGCTGCGGTGGCTGCGTCCCCGTTTGTCCGGTCGGAGCCATCGACCTGCAGGGCTACACCGACGCGCAGATCCGGGCGATGATCGACGGCATGCTGGAGGTGAGCTGCACATGACACCGACCGCCGACGACACGACCGTCAGAACGGCGACCAGAGGCAATCGTGACGTCCGCGAGATCATTCGCGACGAACAGTTCATGCGGGCCCGGATCCTCAAGGTGCTTGCAGCCGGGCCGCAGACCGTGCCCGAGATCGCCGAGGCTCTCGGCAAGCCCACGCATGAGGTCGTGTTCTGGGTGATGGGCCTGCGCAAGTACGGCTACGTGGCCGAGATCAAAGAGGTCACCGAAGAAGGCTACTTCCGCTACCAGGCTATCCCGCGGGAGGAATCATGAAGACCGGCAGTGGAGGAGGACGATAGTGGACACCACCAAGAAGACGATCATCCTGTTCAGCGGCGATTTCGACCGCGTCATGGCGGCGTTCATCATCGCCACCGGCGCCGCCGCGATGGGCGACGATGTCACCATGTTCTTCACGTTCTGGGGCCTCAACATCCTGCGCAAGACCGAGAAGGTTGAGACGAAGGACAAGAAGAGCACCCTGCAAGCCATGTTCGGCAAGATGATGCCCAAGGGCACCGGCAAGCTCGGCCTCTCCAAGATGAACTTCGCCGGCATGGGCGCGCCCATGATGAAGAAGGTCATGAAGGATGCCGGCGCTATGTCGCTGGAGGAGCTCGTCGACTCCGCCCGCGAGCAGGGCGTGAAGTTCATCGCCTGCACGCTCTCCATGGACATCCTGGGCTTCAAAGAGGAGGAGCTGATCGACGGCCTCGAGTTCGCCGGCGTCGCCGCCTACCTCGGCGAGGCCGACGAAGCCAACGTCAACCTGTTCATCTAGGAGAACGATGGCCACAGCAATCGCACCGGGGCTCGTCGACGAGCTCCAGCAATACGGCGCCGAGGACGTCAACAAGTGCTTCAACTGCGGAAACTGCTCGGCGGTGTGCGTCCAGACCGAGGCGTCCACGGTCCTTCCGCGCCGGTCCATGCACGCCCTGCAGCTGGGGCTCGAGAGCAAGCTCAAGAGCTCGCTCGAGCCGTGGTTGTGCTACTACTGCGGCGAGTGCTCGGAGCAGTGCCCGAAGGAGGCCGAGCCGGGCGAGACGATGATGAGTATGCGGCGCTGGCTGACGTCCAAGTACGACTTCAGCGGCATCTCGCGCCTCTTCTACCGCTCGTGGCGTTGGGAAGTGATCGCCATCGTGCTGGCCGCGATCCTGACCGGCATCAGTTTCACGCTGTTCGGCATGTCGCAGGGCAACATCAACGCCTACGACGGGCCCAACGCCTTCTTGCCGAGCGCCAAGATCCACATCTTCGACTGGTCAATGGCGACGGTACTCGTCATCTTGCTGGGCATCAATGCGATCCGTATGTGGCGATTCGTGATGGGGGGCGACGACCCCCGCGCAGTGCTCGGCTCGTACCTGGCCGCGCTCTACACGCTGCCGCTGCACTTCTTCGCGCAGCCCAAGTTCCGGCAGTGCGACCGCAAGCGGCCCTGGGCCGTGCACCTGGCGCTCATGCTCAGTTATGTGACCATGCTCGTGCTGATCATGTTCTTCTTGCGCGAGATGGCGAGCGGGCCTTCGATCGACTGGCGGGTGCACGTCTTCGGCTACCTGGCGTCGGCCGGGCTGATCGTCGCCGTCGTCCTCAACCTGCGCGGCCGCATCAAGAAAGACTCACCCCAGCACGCCCACTCGCACGAGTCGGACTGGATGTTCCTCATCCTGTTGCTGGTCGTCGCCGTGACCGGCGTGCTCCAGCACATCCTGCATCGTTCCGGCCTCGACACGGCCGCCAACGTCGTCTACGTCGTCCACCTCATGGGCGTCGTGCCGATGCTGGTTCTCGAGGTACCGTTTGGCAAGTGGGCCCACCTGGCCTATCGGCCGCTCGCCTTGTACTTCGCACGCGTGAAAGTGCATGCGGCGGAGACCGAAGCGGAGAGGGCGCAGAAGGTCGCCGCGGCCGAGGCGGCGTCGTGACCAGCGGCAACTCGCTGCGGCTCTCGTCGGTCGAGCTGTTCAACTAGCCGACGGGGCCGAGTCTTGACGGGCCTGAAGGCTACGCCGGTGTCGTACCGCCGCCGGCCGCCCAGACGCATCAGTAGTTCAGCACCGCCGACGCCGTCGTGACCTCCTGGATCACGCGCGCACCGGCGATCAGCACTGCCCCTTCGGCCAGCATCGACGGATCGAGCTTCCGCTCCTGGACGCAGGGCGTGCAGACGAGCAGCTTGCCGCCCGCCTCCATGAACGTGGCGAAGAGGTCCTTGAGCGGCGGGAGCCCGCCGGCGAAGATGTGGTCATAGACGCCCTTCTGAGCAAGCAGAACGCCCGTGCCCTGCAGGATCACGACCGCATCGCACTCCATCACTTGGGCGGCGGTTGCCATGACGAACGGCAACGTCGCACGCTCCGGATCCTCAGGGCCGTGCGTCGCCATGATGACGACTTTGTCTGTGGTCGGGTCTGCCATCGGTATCTCCTTCTCTAGAGGGTCAGTCACTTGTCGCCCGCAACCGCCGGAACTCTGTGAACCAGATGGCGAAGGGACGGTAGACGATGTGGGCCAGCTTGGTGAAAGGCAGGAGCAGGATGAGCTCCATGGCCAGGGCGATGTGAACCAGGAAGACGACGCCGACCCAGCTCGACAGGGTCGCGTAGTCGGCGAGCTCGAGCACGAAGCCCGTGACGCCGATCGCCCACAGGAGGGCGAGGAACACCCAGTCCGAGAACAGGCTGTGCGAGCTGTACTTGTCGGACTTGCGCAGGCGCTGGATGACGGCGACGGTGGCGCCATATACGAGGAAGGCGCCGGCGACGGTGCCGAGCAGTCGCACCGGCGACCAGATCGGCACGTACGACCCCGGCGTCTTGAAGAAGTAGTCGAACGCCGTCGCCAGGGCGAGCCCGATCATGCCCATCATGATGGAGTAGTGGACGAACCAGCGGCGCAGGGCCGGCGGTGCCGGCGGCGCCGGCTTCTCGGTATCGCAGTCCCGGTAGCGCGCCTGGCCGAAGACCTCGGCGAGCATCGTCTTGAGAGCGCGGAACGCCGCCGCGAGCGGGAAGACCTGCGCCCGCTCCACCGGCAGCCCGAGGCCACCCGGCGTCGGCGCCCGCGAGATCGCCCAGAGCATGTTCACGGCCGTGGCGATGGTGAGGGCGAGGGCCGCAACGCCCACGCCGATGCCCAGCCAGTGGACGGTCTCGTAGGGCACGAACGTCAGCAGCGCCTCGCTGGTGACCCGCCCGGCGGGCCACCCGGGCGAGCCGGCCGCCAAGATCACGAGCAACGCGGCGAAGACGACGGCCAGCAACGACCAGGTGAAGGTCGCAGAGCCGTAGAGCCGACGGGCGATCGTCGTGGGGTCGAAGCCCGCGATCGCGAAGCGCCGCGCCGACGCCATGAACTCGCCCGGCTCGGCCTGACGCGGGCACGTGTCGGAGCACTCGGCGCAGTAGTAGCACAGCCACAGTTCGCGGCTGGCGATTACGTTGTCTTTCTGACCAAGCTGCGCGTAGCGGATCATGCGCCGGGGAAAGGCCACAGAGTCTTTCGAGAGCGGGCACACCGCGGTGCAGTTTCCGCAGTTGAAGCACGCGCTGATATCAAAGGCGCCGAACGTCTTCATGTCGCGCAGGACGGCAGTATCGATGCGCATCGCCATCAGGCGTCGCTCCCGCCGGTCTCGGTGACGAGGCCGTACGTGCAGTAGTCGCCGTCCATCCCCGACTCGACGAGGTCGCCGTACTTGCGCATCGCGCCAACATGCCACAACACGTCTTGGGCGGGCAAGCCAGTAGCCGCGGCCAGCGCAGGGACCGTGCTCGGTCCACCGGCCAAGGCGGCGCGCACCTGCTTGCGCACGGCCTGACGCAGCTTGTTCCGCTCGGTGGCCTCGCCCACGGCCGCGCCGCGTTCGTCGCGCAGCTTCTTCAGCGTCGCCCTCAGTGCGTGGCGCTGCTCCTTCGACTTGCTCATCGAGCGGATGCCTCCGATCCGGCGAGGATCGCCTCGACCATCGCGTCGTACTGATCCAGGGTCCAGCCTGCCAGGTCGATGGCCCGCGTGGGACACACCGCGACGCAAGCGCCGCAGCCGGAACATAGGGCCGGATTCACGATGGCTCGCTTGCTGCCTTCGGAGTACTCGCGCATCTCTACGGCGCCCGGGTACGGGCACTCGGCCACGCAGGCGCCATTGCCTTCGCACAGCGTCGCATCGACGTGCGCGACAAAGGGGTCGAGCTCGACGTGCCCGACAGACAGGAGCCCGATGGCCTTTGCGGACGCCGCCGACGCCGACGCCACGGCCTCCGTGACGTCCTTGGGGCCCTGGCTCGTCCCGGCGACGAGCACACCGTTGACCGAGAGCTCCACCGGTCGCAGCTTGGGGTGCACCTCCTGCAGGAAGCGGTCGGCGCCCACCGGGAGCTTGAGGCTGTCGATCAGCGCCGAGACGTCCGCCGGCTGCATGCCGACGGCGAGCACCACGAGGTCGACGGCCGCCTCGACCTCCTCGCCCCAGGTGAGACCGTCCCGGGCGCTGACGAGAGCTGCCGAGCCGTCGCCAGGCTTCGCCTTGACGACCGTCGGCGGCTCCTGGTCGTTCCAGCGCACGAACACTGTGCCGCCCCTGGAGGCACGCTCGTAATACTCTTCGTGGCCCCGGCCGTAGGCGCGGATGTCCTGGTAGAAGTCGTAGGTGGCCACGTCCGGGCGCTTCTGCTGCAGATCGCAGAGCGCCTGCAGCGTGGCCGTGCAACACACGCGTGAGCAGTACTCATTGATGCGACCGTCGGGCTGGGGCTTGTTGACGCCGTCCGCTTGGCGGCTGCCGACACAGTGGATGAAGGCCACGCCGGCGACAGGGCTGCCGTCGTGGTCGGGCAGCCCTGCTCCCGGCTCCACGGCACTGAGCCAGCGGATGAAATCGGGGAGCGTCACCACCTGAGGGATGCGCTCGTAGCCGTACTCGCCCTTGCGCGGAACGTAGTGATCGAAGCCGGAGGCCACGATCACGGCGCCTGCCTCGATCTGGACCGTCGTCGTCGCGGCCCCAGCATCGGCGGCCTCGGCCGTGTCGCCGCCGCCCCGCGCCGCCTTGAAGACGTAGCCCTCGAAGGGCACGAAGCCGCCGGCCGCCGCGCCGCTCTGCCGGGCCGCGTCGTCGATCACCAGGCCGCGGAGCGACTGGCGCACGGAGACGGTGAAATTGCCCACGTAGCCGCTCACACTCTCGACGGTAGCCTCCGAATAGATCGTCACGCGCGGCTGAGCGAGCACATCGTCGACAAGTCGGGTGACCACGTCGCCGGCCGGCTCCTCGCTGGGGAAGAGGTGGTCGAGGGCCGAGGCGTTGCCGCCCAGCATCGCACTGCGCTCCACGAGCGCGACCTCGATGCCGGCGCGGGCGAGGTCGCAGGCGGCGCGCAGGCCGGCCACGCCGGCCCCCACGACGACCGTGCGGGCCGTAGTGTCGACGCGGATAGGCTCGAGCGGCCGCAACTGCGCCGCTTTCGCCACGGCGGCGGCCACCAGCGACGTCGCCTTGTCCGTCGCCGACACTGCGTCGTCACTCGCCCAGCTCACCTGCTCGCGGATGTTGGCCTGCTCGAGCAGATACGGGTTCAGCCCGCCGCGCTCGAGCACCCTCCTGAAGGTCGTCTCGTGCAGCTTGGGCGAACAGGCGGCCACGATCACGCGGTCCAGTCCTTCGTTCTTGACGTCCTCGAGGATCGCGTTCTGCCCCGGGTCCGAGCACATGAACGTGTTGGTCTTTGCGACCACCACGCCGGGCAGAACGCCCGCCGCCTCGATGACTTTCTCGACGTCGACGACGTCCGAGATGTTGCCGCCGCAGTGACAGACGTACACGCCGATGCGCGGCGATGGCTCCTCCGCGCACGACACTTCAGTCTGGGGTGTGGTCTCGGCCGACGTGTCGGCGGGAGGCGTCTCGGGCGTGCCGGAGATCTCGTCTGGCGGTCTCACGAAGGCACCCCCACCCCGTCGTGTTGGGCCGGCTCGGCGGCGACGTTCTCCTGCCCGGACGAGCCGGTCACGCCTCGCTCGCGCAGGTAGAGCGACGCCTCGGTGGCGGCAGCTCCGGCCTCGACGATGGTGTCGACGATATCCATCGGCCCCCTGGCGGTGCCGGCCACGAAGAAGCCGTCGCGAGCGGTGCGGCAGGGCGCGTCCTTGGGACGCGGTACCTCGGCGAAGCCGTCGTCGCCGATCTCGAGCTCCGCAAGCCGCGAGAGATCGACGGCCGGCCGCATGCCCAGCGAGAGCACGACGAGGTCGTGCTTGCGCTCCTCGACCTGGCCGAACTCGTCGATGCGCTCGAAGCGCACGATGACGCCCTGGTCCTCGTGCTCGGACAGCCGCGCGACCTTGCCTTTCACGAACTCGATGCCCATGGCCTTTGCCGACCGGTAGAACTCCTCGTATCCCTTGCCGAACGCGCGGATGTCCATGTAGTAGATGGTGATGTCGGCGAAGGGCAGCGAGCCGCTCAGCAGCATGGCCTGCTTGAT
>Ga0209429_10001585_pt1 | contig 13914 bp, 21 predicted proteins | sample BarGraNGADG00212_3_FD_184493 | JGI IMG/M metagenome (GOLD analysis project Ga0209429, IMG submission 184493) | Arctic peat soil microbial communities from Barrow, Alaska - Barrow Graham LP Ref core NGADG0004-212 (SPAdes) (version 2) | ecosystem: Environmental > Terrestrial > Soil > Wetlands >... | reverse complement strand
TCCCAGCACTCGGGAGACTGTTAGTTTGCTTAGGTGATCCCACTTGGCGGCCTCGCGGGTCCAGGTGTCCAGGGCTACCCGCTTGGGGGCGATCACTAAAACCTTGCGTATCTCGAACCGGTCATACATCAGTTCGTTGATTGCCGTCAAAGTGATAATCGTTTTTCCTAAACCCATGCAGAGGAATAGCCCCACTGCGTCCTGGTCCAGTATCTTGTTTGTCGCGTATTCCTGGTATTTGTGGGCAACGTATTTCATGCTTTCTTCTCCCGGTTCATCCCAAGGTTGCAAACCCGCTGCATATTCCCGTAGTATCTCTTGATCGTCCTCCGGCTGTGGTACTGCTTACAATACTCGCAATACCAGCGCCCAGCAAGCCTTCTGTAGATGTTTTCGGCTGCAGCGCCCGCGGCCTCCACTAATCGAACGACCGGGGCGATGTAGTACTCAAAAAAGGTTATCTTGTCTGGTTTCATGGTTTTTCCTCCCGTGCGTTTTTAAGGTCTTTGGTATTCTGGTTCTCTATAAACCGGTTCACGTCTTCCCGGCTTCGAATCACGGTCACCGGGAATCCCAGTTTTAACAAAATCCCGGCCATGTATTTCTGCCTGGGTGAGAGCACCCCGGTCGCCGTCTTGGTCTCAACAAACCAAACGCGGGCTCCGGGCATTAAAATCAGCCTATCGGGTATTCCTGTCAGTCCTGTCCCTGCCAACTTTATGGCCAGTCCCCCTTTTTGCTCCACCTTTTGACGTAGTGTACGCTCTATTACGTTCTCTCTCATGCGTTTTTCCTTCTTCTGACGTTCTTTGTGTCGTCTGGTCTTTGGGGGTTTCCCGGACAAGTGGACCAAGGGAACAAGAATTCCCATATAGCTCCCCAAAAACCCCCCTCGCGCGCACTGACGCGCGTGAGACCCCTTTTTCTCTATTACCCTTATTCTACTAAAGTCACTTGAAGATCTTGTCCTCTTGTCCTTATAGTAGTAAAAAGCCCTGCGGTTATTAACTTTACGTCGGGACAAGAGACCGGACAAGCGTTTTGCCGCTTGTCCCGATGGCCTTTACTTGTCCCGAAACTGCTCGGCGGTCTTCCTGTGTATCCTTTGTCGACCATAATCCACAATGGTTGCACGCTTTCCCGTCTTTGACCAGCCTGCGGTAAATAGCAGATCGGTCATTTCGTAGGCGTCCGCTTTTTTGTACTGCTCCGGGATCCCGTTGAAGCATTCCACAAATAGTTCGATGCCCGAGATCGTCTCTCTTTGGTACGTTCCGTTGACCGGTGTATCAAAGTCATATCCGTGCAGCCAGCTGGTCCGGTCTGTCATTTTCATTTCATCCCAGTTGGCCGGTACCAGTTTTTGCAGGTATAATTCGGCCATTCCCAGCTTTCCTCCCAGTTCCGTAAAGTTTTCCTGTATTTCCAGGGCCTCTTTTGCGGCTTGACCACTGATGTATAGTTCCTCTCCGAGGGCGTACGCTGCGTCTGCTTCGGCCCATACTTGGTCCACGTACTCTCCGGTTAAGGCTTGCCACATCAGGGTTGCGTCCCGGGCTACTACTGGCCAGAACCTCCGGCCCCCGGTCATGTCCTGCAGAAAGTCGTCGCGGTTGGTGGTTCCTGCAAAGATGCACTGTCGAGGGAAGTTCTGCAAGCGCCGGGCGTAGCTTGGTCGGTAGTCGTCGCTTTGCTTGGAAAGGAAGGTCTTGATGCCCTCTATCTCGCTGCGCTTCATGCTGGCCAGCTCCCCTATCTCAAGGATCCACTTCCCGGCCAGCTGCTCCATCGCTTCCTTGGTATTATCAAATTGTGCCATGCTGTCGGAGAACCATGCCGGGTTCTTGGTCAGTCTGTTGAAGAATTGGCTTTTGCCTATTCCCTGGGCGCCTACCAGAATCAGCATCGTGTCAAACTTGCAGCCTGGGTTCCTGACCCGGGCCACTGCTGCGCATAACCACTTCCGGGTTACCGCTTGTACGTATGCCGTATCGTCTGCGCCCATCAAGTCAATCAGCAGCCGGTCTATCCTTGGTTCCCCATCCCAGTTTAGCCCATTCAGGTAATCCCGCACCGGGTGGTACGTGTGCCGTTCCAGGGCGATGGCCAGGGCATCAGTTATGTCTTCCCGGTCCTTGAGCCTGTGCTTGTTTTCCAGGTAATGCCGGAGAGCTGAATCGTCCGCGTCTGTCCAGGGCCCTTCTTCCGGCTTCCAGGGCAGCGGGTGCATGGTTACGGCCTTACGCGTGAAATCGTCGTACCCGATTCCGTCCTTCAGGTCCGGGTCGTGTTCAATCAGCAGCAGGGCGTTGTTGATGCTCTTGATAAGCCCACCCTTGTCCGTGTATTCCAATTCCTTCAGCCAGGCGTTGTCTACGGCGAAGTCTTCGCGGGCGCCGGCCATTGTGCTGGCCGCCAGTTCCATTCTGGTTGTGTCGTCGAGCAGGGCGAAGTGCAGCATCTCTTTATAGCTTGGGAGCAGGTTTATTGCGGTGTCCGGTGCCTGGTCTTCGTCAAGGGCGCCGAACCGGTGCAGGCGTACCAGGTCGAAAGCGTTGCACAGTTGTCCTCCGGCCGGATCCGTACCGTGATTACTGTATGCAAATTTCTCGCCGTCGTACACTACAAGCCCGGCTGCCGTTGTCCCCTGGGTGTATGTGTACCGGTTTGGTATCTCGCATGCTACGTAAGTGTCCGGCAGAAACCGTTCGATGGCGTCCGGGATACTGTATGCCCGGTTGAATGCCCCGATCACTCCGGGCTTCTCGTGGGGATCCCCTTGCCTGTCTGCGAAGCGCTGCCGGTTGTGTCCCATGCGGCTGCTCTCTGGCCAGGTGGTTGCATCATGCCAGAACGGGTGTTGCTGCAGGACCTCGTCCGGGTTGAGCCAGGGCCCGTCTGCATAGTCCGCTATGAATTCCCCGTCTTCTGCTGTGCTGGGCCAATACATCAAGCGTTCCGGCTCGTACGTGCTGTCGTCCCATAGGTCTATCCCTAAGTCTGCAGCAAGGAAGCGTGCCAGGGGCTTGTATTCGTCCGGGGTGATCGTCCTGGTCAACGGTACCACCATGCGCCAGCGGGGCGTCTGTGGGCTGTGGCTGTGCGTGGTATAAAGGGCGTACGCGTTTCCCACCAGCATGCCTATGACCTCCGGGAAGTCTTGCCCGGCGAAGTCCGCGTCCAGGGTCAACAAAGAGCGCTCTAAAACGTGGCCGGTCTTCCGGTGTCCCCCTTGTAAGGTTCCGCCTACGTATCCGCCTACGTCCTTGACGTCGCTCTGTTCTGTTTTTGACATTTTCTTGTACTGGGTGAAGGTCTCCCTGGTCCTGGTTGTTGTCTGTATCTTGGCCAGGAATTCAGACCAGGGTATCTCGGTGTTCTTCCACCGGGTTTCCTTGCGGCTGCGTCCGGCTGATATGCGTACCGGGCCATCGTGCTGCAGGTGTACCCTGGCTGCGTGGATGGTGGTTATTCGGCCTGTCTCAGCTGCTGGCATGATGCGTCCTCCTTCAAATGTAAAACTGTACGGAGCTTGGCTTCGTTCTCCGGGGTGGGCTTAGTCCCGCCCATCTCCCAGAGCCGGTATGCCGGGTAGGAAACGCCGACCAGGATGGCCACTTCCAGCTGGGTCAGTCCTCGGGTTATCCTGGATGCTCGTATTATCATTGGTGTAATCACTTTCTCACCTCCCCGTCTTTGAGTATTTTAGCAAATTCCGTGCCGGACAAGATTTGTACCTCTGGAAAAGGCATGCCCTTCTCCAATATCTGGGCCAGTTCTTTACCGGATATAAGCCGAACCTCTGGAAAAGGCATAGCCTCTGGGTCTTCTACTACATAGCTTCGAACCGTCCACTTCCGCAGGCAGTGCGAGCAGATCCCCGTGCTCATGGTCTGTGCTAGGTCCTGTCTTTGCTTAAGGGCTGGATAGAAGCGGGTGTGGCAGTCCGGGCACAAAGTAATTCTTCGGTTATTCCTGGTCATCTGTATCCCGCCTTCCCCATAAAAATGAATCCGGGTCCTTGGCCGGTATCGAGTAGAAGTGTGGGCCTTGCTGCTCGAGGAGCCTCTGTGCCTCTGTGCTTCTGTACCTATTACCAGGGCTTCGTGTAATGCCCGGCATTCGGTGTCGGTCAGTATAATCAGTTTGGGTGTCCCGTCTGCTAGGTTGTCTGCTAACTTCTGTAGCCAGGTTTTGCTGTTCATGTATCCCCCTTTTCTTGTGCCTTGCGGGCACTATTACTATTTGTATTCAGCTGCTTCATTCTATCGCTGCTGGGTTTTGAAGTCAACGGAAAATAAAGAATCTTTTTTGCAAATACCCCTTGACGTATTTTACGTCGCGAGTTAATATACACTCAAGTCAAAAAGCCGCCCGGCCTTCCGGGTATTCTCTCTTGGGGGTTTCCAAATGAAAGCTGCATCAATCACAAAATTTGGTGTCGAAGTTGAGTTCACGGGCATGACCCGTTCCGCTGCTGCTGTCGTTATCGCTTCTGTCCTTTGCCCCGGTTCCCGTCCTGGCCGCGGTCCTTCAGGCTATGATGCTTATGAAGTCTCCGATGTTACCGGCCGCGTCTGGTCTGTTGTCTCTGATGGCTCGCTCTCTTGCGAGACTGTTCACGGCGCTACCTCCGACCGCTTCTACTCTTGCGAGCTGGTCACCCCTATCCTCACCTATGCTGAAGACATGGAAACCCTGCAGACCGTCGTCCGTGCCTTGCGTAAGGCCGGAGGCCGCGTGAACGGTTCCTGCGGGATCCACGTTCATCTGGATGGCCGCGATCAGACCGTTCGCTCCCTCAAAAACTGGATCAGCATCGTTGCTTCCAAGAATGACCTGCTGTATGACGCTCTCGCTGTGAATGCTACCCGTCTTGGTTACTGCAAAAAGATCGACGAGAAGTTGGTTGTCGCCTGCAAAAAGGCCCGCACCATGAACGAGCTGTCTGCTGCTTGGTACGCCACCTACTCTTGCTACCATAACCGTAATGACCACTATCATTCGTCCCGGTATCACTTCTTGAACCTGCATTCCTTTTTCGCTGCCAGCCATCATACCGTCGAGCTTCGCGGCTTCAATTCTACGCTTCATGCCGGTGAGCTCCGCAGCTATGTCGTCCTTGCCCTGGCCCTCAATGACCAGGCACTATCCCAGAAATCTGCACGCTCTGCTAAAGCCCAGACCGAAAACCAGAAGTTCGCCATGCGTACGTACTTGAACCGCCTTGGACTCATCGGCGCAGAGTACGCCTCTTGCCGCGAACACTTGACAAAAAAACTCACGGGTTGTGCAGCTTGGCGCTTCGGCGCCAGGCCATAATCCTGGGCCCATAAAGAACGAAAAATCCAAAATTCGAAAGGTGGTATTTTATGAACAACAACAAAGTTTACCTCGCGTACGGCTCCAATTTGCACAAGGCCCAGATGGCACTTCGCTGCCCCGAGTCCACGGTTATCTGCACAGGCATCCTGCACAATTACCGGCTGGTCTTCCGCGGTGATCACGGCTTCGGCGTGGCTTCCATCGTCCCCTGTAAAGGCATGAACGTTCCCGTTCTTCTGTGGTCCTTGCCGGAGGCCGACGAGCGGGCCCTGGATCGGTATGAAGGCTTCCCCTGGATGTATGACAAGCGTACGCTGCTTGTTGAAGCCGAAGCCGGGCAGCTGGCTGCTATGGCGTACATCATGGCCCCGCATTATGTGAAGGCCGAGCCGGGCGCCGTGTACCTGCGTACCCTGCGAGACGGGTACCAGATGTGTGGGTTTGAAGGGGATCCGTTAAAAGCGGCGCTGCGCGAATGTCGCAGGGGGGTGTTCAAATGAAGGTTGCTGATTTGCGTACCGTCCTGCAGGACCTGTCTAATGTCGGGTTTGCCAATTTCACCATTGACCAGCTGATCACGCACATCGACACTTCCCCCGGTGGGATCCCTACCGAGCCTCCGGCGCCATCCCCCTGCTATGATCCACAATGGTGTTCTTCCCGGCGTCAGTTGTGCCGGTTCGCTGTGTACTCTGATCTGCAGGGTTTCCGGTGCTGTGCTCCCTCTCGTGACGAAATGCTTTGCCGCTAAACTGAAAAGGGCCCCCGCTTGGGAGGCCCTTTTTTTGTGTCTGTTTGTCCTGGGTTATAAGGTTTTGTGCCGGATCGGCTTGCGCATTCTGGATGCTATCAGCAGTTCTTCCCGCATGCCTGGGCTGATCGTATTCCCGTAGAACCATACCTCGTTACAGGCCTGCATGAGTGTTATGCCCATGCGGATCCCGATGCGCCGTTCGTCGGGTTTGTTGTCGTCCAGGAAGGCCGGGAAATAAACGTGCGGGGCTATGGGTACAATTCCCTGCGTGGCCAGCCTCCGGCATATCTTCTGGGCGTTCGCCAGGTTGGTCTGGTAATCCCCCCGGAGAGGGCTGCAAACGAACACCGTTTCGGGTCGGTCCAGGTCGTAGTCTTCCCGGAGGGTTACCGTTCTTCCCCCGCAGCAAAGGCAGGGCTGTGTGCCCACCCTGGGCAGGGCTTGCTTTTGGCCGCAGTCGACGCATATCGTGTTGCTCATACTTTCCAATGCCTCCCGCAGTTCTGACACAAGGCCTCATAATGGCGCATGTACTTCTTGTTTGTGAACATGGGTATGAGCAGGAGCAGTCCGGCTGTACAAATGGCCAGCAGGATCCAAAGTAACCAGCGCAGGATGCCTCTTGTTTTGACCGTAGTGACCGCCGTCACTTCTACGTTTGTTGAACCACATTTTTTGCATTTCATCTTTCTACCTCTGCTTTCTTTAGTTCCGGTAGTTCTATTTCCGGCAGTTCTGATAATGGTTTCCAATAGACAACCTCGTCTTCTAGCTCGCCTCTGTCGCATATCCAGCGGTCGGGAAGCCCTTCATACTTCTGCAAGACTTCTGTGGTTCCGTTGTATAGCCACTTATTTCTTTTATGAAGATGCGCGACGCGCATAAACCCGGAAACCGTATAAACTAAAACGTGATTGTCTGTACTTGGGAGTCTCTCTTTAACGCTTATCCATCCGTTCATCTTCTTGCTCTCCGAAACACGGGCGCCGTCTGGGCCCGCTTTATTAAATTCATGATCTGTCTGTACTTGGTCGGGCTGCAGGTCTCAAGGTACCGGGCGTTAATGGTCAAACTCCCGAGGTCCCAAGTGAAGACCTGCAGCTCGTCTCCGGGCTTGGCTTTGAATTTATCCTTGGCCATTATCTCACTCTTTCCGGTAGAATTCGCATTCGTACCCGTCTGCTGTCAGGGGCAGGCCTACTGCCCACGGCGGTTTGTTTGTTAGCAGGTGAATCATTTCTTCCAGGCTCCCGGTGCTGGTCTCGGCTATGGCCTCGTCATGGACGTGGAAGCATATCGGGTACCCGGCTGCGTTCAGGTTTAAGAGGCCGTAGGCCAGTAAGTCTCGCGCGGTTGCCTGCACGATGTTCTCGACCAAGCGTGGCCCGTATGTCTCAATGGGCCCCCATACCTTCTTGGTGCCCTCTATTCCGTTGTATACGATGGTGGGCTTCCCGTGTTGTCCTGGGATTATCCTTGGCTTGGCGTAGGCAATCCTGCGGCCGCTGGGTAGGCGTATGAACAGAAAGCCATGCTGCATCCCGAAGATAAGGCCGTGGGTTTCCTGCGGAAGGCCGGAGGTCACCGCTTCGAAGGCTGCATCTCCCACGTCCCACCAGAATTGTGTTATGCCGGGGCTGGCTGCCCGCCAGGCCTTCACAAGTCCCGGGAGTTCCTCTTTGGTCAGTCCCATGTCCAGAGCGCCCATGGCGGTCAGTGCGCCCGTTCCTCCCCCGTACCCGAGGGCCAGTTCGGAAACCTTGCCTTTGGCGCGCAGTTTGTAGTTGGCCTGGCCCTTGTCGATTGTCTCGAGCGGCACTTTGAACATCTGGCTTGCGCTGGCTTCGTAGATCTTGCCGTGCGTATTGAACACGTCCATGCGCCATTTCTCTTTTGCGTACCAGGCTATCACCCTGGCTTCGATGGCACTGAAGTCTGCGACAATAAACCGGCAGCCTGGGTGCGGTATGATGGCCGTTCGTACCAGCTGCGAAAGGGTACCGGAGACGGTCCCGAAAAGCATTTCGATTCCCTCGTAGTCTCCGTCCTTTAGCATCTCCCTGGCAAGGGCCAAATCAACCAGCTTGTTCTGCGGCAGGTTCTGTGGCTGGAATATCCGGCCGGACCATCTGCCTGTCCGGGCCCCGTAGAACAGCAGCGTCCCTCGCAGCCTGTTGTCCTTGTTTACGGCCCGCTCTATGGCGAGGTACTTCTTGACGCTTGCTTTGGCCATCTCGCTTCTAAGGCCAAGCACGCGCTTCACAGCCTCGTTGTCGGTGTTCGCGATCAGTCCCGGCACGCTTTGCTTGTTGAGGCTTGGTACTTCTGTATCGTCTACCTCCAAAAGCCAGCCCTTCAGCTGCGCTACGCTGCGGGGGTTGTCCAGGCCGGTCAGCTCTATGGCTTCTTCCAGGGACCGCTTCTCTATGGCCGTGCTGGCCTCGATGGCGTTGTGGATCAGCAGTTCGTCGGTGTACATGCCCCGGTCGTTGATCTGCTGGTCCAGGACGTACAGGCGCTGTTCTTCTTCCGGTATCGGGAAGCAGCGCAGCTTGTTCATGAGTGCCCGTTCGGCTACTACATCCTGGGCGTTGTACTGCAAGTAAAGGTTCCACTTTTCCGGGTCGTGTCTGGGCAGGTTTCTGGTCCGGCCGCCGTTCCGCAGCGTGGGTGCACATGGGATGGAAAAGTACCGGATCAGTGCTTTGCCTGCAGACGACTTGCGCATGTCTTCATCGAAGCCCAGGGCCTTTGTGGCCCCGTCCAGGCTGCGGGGTAGTCCCAGCGTGGAAGCCAGGACCGCCGTGCAGAACCATTGCCGGGGATCCAGGGTGTCCTTCAGCACTTTGGAAAGGCAGACGCGTTCGAATGAAGCGTTGTGTGCTGTCTTGAGTATGCTGGGATCCCGGATCCAATCGCGTACCTTCTGCAGCCACATCCGGTCAGCCAGGCAATCGATCACGGTCACCGGCTCGTCGTCGAACGCGTACCCGAAGATCAAAACCTCAAAGGCCGGGCTCTCGACGTACTTGTACACCCCGTTGTGGATGAGGTCCTCGTCGCTGTAGGTCTCTATGTCGATGTGCAGTTCTCTGGTCATTGCGAGGCCTCCCAAGAGAAGGGATAGCTTTTGTTTGAAAGTCCCGAAGACCCGTACACATCGTAGGTGTATTCGGTGAACATGACGGGAAATTCTGACGGTGTCTTGGTTATCGAGAGTACCTGCATCGTGGCTCCGGCCGCTATTGGGTAGCTGGTCTCTTGGCCGCGGTCATTGTGTCCCAGATACACCCAGCGTACTACTTCTGTGCCCCGGTCTTCCCGGGCTACCATGATCTCGGTGTCTTTGATCAGGTACGTGTCTCGGCCCATCCCGTGATCACCTTCGTAAAAAATAAGCAGTTTAATGTTTTCTGGCATGGTGCTACCTCCCTGGTAGAAATACGGGAGCCCAGTTGTTATGCCGGGCTCCCTGGGTGGTCTGTGATCAGCTGAGGAAGTCGTCATCGTCATCCAATGCCGAGGTTCCGTCTCCGAAGTCGTCTTCGGCGCTGCTCGTGCTGCTTAGGTTCTCCCCGTCATCGGTCTTCTGCAGGTTGTTCAGCCCTACGGCGACTCCCTTGTTTCCGGCCTTGTTGAAAGGGAAAAACTTGATGCTCGCTCTACCGTAACATCCGCTGTAGAAGTCGTCGGCGCTTATGATCGGGTCCAGGTTGGCATCGACGACGCCTGGCTTGGTTGCGCTGGTCGCGTTGAGGAAGTACATTCCTGCATAGGCTTCATCGTCCGGGCGTTCCTCGTCACCGTCCCGAAGCGGGAGCTTAAGGCCGGCCGGTACTTTCCCGCCCCAGCTGGCTGTCCCTGCTACCTTGGCCGCGTCGACCGCGTCCTTGATCTTGTGCAGGGTGGCTTTGTCTGTCTTGGGTATCAGGAGTGCGCAGCTGTATTTCGCTTCTGCGCCTTCCGCGATGGCCTCCGGCTTGAATACGTGAGCGTAGCTGAAGCGTACCTTGCCTGTGATTACCTTGGTGGGCTGTACTGGTTTCTGTGCTGCTGTGGCCATGTCATTATCCTCCATTTGTTTATTCTGCGAAGTCGCTTATCGCGGCCTGCGTGGATCCGAGTTCGCTTCTCTTGTCGGTCTCTTTTGTCAGTGTCGGTGCTCCGGGTGCCTTGGACACCAGTTGGTTGGTTTCCACCAGCAGCTGGGTGAAGGTCTTCTTGCCGATGGCTTTTTCCATGGCCGAAATCCCGAGCAGGTCGTGGGTGTAAAGTATCGCATCTGCGAAACCTGCGGCCTTCAGTACGTCCGCTACTTTATCCTGGTCTGTGTACTTCCTGCTGCTGCGTCCCTCGACAATCTTCCAGCCTGGGTACACGGTTCCGCTTATGGCCGTGGCCAGAGCGTACTCTTGCATCTTGCCCACCCACTTGGCCAACAGGGCTCCCCGGCCCAGTATGTCCGCTATGTCGTCTGTGGTCAATTCCTGGGCGGGTGCAAATTCGTACTGTGCCAGTGCCAGGTTGTAATCGGCCAGCGCTCTGCAGTGTGGCAGTGCCCGGCAGAAATGGCAGTGCTCGCCCGGGTTAAAGTCTCCGGCGCCTTCCCATGCTTGGCTGGCTTTAGGCTGTACTTCGTTCTGCAGCCAGGCCAGCAGTTCTGTGGCCGGTATGCTGCAGGTCGTTATGCTGTCCAGCCTGGGCTGGCAAATGGTTGTGATTATGGTGTCGATGTCGAAGAGCATGTCGAAGGCTGCCCAGGCTCCGGCGCCGTACAGTTTTATCTGCGGGTTGTCCTGAGCGGTTACCGGTACACCGGCGCCGTACTTCAGGTCTATGATCTCGAGGGTCCCGGCTCCGATTATGATCACGTCCCCGGTTCCGAATCCCTCGGGTACCCAGGTGCTGTAATCCAGGCGCTGTTCTGAGAAGAGCATGGCGTCCGGTGTCCGGGCCAGAGCGGCATTGTACCGCTCAAAGACGAAGCTCACGTAATCAACCATGTATTCTTCCATTTCCTGGTTGTAGTACGGGCTGTCGTGGATCTTGGCCTCGTCTCCCCGTGCTGCCTCGATCTTGGCCGAAGCCAGGGCGTGGGCTACAGTACCTTCTTCTGCATAGCTGCTTGTCGTGTCCTGGTACTGGTCCTCAAACCGGGCACTGGGCGTGCAGGTCAGCCAGCGCTTGGCGCTTGATGCGCTTAGTATGGCGTGCTCCCGATCTTCTGATCCAGGGGCCTGCAGTTCGTTGCTCATAAGGTTTCCGCCTTCTCCATCAAAGCCTGGTAGTAGGAAGGGCTGATCTCGGTCAGCTTGGTTGCGCCGAAGTCCCCGAGTAAGGCTTTGACCTGGGCGGTCTTCCCGGCCTTATTGATTCTGGCCAGAACCGCGCGGACGCTTTCCAGTGTGTACTCTTTGGCCGTTCCGGTCGGTGCTGTCGGGGTTTCCGGTGTTGTGGCTTCTGCAGCAAGTGCGGCCTCTTTTGCGGCTAATGCGTCTTTGAGTTCCTTGATCTCTTTGGCCTCTTTTGCGGCCTGGACCTTCTTGGCTGCGGCCTCGGCTGCCTGCTTCTTGGCGAGGGCGGCTTCAAAGTCGATGCGTTGCTTGTTGTCTGCTGCGGCCTGGGCCAGCTGGTCTGCGTCTGCTGCGGCCTGGGTGCCCGTTACCGGGGCTGCCGTCTTGAGGCCTGTTATGTTTGTCACGTTCGTCCCGATGTTCATGCGGGGCACGCTAAGGCTGTCAACCAGGGCGGCCAGGGTTCCGTTTCTAATGGCCATGGCGGATTCAGAGACGTCCAGTTCTACGATTAATTTCATGGTGGGTATCCTCCTTTTTGTTAGGTCCTCTTTTGGATTCCGGTAAAATCTTGTTTGCTGCCGCCGAAGATGTCATCATGCGACACCCCGAAGGCTTCTGTCAGTTTGGCTTGGTGCTCCGGGGTGGGTACGCTTTGGCCGTTCTCCCAGCCCCAGTACCGTCTGTGCTCCACCCCGATTTTGTCCGAGGCTTCCTGCTGGGTCAGTTCGAGTGCGATGCGGTACAGCTTGATGCGCTTGTACCAGGGTGTGTCTGCAGTGATCAATGGCATGGTCTTTCCTCCCTTCCTATCCTATGTGTTTGCAAACGTCCCGGATGATGGCGATCTCGCTGTCGGCGTGGACGTTTACGTTCCGGTACCCGCCTCCCTCAAACCGAATTGTTACGAGCTTTTCATCCTCGGACAATTCCAGGCTGAGTACGCCTTCGCGGGTCAGTTTGAGCGTTTCTGCAAGGCTGGCCACTACCGCGGCCTTGTTTTCGTTTTTCATGTTTCCTCCCTTCTGTCGCATGGTGCGGCGTTTGTGATTATATTAAGCCCTTCCGGGGGTGTTGTCAACGGGCAAACGTCGTAAAAAGCGACGCAAATAAAAAGGGCGGCCGTTAGGTCGTCCTTCTTGTTTCTGTCGGCAGGTGGTCCCGGCTATACGCGTTCGGTGTACCCGGTTAGGTATATCCAGCCTGCGCCGGATTTGAGGCGGCCCCACCCGCCCGTGGTCTCGACAACGGTATAAATATCGTCGTGCTTGACGTCTCCCACATCCCGGTAATTCTTGCCGGGGCCGGAGCGGATATTCACGGTCTCAGCTGTGATCCGTACCTTGTACCCGTTCGGTGCTGCGGGGGAGGGTGTCTGTGCTGCAGGTGCTGCCGGGGCTGCGTACGGTCCGCGGATATCCCCGTCGTTGACAAAGCACATATCTGTGTTCAGCAGGTAGGGGTTCCGGGATCCCGGGTATATCTTGGTTATGATCCCGTGGTTCTGTTTCATCGCTGTGGCCGCTATGGCCTCTGCGACGCCCGCTACGCTCGATCTGTAGCAGGTGGAAAAGATTACGTGCTCCCCTACGGCGTGAGTCAGGGCTCCGGCAGGCGGGCTTGGCGTGGCTGCTGTGGTAGGATCCCGTAAAACATAAAGGAACGGGCTGTCATAGTAGTCCTTGATCGTGATCTCGCGGCCGGAGGAATCGCCGGGCTTGCCGTCAAAGTCTCCCTGGAATTGTGCCAGCTGGGTCGCGGTTATCATGAGTGCCATGTGTCCCCCGCGATCTTCGGTTGCCGGGCGAAGTAACACATCGCCTTCCTGCAGGCCTTCTCCCGTGCGAAGGTCTACCTGGTCTGTTACGTCCTGAAAGCCTGCAGCCAAAAGCGGTCGGTACGAATTCCCGGTATATGTCGCGGATCCGGTGTTGTACCCGGCAGCCCGCAAGGAGTCCAGGCTTCCGCTTGAACAGTCATCTTCTTTGGACCAGTCTCTGCGTGGCTGGGAGTACCCGTATGTGTTGTCTTCCGCGATGCCGCGTACCCGGGCTACGGCTATTTTCATGTTACCCATTTGGCGTGTCCCCCTCTTTCGCTATCGTACTAGGTGTAACCTCCGGCAGTCCGGCTAAGGATGTAAGGATCGATAGAAGAGCCGAAAGTCCGGCGATTGACAAAACTGTTAGCCAGTCCACTCCGCCCAAAACTGCCGTTGTTCCGATAGCCGCAATGGTTGCCTGTGCAAATGTCTTCACCGCTCTAACCCCTGCCGCTTTCAACCATGTCTTTGTTGGTTCTCTCATGATAATTTCCTCCTTAAATTAGTGCCGCTATTACAAATAAACAAGCACCTGCCCAACCTAGCTGTATATCTTTTATGGTGACATTAAAAGCTGCAAGTCCAAAACAAATCGCTGATGCAATAAGCAAAACAATTCTAACCATGTTAATTCCCTCCGTTTTCTTACTTAACGATAAATGAATAAATAGCAATCAAGAGAAGGACTCCTGCTGAAATCCACCCCCACATATCCCTGC
>Ga0209429_10001584_pt1 | contig 13915 bp, 15 predicted proteins | sample BarGraNGADG00212_3_FD_184493 | JGI IMG/M metagenome (GOLD analysis project Ga0209429, IMG submission 184493) | Arctic peat soil microbial communities from Barrow, Alaska - Barrow Graham LP Ref core NGADG0004-212 (SPAdes) (version 2) | ecosystem: Environmental > Terrestrial > Soil > Wetlands >... | reverse complement strand
CCACCTGTCAGTCTTCGGAGGCAGCCTGCTCCTCCGGGAAGGCGACGTCGTTGACGAGGACGTTGACGGCGCGCACCTTGAGGCCGGTGGTGGCCTCGACCTGCTCGGTGACCGCCTTGCGGCAGGCTTCGGCGATGGTGGGCACGCTGGAGCCGAACACGATGCTCATGGTGATGTCGATGTCCACGCTGCCGTCGCGGAGGTCGACGCTGATGCCGGGCGTGCCCTTGTCGCCACGCAGGCCGGCCAGAGCGCGGGAGCTCCCGCCGCCCAGGGCGTGGATGCCCTCGATGCCCGCGATCGCCTTGAAGGCCACCTTGGCCACCACGTTGTCGGAGATGGTCACACCGCTCGCGGCCGCAGGTACCTCGGGCTTGGAGGTGTCAGTCATCGCCTTCCTCCCCTCGTCGGTCGTGGACAGCCGCCGCGTGCGGCGGCCGGGGACTTCTGTACGCCTACTGTACCCGTCGCGGGGCGCGGCGTGTCAAACGCTCAGGCGAAAGCGACGAGGAGCGTGTGCTGGCTGACGGCGCAGCCGGCTCAGCCACACTTGGAAAAGCCGCACTCCCGGCACACCACGCAGCCGCCCTCGTGTTCGATGGCGGCGCCGTGGCATTCGGGGCAAGCGCCCTGCGCCACCTGGGCGAACGAGAGCTGCGTCTGCGATCCGCCGGCCGCTGCCGCGGCGGCGCCGACCACGTACCGCCGCTCAAGCGCCTTGCCGATGGCGTCGGCGCAGCTCAGCGTGGCGTTGGAGCCGATGCCGTAGGGCACATGGCAGCGGATGCCTTTGAGCTGCTCCACGATCTCGCCGGCCGAGGCGCCCTTCTTGAGAGCGAGGGAGATGAGCCGGCCGAGCGCCTCGGTGTTGCTCGAGGCGCAACCGCCGGCCTTGCCCATGTTGGCGAAGACCTCGCGCGGTCCGTACTCGTCGTCGTTCATGATGACGAACAGCTTGCCGCAGCCCGTGTCCATGCGCTGCGTCTCGCCGCTGAGCAGCTGCGGCCGCGAGGGCCGCGTGGTGGCGATGCCTCCCGCGGCTGGGTCACGCTCGCGCTTGTTCTTGCTCTGACCGACGTTGAGCACCTGCTCCTCGCGGCTGCCGTCACGGTAGGTGGTGACGCCCTTGCAGCCGCTGCGGAAGGCCAACAGGTAGACGTTCTCGACGTCGTCGGCGGTGGCCTCGTTGGGGAAGTTGACCGTCTTGGAGACGGCGTTGTCGGTGCTCTTCTGGAAGGCTGCCTGCAGCTTGATGTGCCACTCCGGGGTGATGTCGTGGGCCGTGGCGAAGACCCGCTGCACGTCGGCGGGCACCCCGTCGAGGTGCCGCACGGAGCCCACCTCGGCGATCTGCTTCATGAGCTCGTCGCTGTAGAAGCCGCGTTGCCGCGCGACCTGCTCGAAGTACGGGTGGCCCTCGACCATGCGGTCGTCGTCGAGCACGTTGGCGCGCACGTAGCTGATCGCGAACAGGGGCTCGATGCCGCTCGAGCAGCCGGCGATGATGCTGATGGTGCCCGTGGGCGCGATCGTGGTGACGGTGGCGTTGCGCACGCGGGCGCCCGCGGGGCTGTCGAAGATGGAGCCCTCGAAGTTGGGGAACACGCCGCGCTCGCGGGCCAGCTCCTCGCTGGCCGCGCGGGCCTCGTCGTGGATGAAGCTCATGACATCGCCGGCGATCTTGCAGGCCTCGGCGGAGTCGTAGGGTACCTCGAGGCGCAGCAGCATGTCGGCGAAGCCCATGACGCCGAGACCGATCTTGCGGTTGCCCTTGGTCATCCGCTCGATCTCGGGCAGCGGGTAGCGATTGACGTCGATGACGTCGTCCAGGAAGCGCACCGCGGTGCGCACGATGCGGCCGAGGGCGCCGTAGTCGACGTGGCCGTCGGGCACGACCCTGCTGAGGTTGATGGAGCCCAGGTTGCAGCTCTCGTAGGGCAGCAGGGGCTGCTCGCCGCACGGGTTGGTGCTCTCGATCTCGCCCAGCTGCGGCGTGGGGTTGTCCGCATTGATGCGGTCGATGAAGACGATGCCGGGGTCGCCGTTCTTCCAGGCCAGCGTGACCATGCTGTTGAAAACCTCGCGGGCCTTCAGGGTGCGCACCACGTCGCCGGAGCGCGGGTTGATCAGCGGGTAGTCCTCGTCGGCGTCGACGGCGCGCATGAAGGCGTCGGTGACGGCCACCGAGATGTTGAAGTTGTTGAGGCGGTCGTCGTCCTCCTTGGCCCTGATGAAGTCGAGGATGTCCGGGTGATCGACGCGCATGATGCCCATGTTGGCGCCGCGCCGCGTGCCGCCCTGCTTGATGGTCTCGGTGGCGGCATCGAAGACGTTCATGAAGGAGAGCGGGCCGCTGGAGACGCCCTTGGTGCTCATCACCACGTCGTTGTGCGGGCGCACGCGCGAGAAGCTGAAGCCGGTGCCCCCGCCGCTCTTGTGGATGAGAGCGGTGTTCTTGATGGCCTCGAAGATGGACTCCATGGAGTCGCCGACGGGGAGTACGAAGCAGGCCGAGAGCTGGCCCAGCTCGCGGCCGGCGTTCATGAGGGTGGGGCTGTTGGGGAGGAACTCGAGGCTGGTCATGAGCTCGTAGAAGGTGGCCTCCCACTCTTCGACGGGGGCGGCGGGGTTGTACAGACGCTCGGCCTGCGCGATGGCGCGGGCGACGCGCCGGAACATCTCTTCAGGTGTCTCGAGCAGCTCGCCGTTCTCGCCCTTCTTGAGGTAGCGGCGCTGCAGCACCTTGAGCGCATTGGCCGAGAGCTCGATCACTGCCTTCCCCGTATCAGTCATGCCCCTTGTCCCCCCCGGTCGCGACCGCCTGTGGCGGCTCGATGAATGTGCTGGCCGTAAACGCGTCGATCTCGGCTTCGATGCCCGGCAGCGGCTCCTCGCCCGGCAGCGGATCGGCGCCGGCGCGTTCGAGACGGGCGAGCTCCTGCTGGAACTCGTCGACGCCGTCGAACTGCCGGTAGACCGAGGCGAAACGCACGTAGGCCACCTTGTCGATGTCCCGGAGGTGCCGCAGCGCACAATCCCCGACCATCTGCGTGGTCACCCGCTGCCCGGGGACGCGACGCAGTTCGTTCTCGATGTCGTCGACGGCCCGCTCCAGTCTCTCGATGGGGATGGCCCTCTTCTCGGTGGCGCGCAGCAGGCCGTTGAGAAGCTTCTGCCGCGCGAACACCTCTTCGCTCCCGCTGCGCTTGACGACCACCAGGGGCACTTCTTCGAGCCGTTCGTAGGTCGTGTAGCGACGCTCGCAGGCCAGGCACTCTCGCCGCCGGCGGATGGCGTCGCCCGATTCCGAGTCGCGGGAATCGACGACTTTGCTCTCGTCGCTGCTACAGAAAGGACAATGCACGGATGACTCCTCACCACAAGATGTAGTGCCCTACCGAATGAGGACACCACTATAGTGTATTCAACGGCCCTGACAACCCTCCTTCTGCGGCATTTGGCGCCTGCGCTGGCGGAAAAGTCTCAGGCTTATGTTGAGGGTGATGCTTGCCATGAGACCGACTCCCTTTTCCGCTCCGGCCGCACAGGGTAGCAGAGAGCACGGACGGACGCGAAGAGACAGGCGCGGACGAGGGTGCGGGGCCGGAGCCGGGCGGCGCAGCGGCCCCGGCGACGGTATACTCTGTCCACGATGAACGTCATCGTCCTCCCCACCTACAACGAACGCGAGAACTTGCGGCACGCCCTGGCCCGCATCCGCGAGGTCGCCGACGGTCACGGCGTTCAGCTGCACACCCTCATCGTCGACGACAACTCCCCGGACGGCACCGGCGAGCTGGCCGACCAGCTCGCCGCGGAGGTCGCGGACGTCTCGGTGCTGCACCGCGCCGGCAAGGAGGGCCTGGGCAAGGCCTACGTCGCCGGCTTTCGCGAGGCGCTCGCCATGGGCGCGGAGCGCGTCTTCGAGATGGACGCCGACCTCAGCCACGACGCGAGCTACCTGCCTCACTTCCTGCGACTCATCGACCAGGGCGCCGACCTCGTGCTCGGGTCGCGCTACGTCAAGGGCGGCGGTGTCGAGAACTGGGGGCTCTCTCGCAAGGTCATCAGCCGCGGCGGCTGCCTGTATGCGCAGACCATCCTCGGCCTCCCGTTCCACGATCTCACGGGCGGTTACAAATGCTTCCGCCGCCGCGTGCTCGAGACGATCGACCTCGATGCCATCGGCGCCGCCGGCTACGGCTTCCAGATCGAGATGACCTACCGCGCGCACAAGCTCGGCTTCAAGGTCGTCGAACTGCCCATCATCTTCGTCGACCGCAAGGTGGGCGAGAGCAAGATGAGCAACGACATCGTCCTGGAGGCGATGACGAGCGTCTGGAAGCTCCGTTTCAGCAAGGCGCCGGCCCGGCGGCCGGCGTGAGCGGCGGCGCCCACGGCGCCGCCCCCTCCGGCCGCCGCGGGAGCGCCCCCGGCGCGGCGCCTGCCCCAGGAGACCCCGGCACGCGCATCCTCGCCGTCGACGTCGGCGCCGGCACCGCCGACATCCTCCTCACGCGTCCCGGCCAGCCGCTCGAGAACGCCGTCAAGCTCGTCGTGCCGTCCCGCACTCAGGTGGTGGCCGCGCAGATCGCCCAGGCGACCGGGCGCGGCCAGACCGTCGTGTTCACGGGGCCGACGATGGGCGGCGGCGCCGACGGCGGCGCCATGAAGGCGCACCTCGCCGCCGGCCACGCCTTGGTGGCCACGGAGGAGGCGGCGCGGACCTTCGCCGACGACGTGGACAAGGTCCGCGCCCTCGGCGCGCGCGTGGTCGGCGAAAGCACAGCGGCCGAGTTGCTCGGCCGCCTGCCGGCCGGCTCGTTCGCCCACGTGCGCTCCGGCGACCTCGACGCGGCCGGCCTGCGCGACGCGCTCGAGATGCTCGGCGTGGAGCCGCGCTTCGACGCCGTCGCGGTGGCCGTCCAGGACCACGGCTTCAGCCCGCGCGGCTCCAATCGCGTCTTCCGCTTCGCCTTCTGGAAGTCCGCCGTGGACGAGGGCCGGCTTCTCGGCGAGCTCTTCTACGCGACCCCCGACACGCCGTCCGACTTCACCAGGCTGCGCGCCGCAGCTACGCTCGCCGACGAGCTCGCCGGCGGCGGGCCGGCGCTCGTCGCCGACACCGGCCCGGCGGCGCTCTACGGCGCGCTCCCGTCAGGCGTCGCCGACGCCGTCCTCGTCAACGTGGGCAACGGGCACACGATCTGCGTGGTCACGTTGGGTGGCCGACTGGCCGGCGTGTTCGAGCATCACACCAGGCTGCTCGACGGACCCGGCCTCGAGCAGTACCTGCGGCGGTTCCTGGCCGGGGACCTGGGCAGCGACGAGGTGCGTGAGGGCGGTGGCCACGGAGCCGTGCTGGCCGCCGCGGCGCAGACGGTCGACCCGACCGCGTTGCCGTTCTTCGCCACAGGGCCGTGCCGCGCCCTGCTTGCCGGCAGCGCGCTGCCGCTCGAGTACGCGGCGCCTTACGGCGACATGATGCTCACGGGCTGCTTTGGGCTGCTGCGCGCCTTCGCCGAGCGGGGCGTGACGCCCGGCGGCGAAAGCTAATGTGTGGTGCGCCTACGGCGCCCCCCACGTTAGCCTGCCTGCGGTGGCTAATCGGCAGCCAGCTCGCTCACCGACGGCAGGCCGGCGAGGCCGGTAGCGGCGCGCACAGCCGCCAGGACGGCCGCGGCGAGCACGCCCGCGGCCGCGCTGCCAACGACGGTCACGTCGGCGGGCGTCGCGGCCGCGCCGGTGGCCAACGCGAAGACCGTGTCGCCGTCCAACATCGTGTGCACCGGGTCGATGGTGCGGGCGAGGCCGTCGTGAGCCATCTGCGCGACCTTCGTGGCGCCAGCCTTGGTCAGGCGCGCGTCGGTCGCCACCACGGCCAGGGTGGTGTTCGACCCCGGCGCGACGGAGGGCGCGGACTCGAGCAGGAGCTCCGCCGTGCGCGCGAAGCCGCCGTGCGGCGATCGCGGACCGGCGAGGACGGCGCCGCTCGCGGGGTCGACAACGTCGCCGAACGCGTTGACCGCCACCATGGCGGCGACCACTACTCCGCTGCCCAGCCTGACGCTCGCCGACCCCAGGCCGCTCTTGGTGGCGTTCTCGAAGCCGAGCGCCTTGCCCACGGTGGCGCCGGCGCCGGCGCCGACCGAGCCCTGGGGGACGGCCGCCGGGGAGGCGGCGTCGCAGGCCGCCTCCCCGGCGGCCGCGTCGGGGCGCACGTCGGCGCGCCCCACCGGCAGGTCGAAGAGCACGGCGGAGCACACGATCGGCACACGCGCGGCGCCGAACCCGACGCCGCGGCCGCGGCTCTCGAGCCAGCGCATCACACCGCCGGCGGCGTCCAGGCCGAAGGCGCTGCCGCCGCCGATCATCACCGCGTGGATGCGCTCGACGAGATTCACCGGGTCCAGCAGGTCGGTCTCGCGCGTGCCCGGCGCCGAGCCGCGCACATCGACGCCGGCCACGGCGCCGTCGCCGTCGCAGAGTACGACCGTGCAGCCGGTGGCGGCCTCACGGTCGGTCCAGTGACCGACGCTGAGGCCGCGGACGTCTGTCAACGTTCCGTTCGTGGTCCCCTCCCTCCTCCCGGCGACTCGCCCGCCAGCCGCTCGCCGAGCAGCGCGATGCGTTCGTCCAGCTCGTCCAGGAGCGCCGCCGTCACGGCTTCGTCGGCGGCGCCCGCCTGGCGCAACGCCTCGATCCGTGTGCGCTGCACGAGGAGCTCCGCGATGCGGTCCGCCAGCCTGTCGTCCTCGCCGGCGGGCGGCTCGTCGTCCACTGGGTCGATGCCCTCGAGCAGCGCTTCCTCCTGTTCCTCGATGGTCACGCCCAAGTGCTGGCGTTCGGCGCGCCTCAGCACGCCGGTCTCCTGGAGCCGGTCGAGCGCTTCGTGGGCGCGCACGAATCCTTCGACCAGCACCTGTCGCTGCCGCAAACTCACCGGCTCCTCCCCCCCGCCGGCGAGGCCGAGCCGCCGCACGAGCACGGGCATGGTCAGGCCCTGACCTACCAGCGACAGCAGGACGACCCCGAAGGTGACCACCTGGAGCGTCTCGCGCCCAGGCACGTCAGCGGGGACGTTGAGCACGAGAGCAAGGGCGATAGTGCCGCGCAGGCCGCCCCACACGAGCACGTGCTGCCAGCTGAACGGCAGACGGCGTCCGGCGACCCGCGAGAGGGCGCCGTAGCCGTAGACCGTCACGGCGCGCGCGACGACCACGATCGCGAAGGCGACGAGCACCAGCCACGCGTGGTCGAGGATCAGCGACAGGTCGATGCGCAGGCCGATGAGAAGGAAGATGAGCGAGTTGGCCACGAACGCCGCATACTCCCACACCGTGCCCATGGTCACCCGGGTGACAGGCCCCATGTTGCGGTGCCGGCCGTAGTTGCCCACGACGATGCCGGCGGTGACGCACGCGACCACGCCCGACATGCCGAGCTGCTGGCCGAGAAGGAACGACCCGAAGGCAACGATGGTCGAGAGCGTGATCTCGATGAGGTGATCGTCGAGCAGGCGGTGCACCGCGGACGCGACGTAGCCCACGCCCAGGCCCACCGCAAGTCCGCCGGCGGCCATCCACACGAAGCGGCCGGCCGCCACGGCCACGCCCGCCGAGGCGCCGTCCGCGACCGCCGCGAGAACGATGGCGAACACCACGGCGGCCGTACCGTCGTTGAACAGGCTCTCGGCGTCGATCGTCGTCGTGAGCCTCTCCGGCACCCCGAGCCGGCGGAACAACGCGACCACGCTCACGGGGTCGGTAGCCGCGATGAGCGCCCCGAAGAGGAGCGCGACGACCCATGTCGTGCCACCGAGGTAGCGCACGCCCGTCGCCGTGAGCGCAAAGGCGACGAGCACGCCGGGGACGGCCAGCGCCAGGATGCGGTGCCAGTCGGTGAGCAGGTGCCGGGCCTCCAGGTTGAACGCCGCCTCGAACAGCAGGATCGGGAGGAAGACGTAGAACACCAGGTCAGACGACAGGCTGAGGGCCCGGACGTGGGTCACGAGGCCGACCACGAGGCCCACGACCACGAGGCCGACCGTGTACGGGACGCCGACACGCCGCACCGCGACGGCCACCGCCGCGGCGATGAGCAGGAGAGCGACGAGCGTCTCCTCGATGCTGACGGCGTCGGCGGCGATCGGCATGGGCCCCTGTCCCCGTAGTCGGGAGTCGCCGCGTCTCTAGAAGCGGCTGGCGCCGGCGAGCGCGTGCTTGAAGGCCGCCCTCGCCGCGTCGCTGTAGACCGAGAACATGATGTGCCGCAGCGCGGTGTTGGGCTTGGCCTTCAGATAGGCCACCGTCTCGGCCACCATGATGCTGGCGCACTGGTACAGGGGGAAACCGCCGACGCCGGTGCCGAAGGCCGGCATGGCGATGGAGCGCGCGTGGCAGCGCTCGGCGCAGTCGAGAGCACTGCGCGTGGCCTTGGCGATCGCGTTGGCGTTGGTCTGCAGATCGGCGCCCATGACCGCGGCGTGGATCACCCAGCGCGCCTTGAGATCGTGGCCGGTGGTCGCAACGGCCTCCCCGATCTCGATAGGCCCCTGCAGCATGGCTTCCTTCTCGACGGCCTCGCCGCCTACGCGCTTGATCGCGCCGGCCACGCCCGCGCCCATCCACAGCTCGGTGTTGGCGGCGTTGGCGATGGCGTCCACCTCGAGCTCGGTGATGTCGCCGGAGGCGATCTCGAGTTTGGTCTTGCCGACTGACGTCTTCATGTGGCCTCCACTCTGCGCCCTCCGCAGGGATCCGCGTTGACGGGATTATACCCGGCGATCGGGGGGCGGCCAGAGCGCCTCCAGCTGCGACCGGCCGCGGCACCGCCATACGATGCACTTCTGGCAATCTCCGGGGGTCGCCACGAGTACCTACTCCGTCTGCATCGTCGCCGCCTTCGGCATGACCGCCCTCCGGGCGCTGGTGGTCGTCGTGAACAAGCGGGTCCTCGCCTACGTCGACCCAGTGGCGGTCAACTTGCTCGTGCGCATCGCCGCCATCGTCGGCCTCTCTCTCATCACCGTACCGCTCACCGTACTGCGGCTCTGGGACAACGGCTTCGGCATCAACGGCACCGCGGCCATTTGAATCGTGCTCTCGGCTCTCGCGACATGGCTGGTCGCCGTCGACGCCTACTACTACGCGCTGCGCGGCGAGCGGGTCGCCGTGGTGGCGCCGATCTGCCGCACCGACCCCTTGTGGACGGCGCTGTTTGCCTGGGCGATCCTTGGCTCGGCGTTCGGCGGGCTCACGCTCGCCGGGATGGCCGGCGCGCTGGCCGCGGCGGCGCACGGCGACGTTCTGCCGGGGCCGGCGAAGCCGGGTCGCGGCCGGCCTGCTGGAGGCCGCGGTCTCGGTGCTCTTCTTCCTCTCGATTGCGGCGATCGGCCCGATGCTCACGATGCTAGTCATGGCGACGAGGCCGATCTTCACCATCGTTTTCGGCGTCGTCTTCCTGCGCGAGCGCATCGGGCCGCGCCTCGCGCTCGCCGCGGTCGTCACTGTCGCCGGCGTCATGCTCGCGGCGCCCGACGGCCTGCGCTGACGCCGACGGGGCGGCCTGCGGCCGCCCCCCGGTCACACATCGCGTCCGGCCGGTCCTACTTGTTTTTGCCGAACAGCCGGCGGCGCACCGCCGCCATCTTGAGCCACTGGATGCCCTCGGTGGGGTTGAGCTCCTTGGGGCAGGCCTCGACGCAGTTGGTGATCGTGTGGCAGCGGTAGGCGCCGCGCTCGTTATCCCAGGAGGGCATACGCACCTTGCCGGCTTCGTCGCGCGAGTCGACCTCGAAGCGGTAGGCCTTGAGCAGGGCCGCGGGCCCGAGGTAATTGTCCTCGGTCCACACCGACGGGCAGCTGCTGTAGCAAGCGCCGCAGAGGATGCAGTCGATGGGCATGTCGAGCTTCTTGCGCTCCTCCGGCGACTGCAGGATCTCCCTCTCCGGAGCCGCGGAGTTGCGGATCAGCCAGGGCTTCACGTACTCGTACTTGGCGAAGAAGTCGCTCATGTCGCAGACCAGGTCCTTGACCAGCGGCAGGTGCGGCATGGACTCCACGGTGATGACGTCGGCGTGCACGTGGCGCAGGTTGGTCTGGCAAGCGAGCCGGTACTTGCCGTTGATGTACATCGCGCACGAGCCGCAGATGGACGCCCGGCAGCAGTAGCGAAAGGCCAGCGAGCCGTCCTGATGCTCCTGGATCGAGAAGAGCCCCTCGAGGACCGTGAGGCTGCTGTCGTAGGAGACGACGAAGTCGTCGTAGCGCGACGCGCCCATCTCGTCGCGGGCGGGGTCGTAGCGCTTGATATGGAACTTCGCTTCAGGCATCAGTACTTGCGCTCCTGTGGCTCGAAGGTCCCCAGCGTCACCGGCTTGTAGTCGAGCCGCGGCCCGTCGGGCGTGTAGTGCGCCATCGTGTGCTTCAGCCAGGCCCCGTCGTCGCGTGTGGGGTAGTCGGTGCGCGCGTGCGAGCCGCGCGACTCGGTGCGCTCGACGGCGCCGGTGGCCACGGCGAGCGCGAGATCGACCATCCCCTCGAGCTCGAGCGTGCGGATCAGATCGAGGTTGAAGACGCCGCCCGCGTTGCGCAGGCCGATCGTCGCGCAGCGCTCCTTGAGCGCGAGCAGCCGCTCGAGGCCCTCGCGCATCTCCTTCTCCTCGCGAAAGACGCCGAAGTGGTCCTTCATGGTGACCGTCATGTCGGCGCGGATGGCGTACGGGTCTTGGCCGTCCGCGCCGCGCGCGGCAAGGGCCGCCACGCGGGCCTCCACGTCGGCGACCGCGCGGGCGCCGGCGGCGGAGGCGTCGCCCCCGCCGGCCCTCCCCGCGAGGTCGGCGACGACGGCCGCGCCGGAGCGGCGCCCGAAGACGATGGTCTCGAGCAGCGAGTTGCCGCCCAGGCGGTTGGCGCCGTGCACGCTGACGCAGGCGCACTCGCCGGCGGCGTAGAAGCCCGGCATCACGGTGCGCCCGTCCACATCGGTGTCGATGCCGCCCATCGTGTAGTGCTGGCACGGCGTGATCGGGATCGGCTCTTCGATCGGGTCGACGCCCTCGAAGTGGATGGCGAGGTCGCGGATGCCGGGGAGCGTCTCCATGATCTTCGCGGCCCCCAGATGCCGCAGATCGAGGTAGACATAGTTCTTGCCGCCGATACCACGGCCCTCCAGGATCTCGGTGGTGATCGAACGCGAGGTGATGTCGCGCGGCGCCAGCTCCATGGCCTTGGGCGCGTACTTGCTCATGAAACGCTCGCCGAGATCGTTGATGAGATAGCCGCCCTCCCCGCGGGCGCCCTCGGTCATGAGGATGTTGGTGGTGAGCAGCCCCGTGGGATGGAACTGGATGAACTCCATGTCCTTGACCGGCACGCCCGCGTGATAGGCGACGGCGGCGCCGCCGCCCGTGGAGATGATGGCATTGGTGGTGTTGCTGTAGATGCGGCCGGCGCCGCCGGTGGCCATGATCACGGCGTCGGCGGTGAACGCCTCGAAGCCGCCGCGGATCATGTCGTAGGCGACGACCCCACGGCAGCGGCCGCCCTCGACGATGAGGTCGGTGACGAACACCTCCACATACATCGTGACCCGGCGCTCGTAGGCGCGCTCGACGAGGCAGTGAAGCAGGTAGTGACCGGTCTTGTCGGCCCCGTAGCAGGTGCGCGGGTAGCCCGCGCCGCCGAACGGCCGCTGGGCGATGCGCCCGTCGTCGGTGCGGCTGAACGGGCAGCCCCAGTGGTCCATCTCGAAGATGATGCCCGGAGCGTCGCTGGTCATCTGGATGGCGGCGTCCTGGTCGGCCAGGTAGTCCGAGCCTTTGACGGTGTCGAAGGCGTGCTTCTCGGGCGTGTCGTCGTGGGCCTCGGGGTGGTTGGCCAGAGCTGCGTTGATGCCGCCCTGAGCGGCTCCGGAGTGGCTGCGGCCGGGGTGGACCTGGCTGAGGATCGCCACGTCGATGCCGGCCGCCTTGGCCTCGACGGCGGCGCGCAGCCCGGACAGGCCGCCGCCGACGACGATGAGCTGATGATGGATCATGCCGTCCCCCTCAGCTCACCCAGACCCAGAGGGACCAGATGCCGTAGACGATGGCCAGGATGCCGACGAGCCACAGCACGGCGTCGAAGACGCGCCGCCCGCCGCTGCTCGCGAGCCCCCAGTCGAGCACGACCATGCGCAGGCCGTTGAGAGCGTGATAGACGACGGCCACCAGCAGCACGATGTCGTTGACGAGCACCGCGCCGCCGGCGAGCCGGTCGCCGATGTTGTCGAAAGAGAGCTCACCGATGGCGATGTAGTGCGTGAGCACGAGGTGCACCATGATGGTGACGATCACAAGGACGGCGGTGACGCGCTGGCCCAGCCAGGGCCACATGCCGCCGCGGCTGCGGTCCAGGGTCTCGGTTCCGAGTGCCATGCCCGCCCCCTATCCCAGGATGAAGCTGGAGGCTTTGATGGCGAACGCGCACAACGTGAGCGCCGCCACGAGCATGCAGACCCAGAAGACGGCCTTGTGCCGCCTGATCCCCACGCCGACGTCCATGAGCAGGATGCGCACGCCGTTGAGCGCGTGGTACAGCACGGCCGCCACCAGCATGAGATCGAGGAACACGAGCAGCGGCTTGTCGAAGGTCTCGAAGAGCTTGTTCAGCGACTCCGGGCCGCCGACGCGTCCCTGGGAGATCACCCAGAGGTGGAAGAACAGGTAGAAGACCAGCACCAGGCCGCTGATGCGGAAGAGCATCCAGGCCCACATGCCGATGCCTTTCCACAGGCCAGCGCCCACGTTGGCCGTTTCGCGCTCCTTCGCGCTCAAGATCGGCACCCCCTTGGCTGATGCAGAGACGGCGCGCGGGTGGAACGACCCCCCGCGTGGTGGTCAATGGTAGACCGGCGCGGAGAACGAAGGCAAGACGAGCCGCGTCAGCGGCGCCGCTCGGCCCTGACCCCCGCCTCGACGGCGGCGCGGATGCGCGCCGTGCGCAGGCGCTCGAACACTGCCAACGCCACTTCCGCCGCCGCGACGACGAGGACCAGGACGACGAGCGCGGCGCCGGACGAACCCAGGGGCCAGTAGACGATGAGCCCGCCGACGAGCACCCCGAACTGCAGCACGAAGAGGCGGCGCAGCGGCGCGGCGACGACGCCGGCCGGCGGCATGAACGCCGCCTCTTCGCCACGCACCCAATCCCACCAGTACGTGAACCAGCGGACCGCGACGAACCCTGCGGCCACCGCCCAGAACTGCCAGGTGGCGAACGGCTGGAACACGCCCTCGGGCACGCCGCCTGCAGGCTTGAGCAGGCGGCCGCTGAAGACCATGTACAGCACCAGGCCCATGGCCGCGACCACCACGAAGTACGTGCGTACGAACTCGCTGACCAGGACGCGGTCCTTGGCGTCCTCGTCGGATGCGGCGCCCTGAGCGCGGCGCGCCCGCAGCCGGTAGGTCAGGCCGTCGGCGACCCCGTCGGCGACATAGGCGAAGGCGACCGCCAGCACGCTCCAGTCTTGCGCCAGGACACCCCACAGCGGCGCCAACGACGCAACCGCGATGAGAAGGATGCTGGGCAGCGCACGTTTGAGCATCGTCCCGGCGGGCGGCGCGGGCGGGGCGTCGGGCATGGCTCCTCGAGATCGAAGGGCTCGGCCGGCGGGCGCCGGCGGAGGCTGGCCAAAGAGTATGCGCCGCGACCGCGAAAGGCAACGCGGCGGCAGCACCGTCTCAGGTGCTACCGCCGCGTTGCCGCTCGGTGCGGACGGGAGTGGCGCCCGGCGTCCCCACCGGTCGCCGGGACCCCGAGCGCCCTACTTCTTGCGGCCGCTGCGCCCGCGGGCGGCGGTGGTCTTCTTGGCGCCGCCCTTCGCCTTCGGCGGCGGCGCCTTGGCCTTGGCCGGCGCCTTCCTGGCCGGC
>Ga0209429_10001583_pt1 | contig 13920 bp, 10 predicted proteins | sample BarGraNGADG00212_3_FD_184493 | JGI IMG/M metagenome (GOLD analysis project Ga0209429, IMG submission 184493) | Arctic peat soil microbial communities from Barrow, Alaska - Barrow Graham LP Ref core NGADG0004-212 (SPAdes) (version 2) | ecosystem: Environmental > Terrestrial > Soil > Wetlands >... | reverse complement strand
CCGATCGTGTTGTAGTGAACGAAGGGCAAGTGAACGACATCCAGCTGGTTCTCGATCGCACGTGTGTAGAATGCGTTCCAGGGGTCGCGCCAGGTGCCATAGATCAGTCTCGTATCGTCCAGACCCGGGATGAACGGCAGTTCAGGGTATTCATCTCGCGGCTCGCCCCACCACAGGTAGATGTAGCCGTGTGCTTCACGCACGACGAACGCCTCGCCCTGGAACGTGGCTGGCACGATGGCGTCTTTGCCATTTGCGGGGATGACTGTGACGCGACCCTGGCCGTCATATTGCAGGCCGTGAAACGGACACTCCACACAATCGCCTTTGACCTTCCCCGCGCTGAGTGCCACCCCCCGATGAATGCAGTGATCGCTCATGCATGCCACGGCGCCCTTCGCATCGCGCCACAGAACGAGGTCTCTGCCCATGCGCCGGACGCCGAGGAGTCTTCCCGGCTTGACCTCGCGTGATTCAAGGATGACATACCACTGATTTCGAATCATCTTGTCACCTCCCGTCTGGTTCTCCAGACTTCGTCAGGCAAGAGCATCCTCTGCCTCGCGGTCAGCTCCTCTTTCAGAGATCGCCACGTCATGATCGGCGATCAGCTGTTCGACATTCCTGATGTTCGGGATCAGGTATCCAACGAGTCCGACGACCGCTCCGGCCAGACCTCCCCACACAAACATCAGCGAAATGCCCGCCCCCGGTCCGGTGCCGCTCAACCAGCCAAACAGCCGCGCGAGACTCCCGGCCGGCATCATGGCGGGGCCAAATACCTTGTCTGCCAGTGGTCCCGAGGCAAGCATGGCAATGGGAACTGCGACCTGCGCAATGAGGCGGCGCACGGAGAATACGCGTCCCTGCAGCGCAGGCGGGACCTTGGACTGCCAGATGGCCTGGTTGCTGCCGTTCAGGACAATCAAGATCACCATCGTCAGGAAGGAACCCGTAATCCATACCGGCAGCGACCGGCCAAGGCCAATGACCAGCGTGCCGAACAACGATGTCAACACCATGCCCAGAAGCACGCCGTTCACCTTGCGTTTTGGACCTCCCCACACTGTGAGCAGAGCCCCGCCGGCCACGCCGCCGATAGCCGCGGCAGACTCTGTGTATCCCAGCATCGTCGCGTTGTTGCCCGTACGAGCAAGGATCAGCGCGGGGAGGATCGTGATGCACAGACTGGCGATGAGGTTCGAGGCGAAGAACACCATCTGCAGGTCGAAGAGAGGTCGATGCTGCCAGATGTAGCGGAAGCCAAACATCGATTGCCGGAACAGGCTCTCCGCGTGATCGGACTCGACGCGGGGCGGATTCGGAATGGCCACAATAATCAGCGCCCCTAGCGCGACGAGGAAGGTGGCGAGATCGATGACAAAGATGACCCACAGTTTCCCGAAGCCCAGGATCCCCACGAGTGCTCCCGCCAGGATGGGGGCTGCGATACCCGACCCGCTCTCTGCCATCGAGATCATGCCGCTTGCCCTCTGATACTGCGCCTTCGGGACCATCATGCTGATCGCGGCGCTGTACGCAGGCCACTGGAATGTCCCGAATGCCGCAGACAACACGCCGGTCACATAGAGATGCCACAACTGCAGGTGCCCCGTCAGGAACAACAGGAGAATCGTCAGCGTCGCCAGCGCGGCGGCCAGGTCGGACAGCGCCATGGTCCACTTCCGGTTCCAGCGATCGACCAGTACGCCTGCGATCGGACTCATTACGATCATAGGGGCGAAGTTGAAGAAGGCGACCATGGACAGCGCAGTCGCAAGACCGGTGGTACGGTACGCCCACAGCGTCAGCGCGAAGCCGGTCATTGCGGTCCCGACCAGGGACACGACCTGCCCGAACCAGACGATGGTGAACGCTGTCATCCCCTGTGGTCTACGTGAAGGAATGCCGACCATCCGCATGCCGGTTCCAGCAGTGTCTTCCACGGCTGCCTCTGTTACTTACGTCCGGGGGTCTTCGTGTCGGCGGTCGAGCTCCCGCTGGATCTGGTGCTGTTCCCATCCTCTGCCCAGGAACCGCCCGATGCCAAAGACCGAGATGGCATGCACCACGAGGACGACGCCCCATCCGATGAGCGGCCAGATGAACCAGATGACGCCGTCGTTCTTCTCGAGCGTGGTAAGATTCAGAATGGCCAGGGCCGCGTTGGCCACCAGAAACATGACCGCGTGGGCGTAGAACCCCTTGACCTCCTGGACCCGGTCCCTCGCCCTCTGATACTCCTCGAGCTCCGTCATGACAGCGTCTCCTGCGAACACCCTGGCGTCATGTTGTTGAGATAGCAGGTGAGGACCATCCAATGGTTCTGCAATTCGAAGGGTGGAAACATATCGCCTACTGTTGTCACTTGTACCTCCAGATTGTGAGTTCCCTCAGTATATCGCAGAACGGTGAGGCGTCATCCCTTCAGTGACAGGAGATGCGCCAGCTCGGCGGCCGCCTGAGTCAGCAGGGCCAGACCGTTTTCCATGGCCTCACGTTCACTCATGGGACGGTCGAGGGTCGTGACAAAGACATCGATGCCGGCCTCACGGACCTGTGCCCGATCGCGCACGGCCCCGGCAATAGCCACCGTCAATCCCTCCGGCGAAACCTTCCGGAAACGCTGCGCCACACGAACCGGGGCCTTGCCATACACCGTCTGAGCATCGATGCTTCCCTCACCAGTCACCAGCACGGTGCATCCCACAGCTCGGGCGTCGAAATTCTCGAGGTCCATGAAAAGTTCAGCGCCTGGCTCCAGGTGACCGCCCAGCCATGCGACGGCTGCGCCACCGACACCGCCGGCGGCACCCGCCCCAGGCATATCATGCAGCCGCACGCCCGTCATCTGCAGCGTGATGTCAGCCAGCCGTTCCAGGCCCTTCTCCAGCAGCGTCACCATGTCGGATGTGGCTCCCTTCTGCGGACCGAACACCGGAGCTGCTCCTGTCAGGCCGAGCAGAGGATTGGTCACGTCGCTGGCGACCACCAGCCTGGTCTGCTTCATAGGTGAGTTTGCCACGACACGAGCCAGCCGGGATAGTCCCTCACCGCCGCGCCATGAGGCATTGCCGGCCTCGTCGGTGATGCTGAAACCCAGCGCAGCCAGCATGCCGAGCCCACCGTCCACGGTGGCAGATCCGCCGATACCCAGGATGATGCGGTCGGCGCCGTGCTCCACTGCGTGTTTGACAAGCAGGCCAGTCCCCCACGTGGTCGTGAGCATGGGATTCCGCTCCTCAGCGGCAATCAACGCCCATCCGGACGCTCTTGCCATCTCGATGATCGCCGTCTGGCCAAGCCACACCACGGGCGCCTCGATGGGACGCATCACGGGATCGAAGGTACTCACGAATTCGACGCGTCCACCCAAGGCTGCAGCTACATCCGTGGTCCCGTCGCCACCGTCGGCAAGGTAGACCTTCTCGACCTGAAAGCCGGCACCCTCGAACGCCAACGCCACGGCATCGGTGGCAGCCTTCGTGGAAATGCTCCCCTTGAACGCGTTCATGCTGACAAGTACCTTCGCCATGACAACCCCCTTTGTGCCTGCTCAGTGCACCAAAAGCGGCAAGACAAGCACACCCGCGAGTACGGCCAATCCTCCGACCATCAATGCGACGGTGATGTTGCGTCGGCCAATACACTTTCATTGTAGCGGCAGCTCTGTAGGACTCCAGACCAATCAGACTTGACAGCAGCACATGCCTGACAATAATATTGACCGACTGGTCAATAACCACGTAATCGACTGATCACACAACAGGCGGAAAGCGAGGAGATGTCACATGCTGATCGAACTGAACAAGGTGGGGCGCAAGTACCAGATGGGGCAGGGTGAGTTTTGGGCGTTGAAGGATGTCACATTGAGTATCCCGGAGGGCCAGCTGGTGACCATCCTGGGTCCATCCGGCTCTGGCAAATCGACGCTGTTGAACATCATGGGCGGTATCGACCACGCCGATGCCGGCACCGTCCGCGTCGCCGGGGTCGACCTCTCGCATGCATCGGAACGTGACCTCACACAATTCCGACGCGACACGGTGGGTTTCGTGTTCCAGTTCTTCAACCTCATCCCCAACCTGACGGTCCGTGAGAACGTCGAGGTGACAGCAGACATCGCGAAGAAGCCCCTGTCCATCGATGAGGTTCTCGACGCCGTGGGGCTTGTGTCCATGGCTGATCGGTTCCCGTCCGAGCTCTCCGGCGGCGAACAGCAGCGTGTGTCGCTTGCCCGGGCGGTCATCAAGAATCCCGCCCTGCTGCTTGCCGACGAGCCGACCGGTTCGCTCGACTTTGCCACGTCGCGGGACATTCTCCGCCTCCTGGTCCAGATCAACGAGACCTACCGCACCACCATCGTGCTGGTCACACACAATGCTGCCATCGCCGACATGACGGACCGCGTCATCCGGCTGCGCAGTGGCGAGATCGAGGAGGACCGTCTGGTCGGGCGCCTCATCAAGGCAGAGGAAGTGACCTGGTGAACACCCTGCTGAAACGCCTTCCCCGCACCGTCCGCTCGAACCAGTGGCTCGTCTATGGCAGCATCACCCTGGTCATGCTTGCCTGCATGCTGTATGCCAGCCTCAACGCAGTGATAGTCGATATCCGCGAGAGCAGATTGCGGTTCGAAAGCGAGTCCCAGATGGAATCGGCCACGTTCCTGCCGCAGAAACCCTTTACAGACCTGTCGAACTTCGAACACGACAACGGACTGACAATCGAACGCCGCCGGGAGATCGATGCTGCGGTCGACAGCGGCCTCACGCTGCGGGTGTTCGAACGAACGACGCGTGTGGACATCCCCGCCATCACTGCCGGCCGTAACATGCAGGCAGATGACGAAATGCTGCTCGGTCAGACGGTCGCCACCGCGCTCAAGACCCCGCTGGGGACGAAGATGACCCTGCTGGGACATTCCTTCACCGTTGTTGGGTTCACAGCCGTCCCGGACTACATGTACCCTATCAGGACAACAGACGACGCCGGCATCATTCTGGACCCCAAGGCGTTTGGTATTGCCGTCATTACGCCTGCTGCGATGGACACTTGCGCTCCAACAGCTCTTGCGACCTGGCACGTCAAGACCGTCGACGGGACAACCGTCAGCGCACGACAGGCGCTGAACGAGACGGTTGGTCTCACGTACTGGCAGGATATCACGACAAACGCGCGCTATACCCTGGCCACAGTCAAACTCGAGGGAATGGCGTCGGTATCCACCAGCATGCCACTGGTCATCCTCCTGCTGGCCTGCCTGCTGCTGGCTGCGGCACAGGGCCGCATGGTCCGTATGCAGCGGGCCCAGCTGGGGACACTCAAGGCGATGGGCTACTCGACGTGGGAACTCGTTCTGCAGGAACTGGCACTCCCAGCGCTCATCGCGTTGTCGGGGTCGGTGCTGGGGGTCCTCTCATCGATTCTCACGATGCGCCCCCTGCTGAACTTCATGGTCAGCTACTTCAGCATTCCACTCTACGTAGCAACCATCCCGTGGAGAGCCGCCATCATCGGCATCGTGGCTCCCGTGTTCTTCACTGTCCCAGCTGTTGCAGTGGTTGCGACGCGTCTTCTGGGCCAGGCACCGGTCAAGCTGATGCAGGCGACGGCCCTCAGTACTCGCCCCGGCCTCCTGGAGAGGTCTCTTCACTTGAAACGCGGCTCGTTCCAGAACCGGTTCGCCACGAGGGCGGCCATCCGAGGGCTGACACGGCTGACACTTCTGATGCTCGGCGCAATGCTCGCAGGCTACCTGCTCCTGTTCGGCGGCGCCATGCGCGACTCGATGAGCACGCTGGTACGGAGCGCGTTTCAGGACACGCAGTACAACTACACCTATGCGCTGACGGCACCGAGGCTCGAGAACCCGTGGGGTGGAGAGGCGCTGACGTCCGAGCCATTTACGACCACTGACGGCCGGCTGACCTTCCAGGTGGTTGGACTGCCCGCCACGTCGACGCTGTTCGTCCCTCATGACAGTAAAGGTCAGGCCATCCCCATCGACCGCATCATCATCACACGTGCGCTTGCGCAGAAGCTCAACTTGAAGGTAGGCGACAGCTTGACAATGCAGCAGGCAGCCACCGGACAGGAGGTCACACTGCCCGTCGACGCCGTGGCTGAGATGTATACGACAGCAACTGTCATCATGCCCCAGGAGCGGTTGAACAGCATCGTCGGGGCACCACTCGGCAGTTTCAACGCCGTGCTCAGTGCGACAAGCCTGCAGATCCCCGCCCAGGACGTACTGACGACGCTCTCCATGGTACAAAGCCGTGCTGCCTTCAACTCTGCCATTATGCCACTATGGGTGGCACTCGGGTCAGTAGCGGTCATAGCAGTCTTCATTGCGCTGTTGGCTCTGTCGATCGTCACGACGCTGACCGTGGAGGAAGAGCGTTTCACCATCTCGTTGCTCAAGGTCCTTGGCTACCGGCCAGAGGAGCTGAACCGGATGGTCCTTGGGTCAGGGATCGTCGCAGTAGCAACCGGCTTCATTCTCGGCATACCCCTGCTGCTGGCCTCCCTCGGGAAGCTGCTTTCCACGACAACGAGTGGCATCAGTTTCAGTCTGCCCATACGGCTCTCACCACTGTCGATTCTGGTCTGTGCCGTCATCATGCTGGCCACGTACCTGGTGTCGTTGAGAGCGGCACGGCGCAAGGTACTGGGCGTGCAAATGGCTGTCAGCCTCAAGGCTGCGCGAGAGTAATGCAAGCATCACCGCACCGGCCCGTCGCCGATGACAGGCGGACTGCCCTGATCACTGCCGCGATCAGTGAATTCGCCACCGCCGGCTACTTGGCTGCCTCGACGAATCATATCGTCGAGGCAGCTCACGTCAGCAAGGGACTGCTGTTCCATTACTTCGGCGACAAGAAGGGTCTGTACATGGATGCTGTTCAGACGTGCATCACCGAAGTGATGCGCCGCTTTGACGAACGCGTGGGGCCGGCCAGCCCCGACCTGTTCGAGCGTCTCAAGCAGTACACGCTGACCAAGTGGTCCCTGATCGAAGAGCAGCCATTGACATTCGCATTCCTTCAGGAAGCCCTGACCGACCCTCCGGCAGAGCTGCGCGATGCCCTGCTCGCCTCCACGGCCGAGATCACGGCCTCGACCTACCAGCGGCTCTTCCAGGACATCGATACGAGTGCCTTCAGACCGGGAGTGACCGTCGAACGGGCTATGCTCGTGCTCTCCTGGACGTTCGACGGACTGGGAAAGCAGTATGCGACAATCCTCAAACAGCAACCACTTGACCTCGCAAACGTGCAGAGTCTCATATTCGCAGAGATAGACACCTATGTTGCCCTGTTGCGCCACGGCATCGAGACAGACCCCTCCTGATTGCCCTTTCCTGAACGACTCAACCTTCCTATACTTGGAGAAGAACGCGAAACAACGAGACATCTGACCCTGGTCAACCTTGACGAGGGGTGAATGCCGTCGGCCCGGGCGGTGAAGCGTCGGCCCCGCCGACCGGGCAGTAGAGGATGGGAGGTCATTATGCCGTTCGTCGACCAAGACGTTGCCGCTCAGCTGGAAGGTGTGTGGGTACTGGAACTTGTCAACTATGCCGAGACGCTCAAGCGGCTGGGTCTGAGCCCGTCTGCCGCCACAGAATCAATCGGTGACGGCGTCTGTGTCTACACATCGCCGGACCTGCCTGTCAACAGGGCTGCCGGCATGGGACTGCACAGTCCTGTCACCACCGGCCAAATGCAGGAGATGGAAAGCTTCTTTGCCGATCGCAAGATGCCGGCACAGTTCGACCTCTGTCCCCTGGCCGATCCCTCCCTGCTGGAGCTCGCAGCAGAACGCGGCTACCATGTCGTCCGGTTCCTCGATGTCCTGTGCATGGATCTGCCATCCCAGGATTCCCTGCCTACCCTGCCGCCTGGCGTCGAGATCCGTAAGATCACCGCCGATGAGACCGAGATATGGGCACGGGCGGTCGCTTCCGGTTTTGCGGCGACCGATGGACTCGACGAGTCGGACGCCAATGTCATTCTTGCACGCACCGCCGCACACAGTCCAGGCGTCGTCTGTTACCTGGCTACAGTCGGGGGACAGCCTGCCGGTGGAGGAGCCATGATCCTGCACAACCACCTTGCAGCCCTCTTCTCCTCCAGCACGAGGTTGCCGTTCCGCGGACGAGGTATCCAGAATGGTCTCGTCGCAATGCGCCTGAAAGCAGCAGCTTCCGCTGGCTGTACGACTGCCTCCGTGCTGGCAACGCCGGGGAGCGTCTCTCATCGCAACCTGGAGAGAGCCGGCTTCAGGGTCGCATATACCCGCCCAACCCTGCAGAGGTAGCGCTCGAGACCAACCACTGCCGGCCGGCTTCTTCACAATCAGCGATGAAACCGCATGTAGAGCGGGCATTCATCCCGTTCGTTGTTATGCGCTGCCATCATCTTGACGCCACCGGACTTTGGCCTTAGCATAATGATGTTCCTGACAGGTCGCCTGCCAGTCACTGCGCAACTGCAGCTGGACGTAGGGCTTGCCAGAGTCAATCCTTGTCAAGGTCGGGAACCCACCACACCATTTGCATGGAGGTTTCTGTCATGACAAGTACACCGAACGCAGAACAACCACAAGGTTTGACAACTGCAGAGGCACAACAACGCCTCAAGGACGAAGGGCTCAACGAACTGCCCACCGCGAGTAAACGCGGATGGGTTCGCATCCTGCTCGAGATCGTCAGGGAACCCATGTTCCTCCTGCTCCTGGCATGCGGCACACTGTATCTCATCCTCGGCGACCGCGAAGAAGCCCTGATGCTGCTGGGTTTCGTTGGTGTCGTTATCGGCATCACCTACTATCAGGAAAAGAGGACCGAGAACGCGCTGGATGCGCTGCGCGACTTGTCCAGCCCTCGTGCCCTGGTCAGGCGTGACGGTGAGTGGATCCGCATCGCCGGCCGCGACGTCGCTCGCGGCGACATCATGATGCTGTCGGAGGGAGACCGTGTCCCCGCCGACGCCATGGTGCTGCAGTGCACCAACCTGCATGTCGACGAATCGCTCCTGACCGGTGAGTCTGTCCCGGTCCGCAAGGCAGAGTGGGATGGCAAGTCCGAAATGGAGCGCCCAGGCGGTGAGGACCTTCCGATTGTCTATTCCGGCACGCTGGTCGTTTCCGGACAGGGCGTCGCCGAAGTGCGGGGCACCGGACTCCGGACCGAACTGGGGAAAATCGGCAAAGCACTTCAGACCGTGGACACCGAGAAACCACCCCTCCAGCACGAGGTCACCAATCTCGTGCGTGACATGGGTCTGGTCGGCGTCGGCCTCTGCATCGTCGTCACGGTCGTGTTCAGTCTCACGCGTGGCAACAATCTCATCGCCTGGCAACGAGGCTTCCTGTCCGGTCTGGCCATGGCCATGGGCGTCCTGCCCGAGGAGTTCCCCGTGGTCCTGACCATCTTCATGGCCATGGGCGCCTGGCGCATGTCTCAGAACCAGGTCCTGACCCGCCGCGTGCCCGCCATCGAGACCCTGGGGTCGGCGACCGTCCTGTGCGTCGACAAGACTGGTACCCTCACGATGAACAAGATGACCGTCCGCAAACTGGCGGCCGGCGGCGAGTATATTCACATCCCCGCAACAGGACTGCCCGGAATCCTTCCTGAACGGTTTCATGAACTGGTCGAGTACTCGATCCTGGCCTGTGAAGCCGACCCCTTCGACCCCATGGAGCGTGCCATCCTGGACATGGGGCAGGGCGCCCTCAAAGGGACTGAACACCTTCACGAAGACTGGCAGCTGGAGCGCGAGTATCCGCTTTCGCGCCATATGCTGGCCCTGTCGCACGCGTGGCAGATGCACTCTGGCGTTGGCCGCGTAGCCGCCAAGGGTGCGCCAGAGGCGATCCTTGATCTGTGTCACATGCCACAGGCACAGCAGCAACTGATCATGAAGCAGGTCCTGGACATGGCGAACGATGGCCTGCGCGTCCTCGGAGTTGCCCGCGCCTCCTGTGACAACGACGATCTACCGGACAACCAGCACGACTTCGATTTTAAATTCATCGGTCTGATCGGTCTCGCCGATCCCATTCGCGCGACCGTGCCCGCCGCCGTCGCCCAGTGCCGCCGTGCAGGTGTGCGCGTCGTCATGATCACGGGCGACTACCCCGGCACGGCACTATCCATCGCGAGAGAGATCGGTCTCCAACACCCCGACCGCATCGTTACCGGATCAGAACTTGAAGCCATGTCCGAAGAAGAGGTCAGCAATAAGATCCGCGACGTCAGTGTGTTTGCTCGCATGGTCCCTGAGCAGAAGCTCCGTCTGGTCCAGGCGCTCAAGGCAAACGGCGAGATCGTCGCCATGACCGGCGACGGTGTCAACGATGCGCCGGCACTCAAGAACGCCCATATCGGCATCGCCATGGGCGAACGGGGAACCGACGTCGCCCGCGAGTCCGCCGCCATCGTCCTGCTCAAGGACGACTTCAACAGTATCGTCGCAGCAGTGCGCATGGGCCGTCGCATCTTTGACAACATTCGCAAGGCTATGGGCTACATCCTCGCTGTCCACGTCCCCATCGCTGGTCTGTGCCTGATTCCTGTGCTGCTGCGCTGGCCCCTCATCCTGCAGCCGGTGCACATCGTGTTCCTCGAACTCATCATCGACCCGACGTGTTCCATCGTCTTCGAAGGAGAACCAGAGGAGTCCGACATCATGGACCGGCCCCCACGTGACCCTTCGAAACCGACGTTCAGCAGCAGACTGGTGCTGACGAGCCTTCTGCAGGGCCTCGGCATCCTCATCGCCGTCCTGATCGTCTTTGGCCTGGGCTTCTACGTACACGGCCTGACCGAGCCCGACGCGCGCGCATTGGCATTCACGACGCTGATCTTCGCCAACGTGGCGCTCATCCTGACCAACAGGTCCTGGACACACAGCATCATCCATACCCTGCGCACGCCCAATAAATCAGTGTGGTGGGTCATCGCTGGAGCACTCAGCCTGCTGGCGGTCACCCTCTATGTCCCGGTTGCCTCGCGCCTCTTCAAGATGGCGGCGCAGCACCCCATCGACATCCTCATCTCGGCAGCGGTCGGCATCAGCACCATCCTCTGGTTCGAACTCTTCAAAGCGCTGAAACCCAAAGCGCTGGAGTAACGTCCCATCCCACAGAACTGGATGCGCATTGTCTGAACGAAGCAGGTGAGGGATCCCTCACCTGCTTCTTCTGTTATGACACGACGAAGCCCGCGATGAGGCGCCTCAGGTCCTCATTCTTCCGGGGACGTTCTCCCTCGGCGTCGATCATCTGGAGCAGATTAGCAAGATCCCGCAATCTGCCGGCGCGCTCCCACTCCCGTGGCAACTGCATGCCGGGAATACTCCGGTAGCCGTGCTCAAACGTCCGCCGCTCACGCTCACCGAAGTCCTCGCCATAGCGAAAGAACTGCGCTACGTCGGACAAGGGATGACCCGCCATCGCAAATTCCCAGTCCACGATGCCCGCGAGACGCTGATGGTCGACCATGATGTTGGTCGGACGGAAATCGCCGTGGACCAACGCCGGATGACTGTCCATGTCTTCGAGCTCCCATCTGCCGGCATCTACCATTTTGCGGACAGCCGCCGTCAGCTCCGGTCCCAGCCGGGCCGTCGCCCGCGGGCCGAGGAACAGCGAATACCACTCGGTTGCTGGAGGAAGCTGTTGTTTCACGTTCAAGCCGGCATCCAGGAATCCCACCGCACTGTACAAGTGCCCATGAATGGTAGCGGCAATACGCCCCATATGCTCGATCAATTCGTCGCTTGGACGAACTCCGGCATGCAGAGCATCCCGCAACGACATGCCGCAGACTAACTCATACAGCGCGAACGAGCTATGAAGAACCTCGTCATTACCCTCGTAATACAACTCCGGCATCGGCACCTCGTCCTGCAGGAGGTGCTGCAGTTGCCGTTCACCTGCGCAAGGGTTGTCCTCTGTGGAGAATAGCTTCAAGAGAAACCGCGTTCCGCCGGCAACCTGGACACGGTAGATGGATCCCCGACAGCCCTCCCGTATCGGTGTGACGGCTTCCACGGTCAGACGAAGATCGCACTGATGGACCAGACGGGAAGCCGCGTCCCGGTCCAGTTCGATAAACTCCAGCGATCGTTCCCAGCAATCGTCCATGTTCGTCCTCCAGGGTATTTGGCACCGTAGCGCCGGCATGCTCATTGTACAACGCTTCCGACTGCCACGCAGCATGTTGTTGCATCCAGTCCGGTATGCGTCACACTGATAGCAGCAACCGGTTCGTCCGGCCTGGGAGGCAACCATGGCAACATCGACACTGACAAAGCTTGCAACGCGAGTCCGCTATGATATCCTGCACATGACGACAGAAGCAGGGTCCGGCCATCCGACGTCCTCGCTGTCCGCGACCGATCTGTTGACCGGCTTGTTCTTTGGGGGCACCTTCCGCTTCGACCTGGACCACCCGCAGAACCCATGCAACGACCGCATCATCTTCTCCAAGGGTCATGCCTCACCGCTGTTCTATGCATTGTACGCAGCTGCCGGTGTCCTGTCGCAGGAGGAATTGCTCACATACCGCAAGATGGGTTCGCCCCTTGAAGGACATCCGACTCCGCGCTTCGCCTATGCTGAAGCGGCGACCGGCTCGCTCGGCCAGGGGCTGGGCATCGGCGCCGGCATCGCCATGAACGGCCGATACGTCGACAAGCTGTCATACAACACCTATGTTCTCATGGGCGACAGCGAAGTCGCCGAGGGCTCGGTCTGGGAAGCTGCGGAGCTGGCGTCACACTACCAGCTGGACAACCTGGTGGGCATCCTGGACGTCAACCGCCTGGGTCAGCGCGGCGAAACCATGCTGGGCTGGGAGCTGGAAACGTACGAGGCGCGCTTCGCCGCCTTCGGGTGGCACACGATCGTCATCGAGGATGGGCACAATATCGACGCGGTCCAGGCAGCCTATGGTGAGATCGACCACAGCTGCGGTCGTCCTACGATCCTCATCGCCCGCACCATCAAGGGCAAGGGTGTCTCGTTCCTCGAGAACCAGGACGGATGGCACGGCAAGACGCTGAACCGCGAGCAGTTTGACCGTGCGGTCCTCGAACTGGGACCGGTCGACCTGAACCTTCACGGCACCATCGAAGCACCAGTCCAGGCCGTACCGACAGTGTGGGCTCCTGTGCCGGTTGACCAGCCTGTGAGCGCCAAAGCGCTCTCACCACGCGAAGCGTATGGGCGCGCCCTCGTAGACATCGCGCCGACACACTTCGGGATGGTGGTGCTGGACGCCGAGGTCAGCAATTCGACATTTGCCGTCACCTTCCGGGGCATCTACCCTGAACGGTTCTTTGAGATGTACATTGCCGAGCAGAACATGGTCTCTACGGCGCTGGGATTCAGCACGCGGGGCAAGATGCCCTTTGTCTCGACGTTTGCGGCGTTCTTCTCCCGCGCATTCGACCAGATCCGCATGGCGCAGTACGCCCTGGACCGTGCCAACATCAAGTTCGTGGGTTCACACGTCGGCGTCTCCATCGGGCCGGACGGCCCCTCACAGATGGGGCTGGAAGACATCGCCCTGTTCCGCACGCTGGTCGGCAGCGTCGTGCTGTACCCGGCAGATGACATCTCCACCGCAGCGCTCGTCCGGCAGATGGCCGATCACCATGGCATCTGTTATATGCGGACGACCCGGCAGGACCTGCCACGTCTCTACGAGACCGGGGAAGAGTTCCCCATCGGCGGGAGCAAGACCCTCCGCCACAGTGACGACGACCGCGTAACCCTGGTGGGCGCGGGGATCACTCTCCATGAAGCCCTCAAAGCGGCAGACATGCTGGCTGCCGCGGACATCCACGCCCGGGTGATCGACCTCTACAGCGTCAAGCCGTTGGACCTGGTGACACTGCACAA
>Ga0209429_10001582_pt1 | contig 13932 bp, 10 predicted proteins | sample BarGraNGADG00212_3_FD_184493 | JGI IMG/M metagenome (GOLD analysis project Ga0209429, IMG submission 184493) | Arctic peat soil microbial communities from Barrow, Alaska - Barrow Graham LP Ref core NGADG0004-212 (SPAdes) (version 2) | ecosystem: Environmental > Terrestrial > Soil > Wetlands >... | reverse complement strand
CTCCTCGACCGGGAACACCGGCGCTCTGGACATGGTCATCAGACTCCTTCAGCAGGTCACCACCCGCAACCAACGGGCCCTGCCACAAAGCCTGACGCGGGACACACTAACCCAAGTGGCACGAGTCAGGAGACGGGCCGTGAGTCAACGCGGTTGGCGGGCGCTCAAGACGCCCGCCAACCGCGTTGGCTTACGTCCACCCGGACACCGCCGGCTCTCGGGCCGACCTCGCAACCGGCTGCGCCGGACACCGCCAAGCCCACGACTCCGCATGACCCCGGGCCCTGGAGCAACGCAGGCGCGCGACAAGACCCGGAACGTGTCCCCACGGAGGACACCGATCGCGCCCCCGCGGCGTCGACAGCGACCGTCGACGCTTCGCTCGCGAGCCTCCCCTGACGGCGGCACCGGACAGTCTGAACGCGATGAGGGTTCTGGGCTAGGATTGCCGGGTGAGCGACCAGGGGGCCCCGCGAACCGAACCGGTCGTGAGCGTCATCATCCCAGCGCTCAACGCATCGGCGCTGATCAGCGAGCAGTCGCCAGCCCTAGCGGCGCAAGACGCGGACTTCTTCTGTGACACGGATGGTCGAGTCGACGGGTTGGTGACCACACGCCCCCATCGCCGCCCGCGGCGCAGGGCATCTCCGCAGTGACCGGGCCTGGAGCCTCCCCCGAGCACAGCTCGTTCGGTAATGCCGTCAAGTGGTCGCTCGTGATGAATATCGGGAACCAGCTGACTGGCACGATCGTCCTGCTAGTGATCGCCGCCCTCCTGGGCCCTGAGGCGTTCGGCACGGTCGCCCTGGCGACCGTCTTCCTCCTCTTCGTCCAGCTCTTCTTGGAGCAGGGGCTCACGACGACCATAATTCAACGGAAGACGCTCACCGACCGTCACCTCGACGCTGCGTTCTGGGTGATCTTGGCCACGGCTGCGATGCTGTTCGTCGGCACCCTCTCATTGGCGGGTTGGTGGGCCGAAGTCAACCATGCCCCCAATCTCGCCGGCGTACTGCGGGTGATGTCGCCGATCATCCTCATCCAAGCACTTACGGTCGTTCAACAGGCGCTGCTCCAACGGTCGCTTAGTTTCAAAGCCCTCGCCATTCGCGCCAACACTGCATCGGTCATAGGTGGTGCAGTCGGGATCATCGCGGCGTTTGCCGGCGCCGGCGTGTGGGCCCTCGTGCTTCAACAGCTCGTGACCCAGGTGATCGCCTTGGTGTTGCTGTGGGCCTTCGGCATGTGGCGGCCCGGGCTCCGCTTTTCCCGCGCTGCCGTCGTCGACCTGTACGGGTTCTCGAGAAGTGTCTTTCTCGGCAAGGTTGGTACATTCGTCCAGTCTCAGCTCGACTCAATCATTATCGGCGTCTCCTTCGGCCCGGTTGCCGTCGGCCTGTACCGCATGGCGCTCCGCATCGCCCGGACCATCGTCGATGCCTTCTCGCAGCCGGTCGCCATGGCGGCCCTCCCCGCCTTCTCCCGGCTACAGGACGATCCGGCGGAACTCGACCGGACATTCCGGGACTCTGTGGGCCGTAGCGCTGGACTGGTCATCCCGCTGGCGGCCGGTGCTGCCGCTGTGAGCGACCTGTTCTTCCGGTTGCTCGGTGACGAGTGGAGTGGCGCGGCTGCGGTCTTGGTGGTTTTCGCGGTTCTCGCCGCGGCCCGTTCGGTGAACAATCTCTGTTTACCTCTGCTCCAGGCGACCGGCCGGCCGGGCGTGACGGCCGTGCTCACCTGGTCGCTCGCTGCGGTCAACGTCGGAGTCTTCGTGGTCGTCGCATCGCTCGTGGGCGATCGAGGCGCCCCGGGCCAGGCGCTGGCCATGGCAGTCGGCCGAACGGCACCCTTCACCCTCATCTACCTGCCAATCACGCTGGCCCTGGCGATCCGAATGGCGGAATCCAGCTTCAGAGGGATCCTTGTCGCGGTCCGGCCCGCCCTCTTCTCGGTTCCGGCAATCGTCGTCGGTGCTCGTGCGGCGGTCGCTGTGCTCGATCCGTATCTTGACGATCTCGGGATGCTCCTTGTGGCGGTGGCCGTCGGCGGTCTCGCCGGCGGTTGCGTCCTGGTGACAATGTCGCCCTTCTGGCGGGGTGCCCTCACCAAGGCTCTCCTTGTCATCCGGCGCAACCCACCGACAGCTGGGACATGATGACCACATCGCTCCTCCAGGGGCTCACCGACATCCTCGAACGCGGGGGCGACGCCGTACTACTCCGCGAGACGGAACTCGGCCCAGGCTGTGTCGACCGAGGAGACGTCGACCTTCTGGTGGCTGCTGACGCGATGCCGACGATGCTCGACATCATCGACGAGGTTGCCGCCCTGCGGGACCTTCACTATCGGCTGCAGCGTTCCGGACCACACAAGACTGGGGTGGCCCTCTTCAGCGCGGACATGGCCCATTCGATTCGAATCGATCTCTGGGTACAGCTCTGGCAGGTCTTCGGCGGTCGCTCCTATCTCACGTACGAAGACGTTGCAGGGTTCGCAGTCGACACGGGCGGCCCCGTGCGTTGTCTCCCCGCGGATCTTGAGGCTGCCGTGTATATCCAACACCTTGCCATCAAGGGCCGCGACCCTACGTTCCCCTCCAACGCCGAGCGTCTGTCCGGCCTCTTGCGCCGATGCTCCGATCACGCGGCGCTGGCCGAGGCGCTCGAACGCATTCTGACCACTGGGCAGATCGACAAGAGCGCCCTGCGAACAGCAGAACAACAGCTTCGTGGACAATGCGGCGAGCAGTTCGAGGAGCGTGGCAAGATCACACGCCGGAAAAGTGTGCTAAGTAGCGTCCGCCGACGCCGGTTGGAACATCGGAGGTTGAACGTGGTCGCCCTCGTAGGTGTCGACGGCTGCGGCAAGACGAGCCTCGGCGAGGCGGTCGCCGAGGCGCTTGACTATGACACTTTTCTTGCGAAGAACGCTTACCGACGGAGCTTGGTCTTCAGAGGGATTTACAAGGCCAACCGCCATACGCTGAGGCTCCCCTACGAGCAGATCGACAACATGCTCACTCCGCTCACCTACGCCGTAGCGTCCTATCGCCTTCCGAAGATCGTGTCCGACCAGACCGTGCTCGATCGCTACCTTGGTGATTTTCTGATCGTCGATCGCAAGAGCGACGACCCCCGACTTTCCGGAATCGCGGGCCTACTCGCGTGCTTTCATCGACCCTGCACCACGATCCATATCCGAGCGTCATGGTCGACGATCGCGAGTCGCAAGCACGAGGTCAGCGAGAAGGGCCACGCGTGGTACGACCTGACCATGCTTCGCCACTACCGGTCTCAGCCCGTGGTCGACTACCTTGCCTTTCGCAACGACGGTGAACTTGCACCGGCTGCTACCGCTCTCACGGAGTTTCTCTTGAACCAGCAACCGCATCCGCCGAGGCCGACTCCGTGAAGAGAGCCGGTCGCCTCGGCACCGCTCTCGGGCCCGTCATCGCCTTGTGGGCGGTCACCCCGGTGCTCCTTGAGCGCGCCGCTCCTCAGGCGCCTTGGACGCTTCTCGTGTCTCTTGCAGTTGTTGGCTTGATCGCCCAGGGTGCATACCGAATTCTCTCGAACCGCTGGTGGTTTGCCGGAAACCGATCCCCCACAGCCCTGTGGGTTGCGGCCTCGGGCCTCGGCGCGGCCCTTTCAGTCATTCTCTGCACGGTCGCCGTGGTTGGACACGACATGAGTGGCGGAATCTCCAGGGACATCGATCGCGCGATGCTCGGGGCCGCGTGGTTCACGATGTCCACGCTACTCGTGTTAGCTTTCCGGGGTCGCGTCGAGTTCCGAGGCTGGATACTCTTCCACAGAGAGGTACGCGAACAGACTCGACCGTTTGCGACGGCGGCGCTTGGGCCGGATCGTGCAGCAGTGCACAACTTTGTCAATGATCTGACTGCGCACGTCGACGCAAGAGGATCTATCGGCATGGCCGATGTCCATCACGCGGAACGATGGATCCGTCTCGCATCCGATGACCGATACCGGCGTGCTGTTCCTTGGTCGACCGCACGTCCACTTCTCGAGTCATTCATCGACCACGTGAAGCAGGTCAGCACAGCCGGTGTGACTCTCGACGCCGACCTGGGTCCTGATGACGTTCGAGTTGTCCTTCAGCCCGTTTGTGATGTCATCCAAGAGCTCTCCATTCATCCAGCAGTATTGGCCGTCGAGGTGGTATCGGCGTCCGGGTCTGGTGCGAAGCTCCTCCTGATCATCACCTGCTCTCTTGCTTCAAGTCGTGTCGCAGATCCCACCGTCGACCCAGCGACTGCGCGGTCTCTCCAAGCGTTCAATGTGACGATCACCCGTCCGTCTCCCCACGTCCTCGTCTGCACAACAGAGTTCGAGTCGATCCGGCGTGATCAACAGGACGAAGCCATCGAGGCATTCCTCACTGCACCAGCCGAGCTCATCGCTGTGTCGCCTTTCTCCGCTGGTGCCCGCTCGGTCTACCGGCGAGGCAACGCCATCATCAAGCTGCAACGTCATGACCGGATTGACCCCAAACCGACCCTCCTGGAGGACGAGTTCCACCTTCTCCGACGGCTCCAGGGTCGTTCGTCGCGCTTCCCCAGTGCCATCGGCTACGGAATCGAATCGTCATTCAGCTGGATCGCGTACGAATACGTCGACGGTGAGCCCTTGGACGCCTGGCTGCGCACCAACCGCGATGACGCCACAGCTCGCATGCTCTCATTCGGAGTCGATGTGCACGAGATGCTTGACCATCTGGCAGCGTGCAGGGTCGCCCACCGCGATCTCAACCCAGGCAACCTGATCGTTCAGCAGACCGGCGGCTTGGTACTTATCGACTTCGACCAGGCAGCATCGGGTCCGCAGTTCGCAGATGCGGATATCCGCGGCGTCGACGATGGGCTCGCCAAGAACGATCTCGTCGAGTTCCTCGAGAGGGCAGGCCTGACGCGTGCCGCGAACGAGTTGCTCGAGAGCCTGCAGGATGCCTGGCCGTCCGCGGACGTCCCGTTCTCACTAGGCGTTCTCGGGCACCGATTCGGACAGGGTTGGCACCTCGACCCGCTGCTCGACACCGTACGAAGGCGACTCCACCCCATCGGAAGGACACGGGTACTCGATCTGTGCCCGAAGGCGCCGATCGCAGGGCTGCTGCTCGCCAGCGCTGGTGCGACAGTCACTGCGGTTGTCGATAGTCCGAACCGATGGGAGCGACTCGGACGTCTCGTCGGACCTAGGTTCGAGATGGTCACCGACCCATCCCACATCGAGGGGACCTTCGATCTGACGTGGGCCGTCGGCCACGACTCTCCGGCAGTCGCTCCAGTGGGTGGTCCGGCAATCGTGGAGCGATCCGGCCGACCTGGTGAAGCAACGACCGCCGAGCACTGGCTCCTGACCACAGCGCTCACCCATCTCGGGACCTGACGCGGGGAGGTCCGAACGACCCACTTCGGCGGACACGATTGTCTGGTTCAATTCACGCCGGCGGTCCGTCGATTGGGATTCACGCGCGCGGCCGGGGCGCATGATGTGGGGCTCACAGGCTTCTGCTCGGCGGCCTGGGCTTGCCTGCTCGCGGCTGCTCGTGTGCACGTTGAGTTGGTGATCCTCCTCAACCCCGCGGTCTGGGATGTGCGGCCGGGCGCGCACCTGACCCAGCCGCGGACCTCGGAGTCCGACCGCGTACGGGCGCCGGATCGGGCACCGCTGAAGAGCCGGGTACGCGGCTGGGCGCGACTTGCCGCACGGCGCGTGCTGCCAGAGCCCGTGTGGTGGCGTCTCGCGCGCAGCGGCCGCATCGGCGCACCGGCAGGCATGATCACGCCGCTGGCGCTCCAGGGGACGCGGGTTCGGCTGCTCTTCGGGCACAAAGAGGCGTCCGCCTTCCGAGAGCGCCGTGGCGACCGGTTGACTGGCCGGTTCAGCGCGCGCGGGCTGGTGGAGGCCTTCGAGGGTGAGGATATCGACCACTCGCTGTTGAGTCTCCGGGCGCGCGAAGTGGTGACCGCGAGGCTGTCCGAGTGGGTTAGTGCGAAGTAGGTGTGGTGACGGGTGAACCGAGCTGGCCACCATCCTGCCCGGTGCGGGGGCGTGAAAGTATAGGGCTCCTTGCGGGGGCGCGGCCTCCCCGACACTCTCACCTGGAGCATTTCGGCATGAGCGACAAGAGCGACGGCAAGAAGAGCGGTCGGCGGCCACTCGGCAGGATCCGAGATGTCGGCGGGAACATGTCGGTCGCGATTCGGATGCTCACGCGGGCCGATGGGCGGGTCTTCAGGTTCGCAGTGCTGCTCCAGATCGTCGGGGCGTTCAGCGCGACCGGCATCGTCGTCGCCGGCAAACTCGTGCTGGACGCCTTCGGTGGCTCGACGACCGATGTCAGGATCGGTCGGCTTGTCGCCCCCGTGGTCCTTCTGGCGGTCACGTCCGCGCTCGCATCGTCCGCGAGCGTGATGCAGGTGCAGCAGGGGCGGCTGCTGGGCGAGGCGGCGACCCGGGACATCTGGCGCGACCTGCTGAACGTGTCCTCGCGGGTCGACCTGGAGACGTACGAACGACCCGACTTCTACAACCGGCTCGATCGGGTCGCGAACAACGCGATCCGCCAGCCGATACAGATGGCCCTCGGTGTGCTCACGCTGCTCGGTGGTCTGATCGGGACGACGATGTTGATCGTGGTCCTCGCGCTCATCGAGCCGCTGCTGCTGATCCCCCTGCTCCTCGGCGCGGGGCCGGCGCTCTACCTCGCCCGGCGCTCGGGTGCCCTTGAGTTCGCCTTCATTCGTGACTCCGCCGAGATCTACCGCCGCCGCAGCTACTTTCGAGAACTGTTGACACGGCGCGAGCCGGCCAAGGAGGTCCGGGCGTTCGCGCTCGACGCGCCACTCGGCCGGCTACAGCTTGCTGAGTCCGACCGTTTCCTCAGGCTGCTGCGCCCGCACGTGAGGCGACGGCAGAAGTACGCCATGGGTACCGTCCTGACCGCCGCGGCACTGCTGTCCGCCGGCATGCTCCTGCTCATGCTCCTGCTCAGCCGGGGCTGGCTGGACTTCGCCTCCGCTGGTGCCGCTGCCATCGGGATCCGGATGCTGAGCAGTCAGTTGTCGATGCTCTTCTCAGCCATGAACATGATTGCCGAGGCGAGCGTCTTCATCGCGGATCTGAGGGAGTTCCTGGAAGAAACCCCGGTCGAGGCCGAGGTCTCGGGTAGTCAGTGGCTGTTGAACCGGAGTGTCTCGGTCGCCGGCGTGACCTACCGCTACCCGGAGGCCGCGGCCGACACGCTCCGGGGCGTCGACCTCGACATCAGGCCCGGCGAGATCGTTGCCCTCGTCGGCGAGAACGGGTCGGGCAAGACGACGCTGGCCAAGATCGTCGCCGGACTGTATACGCCCAGCGGTGGGTCCTTGCTCTGGGACGACGAGCGCATCGACGACGAGCACTCCCGGCTCAAGTTGCGGGCATCCGTGGCGGTCATCTTCCAGGACTTCGTGCGCTACCAGATGCCGCTCCGTGAGAACGTCGCGTTCGGTGACGCAAAGCGTCTCGACGAGCCACGAGAGCTGCTCGACGCCGACGTCACCGCGGCGCTGAAGCGCTCTGGGGCGGACTTCGCCACGTCGCTGCCGTCGGGGCTGGACACGCTGCTCTCTCGCGAGTTCACAGGAGGCACAGAGCTCTCCCTCGGCCAGTGGCAGCGCATCGCGCTGGCCCGGGCGCTCTTCCGCGCAGCCCCACTGGTGATCCTCGACGAGCCGAGTGCCGCGCTCGACCCCCGCGCTGAGTTCGAGCTCTTCTCGACGGTGCGGGAACTGCTCAACGATCGAGCCGGGCTGATCGTCTCGCACCGCTACGCCAACCTGCACCTCGCCGACCGGATCTACGTCATGCAGGACGGGCGCGTCGTGGAACACGGCTCGCACGGGGAGCTGATGCATCTGGACGGCGTCTACGCGAAGTTGTACCGGCTGCAGGCGGACGCCTACGACGTGTCCCCGCAGCGCGGGGCCGCCGGCACGCCATGAGCACCCCTGAGCCGGGCCCACGACCGGATCTCGCGGAGCACGCGCCGCGCCCGGAGCCGCGACTCGTCTCGGTCGTGATCCCCACGTACAACGCCGTCGACACCCTCGGGGCTCAGCTCGACGCGCTCGAGCGCCAGGACTACGCCGGCGCGTTCGAGGTGGTGATCGCCGACAACGGTTCGACGGACGGCCTCGCCGAGTTCGTGTCGAGGCGCAGCTCGCGCGTGCAGGAGCGCGTCGTCGATGCGAGCACGCGACGGGGAGTCAGTCACGCCCGCAACGTCGGGTGCCGCGAGAGCAAGGGTGAGCTGGTCGTGATCTGCGACGCCGACGACGTCGTCGTGCCCGGGTGGCTGCGGGCGCTCGTCGCCGTCGCCGCGACGGCGGAGTGCGTCGGCGGGAGCCTCGACGCGACCACGCTCAACGACGCGTCGACGATCGCCTGGCGCTTCCCGCACCGTCCGGACAAGCTGCCCGTCAAGTTGCGGTTCCTGCCGTACGCGCACGGCTGCAACGTCGCCGTGTGGCGCGACGTCGTGGAGGCCCTCGGCGGTTGGGAAGAGACCTACCAGGGTGGGGGTGAGGACGTCGACTTCTGCTGGCGGCTGCAGCTCGAAGGGGGTCGGCTCGCCGTCGCACCGGACGCCGTCGTCCACTACCGCCATCGGGCGACCGCCGGTGGCCTTGCGCGTCAGATGGCCGGCTACGCCCAGGCCGACGTCCTGCTGTACCGGCGATTCCGCGAGCTCGGCGCGCGACGTCGTCCGGTGTCAGCGGCCTTGTGGGACCTCTGGTGGCTGCTCAGCCGCCTGCCGCTGCTCGGCCGGAGCGACGTGCGCGGCCTCTGGGCCAATCGGTGGGGGCAGCTCCGCGGCCGTGTGATCGGGTCCGTCCGTTACCGCGTGTTCTACCCCTGATCACTGCCACCGGTCTGCTCCGGCTGGCCGGACCAGTCGACGGCGGCGAGGTCGCCTCGTGCGAGTGGTCCGTAGCGATGGTGCGGGCCGAACGTGTTGTCCCGCCCCACGATGTTGCTGCCCACCAGGTCGCCACGGAAGTTCACCGTGTAGTTGCCGCCGTCGAGGAAGTTGCCTTCGATGAGGACATCTCGGACCGGGGCGGATGTCGAACCGATCATGATCGCCGCGTTGAAGAAGTCCCCGGTCTGTTCGGAGAACGCAGCGAGTGTGTTGTCTCGGATGACGATGTCCGTTCCACCGGTGATCTGCACGGCGTCGTTGTGCGACCCCTCGGTGCGCACGAGGTCGTGGACGTAGCTGTCCTCAACGATGGTCTCGTCGCCGAGCCGGGGACCGTCGATGACGTCGTGGATGTCGACGCGCCTGAGTGTGTAGTGCGCGAATCCCACCGCTTTGCTCACCATGCCGCGCCCGTCGATCTCTACGTCCTCGAGCGTGAGGCCGGCGTATCCGTCGTACAGCCGCACGGCTGTCGTCGGGCGAGCACATGCGATCCGGCTGCGCCGGATCGTGACGTCGTCCGCCTTCACGTCGACGCAGCCGTCGATGTCCAGCCCGTCCAGGACGGCGCCGTCCGTCGTGACGACCAGCCCGCCGGAGTTCTGGAGCATCGTTCCCGTCGGCACGCCGGTCGTCGCCGGGCCGGGGAACCCGGTGAGCGCCCACGGGGTACTGGGTTCGGTGTGCGTCTCGGTCGTGGGGGCCGGCTCCCGTTGGACGACGACGATCACGGCCACCGCCACCGCCACCGCCACGGCCGCGAGGGCAGCCAGCGCCACAACGGCCGTCCGGCGCTTCACCGTTGGGGCTCCGAGCCGTCGGCGAGCAGCGACCGGTAGAACTGCACGATCTGCCCGCCGAGGACCTGCCAGTCGTACGCCGAGAGATCGGGACGTGTCCCGGTCTCGGTCAGCTCCCGGGCGTGGGAGGTGAACGCCGCGAGCGGCCCGGGGGCAAGGGGCGGGTCGAAGAACGTGAGCCACTCGGTGCCGACCTGTTCCTGGATCTCCGCGAAGACCGACGTCCGGGGCACGAGTGCGGGCCGGCCGAGCGAGAGGGCGAGGAACAGGCTGCCGCTGTTGAACACGTCGAGATAGGGCAGGACCACGCCGACCGACGCGGCGAAGGTTGCCTGCACGTCCTCGTCGGCCACCCGGCCCGTCATGGTGACGCGCCCGTCGCGCCCGGCCTCCTGGCGAAGAACCGCCATGAGCGCCAGGTCCGGGCTGTCCCCGGCGACGATCAGCCGGGCGTCGGGGTCCTCGACCGAGGCGAAGGCCTCGAGCAGTGCCGGGACGTTCTTGTAGGGGCGGATCTGCCCGAAGAACAGCAGAGGCGACGAGGCGGCCGGCAGGTCGAGACGAGCTCGGGCATCCCGCGGGCCACCCTCGAAGTCCGGGTAGACACCGGCGTACGAACCGTGGGCGATGACCGCGACCCGCTTGCTCCGCAAGCGGGGGAAACGCTCGAGCGTCGAGGCCCGGCCGGCGGCCGTCAGACACACGCAACCGGTCAGCAGCGCGGTGAAGACGGGCCAGTAGGCGCGCTCGAGCCAGGAGTGCCGCGCGTCATGCGGCTTCAGGTTGTGGACTGTCCAGACCACGGCGCGCCGGCGAGCCCTGGCGAGCAGGCAGCAGAGCAGAACCTTCGTTGCTTCGCGCACGCCGCTCCACGCACTCGCCCGGCTGACGAAGTGGTCGGGCCAGTGGAAGTGCAGGACGTCCGCGCGGCAAGCCGCCGCGAGGGAGAGCGATGTGAGCTGACAACCGTTGCGCTGGAGCTGTTCGGCCATCTGCCAGACGAACGGGTTGCCCTTCGGGCTGGGCAGAGGCGCCATCGCGACCACGAGCTGCGCAGGGGGGCGGCCGTGAGGCCCCCCCGGTGAACCGACGGGCCTCACGTCGTGTCGTCGCTCACCGAGTGGCTCACGGGCCGACTCCGTCGCGCGCTGCCTCGAGGATCGCGTTCATCTGCTCGGAGCACTGGCCGAGGACGCCGGGCAACCCCGCCGCGAGCGATCGCCGCGCCGTCTCGTGGTCGCGCCACAGCTCGAGCAGCCGGGCGACGATCGCCTCGCTCCCTGCTGTGCGCGCGTCGACCGTCGTCGTCTGTCCGAGCTCGGCGAACACCGGGGCCATCTTGTCGCTGTACGCCACCCCACCCGTCGGCACGCCCGACGACAACGCGGCGATGGTCGCATGCATGCGGGCGCCGGTGAACCAGCTGCACCGTGCGATCACGGACTTGGCCTCGCCCGCCGTGCGGTGACTGTCCGCGAGCCACACCCTCCGCGCACCGTAGGCGTCGCGCAGCTCCCGGGCCAGGCCTCGGCACACCTCGACGTCGGCGTCGACGGCCTGCGCGTGGCCGAGGACGTGCGGGACGATCACGATCCGCCAGTCCGAGCTGTCCAGGATCGTCCGGGCGACCTGGGCCATCTCCTCGCCGTGATGCGGCGTCACGCCGTAGCGCCGAGCGGCATCCACCTGGTTGACCAGGAGGCCGTTGATGTTCACGCCGGCCACCGGCTCGGAACCGGCGTCGAGCCAGTTCGACCAGGCGTCGAGCGCCTGGCCGGTCAGCTCCGTCGGCGGGAGTCCGAAGGCGACATCCACGCCCTTGCGGCAGGTGTCCGCGCCGAGCAGCTCGTCGGCGATCTGCTTGCTGCGCGCATCCCGGGCCCACACCTGCGCAGCGCCGCGCAACAGCCGCACGGCCTGTTCCCGCAGTGCCGGGTCGGCAAACGGGCCGTAGGTCTGCGGCAGCAGCACCAGCGGACGGTGCGCGGCGAGCGCGAGGCGCTTCGGCCACGCCACCGTCCGGAACCGGCCCGGGCCGTACAGGTCGCTGAAGCTGTCGCCGCCGCTGACGTCGAGGACTGCGCAGGTATCCCGCACGATCCGCGCGCCGGCGTTGCCGAACCCGCCGACGGCGATCGACGCGCGCATCTGTGCGAACGACTCTGGGCGGTGCAGGCGGCGCGAGTCGCGGGCCCCACAGAGCCGCACGACGGCCCGCCCCCCGGCGACGGCCTTCTCCCGAACCCCCCACCCGTCGTCGAAGACGGTGATGTGCGCTTCGGGCCGGGCTGCCAGGATCGTCGCAACGGTCGCGTCGCGCAGGGCGCCGACCCCGAGGTTCCGCTCGGCTCCGGGCGTCCCGAACAGGCAGATCGACGCGTCCGGCACCGGCATCCTCTCGATCATCCTCCGTGTAGGCTGCGTCGGCACAGGATCCCAACAGCCACCGATGGCAAACCCGTTGGGTAATATACGGGACTCTGGGCGAGTGCGAGGAGAGTCAGTGGATCTCTGGGAATTCATGAAGGTGCTTTTCCGACGTTGGTATCTGACTGCTCCCCTGCTCATCGCCGTGGCCGCCGCTGCCGTGGTCGCCGGTAAGGGCGTCGAGCCCGCCTACACCGCCAGCGCCGATGGTGTCTTCCTGGAGCCGGTCGTGAACCTGGCGCCAGAGCTCCGCGCGCCGAATTCGTGGCTGCAGGCCGGTGTCTCGACGACGGCTTCCGCGGTGCTGGGGAGCGTCGTCAACCCCAACGCAAAGTCGCAGGTCGTCGCCGCGGGCTTCTCCGGTGACTACAGCATCCATATGGCCGCCAGAACCGTTCTCTTCACGCTGTACGCGAGCGCTCCGACGCCTGACGAAGCGGTTGCGACTCTCGACCACGTCGTGCAGCTGATGCGTGACGATCTGAGTGAGAAGCAGACGCAGTACGACGTGCCAGGACCGCAGCAGATCTTCATCCAGATGAGCAGTGGGACGAGCCTTGTGACGACGAGGGAGGGGCTCTCGCGGGTCCTGGCCGTCGTCGGCGGTCTTGGCTCGGTGGGCTCCGTTGCCATCGTCCTCACCGTCGACGCGCTCCTGATGCGTCGAGTGCGTCGCCGCGAGGCCAAGGCCGATGGCGAGGATGAGCTGAAGCTCGATGGCGCCCGGGCATGACCGGCGAGGTCAGGCTGGCGGACCAGCAGCGTTCCGCTGACCTCCCGCCGGATCGGACGCGTCACGATCGGACTCGCCTGGATGGGGCCCTGCTCCTCGGAGTTGTCGTCGTCCTGGTCTTCCTGCTGCCTGCGCGCGCGGTGGTGGCCGGTCTCGGTGCCGCGGGGCGGCCGCATCTGATCGTGGCCACGGGGCTGTTCCTGTGGTGGCTCGTCACCCGGCTCCACCCGGGCCTTCGATCCCCGAGCCGGCATCCGCTGATACCGCTGGCGTTCGCCTACGTGGGCTGGCTGGTGCTCGCCTGGGGGGTCGGCTACGACCGCGGTCTTGTTGACGCCGAGGGCAGCGGGAGCGACCGCGCGCTGATCGTCACGTTCGCGTACCTGGGCGTCACCCTGGTGGCCTCGGAGGCACTGCACACCCGCGCGGCCGTCGACCGCGTGCTGAAGGTCGTCGTCCTGGGTGCCGCCTTCTCCGCGTTGATGGGCTGGGCGCAGTTCTGGCTCGGGCGGGACTACACGACGTACCTGATGCTCCCGGGACTGCGTGCCAACCAACCCCTCATCGGTATAGCGGAGCGCGGTGCCGGCGAGTTCGCTCGGGTCGCCGGGACCGCCGGGCACTACATCGAGTTCGGTGTCGTCACCGGCATGCTGATGCCGCTTGCCGTCCACTACGCCCTCCATTCCCCTCGCAGGCACCGCACGATCCGTTGGGTACTGGTCGGGCTGATGGGCGCAGCCGTGCCGTTCTCGGTCTCCCGTAGCGCCATCGTGGCCTTCGGGCTGACGACGGTCGTGATGCTCGCCGGGTGGCCACGCCGGTGGCGCTCGAACGCGGTCGCCGTCCTGGCGGTGTCCGTACCGGTCTTCATGGTGCTCAAGCCCGGCCTGCTGGGGACGATCAAGTCGCTGTTCCTCAACGTATCGAACGATCCGAGCATCTCGGGACGGACCGAGGACTATGCCGCGGTCTGGGGCT
>Ga0209429_10001580_pt1:10000-13956 | contig 13956 bp, 10 predicted proteins | sample BarGraNGADG00212_3_FD_184493 | JGI IMG/M metagenome (GOLD analysis project Ga0209429, IMG submission 184493) | Arctic peat soil microbial communities from Barrow, Alaska - Barrow Graham LP Ref core NGADG0004-212 (SPAdes) (version 2) | ecosystem: Environmental > Terrestrial > Soil >... | reverse complement strand
GTCAACGATCTTCTTCGCCTGCGCGGCGCCCTTGCCCTGCAACCGGAATCCACCCAGTGCGCTCACGCTCTGCGGGGTCAGGCCAAGGTGGCCGATGACCGGGATGCCGGCCCGCGCGATGCCCGCGACGCGGTCGGCCATCTCCGCGCCGCCCTCGAGCTTCACGGCGTCGCAGCCGGCCTCGGCCATGAAGCGGCCGGCGTTCCGGATCGCGGACTCGACGCTCGGCTGGTAGCTCATGTACGGCATGTCGCCGACCAGCCACGCGCTGGGCGCCCCGCGACGCACCGCCGCCGCGTGGCGGATCATGTCCTCCATCGTGACCGGCAGGGTGCTGTCGAAGCCGAGCATCGTCATGCCCAAGCTGTCACCGACCAGGATCATGTCGATGCCGGCCTGCTCCTGGAGGTGCGCGGTCGGGTAGTCGTAGCAGGTCAGCCACGTGATCGGCGTGCCGTCCGCCACCTTCGCGAACAGCGCGGGCAAGGTGACCTTCTTTCGATCCGCCACCGTGACCTCCTCTCGTGGACGGCCGCAGCACGGCATCGTCACCGCCGATCATTCCGGGCGCGCCACCGTCGCGGAAGTGCCGTTGGGCCTACACTCCGGCCCATGGCAGAACGAACCCAGCCCCGCGTCGGTGTCGTCGGCCTCGGCACGATGGGCGGTGCCATGGCGGCCAACCTCGCCCGGGCCGGGTTTCCGCTCGCCGCATGGAATCGGACAGCCGGGCGCTCGCCTGAGCTCGAGGCGCTCGGGGTCACGGTCGCGCCCACGCCTCGCGCGCTCGCCGCGTCCTCCGACATCGTCCTCGTCTGCGTCTCCGACACGCCTGACGTCGAAGCCGTGCTCTTCGGCCCCGACGGCGTCGCGGAGGGTGGCGCGCCCGGGACCCTCGTGATCGATTGCTCCACGATCGACCCGGCGGGTAGCCGGCGCTTCGCGACCCGCCTTGCAGAGCGCGGGATCGGTTACGTCGACGCGCCGGTCACGGGTGGCAGCGAGGGCGCGCGGAACGCGACGCTCGCGATCCTCGTTGGCGGCGCGCCGGCCGATGTCGAGCGTGCACGGCCCGTCCTCGCGGCTGTCGGCCGGACGATCACGCACCTCGGTCCCGTCGGGTCCGGCCAGGCGGCAAAGGCCGTCAACCAGGTGATCCTCGCGGCCACGTACCTGGGGGTCGCCGAGGGCCTCGTCCTCGCCCTCAAGGCCGGCCTCGACCCGCACCAGGTCGTGGAGGCCCTGTCCGGCGGCGCCGCCCAGAGCTGGGTCCTCGCGAACCGCAGCGGGCGCATGCTCGCCAACGAGTACCCGCTCGGCTTCAAGGTCGCGCTCCACCTCAAGGATCTCGGGATCGCGCTGGACCTGGCCCGGGAATCGGGTGCCGTCCTGCCGGTCGCGGCCCTCGCCGCCCAGCTGGAGGCCGGCCTCGTGGCGACGGGCCACGCCGACGACGACATGTCCGCCCTCGCCCGCGCGATTCGCGGGCTGTCCGGCCTCGAGGCATGATCGGCATCGACCGCGCGGGGTAGGCTGACGCCATGCACTACGAGCTGTTCATGGGCGCCGCGCTCGCCGAGGCCCGCGCCGCCGTGGAGAAGGGCGAGCGCCCACGGGGAGCCGCCGCGGTCCTCGATGAGGCCCTGGTGGCCAGCGGCCACGAGGAGGTGGCGGCTCGCACGGACCCGACGGCCCACGCGATCATCGTGACGCTGCGCGAGGCGGCCGGGCGGCTCGGGAGGACCTCCCTCGCAGGGGTGACCGTCTTCGCGCTCGTGGAACCGTGCTCGATGTGCGTCGGCGCGCTGCTCGAGTCTGACGTGGACTGCCTCGTGTTCGCGGTCCCCAATCCCACCGCCGGCGCAGCCGGCTCGGTGATCCAGCTGGCGGACCATCCCCGGCTCTCGCGCCGGATGGACCTCGTCTCGGGGATCCTGCGCGCCGATGCCGCGGACCTGCTCGCGGTGGTGACCCAGGCCTGAAGGGTCGGCGCGGCCCCGTCGACCGCCGCGCGGCCCCGCGGACCGCGTCGACCGCCGCGGATCACCGACGCGGATCTCCGGCCGGGTCTCCCTCCCTCTGCCTTTGGTATCCTCTCGCGCGGAGAGGTGTCCGAGTGGTTGAAGGTGCCGCTCTCGAAAAGCGGTGTGCGCAAGCACCGTGGGTTCGAATCCCACCCTCTCCGCCATGCCACTCGCACCCGACCGGCCGGCCAGGCGCCGACACGCCCACGGAGAGGTCGCCTAGAGGCCTAGGGCGCCGCACTGGAAATGCGGTATGGGGCAACCCATCGAGGGTTCGAATCCCTCCCTCTCCGCCACCGCCCTCGGAGGGCCATCGATGGCCGCCACGCAGTGCCCGCGTCGCCCTCGTGGTGGTGGACTCGTCGACCGTGCGCGACGTGGTCACCCCTTCGCGGCCTGTGGTTTCTCCGACCTACGCGCAGGGTTCGTGCTACGGACGAATCGAGTCATCGCCGGCGCTCCCGGGCGCCTCACGGGTCCGGCCACGCCGCTCCTGGGCACGGCGCGCGCAGCCCACTCCGCGGGACCCGCCCGCCGCCGCCTCGCGACCTTCCGTGGCACGAACTGGGCGCGTATCTCGGAACAGGCGCGCATTTCCGAAGAACCGGATGCGGGGACGGTCGGCGCGTCAATGGTCGTCCGCCACCCGCCCGGGTCGAGAACCCGCCCGGGTCGATCCCGGGCCCCTGCTATGATCCCGGTGCCGTGCTAGGCGGGGAACTAGCGGTGCCCTGTACCTGCAATCCGCTCCAGCAGGGCTGAATTCCCTCCCGAGGTCCTCGTCTTCGAGAGCCGCCGGCGCGAACGGCGCCGAGGATCGGGTCCCGCGCAGCGACGACACGCGAACCGCGTCAGGTCCGGAAGGAAGCAGCGCTAAGCGAGGCTCGTCGGGTGCCGCGGCCAGGCCTGGTCTGAGCCGATTACGTCGGTGGGCGCGGGGACGGCTTGATCGACGGGGGGTGCACGGCAAACCTTCTTCTGTCGCCGCGACCCGGATCGGGAGCCCAGTGAGCGAGAGTCCCACGCATCAGGCGCTCTATCGGCGCTGGCGGTCCCAGCGCTTCGAGGACATTGTCGGTCAGGACCCGGTCGTGACCACGATTCGGAATGCGCTGCGGACCGACCGGACCAGCCATGCGTACCTCTTCGTTGGGCCGCGCGGGACCGGCAAGACGTCCCTCGCACGGATCCTCGCCAAGGCGATCAACTGCCCGAACGTGGCCGACGGCGAGCCGTGCGACGCCTGCCCCTCGTGCGACGCGATTCGCGAGGGCCGGGCGCTCGATGTCGTCGAGCTCGACGCGGCGTCGAACAACCGCGTCGACGACATCCGCGAGCTCCTGCCGCGGATCTATACCGCGCCGGCGGATCTCCCGACGAAGGTTTTCATCGTCGACGAGGTCCAGCGCATCACGCAGGGCTGGGACGTCCTCCTCAAGACGCTCGAAGAGCCTCCGCCGCACGTCCTGTTCGTCTTCTGCACAACGGACCCCAGCCAGATCCGGCCGGCGGTCCTGTCGCGCGTCCAGCGCTTCGACTTCCGGCCCCTGCCACCGATCCTGATCGAGGGAAAGTTGCGCCGGATCCTCGAAGCCGACGGACGCGCCGCCGAGCCGGAGGCCGTCGCGCTCGTTGCCCACCTCGCCGACGGCGGGATGCGTGACGCCGAGTCGATCCTCGACCAGCTGCTCTCCGGCGGTGGCGACCTGCTCACCGCGGACGCGGTGCGCGACCTGCTCGGACTCGCGGACGGCGACTCGGTCACGAGTTTCGTGACCGCGCTCGTGACCGGTGACCCCGTTGCCGGGATCGCGCTCCTCGATGCCCTGGAGGACCGCGGGCGCGATCTCCGTTCATTCACGGACCAGGCCATCGATGCGCTCCGCGCGGCGCTTCGGGGTGCGCTCGCGGGGACCCCGGGCGTGGGTCCGC
>Ga0209429_10001580_pt1:0-5000 | contig 13956 bp, 10 predicted proteins | sample BarGraNGADG00212_3_FD_184493 | JGI IMG/M metagenome (GOLD analysis project Ga0209429, IMG submission 184493) | Arctic peat soil microbial communities from Barrow, Alaska - Barrow Graham LP Ref core NGADG0004-212 (SPAdes) (version 2) | ecosystem: Environmental > Terrestrial > Soil >... | reverse complement strand
GGGCGGACCACCGTCCAAGGCTAAATACTCTTGGCGACCGATAGTGAACGAGTACCGTGAGGGAAAGGTGAAAAGCACCCCGGAAGGGGAGTGAAATAGTACCTGAAACCTCGTGCCTACAAGCAGTCAGAGGGTGTTGCCGGTGTTGAGCCGGTAGCCTGATGGCGTGCCTTTTGAAGAATGAGCCGACGAGTTACGTGCACGTGGCGAGGTTAAGTCCGAGAAGGACGGAGCCGGAGCGAAAGCGAGTCTGAATAGGGCGTTGAGTCGCGTGCAGTAGACCCGAAACCGAGTGACCTATCCATGGCCAGGCTGAAGCGGAAGTAACGTTCCGTGGAGGGCCGAACTCACTAGCGTTGAAAAGCTAGGGGATGAGCTGTGGATAGAGGTGAAATGCCAATCGAACTCGGAGATAGCTGGTTCTCCCCGAAATGCCTTTAGGGGCAGCCTCGGGTGATCAATCGCGGGGGTAGAGCACTGGATGGGTTAGGGGGCTTCCCGCTTACCAACCCCAACCAAACTTCGAATCCCGCGATTTCAACAACCCGGGAGTGAGACTGCGAGGGCTAAGCTTCGTGGTCTAAAGGAAAACAGTCCGGACCGTCAGCTAAGGTCCCCAAATCCAGGCTAAGTGGTAAAGGATGTGGAACCGCACAGACAACCAGGATGTTGGCTCAGAAGCAGCCACCATTGAAAGAGTGCGTAACAGCTCACTGGTCAAGTGGTTCCGCGCCGAAAATGTAACGGGGCTCAAGCCTGGTACCGAAGCTACGGATCGACCGACCGGTTCGCCGGACGGCCGATGGTAGGGGAGCGTTCCGTTCAGCTGTGAAGGTCGACCGTGAGGACGGCTGGAGCGTACGGAAGTGCGAATGTCGGCATGAGTAGCGAGATGTGGGTGAGAATCCCACACGCCGTAAGCCTAAGGTTTCCTGAGGAAGGCTTGTCCGCTCAGGGTTAGTCGGGCCTAAGCCGAGGACGAACGTCGTAGGCGATGGACATCCGGTTGATATTCCGGAACCACCAGAGATCGTTTGCACCGCAAGGTGCCGCCCGGAGGAGGCGAATGGAGGATGGCCGGCACTGCCGGTCGAATCCACGAGTTGATACCGGGTGAGAGCAAGGGCATGACACGGCACGGTAGTTCGAGCGCCTTATTGGATTGGCGTCCAAGCCGGTAGGGGGAGGAGACAGGTAAATCCGTCACCTCATTCAACCCCGAGCAGCGATGGTAAGTGGCGTAAGCCGCAATTCGAGCGAGCCGAGCTGGCGAGAAAAGTGTCTAGCGAGATCAAAGGTGTCCGTACCGCAATCCGACACAGGTAGGCGGGTAGAGAATACCAAGGCGATCGGGAGAACCCTCGTTAAGGAACTCGGCAAAATTGCCCCGTAACTTCGGGATAAGGGGCGCTCCGCTTGTCGGAGCCGCAGTGAAATGGCCCAGGCGACTGTTTAGCAAAAACACAGGTCTCTGCTAAAGCGAAAGCTGACGTATAGGGGCTGACGCCTGCCCAGTGCCGGAAGGTTAAGAGGAGGGGTGCAAGCTCTGAATCGAAGCCCCGGTAAACGGCGGCTGTAACTATAACAGTCCTAAGGTAGCGAAATTCCTTGTCGGGTAAGTTCCGACCCGCACGAATGGCGTAACGATCTGGGCGCTGTCTCAACGAGGGACCCGGCGAAATTGAAGTACGAGTGAAGATGCTCGTTACCCGCGACAGGACAAAAAGACCCCGTGGAGCTTTACTGCACCCTGACATTGGATTGGGGTTCAGCTTGTGTAGGATAGGTGGGAGGCTGTGAAGCTGGGGCGCTAGCCTCGGTGGAGCCGACGTTGAAATACCACCCTTGTTGGATTTCGGTTCTAACCGCGACCCGTAATCCGGGCGCGGGACAGTATCAGGCGGGCAGTTTGACTGGGGCGGTCGCCTCCTAAAGTGTAACGGAGGCGCCCAAAGGTTCCCTCAGCCTGAATGGAAACCAGGCGTAGAGTGCAAAGGCATAAGGGAGCTTGACTGCGAGACCTACAAGTCGAGCAGAGACGAAAGTCGGGCTTAGTGATCTGGTACCTCCGAGTGGAAGGGGTATCACTCAACGGATAAAAGCTACCCCGGGGATAACAGGCTGATGGTGCCCAAGAGTTCACATCGACGGCACCGTTTGGCACCTCGATGTCGGCCCGTGGCATCCTGGGGCGGAAGTACGTCCCAAGGGTTCGGCTGTTCGCCGATTAAAGCCGCACGCGAGCTGGGTTCAGAACGTCGTGAGACAGTTCGGTCTCTATCCGTCGTGGGCGTAGGGAACTTGTGAGGAGCTGCTCCTAGTACGAGAGGACCGGAGTGGACGAACCGCTGGTGTGCCAGTTGTCCCGCCAGGGGCACTGCTGGGTAGCTACGTTCGGTTGGGATAAGCGCTGAAAGCATCTAAGTGCGAAGCTCGCCTCGAGATGAGGTTCCCCACCGGGTTAACCGGGTAAGACCGCAGGGAGACTACCTGCTTGATAGGCGGCACGTGGAAGCCCGGCAACGGGTGCAGCCAAGCCGTACTAATGGTCGAGGGCTTGACCTTTCCAACGCTGACCAAGGGCCAGCGTCGTGGATCTGGATCCACCTGGGCGTTCTTGGACGCCCGAACGACGCGAAGTTGAAGATCTCTCTTCCGGCGCCCGCTGCGCTCTTGAGCGCTGCAGAGCCGCTGCCGAAACGCGAACCACACGCACGAAATCCTGGTGACTCTAGCGGAGAGGCCACACCCGTTCCCATCCCGAACACGGAAGTTAAGCTCTCCAGCGCCGAAGATACTGAGAGGGCAGCCTTTCGGGAAAATAGGCCGTCGCCAGGATTTTTGCGTTTCCTGGGTGGGCGCATCCGCCGATCGGTGGCGCGCCGCCATTCCGGTGGTGGCCGGCGGATCGTTGGCACCGCGATACACTCCCTACATGGACGAGCCCGTGCTGGACGCGCTCGACGTGCCGGAGGCAGCGCCCGGAATCGTCGTGTGCCCGTTCCTCGTGTCCGCGGCCGGCCCGTGGCGGAGCGCTGAGCCCACGCGGGACCACCGGTGTACCAGGGTGGCGCACGACACTCGGCTCGGCCTGGACCATCAACGCCGATACTGCGTCGGGTCCGGCGGCCCGGGGTGTCCGCGCTACGTGACGCCGCGCGCCCCCGGGCGCCTGGCATCAATGCTGCCGGTCGTCATGGACCGGGGCCCGCTCGGAGCGACCCTGGAGCAGGAGCGCCTTCGCCGCTTGGTAGCCCCGGCCAGCGTGGTGATCGTGGGCGCAGCCCTGGGGGCCTTCCTCCTGGCGCGCGGTCCCGGCGCACCGGGACCCGCTTCCGACAATGGCGCGGCCGGCTCAACGGTCGGCTCATCGACGCGGCCCGCTTCGACGCCGTCGAGCCCGCCCGTGACCGCGGCACCAAGCGATGCGTCCGCACCGACCCCGCCGCCATCCCCCTCGACGCCGCGGGCGTCCGCTTCTCCGGCGCCGGTCGGAGGCCATACGTACACGGTTCGCCGGGGTGACAGTCTCAGCTCGATTGCTGCGCAGTTCGGGACCACCACGCGCGCGCTCGTGCAGTTAAACGGAATCACGAACCCGAGCCTGATCCGGGTCGGTCAGGTCCTGAAGCTGCCCTAGCCCTGGCTCCGAAGCCGGGCGGGGACGTCAGCGCTGGCATGCCCGGCAGTACGATGTCGCCTCGCGCCCGCCGATCTGGCTGATCGCTGCGCCACAGCGCAGGCACGGCAGGCCGCCGCGCAGGTGCACCTTCAGGTGGTCACGGACCTGCTTCTCGAAGGTGGGCGGGACCCGGGCTCGGAGGGTGTCGACGGACCACGCCAGCGTCTCGCGCATCGCCGCATACAGGGCGTCGACCTCTTCGCCGGCGAGGCTCGATCGTCGCCGAAACGGGCTGAGTCGCGCGGCCCAGAGGATCTCATCGCTGTACGCATTGCCGATTCCCGCGACGAACGACTGGTTCCGGAGGAGCCCCTTGAGCTCGCCCGGATGGCGGCGGATCCGGGTTCGGAACTCGGCCACGGTCAGGGCCGGGTCGTTGGCATCGGGCCCAAGGTCGGCCGGTGCCGTGCCGGGCACGCTGCGAGGCGCGTCAACCGGGACCAGGTAGAGCTTGCCCATCCGGGTTGGATCGAGATAGCGCAGCTCGACCTCGGCGTCCCGCACCGGGAGCCAGGCGGCGCCGCGCACCCAGGGAGCCACGACGTCCGGGCCCGGCCCGACCCACGGCCCGAACCGGAGGATCACGGACCCTTTCGGGCGCGCGACGCCGGGCGCGACCATCGCGAACCGCCCGGTCAGCATCGGTGACGCCCACACGGTGGTACGGCCGGCTTCGAGGATCAGGAACTTGCCGCGCCGCCGGACGTCCAGCAGGCGATCGCCGAGGAGGGTCGCAAACTCGGCTGGTGTCGCCCGGAGCACGAGAGGGTCCGGCGCGCTTGCTGCAACGATCGTCCGGCCGACGAGCGCAGCGCCGAAGGCTTCGGCCAGGATCGTGATGTCGGGCAGCTCGGGCACGGCTCGCGGATTGTACCCGCCAACGGATTGTACCCGCCAAGAGTCGTGTGCTAGACTCGCGCGGCCCCGCGAGGGCTCGACAGCCGAACAGCTTCCGACCGACGGAGCGGAGGAGCGGACCGCACGCAGGGCGCACGGACCGAACCTGGCCCAACGACGACGGCGCGAGCGCGGCTCGGCCGTCGTCCTCGTTTCGGGCGGACTCCATGACAGAGGTAAGAAGACCCTTGACCGAAGAGCAGCAGGCAGGGACCACGCCGGAGATCACGTCGGAGGCGAATGCCCCCGAGGTGGCCCCCGTCGCAGAACCGGCGACCGTGGTCGCCGACGTGGCCGCCGAGACCCCCGAGCCGTCCATGATCGAGCCCGTGGCAGAGGCCGTCGCCGAGCCCGTGGCAGAGGCCGTCGCCGAGCCCGTGGCAGAGGCCGTCGCCGAGCCCGTGGCAGAGGCCGTCGCCGA
>Ga0209429_10001579_pt1 | contig 13976 bp, 14 predicted proteins | sample BarGraNGADG00212_3_FD_184493 | JGI IMG/M metagenome (GOLD analysis project Ga0209429, IMG submission 184493) | Arctic peat soil microbial communities from Barrow, Alaska - Barrow Graham LP Ref core NGADG0004-212 (SPAdes) (version 2) | ecosystem: Environmental > Terrestrial > Soil > Wetlands >... | reverse complement strand
CTGGCTCACTCGTATCGGGGGACACGGGTGAATTGGCAGTCCGGCAACCTTCTCCTTTCCTCCCTTGTTTCCGGGTGGGGGCCAAGAGATGGCCTCCACCCTTTTCTTACTCTGCCGGCCCAGACCCGGAACTTGCCCCAATCGGGGCCACTGTTCTCTTCGGTGCGTTGTGTCCGATCTTGCCCAGAACCTCCACCTTCCAGCAGGAGCAGTTCAGGCCGAACCGCTGTTCTCCCTCCTTGGTTTGCCACTTCGACGGCTTCAGCTTGCCCTCACAGTAGACTTCGCTGCCTTTGGAAAGCTGGATCTGTAGCTGCTCGGCGGCGGCTTCCCATGCGGTGCATCGGATCCACATCGCCTCATCGCCCTTCTCGGCTGCTTTGACATCGGCCACCACCACGTTGAAGGCCAGGGCCGCCTTCCCGTTCGGGGTATAGCGCAACTCCGGGGCTCCCCCGACCCGTCCAGTGAATGCTGCATGCAGTCCGTCCAACTTATGCTGCCTCCTTTTCTGCCGCTGGCTGTTCGTCGTTGTGAAGTGCTGTCAGCCGATCCCAAACAGGGAAATACTCGAGCTCCAGAATGTCCCCAATCTGCATCCACTGTTGGTCTGCCGCTTCCTGGGCCCCATACAGCTCGTTGGCGTCGGCCGCCGCCTTCAAGTCACCCATCCTGGTTTCCAGTTGGGAGCACCTGGCCTCTAGGGTCAGCAGTTCCAAGAGCTCGGCCTTGTGCAGCTTTACCAAGGCCGACAACTCAATGGTAAGCACTCCCTTCGGCGCTGTGGCTGCTAGCTGACCACTGGCTATCCCCAGCTCCACGCCTCGCTCGTACAACTCCATCCGTAACCGCCCTGGCGTCATCAGAACACCACCTGCTCGCGGTCGTCACCTTTTAACGAGGGGGAACCACCCTCTGAACTATGGTAACCATGGTAACTATGGTAATCGTCGGGATCGTGGTAATCGTCCGGCCCATCCCCAGAATGGTTACCACGGTTACCACGGTTACTCCCATTACTACTATTACCATTGTTACTGGTATTGGGGACTATCAGGCGGTAGGGCTGCTCTCGCCCCTGCCGGGGCAGCCGCTCAACTAGACCGTCGTTCACCAGCTCCTGGAGCACCGAAGATGTGTGACTCTTCGGCAGCCCTGAGCGCTCGGCTATTTCGGTTGTCCCCGCCGTGTACGCGTTGAAGGTTCTGAGGGCTGCAATTACCTTTCGCTGCCTCTCAGACTGACGCACCTCGCTGGCGTCGCCCAGCAGCTGCCAGCAGCCGGTTTCCGTGTCGTGGTTGATGGCGAGCTCCACGTCCTCTTCTAAATCGCGCCCCGTTATCTTCAGAGTGGCTCCGCGCTCTCCACGTTTCCTGGCCAGCCCTATGATGGTATCGGCCACGGCGACCTTCGCTGTGGAGTCCAATATCTCTTCCAAGTGATCTACAGCCTCGGCCACCATTCCCTGAGGCTTTCTGTAGTGGTCCACCAGCATCACGGTACAAGCCTCTTGGACGGCCGCCTGCTGGATAGGTGAGAGAATGCAGGTGACGGCGTTCGTATCCCTGGTTTTTGCCCCTTCGGGCATCGCTCGGCTTGCCGTGTCGATGATCACCAGATCGGGTTGAATAGCATCTATGAAAGCCGGCAGCCCCGCCAGAGTGCCCCCCAGGGGCACCATATTGAAGTAGAACTGCACATCCGCACCACGAGTCCAGCCCAGCGCCTTCATGCGTTTCTTCAACCTCTTCGGACTGTCCTCGAGGGCAAAGTAGACTACCCGCCCCTTCTTCACCCGCTCCCCCAGGAAGACACCACCTATCCCAACGGTGAGGGCAAGCAGTAGAGCAAGCCAGCTTTTCCCCATCTTTGGCCGCCCCGCCAGAATTACCAGCCCCTCGGTGATCATGCCGGGTACAAGCCACTTCACTTCGGGCAAGTCGGCGTCCAGAAGCTCATCGACAGTGAAAGCCGCCTTGCGCTGTGGGAGTATCTGCTTGAGTCCGGCGCCGCTGGGCGCCGCCATGCTGCCATTGCTCGACGGCTGGGAAGGCGAGTAGGTCTCTCTGCAATCCCTGATAGCCTTTGCAATCGTGGCCTGTCCGTAGGTCTGGCCATTGCTGTAGTGCCGCTGGTCCCACTTCTCCCTGCACAGTCCACACACGTGGAAGATACGGTCTATCCTCGCGGCGTCCCGGCCAGTGTAGAAGGCGAGCTTGTTGCACATGGCTTGGTCAGCTTCGCTCTGGGTGTTGTAGCCGCCAGTATCACCAGCAAAGAGCCGCGCGAACTTGCCGCCGTCATTTGCATTCGTGGCGATTTTGATTAGCTCAGCGTCATCTGGTAGCTGTGCTTTCGTGGCCTTCGCGGGTGTAGCTGGTGCCGGTGAGGGGAAATGCTCAGCATGGAGTTGGGCAACTTCGGCGCTCCGATCTTCAATGGTAAGCGGCGTACCCTGCAGGTGATTGCCGGTGACGGTCATATAACGGCTGGAGTCGTACATCTCAATCGGGCCTTTCTTCCTGCCACCAGGTGGCAGAACGGCAACGATCCAGATGTGAAGGCCAGTCCTGGAGGGAGAGAACTCGGTATAGGAGTTGAGACGCTGGACAATCTCCAGAGCCCACGGCTCGATCTCGCCTGTAACCGAGTCCACGCAATGATCGAGGTCGATGCAGATGATGCGGATGGCAAGAGTCAGAGCAAAACCCATCCCGTTGAACGTGCCCCGGCTAACGATCTCCCGCGCTGTGTCAAAGTCTGTCCAGGTCTGAGGATCCGTCGAGGATGCTTTCCCTTTGCCGTCCACGCGATATGGTACTTTGGTTAGCTTGCCGTCCTTGGTTATCTCAAGGTTGTAGCCCATCCACTGCGGATGCCGCTTCAGTTCATTGGGGATGTTCTCTGCCGCAATGTTGGGGAGAGCAGTGTTAGACACCAGACGCGCCCCCTTCTGCCGGTCTCCCTACTGGATGCGCCGCCAGTAGCCGCGCCAATCCCGTCGCTGCTCGGTCCAGATCTGCAGGATCAGTACTCCAGCGTCGACGGACTATCAGCGGGGGGAAACTTCGGGCTGCCCTCGCCCGCAGCGGCCGGCTGGCGGTCACCAACAAAGGGTGCTTTTCGCCGCCGTCGGTGCTGGCGACTTTCTTCAGGCGCGTCTCGCCCTCGGTGATGGCCAGCAGGTCCACCGCTGAGGCGACCATCTACGCCACTCCCTCGCCGTCTCGCGCCGTGTCGAGTTTCTTGCCCGAGAAGGACTGCTCCCGAACAAGTATCGAGATGTACCGGTCAAGCTCGCCGGGGGGGATGCGGCGGCATTTCCCCACCTTCACCGAGCCAATTTCACCACGCATTAGCAGCATGTAAAAGAAGCTCCGGCCTACACGCAGGCGCCCCGCGGCCTCTGCGACCGTCAATAGGGGTTTGGTGTCATCCATGTCGCGCCTCCTGTTCCTGGTGTACTTCTGCGTCTCATACTAGACACACGTGGACGGCTATGGTATAGTGGATCCGTAAGGAAACCATCGACGCACGGAGGACGGTGATGAGGGTTGACGACAGCCGGCAGTGGGACGTAGCTCGCATGCTCACGGACGCTGGATCGCTGGAGCACACCATCGACTCCGGACCGATCAGTCTGCCACCCTCGGCCATGTGGCTGGAGAAGGACGGCGGCGCCCTCTGGCTAACCTATGGCTGGGCCGTGGAGGGGCACACCAATAGCGCGCGGGACCGACTGTGGGATCTCTGGTTTGAATGGCGTGAGAAGGAGGCTCCCAATAGAGGGGAGGCTTGGCGGAGGTTCAAGCACTACTACGGGACTCCCGCGGCATGGTCCGCGGGAGGCGGCCAGCGCCGGGAGAAGGGCTGCCTCGACGCGTTCGTGAAGCTCGCGGATGCGGAGCCCGAATCGGTCCTCAGGTTCGCTCAACGGTGGGGCGTGCTCGGAATTTGCTCCCACGGCATCCCCGCCAGCCACAACCCTGCGCGCGTCGGCGAGGTGGCGCCGGGCAGGTGGCCATATGCTCCTCGCGTGTGGCTTTGCGAACCACAGCGCTCCGCGGCAGGTCACCTAAGGGAGTTGGTCGTGTCTTGGTCCTCGATGTCCAGTATCGTGCGCGCAGTCTTGCTGATCGCCGCGAGACTACATCAGGGTAAGCTGGGGAATACGGGGGATTGGGAGAGCCTACAACGGACCCCCGAGGACTGGCGCAAGTCCGGGATGAGCGCCGAGCAAGTCTTCAATTACGAATGCCTTACTCTCTCGACATCTGTCCAGATGTTGCTCGACTGGGGGAATGTCCGCCCCCGCTTTTTGTGGAATCCGAGCGCAGAAGGACTCCCCACCCTCACTCTCGCGGGAGGCAGCTACACAATCGCAGAGGAGCGGCTGTCTGGGATCGATGGCGACGGAAGACTCCGCATCGGCTCTGCCGGAGAATATAGCCTCTTCGGGTGGATCGCCATCCAGACAGCGTTTGCCGTAGCAAGGATGGCCGGCTTCGGCTTCTGCGCCTACTGCGGTGGCTTCTTCACGAAGGGCCGCACGGATCAGAGGTATTGCGGCCCCAGTTGCAGATCGAGCCAGTTCGACGCCAATCCCGAGAACAAGGAGAAACGCAGGAGCAGGAAGGGGGGGTCCCATGGCGGGTAAGAACGCCAACGGAGAGGGCAGCATCGTCAAGCGTGCGGACGGCCGGTACATGGCCAGGGTCACGCTGCCGGGCTCGGTGAATAGGCACCAGGCTTGCGGCGGCATCAACTGTATTATACCATCACCGTCATGGTGCTGGCGTATATCTCCTGTCTAGCTTATGTTGCTGGACTTGCGCCGGCGGGTTGCCCGTTTCTTCTCAAGCTTTCTGAGCCTGGAGCACTCGGGGCAATACTGGAGGTGTCGGCCGGGATTGGCCAGCACTGTCCCGCACTGTATACAGGCCGGAGCGGGCACGTATCCGGCCTTTGCCCTCCACAGTTCTCTCGAATAGACCCGCGCTCTTGCCCGCTCCTTGGCCTCCCGCTCCTTCTTGTGCTTTGCGCTGCATTCGGGACAGTAGGGAGCCCAAGGCGAGGCAGTAGGTGCCTGGCAGTCAACGCAGTGGCGGGAAGGCAGATCCTGGCTCGATAACGTGGTACACCAAGAGTATGGATCGCTCCAGGAAGAGAGCCGTGATGCAGCCATTTGGCTCGGGCTCGGGGCTCCAATCCGAGGGGATGCTCACGATCTGCCCATCCGGCGCAAGCCGCAGCAGGGCGAAGCGGTCGGGGTGGGCGTCGCCGTTGCCGTCCCTGGTGCCCTCGTACTCCTTCTCGGTGATCAGCCACCTCAACACCATGGGGGATGAGCGCTCCCTCTCCCCATCGTCGAGCCGGGTAGCGCTGTTGGTGGTGGGATCGTAGCGATAGAGGTCCAGGGTGAAAAGTCTGGCCACCTCTATCCCCGGAGGAAGGGTCACGCCCGGGGGCATGGACTCCAATGGCTGGAACCGAACCGCGATAGAGAATCCCTGTCCGTCCACCCGCAACTCCAGTGGGGTGCCGCCCCCGCTGACCCTTACCACCCCCACGCCTGGGACGGGGCCGAGGAGAGCGACGATCCCCTCGCCCTCGACGGGAGGGATGCCGGAAGGCAGGAGCGTGGGCGCGTACACGGTCACGGTTGGGCCGAGGGTGGGCAGCGGCACCCCGTGCAGATCGACGGGCGGCGCGGGCATCGGGGTCCAGTCGGGCTGAGGGAAGAAGGTTAAAGCAAGTTCGGTCGGCAAGTCCGGCCAGACAGGCTGAGATGGCTGTGCGGTAGCCGTCGCCAATGGGATAGCTGTCCCAATGGCAGTTGGCATCGGAGCGGCCGTGGGAACTGGGATCTCGGTCGGCTTCTCGGTAGCTTCGGGCTCAGGGGTATCCGTCGGCTCGGGTACCTCCACGGGCTTGGCGATGGCAGCGGTCTTGGGAGTGCGAGTGGGTGTTGCTGTCCTGGTTGGTGTCGGCGTGCGCGATGGAGTGCGGCTGGCGGTGGCTGTCTTGGTGGGTGTTGCTGTCCTGGTTGGTGTCGGCGTGCGCGATGGAGTGCGGCTGGCGGTGGCTGTCTTGGTGGGTGTAGCGGTTGCCGTGCTGTTCGGCGTCGGTGTGTCTGTTGGGATGGGGGTGATGGTCGCGATAGGTGCGACCACATGGACTTCCATGGGTGTCGATCCGCCCGGTCCGCCAAGCAGATCGGTCCCATCGAGGTAGGTGACCCGGGTGTAGCGCATCGGCCTGGGCAGATCGGCGGAGGGCGACCCGAGGTCAAACTGAAACGCGATGGTGTGGGCTCCGGGCTGAAGAGCGCGGAACTTGAGGCTTGCTGCCATCACCGACCCGCTCAGGCTGCCGCCATACATACCCGCGGCGAAGCTGGCTCTGCCGGCGCTGTTGTCGGCCGCGTTTGCCCTGGGGATCACCACGGGCAAACCTGGGCCTGGAGCGACCCATCTCGGGGGACTCGCCTGGTCGGGGATCATCTCCAGGGCCTCGGGCCGCCAGGTCAGGTATGCCTGGAAACCGTTGAAACCCTGGGAAGCGGCGTCGATCACGATATCCACCTGGAAGGGATCCCCGACTGTGAGCTTGGTGGGTGGTCTGACGAGACGTATATACACCGGGGCATAGGAGGGCAATGGCGTAGCCATCGGGGTAATCGTCGGCGTTGCCATCTCAGTGGGAGTTGGGGTGCTGGTCAGCGTCTCAGTCGGGGTGCTGGTCGGCGTCTCCGTCGGGGTGCTGGTCGGCATCTCAGTCGGTATCGTGGTGGCCGTTGGGGTATCGGTTGCTGTAGACGTTGCTGTTTCGGCCGGGGTTGGGATCGTGGTGGCGGTTGCCGTCTCTGTGGGAGTCGCGGTGGCGGTTGGCTCCTCCGCAGGGGTCAAGGTTGGCGTCCAAGTAGGTGTCGGGGTGCCAGTCTCAGTCGGCGCCACGGTTGGGGTCTCCGCTGCCGTGGGAGTCGGGGTCTCCGTTGTCGTCGAGGTTGGGGTGGACGTCTCCATCGGCGTTACCGTGCAGGTCACGGTAGCCGTTGACGTTGGGAGCTCAGTTACCGTGACAGTCCCCGTCGGAAGGGCCGTCTCGGCCGGCGTTGGGGTCTCGGTCGGAGTGGGTGTCCAGGTCGCGACGGGAGTCGACGTATCGCCGGGCGTAGCAGTGGCAGTGGCTGTCGGCGTATCGGAAGGCGTAGCAGTGGGCGTCGGCGTTCCCGTGGCCGTCGGAACCGCCGTGTTAGTTGCAGTACCGGTTGCCGTTGCTGTGGTAGTGGCGGTGGGAGTGGTGGTAGCAGAGGAAGTGGTAGTGGGCGTCGCTGCTGTCGTGGGCGTCGCCGTGCTGTCCCCCCACTTCAGGGTCGCGGTGTACAGGTCCGAGCCGCCGTTCCGGGAGTCAATCCACACCACCCGGTCGCCGTACACCCTCGGCTCCGTCTGGTTCCCAGCCGCCGTGCAGATGGGAAACTCCAACCGTCGGCTGATGCTGTATCCGTAGATGTGCCACTTGCTGTTCAACCGGTAATCCTGCCACACCACCACGTCCCCATAGAGCGCCGGGTTGTCCTTGTTCGTTCCCCCACGGGCCACGAGCAACTCCTGTTGGCCCGGCCGGTAAACGTAGACTCCGGGGGCGGAGATCCGGTCGTCCAGCCATACCAGGGTCCAATCCTGACCGCTGCCATAAAGTTGGGGCTTCGCCTGGCTGGAGCTGGCGGAGAGGTCGGCCGTGCTGAAGAGAAGTCGTGTGGAGAGCCGGCCGCCGGCTAAGTCTATAGTGAAGACCTTTATGTGATAGAACCCGTCGCCCGACGTTTGCTGGAAAGCGATCAGTCCATCGGCGAGCACGGGTGAGTCCTGATCCTGACCCGTCGGGTCGACGATCAGATCCTGGCCACTGGCGATACTCTTCAGGTGGACTTTCTTGGGGCTCTCCCGGCAATCTTGGTAGGCAACCAGGTCCCCACGTAGGGCCGACGGTGCAACCTTTGACGCACCGGCAGCCAACTGGGCAACAGAGGGACTGGCACCATCTTGATATCGAAACAGCACTGGAGAGGTACCGGTGCGCCAATCCGACCAGACTATCTGCGTCCCGAAGACCCGGGGCCACGTCTGATTGGCCGGGGAGTCTGGAGATACCGCCCAAGGGACGCCGGAGTCAATGGGGAGGGCGTAGACCTGGTAGGGGCCGCCTACTATCGCCGCCTCGTCGTAGACCACCAACTGCTGGTACAGGTCCGGGCGGCCTTTCGGCCTGTTGTTGGAGGTCAAGCGCGTTTCGACCACTGTGGGGGGACCATCCGCGGCAACAGGCCGCATTACAGGGTGGGCGGCAACACTGCCGGCGGGCAGAGAGCTGTAGGCAACCGGCAGGCGCTCGAAGGAAAGGGCATGAGGAACTGGGGCGAGGGCAGCCCCCAGCAGCAGAAGAGCCAGGGAGAGTAAGGCTACCTGGTCGCGGGCCATGGCACCTCCTAGGATGCCGGTATCGCCCACCGGCTGGGCACAATTCATCGCCCCCCAGATTGCGACATGGTAGCATCTTTAATGAAGAGGAGTCAACTGCTGGATACGAAAGCATCCAACTCCATGTAGTGTGAGCATGGTTCATGAGCGGGGGTAGATAGAGTTGCAGTTCATGCGGCCTTGGGCAGGGAGCGGACGGACAGTCGGGGAGTTTGGCCATGACCGAAGTCGAGCCAGTTCGTCCAGGGGCCCTCGGGGGTCTGGATGTCGGCGAGCTGGAAGGGGGAGGCTCCAGCCCGCTTGCCGCACTGGATGGCGTGGCTGTCGCGGTAGAGGGTAAACAGGTCGAGGAAGGCTTGGCCGAGGCTCTTCCTCTTGGCCTTCCTACCTAGCTCCTCTTCCCGAGCTATCGCCGTATAGGCCGCTCGCTCCAGAGATCCTACTACCGACGCCACATGCTGCAGTGCGTGCCACGGATCCAGCTGGTGCTCTACTCCCGCCAACTTGGTTGCCATTGCGCGAATCGCCGCGCCGCGATCGCTGGCCAGTCGCGCTATCTGGACCCCTGGCCCAGGAAGGAACTCGCCATGCCGCATTTCCTACGCCTCTATTCCCCTCAAGGGTAACTCACTCCCTGAACCATGCCCTCCATGAGGGAGGGGAGGGGGGTGGCACGGGCTTTGCGATGGCGCTTGGCACGGTACAACTGTCACGAGACCGCCGACAAGATCCTATACCCCGGAGCAACTGATCGACGACCAAGGTCCAGGGGAAGGAACCAGGGCCCGACGTGGAATCGGATGGGGCGCTCTGGCCGGAGGGGCACCTCCTCGCCCAGCTGCTCGCGGCCGAACCGCCTGCCTCCGCTGAGGCAGCCGCCACCGCGCCAGGAAGGGGAGACAGACCAAGTGGGAGGGTTGGCAAGTTGGCCCGGTGGCGAGTCGTAAGTCGTCGGACTCGTCGGAGTAGTCAGACAAGTCCGGCTCATCCTTCACGCAAGAGGAGTCATTCAGATGGCAAACAAGGTTTTGAAGAGCGACGCGGAGTGGAAGCAGACCCTCACTCCGGAGCAATACAGGGTAACCCGTCACGGGGAAACTGAGACGCCGTTCACCGGAGAGCACGTGGACAACCACGAGGATGGCGTGTACCGGTGCGCCTGCTGCGGCCAGGAGCTGTTCAAGTCGGACGATAAGTTCGAATCGGGAACCGGATGGCCAAGTTTCACTCAACCGGCCTCCGAAGGTAATGTCGAAGTGGAGGCAGATCGAAGCCTCTTCATGCGGCGGACGGAAGTGCTGTGCAGTCGCTGTGACGCCCATCTCGGGCACGTCTTCGACGACGGCCCGGAGCCGACAGGCCTCCGTTACTGCATCAACTCCGCGGCGCTCGAGTTTGAGCCAGAGGACGGGTAATGGGTGATGAGCGGCTTCTATCCATCACCTATCACACCGGCACGACCCTCACGTCCAACCGGAACCCCGGCGCCTCGGGGCGACCGTAGCCCCGCTCCGCGGCCGCGGCGTCCAGCTCCAAAGTGGAGAGGTCCTTCAGGAGCAATTCGCCCGCGTCCATCGCGATCAATGACGAGACACCTTTCAGGTACCCATGGCACCTATCACACGTGGTTGCCTGCATCGCCTCTCGCGTCTTATCCGCCGCCAGGTAGCCCAGGGTCCTGTGGTCGTCGTTGCCGCAAAAGGCGCATTTCAGGTGCGGCCAGGGCCAGGCTGTCCCGCACCGGCCACAACGAAGCGACCTCTCCCGTTCGCTCCCGCGCACCTCCGCCATCGCGGGCCAGGCCGCGCAGACGGGGCAGTAGCCGCGCTCCCAGACGTTTCCATGCAACACGGGCTCCGCCTTCTCGCCACACGCCCGAAGCAGTGGTAGAGCTATCAGTTGTCCGAGTGCGGCGAGCAGACCCGGATCCATCGCGGACTCCGCGGCAAGCCCTTCCAATCGATCACCGTCCTGGTTGATGCTCGCCTCCAGCAGCGCGCGTGCATCAGGGAGTGTAGCCGCGCTCCCGGCGGAGCCCGACACCCCGGAAAAGGCCAGGGCCGCCAGATTGCCCATGAGCTCGCGGGCCGGCAGGGAGTCCACAGCGATCGTCGTTCCTGCCAGCAGCGGCTTGCCACCATGCAGGCACGCGCAGTCGAGATCAGGGACCCCGCGCTGCCATACCCCCGAGGATACGGACCTCAACGACTCCGCCGTCAGTATCGCCAGCGGGGCCGCGACTGTATCGGCACGGGCCAAGTCTTCAAACCTGGAGATAACGGGGTCCAACAATCCACCTCCGGATGCGCGGATGCATGGGCGCAGCGGTCATGCCAACTTCAGGGTGGCGAAGTACTGATGGTTGGTGATCAGCGTTCGCTCTACTTAGCCTGTCGCTGGACCGCCTGTCCCACGGCCGGCTCACCGAACTGAGGGTTGACCGTCCCGTGGATTTCGACTGAAGGGCCGAGCACACGGTTGCCCACGTCGGCGCCCGGGCCTCCCCCTCGCGCCCTCGTATACTCGGGGCTGCAGCCGGCCGAAGCCACGATGATGGCAAACAGCAGCGCGCTCGCCGCCAACCCTCGTCTCGAAAGCTTCCTCATCTCCTCACCTCACACGAAGGCCTGCGCCGCGAACACCACCACGGCCCGCAGCACGAACCCACCTATCAGCGCCAGCACAGCCGCCGTCGAGATCGTGGCGGCTCCCAGGCTACGAGGCCACCAGTGGAGGGCAAGTGGGATCAGAATTCCCACCAGCACTACCCCAACGACCAGAAGGATCCCCCAGACACTCAGCCACACCTGGGCCACTGCCCCGAGCGAGAACATGAAAACAGCCAGGATCACGAGCTCCAGCCACATCACCCAGTTGTCGAACCGCCTCACCAGCGCCCTGGAATGGGCCTCCGGCGGACGGATGCCTCCGCGGGAGAGTAACAGGATCGCTGCCGCCCCGGTCGAGGCCGCCGAGACCAGGAAGAGCAGCCCTATGAACGGTGAGTCCGCCCACACGGGGTCGTTGGTCACGGAGAGCAGCACGCCGGTGTAGCTGACCAGGAAGAACCCGGCGAGGCCGCCCACCACGTTGAAGACATGCCGGAACGGGTTGGCCGTCAGGAAGCCCGGCGGCGTCACGCGCCACGACCCGCTCTCGATCAGCGATCCCACGAACGACACGAAAGTGAATAAGCCAAAGATCGCCAGCACCCAGGAACCGACTGACATCGGGGACCACCACTTGAACATCGGCAGGAAGGTGTTGGACTGGACGATCATGTGCCAGAAGCGCTCCGGCCTGGTGAGATCGATGATCAGCAGCGGAGCGCACAACAGCACCGCGGGAAAGGCGATGAAGTAGCCGATCCGCGCCATCGTATGGTCCGACTCATCGCCGAAAAGGTCCAGCATGGTGGCTATGAGGTAGCTTCCTCCGGCGATACCGCCAAAGAAGAAGTAGAGGATCACGTACCAGCTCCAGTGCGGTGGAGCAGCGAAGAAGGTGTCAGAGAGCGGCATCTCACTCATCCTCCCCTGCGATAAAGCCCATCCTGCGCAGCCTGAAGGCGACCAGCCCCATCAGACCCACCCCAACTGCGCCAGCTATGGACAGACCCGAGCCCGTCCACAGGTTGCGGCTCGGTAACTTGGGGTTCGCCGGCAATCCATACGTCTCGGGGCGATCGACCAGCAGAAAGAAGGCGTTCAGCCCCCCGAGGAACGTCTCGTCGGCGCCGTACAGGTATGCCTCGCCTCCCTGGGACCGCAGTTGCGCGACCCGAGCAGTGGCGCGCTGCCTCAGGTCCGTGATGGTCCCAAACTGTATCGAAGCGGTCGGGCAGGCCTTGGCGCACGCCGGGGTCAGTCCGTTCAGCATACGGTCGTAACATAGCGTGCACTTCTGGGCGGTGTTGGTCACGGGGTTGGTGTCGATTACTCCGAACGGGCACGCGGCGATGCAGTCGCGACAACCGTTGCAGACGTTCTGCTGTATCACCACCGTGTCGAACTCGGTCCGGACGATGGCGCCGGTGGGGCAGACCTCCAGGCAGCCCGCCTGCACGCAGTGCTTGCAGACGTCGCTCATCATCAGCCAGCGTCCTTGGCTGCGGTCCGGGCTGAACTGCTCGACAAACCTTACGTGGCGCCAGTTGATGCCGTCCAACCGACGCGTGTTGTCATAGCTGTCACCGCTGAGCGTGTTTGCTCCGCCGTTGGTCGCGGGGAGCTGGTTCCACTGGTGGCAGGCTACCTCGCACGCCTTGCAGCCTATGCAGACGGTCGTGTCGGTAAAGAAACCCATTGGTGCTGCCATGGTCAACTCCCCTACCCTTTCTCTATGTTGCAGACCAACGTCTTCCCCTCGTGGATGCTGACGTTGGGATCTCCGCACATGGAGGTCAGGTCGTTCGTGATATCGCCCGTCGTTATGCCCTGGTAGCCCCAGTGCCACGGCATGGCGACCTGGTGGATCAGCCTGCCGTCGACCATGAGCGGCCGCATCCGCCGCGTCACGAGGGCCTTCGCCCGGATGTTGCTGCGCAGGGTGGTGATCTTCACCCAGTCCAGGTTCTTGATCCCCTTCTCGCCGGCAAGCTCGGGGCTCAGCTCCACGAACAGCTCCGGCTGCAACGAGGCGAGCCAAGGCAGCCACCTGCTCATCACACCGGAGAGATGGTGCTCCGTCAGGCGGAAGGTGGTGAACACGTACGGATAGTTGGCATCTCCCACCTGGGCGACAGGATTATCCGAGCGCTTCCAGTACTTGAGCACCGGGTTGTTCTGCTGCTTGTACAGCGGGTTCTTGATGGGCGATTCCAGCGCCTCGTAGTGAGTCGGAATTGGACCATCCACCAGGCCGGTCGGGACGAAAAGCCATCCCTTGCCATCGGCCTTCATGATGAACGGATCGGCGCCGCTGCTGTTGTCCGGGCCGACCGCATCCGGTTTGCCGGGGGTGTCAGGGGCCTTGGTCAGGTAAAAGTCCGGCACGTCGTTGCCGACCCACTTCTTCTGCCCGGCGTCCCACCAGATCCACTTCTTCCGCTCGCTCCACGGTGTGCCGTCCGGCTTCGCCGAGGCGCGGTTGTACATGATCCGCCGGTTGGCCGGCCAAGCGTACCCCCACCCAAGATTCGCCATGGACCTGTCCGCGTCGGGCGTCCTGTGGGCGGGCCAGTAGTCCCCCTCTTTCGGGTACATGCCGGAGTAGATCCAGGACGCGCAGGTGGTGGAGCCGTCGTCCTTGAGCATGGCGAAGCCGGTGACCAGCAGCTTTGACGTGGTGTCGTAGCCGTTCAGCTCCTTGTCGATTTTGAAGGTGTCTGGATCACCCTGGATCGAGGTATTCGTCGGGTACTTCCCCTGGTCGTAGTCGAAGTCCCACGTCAGGTTCTTGAACCCCTGGTCCCGCGGCTCGCTGCTGTTGGCGTACAGCTTCTTGAGGCGCAGCGCCAGCTGATGAGTGAACCAGACGTCGGATCTGCAGTCT
>Ga0209429_10001578_pt1 | contig 13984 bp, 10 predicted proteins | sample BarGraNGADG00212_3_FD_184493 | JGI IMG/M metagenome (GOLD analysis project Ga0209429, IMG submission 184493) | Arctic peat soil microbial communities from Barrow, Alaska - Barrow Graham LP Ref core NGADG0004-212 (SPAdes) (version 2) | ecosystem: Environmental > Terrestrial > Soil > Wetlands >... | reverse complement strand
GATTCTTTACGGACTTTCTGTTCGCGCCGGCGTGGTCACCTACCCGGCGCCGGCCGGCGAGCGGTTGTCCGAGGATTACCAGGTTAGGGCGGGCGGCCAGAAAGTGGACGTTTATACGGCCCGCACGCTCGACCCGCCGTTCGCCGGCAAAGAGTGGGACTTCGGCGGACCCTACTCGTTTGCCAACTTTGACCTCGCGGGCACGGTGGAGGTTCGCATCACTTCAAAAAAGCGGCTGCGCGACACCGTGGTTCGCCCCGCTCGGGCGGAGGTAACCCTGCGGATCGAGGACGATCACACGCTGGTCCTGACCCTGGCGGGACCGTGCAAGCTGAGCCTCGAGCCGGAAGGCAAGCAAGGTCCGCTGCTGTTGTTCGCCAATCCCATCGAGGAGAACCCGCCCAAGCCGGGCGCGCCGGGAGTGCTCTACTTTGGCCCCGGCATCCATACGCCGGGGAAAATCGTGGTGACAAACAACCAGACGCTCTATCTGGCCGGTGGGGCCGTGGTCAAGGGCGGCGTGCTTGCGGTGGGCGAGAACATTCGCATTGCCGGCCGCGGCATCCTCGACAGTTCGGATTACGAATGGCGCAAAGGGCCCACGCCACACGTCATTTCGATCCGCGGCACCCATGTCGAGGTGAGCGGCATCACCATCCGTGGGGCATCGCATTGGACCATCGTGCCACGCGACAGCCAGGGGGTTACGGTGCGTGGCGTGAAGCTGTGCGGTTCCCGGGTGCAGAACGATGACGGTATCAATCCGTGCAATTCGCAGGACGTGCTGATCACGGACTGTTTCATCCGCAGCGACGATGACTGCGTGGCACTCAAGGGGCTGGAGTTTGCCGCGCCGAACAGCAACGTCGAACGCATTACGGTGGAGAACTGCACCCTGTGGTGCGACCGGGCGCGCATCTTCCTGCTGGGCCATGAGAGCCGGGCGGCCTTCATGCGCGGCATCACGCTCCGCAACCTGGACATCATTCATTTTTCGATGACGCCGTTCTTGTTGGAACCAGGGGAGGAGATGCGCCTCGAGGATGTGACGGTGGCCGATGTGCGGATGAATGGCGAGGGGCAGGGCGAACTGATCCGCCTCAAGCCCGTGGTCAACCAATACATGCGCAACCGGGTGCCGGGAACGATCCGTGATGTGCGGTTCCGCAACGTCACGGTGTCGGGCAAGCCGGGCGCCTATCGCATCCAGATCCAAGGGGCCGATGCCCAGCATGACGTGCGTGGGGTAAGCTTTGAAAACGTCGAGCTACTGGGCGCGCCGCTTACGACCGGGTCCGACCGGGTGCAGGCCGGACCGCATGTCGCCGACCTTCACTTTCGGTAATGCGCCAGCGGGTGCAACTTAGCCCTGGTCGAGACAGGCGCGGACGGGGCGGGCCAGTGGTCGGGTCAGGTTGGCGGCGCGGTCGGACGCGTTGAAAATCTGCCGGATGGCTTCGGTCCGGTTTTGTCCCAGCGAGCGCGCCATTTGCAGGGCGGCGCGGTTGTGGTAAATCAGGGTGCCATCCGCGACGAGGGCGAGCACGGGATGGGGATTAAACTGCGGGAAGGAGGCCAGTTTCTGAATGGCTTCCTTGGGGCGTTTGGCCATGGCAAACCCCCACTCTGACAGTTGACAGGAGCGGCGGTTTGCCTACTGATAGGGATGGACCTGGCAGTATTTCGACTCTTTTACTTATGAAAACATCCTACGAATTGGCGATGGAACGGTTGAGCAAGGCGGCGCCGGTGGTCAAGCTGACGGAGGGACAGCGTCAACAACTCGCCGAGTTGGATTCCCTTTACAAAGCCAAGATTGCGGAACGGGAGTTGTTCCTGCAAGGCGAGATGGAGAAAGCCGCGGCCAAAGCGGATTACGCGGCGCTGGAGCCATTGCAGAAGCAACTGGCCAGCGACCGCAAATCGCTCCAGGCCGAGCTCGAGGAAAAGAAGGAAAAGGTCAGGCCGCCGGCGGGGACGGGGAAAGTTTGAGAAATTTTCATCGTCGGCGCGGTCTCAAACCCTTACGATGCCACGCGGATGGTGGGACACGCAGGCAGGGTGTCGGCAATCTATGCTGGATTATCGATTCAGGTTTTTCGGAGCGCGGACAGTTTGTCCAATGCCACTAGCTTTTCAACTTGAAGATGTCCCAAGCGGGCGAGGAGGCCCGCGCGCCGTCTCAGCCGCCGAGCGGTTTGCCGGTGTGATGGCGGCTTGGATGGTGTGGTTGGGGGTCCTGGCAGCATCCGGGGTGGTGGGACGCGGGGCCGCACCCGTGCCTGTATCCGCAGGCCGCGAGGAGAGTGCGTTCAACGCCGCGGCGCGGTCCTTTCAAGGGAGCTTTTACGACCGGGCCGACCGGGAGTTGGGCGCCTTCATTCAGGCTTTTCCGGCGTCGGAGCGCCTGGGGGAGGCGTTGCTGCTGCAGGCGCAGGCCCGTTTTCAGCTCAAGAAGTATGACGAGGTCATTGCGCTGCTGAGTCCGCGCCTGGCGCCGCCGGGCAAAGGAACGGATAAATACCGGTTCTGGCTGGCGGAGGCGCATTTTCAGCGAGGCGATTATCCGTCGGCGACCGCGGCCTATGCGCAATTGGTCAAGGACTTTCCGGATTCCTCGGTGCGTTCCGAGGCCTGTTTTGGCGAGGCGATGTCCTGGTTCAAGTTGGGGAATTTGACCAATACCGTGCAATTGCTGCGACAGCCGGACGGGGTTTTTCAAAAGGTGGCCCAAGCCTCGCCCAACGATCCATCCGTGGTCCGCGGCTATCTCTTGCTGGGGGAAGCTTTGTTGCTGCAGCAGGAATATCGGGCGGCGGAAGAAACCTTGAACCTGCTGGTCAACCGGAGCCTCCCCCCCGAATTGGACTGGCAACGGCAATACCTTCTGGTGCGCGTTCAACTGGCCGATTTGCGGCCCGAAGCGGCCTTGAAAAGCGTGACCAATCTGCTGGCCTTGACCGTTTCCGCCGGCCTGCCGGCCAGGCAACCGCAGGCGGTCGCCCTCCAGGGCGAGGTGCTGCAGAAGGCGGGTCAGCCGGCGGCCGCCATCCAGGCTTATGAACTCAACCTGGCGGAAGGGTTGGAGGCCGAGCAGCGGCGGCAGGCGTTGCTGAAAATCATCGAACTCAACCTGGCGCAGAACCAAGTCACCCAGGCCGTGCAACGCCTGGAGAAATTTCTGGCCGACCAGCCCAAAGATCCACTGCTGGATTTGACCCACTTTACGCTGGGTGAGTTGCGGCTGCGCGGTTTTTATGACAGTCGCACGAATCCGCCGCTAATGACCAATCTCCTGCAACAGGCGCAAGCCGATTTTGACCGGGTGATTGGAGGTTATACGAATAGTTCCCTGCTGGGCAAGGCCTACCTAAATCGCGGCTGGTGTCTATGGGAAGCGGGGAAAATTCCGGAGAGCCTAGTGGCTTTTACCAACGCGGTTGCCCGACTGCCGGCCTCTGAGGCGCAAGCCACGGCTTGGCTGAAGGCAGCCGATGCACGGTACTGCGAGAGCCTGGAGGTTTTTACCAACGCGGTTGCCCGACTGCCGGCCTCTGAGGCGCAAGCCACGGCTTGGCTGAAGGCAGCCGCTGCCCGGTACCAGAGCGATCTGGCCGGTGCCCGCGAGGAGTATCGGCGGTTGCTGGCGGCTTTTGCCACTTTCAAGGGGTTGCCCAGTTCCATCCCGGAAACCGCTCTGGCGCAGGTGGTGGCCCTCAGCGTGGAACTGAACGATTTGGCGGGCGCAACCGAGACGTTGACCCAGTTGTTGAGCCGCTTTCCTGGCGGGAAAGGGGCCGAACGCAGCCTGTTGCGGGTGGGTCAACTGCAGAATCTTGAGAACCCGGTTAAGGCCCGGCAGCTCTACACGAATTTTGTGCAGCGTTTTCCCAATTCCACCCTTCTGCCCGAGGTGCAAATGGCCCTCGCCCGGACCTTCGTGACCGAATCCAACTGGCCGGCAGCCATCGACGGCTATCGTACCTGGATCGAGCAATACACGAACCACGCCGATGTGGCCCAGGCTGAGTTTGACCGCGCCTGGATTTACGATCAAGCCCACCAGGAAACGAATGCCTTTGGCTGGTTCACGAATTTCATCGGCCGTTTTCCGCGGCACCGGCTGAAGCTGGTGGCGCAGCAGTGGGTGGGAAATTACTACTTTCGCCGCGGCGATTACGTCAAAGCCGAGGAGAATTACCAGCGGCTCTATCAACAGACCAATTGGCCCGCCTCCGAGTTGACCTACCAAGCGCGAATGATGGCCGGCCAGGCTGCGTTCGCACGGGTCAGTTTCGAGGATGCCAAAAAGTATTTTACCACGCTGATTAATTTGCTCATCGCCGACACCAACAGCCCGCCGGCTTTGTTGCCCGAGGCCTATTTCAAGCTGGGGGATACCTATGTGGACCTGGCGCCTCGGGATGCGACCAATGCGCTGAGCCGGTTCGGGGAGGCGATTAACGCCTTCAGCAAGATTCCCGAGACCCACCGTTTGGCGCCGGAGGCTCAGGCACGGATCGCCGACTGCAATTTCCAACTGGCGTCCCAGGAGCCACCGGACCTGGCGCGCTTGACGAATGCCCTTTCCTTTTACACCAAGTCCATGACTTCGCCGCTGGCGGATGTGCGGGTGCGCAGTCTGGCGGAGATCGCCCTGGCGACGGTGCTGGAGTGGCAGGCGCAGTTGGCGGTCACGCCGCCCGACCAAAAGGCGGCGCTGGTGGATCAGGCCCTGCAGCATTATTTGAATGTGGTTTTCGAGAAGAATCTGAATACCGCCAAGGGCGAAAGACCCGACGCCTTCGCGCTGCAAATGGCCGGCTTCGAAGCGGGACGCCTGGTGGAAGCCCAAAAGAGCTGGGACCAGGCGCTCAAGCTTTACCAGAAGTTGCTGGAGTCGCTGCCGGTCTTGCGGCCAACCCTGGAAAAGAAAATCAGCGCCGTCGAAGCCCAACGCAAAAAGCTGCCTTAGCAGCCCGTTAATAAAGTAGGAGACGACGTGAGGAGTCTCTAAATAAAACTGTTTTACCGGAGAAATTTGAGCCTCGTTACCTCGGCTCCTACAAAAAGTGGATATTTTAAACGTGCTGTTAGGCGGCGGCCACCAGCGGCAGGACGCCGTGATAGAGCTCCAAATTCGGTTGCCCGTACGTCGCGCAGACCTGTTCCCACATCTTCTCCACCGCTTGCGCCAGGAGATGCACGTCACCCCGCGCATCGTGCCGGCGCACGCCGGTGGGGCTGATGCCCAAGCGGTTCACCAAATCATCGAGGCCGTGGCGGTATCCCTGGCGTCCCCAAAGAATCCAGGAAAGCCCCAGCGAGTCGTAATAAGGAACCGGCCGGATGTTCAGTTGGTAACGCTGGCAACTGGCCGCTAAGAAGCGCATGTCAAACCGATGTCCGTTGTGCGCGATCAACGTGGCCCCGCCAACGAATTGAGAAAAGTCCCGCAAAACAGGTCCGATCGGGGGGGCGTTCCGCACGTCCTTCTCCGTGATGCCGGTATAGAACGAGATCCAAGGCGGAATGGATTGCACGGGATTTACATAAGAGAAAAAGGTGTCGGATTGAATGGCCCGACCATCCATCATGCGCATGGCGGCGATCTGGATGATCTCGTCGCCCGCCGGTGAGAGTCCCGTGGTTTCCAAATCGAAAATAACTAATTCCTGTGCTGACATATATCCAACCAACATAGGCCGAAACGAATGAAAACGCCAAGCGCAAATCCATTTTTCCGGTCGAGGCAGGTGACTTTTGCCTTTCGTCCTCGTCCCTCGTCCTCGTCCTCGATTCGTTCTTCCACCATTTCGAGGACGAGGGACGAAGGACGAGGACGAGAACGAAGATGCACGACCACCGTGTTCGGGGTTTTCAAAGCTTCATCAAACCGCTTTAATGGTATCTGTGCGGTCAACAATGTCTCAGCCACCGGCTCCAGTTTCCTCATCCGACCAGGTGTCGGGTCTGATCGAGCGGGTTACGTATCACAGCGAAGATACGGGTTACGCCGTGTTGCGGGTCAAAGTCCAGGGCCGGCGCGACCTGACCACGGTGGTGGGCGCGCTCTCCTGCGTCAGCCCGGGCGAATGGCTCGTCGCGGAGGGTTCCTGGGTTCAGGACCGGGAACACGGGTTGCAGTTCAAGGCTCGCCTGCTGAAATCCTCGCCGCCGGCGTCGCGCGAAGGCATCGAAAAATACCTCGGCAGCGGCCTGATCAAAGGCATCGGTCCCGTGTATGCCCGGAAAATGGTGGCGCAATTTGGGGATAAAATACTTGACATCATCGATCAATATTCGGTTCGGCTCGAGGAAATCGACGGGATTGGACCGGAACGGCGTCGGCGCATTAAGACCGCGTGGACCGAACAGAAGTCCGTGCGGGAGATCATGGTATTTCTGCATTCGCACCGTGTCAGCACCAGCCGGGCGGTTCGGATTCACAAGCTTTACGGCGACGACGCCATCGAAAAAGTTCGCGCCAATCCCTACGCGCTGGCCGAGGACATTCCAGGCATCGGTTTTTTGACTGCCGACCAGATTGCGCAGCAGGTGGGCATTCCCCGGACCTCGCTGATGCGGGTCTGTGCCGGATTGCGGCATTTGCTGTTGGAGGCGACGCGGCAAGGCCACTGCGCGTTGCCCCGGGACCTGTTGATTCACCAAGGAATCACATTGTTGAACGCGGTCGCGGACCACAGCCCGCCGGCTGCGGTGAAAGGCGTCAGCAGCGACGAGCCGCCGCGTTCTCCGCAAGCGGTGTCGGGCGCGAGCGTTTCCGAAGCCATGGATGGGTCTGACGCAGGCAACTCGGTTGCGGACCGGTCGATCGACGAATCGCGGGTGAGCGAAGCCTTGAACCTGATGGTGGTTCGCCAGGAAGCGATGTCCGAGCGGATCGATGACCGAGTCTTGATTTTTCATCCAGCCCTGCAAAAAGCCGAACAGGCCGTTGCCGGAACCCTGCTGCGCCTGGTGGCCCAGAAACCCCTTTATCCACCGGTCGATTTACCCAAGGCCATCGTCTGGTGCCAGGCGAGGACGGGAAAAGGGCTGGCGGCAGGCCAGCAGGAAGCTTTGGCGCTGGCGCTGGCCCAGCGGGCGCTCATCGTGACCGGCGGGCCGGGGGTGGGCAAAACCACGTTGATTAACTCTCTGCTCTGCATTCTGCAAGCCAAGGGTGTGCGATGCCTGCTATGCGCGCCTACCGGACGCGCGGCCAAAAGGCTCGCCGAAACCACCGGCTCGGAGGCCAAGACCATTCACCGGTTGCTCGAGTTCAATCCGGGACGACACGATTTCAGCCGGGACGCGGACAGCCCGCTGGCGTGCGACCTCCTGGTGGTCGATGAGGTTTCAATGGTAGACGTATTATTGATGCACAAGCTGCTTCGGGCGCTGCCAGAGAGCGCCTCGCTGGTGCTGGTCGGCGATGTGGATCAACTGCCCTCCGTGGGCCCCGGCATGGTCCTGCGTCATCTGATCGATAGTGGCCGCGTTCCCGTTGCGAAATTGACTCAGATCTTTCGTCAGGCGGAAGGCAGTCGGATCGTTATCAGCGCCCATGAGGTGAATGCGGGCCGGTTGCCCGAGCCTGCCGGCAAGGAGGTTGAGTCGGACTTTTTCTTCATGGAACGGCTGGAGCCGGAGGCGATCGCCCGCACGGTGATCGAATTGGCGAGCCGGCGATTGCCGGCCAAGTATGGCTGGAATCCGACGCGCGACATCCAGGTGCTCTGTCCCATGAACCGCGGCTCGCTGGGCACGCGGGAGTTGAACGGACGTCTCCAGGAGGCGCTGAATCCGGCCGGTCGCGAAGCCGCGGTCGTGGAGCGGTTTGGTTGGCAGTTTCGCGTTGGCGACAAGGTGATCCAGACCCAAAATAATTATGATAAAGAGGTGTTCAACGGCGACATCGGAATCATTTCTGGCATCGATCCCGTGGAGCAGACGGTGCGGGTAAACTGCGATGGGCGCGACGTGAGCTACGATTTCGGCGAGTTGGACGAGCTGGCGCTGGCCTATGCCATCACCATCCACAAATCCCAGGGCTCGGAGTTTCCGGTGGTGATCATCCCGCTGGCGACGCAGCAATACCTGCTCTTGCAGCGGAATCTGATTTACACGGGGCTCACGCGCGGCAAAAAACTGGTGGTCATCGTGGGCCAGCGCAAGGCGTTTCAATTGGCGGTGCGCAACGCGCGCGCCGAGGAACGTTATTCGGGGCTGCTGGCGCGGCTCCGGGAGCGGGTTTGAACGCTCGCCTGTGACGCCGCGTGAGGGCGGCCCACTTCCCTCTGCGCCTCGTAGCAGTGGACGTGAGTCCGCTCACTCTTTCCGCTTTCACCGTGAAAGGGGCCTCCTCCGAGTTGCGCTGTCCGAGGGCGCGTTGATGACCGGGATTTCAAACTCCCGCTGGCGGGCGGCAGTGGCGTGCGCCGACGTCCGTCGCAAAGGCAAGGGCGTAGCGGCGTCTCGGCAGAGCGCCGCCAACTTCGTGGTTTCGGGCAAAGCATGCGGCGCTCTGCCGAGACGCCGCTACAGAAGTCAGTGGAGTCGTACCTCTATTTTCGACAATTAGGAAGCTTTCTTCTTAATGATCCGGCTCACGCCGGATGCTACGAAAAAAGGCGGGCTTGATGCAGCCCTGAGGTGCAATCCGGAACACGCCGCTTTTCATTGCCAGCAACCGCTTGAGGGGTAATCTGCCTTCGCCGCTGTGCGCGTCATGAAACGTCTTGCTCATCCAACCCCATGCCTGGGCTACCTGGCTTTCGTCCTACACGCCCATCTGCCGTATGTGCGTCATCCGGAGCACGCGCGGTTTCTCGAGGAGGGCTGGCTGTTCGAGGCGCTCACCGAGTGCTATCTGCCGTTGATCGAAGTTTTCGCCGGCTGGCAGCGCGATGGCATCGCCGCCCGCCTGACTCTGGTCATGTCGCCCACCTTGTGCGCTATGCTGCGCGATCCGCTCCTGCAGCAGCGCTACCGCGACCATCTGAATGGTCAGGTGGCGCTGGCCGAGAAGGAGCGCATCCGCACTCAGCTCCAGGCGGCGTTCCAGCCGCTGGCCGAGTTTTATCGACAACGTTTGGAAGCGGTTCGGTCGCGGTATGACGCGTGCCGCGGCGATGTGGTGGGCGTCCTGCGCCGGTTCCAGGAGGCGGGGATGATCGATATTATTCCCTGCGCCGCCACGCATGCCGTGCTGCCTTTGCTGGCGGGACATGTTCCGTCGTTGCGAGCCCAGATCGGCGTGGCGCGCGCGCTGCATCGCGATTGCTTCGGCGGCGAACCGCGCGGGTTTTGGCTGCCCGAGTGCGCGTATGCCAGCGAGGTGGAAGCCCCGTTGCGGGAGGCCGGATTTCGTTGGTTCATACTCGATACCCATGGATTGTGGTATGCGTGTCCGCGTCCTCGGTATGGCTCCTGGGCGCCCATCATTACGCCGGGCGGCTTGGCCGCCTTTGGCCGTGATGCGGCCTCGGCGCAGCAGGTTTGGAGCCGCCAGGGCGGTTATCCAGGCGATCCGCGCTACCGGGACTTCTATCGGGACATCGGATTCGATTTGGATCTGGATTACGTGCGCCCGCATTTTCTGGCGGCCGGCAAACGCGGTTTCACCGGGATCAAATACTATCGCATTTCTGGAGGATCGGAAGTTGAGAAGACCGTCTATGATCGCCCGCAGGCCATGGCGGCTGTTGGCGAGCATGTGGCGCATTTTGTTGCCGCCCGGCGGGAAGAGTGGAAGCAGCGGATTTCACACATGGACCGGCCGCCCTTGACGGTGGCGCCCTATGACGCGGAGCTTTTTGGACACTGGTGGTACGAAGGACCGGAATTTCTGGATGGAGTGGTGCGCTCGCTGGCGGCGCAGTCGCAGGCGGGGCGACTGGTCACCCCCGGAGATTATCTCCGCCTGCACCCGGAAAACCAGGTGGCCGCGCCGGCGGCCTCCAGTTGGGGCGAAGGCGGATATTGGAGGGTGTGGTTGAATCCCAAGAATGGATGGATTCAGCCGCGGCTTCAGGAAGCGGGCCGGCAGATGAGCGGGTTGGTCAGCCGCTTTCCCCGCGCGGAGGGAGTGATCGATCGGGGATTGCGGCAGGCAGCGCGGGAACTCTTGCTCGCCCAGGCCAGCGATTGGCCTTTCATGTTGCGTCATGACAACCATGCCGCGTATGCGCGACAGCGAGTGCGGGAACACCTGGAGGCCTTTGCCGGCTTGCGGCGGCAATTGCTGGCCGGGCCATTCGACGAGGCGCTCCTGGTCCAACGGGAACAGAGCTGGCCGTTGTTCGCGAAATTGGATTATGGAGAGTGGCGGGAAGAGGGCCAAAAACCTGCCTCATGAATCTGCCGCTTCGTCCTCGTCCTTCGTCCTTCGTCCCTCGTCCTCGAAAAAATTGAGGAACGAATCGAGGACGAGGACGAGGGACGAAGGACGAGAGGTGAAAGACCGCGTTTTTCTAGCATCCCTAATTGACATGTCGGCAAATGCGAGTAGTCTGCGCCAAGTTTAAAGTAAAACTAATATGACATCGACGTTAACTAAGAATTCTAAATTGATCGCGTGGGTTGAGGAAGTTGCCAAAATGTGCCAACCCGCGAAGGTTCATTGGTGCGATGGTTCCGAGGCGGAGTATCGGACTCTTTGCGACGAGATGGTGAAAAGCGGGGCCTTCATCCGCCTCAATGAGAAGCTGCGCCCGGGTTGTTTCCTGGCCCGATCCCACCCCAGCGATGTCGCGCGCGTGGAAGACCGCACCTACATATGCGCCCGAACGAAGGACGAGGCGGGGCCGACGAACAACTGGACCGATCCGGTGGCCATGAAGCAAAAGTTGAAAGCCATGTTCACCGGTTGCATGCGGGGCCGCACCCTGTATGTGATTCCGTTTTCCATGGGGCCGCTGGGATCGCCGGTGGCCAAGATCGGCATGGAAGTGACGGATTCGCCCTATGTGGTCGTCAACATGCGGATCATGACGCGCATGGGCAAGGCGGTGCTCGATGCGCTTGGCAATGGCGATTTCATTCCCTGTTTGCACTCGGTGGGCGCTCCGCTTAAGCCCGGTCAAAAGGATGTTGCCTGGCCGTGCGAACCCGATCCCGCCAACAAGTACATCGTGCATTTTCCTGACGAGCCATCGATTTGGTCTTATGGTTCGGGGTACGGCGGCAACGCGCTGCTGGGCAAGAAATGCTTGGCCTTGCGCATCGCCTCCGTGATGGCGCGCAAGGAAGGCTGGATGGCCGAGCACATGCTGATTTTGGCGCTCACCTCGCCTCAAGGGAAGAAGCACTATGTGGCGGCGGCGTTCCCCAGCGCCTGCGGCAAGACGAATCTGGCCATGATGCGGCCCGCGCTGCCGGGTTGGACGGTGCGCTGTCTGGGCGACGATATCGCCTGGCTGCGCAAGGGCGATGACGGGCGGCTCTACGCGGTGAATCCCGAGTACGGTTTCTTTGGCGTGGCACCCGGGACTTCGACCCAATCGAACCCGAACGCCATGGCGACCATCACGAAGAACACCATTTTTACCAACGTGGCGCTGACGCCCGAGGGCGACATTTGGTGGGAAGACATGGGCGTGCCCGCGCCCGCGAAAATGATCGACTGGGAAGGCAAGGAGTGGACGCCCGATTGCGGACGCAAAGCGGCGCATCCCAATGCTCGTTTCACCGGTCCCGCGTCCCAATGCCCGGTGATCGATCCGGATTGGGAAAAGCCCGAAGGCGTGCCCATTGATGCGTTTCTGTTTGGCGGCCGGCGTCCGTCCACCATCCCCCTGGTCAACGAGGCGTTCAGTTGGGAACACGGTGTTTTCATGGGCTCCTCGACGGGCTCCGAAACTACGGCGGCTGCCTTCGGCAAGGCGGGGGTGCTCCGGCGCGATCCCTTCGCCATGCTGCCGTTCTGCGGCTACCACATGGGCGATTACTTTGCCTACTGGTTGTCCATGGCGGATCGCGGCGATCGCAGCAAACTGCCGAAGATTTTCTTCGTGAACTGGTTCCGCAAGAATGCCCAGGGCAAGTGGCTCTGGCCGGGTTACGGCGACAACAGCCGCGTGCTCAAGTGGATCTGCGAGCGCGTGGAGGGCGCCGGCAAGGCGGTCAAGACGCCGATCGGCAATCTGCCGACGGCTGAGGCGCTGGACATTTCCGGCACCAGCGTATCCGCGGAGGATCTCCAGGAGTTGCTCTCGGTGGATGCCGCGGGTTGGCAGAGCGAGTTGGACAACATTACGCAATACTATGCCACGTTCGGCGATCGCATGCCGGCGCGGTTGAAGCAGGAACTCGAAGGTTTGCGCGCGCGGCTCGGTCAGGCCCAATGCCATAAGGGCCAAAGGCCCGGGAATGTCATTTGAAAAACGGAAATGGGGCTGGTGGTCGAAACCGGCTCATCCGTTTCTCCTTACTCTTGAGGAGCGCTCCGGTCAAACTTCCCCCCAGCAAGCCGACAGCGGTTTAATCCGGAATCCTTGGGCGGTTCAGAAGCCGGGTGGGCATGCAGGTACGGCCTGGCGGTTTCGCGGTCATGGGTCCAAACTCACCACCCGGTAATATCGCTGATGCGTGTTGGCGAGCGACGTATCCAATAGAAAATCATTCGTCACTGTACCCAAGGTCTGCCACGAGTTTGTCCCTCCCAGGCCGGCGATGTATTCGACCCGGTAGGAAGTGGTATGCGCGGTTTTACTCCAATGGAGCAGCAGGGCGCCACCGGCCGGGGTGATGTTCAAGTCGGTGACCGCGACCGGACCCTGGCTGGCGCCGGTACGGTTCAACTCGCACATGCGGATAAATTGAGAGGCCGTAGTGAAATCATTCGAAGGCGGCGCCGAATTGGACTGCTCCGAGGCAAGGGTGGCGACAATCCCATGGCCTGGGCTGAGGAAATAATAGATACGGACATAATCGGTTTCCATCGCCACGTAGTCACCCGTGTCATCCACGTCTACCAGGATGTCATGTTGATCCAGTTCATTGATCCGGAGGCAACTGACTGAGCCGATGCCGGGCAGCTTCAAAACGATAGGTCACATCTTGAGGGCCGCTGGTGAAATCCCACGTCTGCGGCCCCCCGGCGCTTCCCAGGCGTCCGGCGACATTGACGTTGCCGCTATTGGCATAGACTCGGTAGTACTGCCCGATGGTATCGAACATGTCTTGGGAGGTGATGGTCACCTGGCCTTGGACCAGGCAAAGGCTGAACAGTACGCCGGCAAGAACGGATCCTGTTTTTATAAAATTTCCCCAGTGGCCTTTAAAATTCATTTTCGTCGTTCGCATAAGTCGCGCGGATCACATGATTCAGGAAAAGGTTTTTAGCCTGAGCAGGTTTCATGTCATGACAAAAATTTCCTTTGACGCTATCGCGGGGAGAGGAGAATTAGTTCTCGTCTGTGATCATGGGGTAAGCTTGCCCTTGCCATTTTTACAGTCAATCACCGATTTTAGGACCTTTTGCGGGCTCGGGGCGAGGATGATCGCAGCCAGCGGGCGATGGGGCCGCAGGGTTTCCGGTCTAAAACGGGCCGGCGATGGCAGCAATCCCAGGCGGTCGCGTTGATCGGTCCCGCAGGAGCGGGCAAATCCCTGTTCCAGAGCCTAGTAACGGTGATGTTTGGTGATCGATCCGCCAAGCCGCACATGTTCATGTCAGGTCGAACAAATTTTAATGGAGATCTCGTTCGTGCCGAGCATCTTATGATGGAGGACGACCGGGAATCGTGCAGCGAGGGTCAACGTAGGGCACTGGGCAACCCCTATAAGGGATTGGGTTGCGGTTCCTCGACGCTGGGCCTTCGCACGGCTATCCGTCACCCTCTCGTTTTCCTGAAACGATTGTTTGCCCCATGATTCTGCCACCCATGATTCTGCCAACAGTTTCATCGATCCAACGGAAGAAGTGGCAGAATCATAAGTGGCAGAATCATGGGGGGGGGGGGGATGACGCCGCTCT
>Ga0209429_10001577_pt1 | contig 13988 bp, 7 predicted proteins | sample BarGraNGADG00212_3_FD_184493 | JGI IMG/M metagenome (GOLD analysis project Ga0209429, IMG submission 184493) | Arctic peat soil microbial communities from Barrow, Alaska - Barrow Graham LP Ref core NGADG0004-212 (SPAdes) (version 2) | ecosystem: Environmental > Terrestrial > Soil > Wetlands >... | reverse complement strand
CAAAGGTTATCTTGTCTCTGATGAGTTCTTCACTGGAAATATTAAAAATGGTCCCTCTCTGAAATTTTATCCCGACAGCACTGTTGCTGAAAGACTCATTTACAAAAATAATGTACCTGAGGGGGAGTGTATTCAATACTATCCAAAGGGAACTATCAGCATGAAATCAAATTATCTGAACGGCAAATTCAATGGCTTGTTTGAGGTTTGGTACGAAAACGGACAGATTGAATTTTCAGGTCATTATAAAAATGATGTAAAGGATGGAATATGGTTTATCTACAAGAATGACGGGACAGTAAAATATAAGATTACTTACATCGATGGGGTAACTAAAGACCACCAAATGGATATTGATGAATCAGATTATTTAGACTCCCTTGAGAAAAATAAAGGGAAAATTGCTGATCCGGAAAAATCGGGAGTCATGTGGTAATGAGATCTTTAAATCTTTTACACGGAAAGGGAGTAAAAATCATTATTGCTCTGGTGCTGTTATCAACGGCAATCAGTTCATATGGACAAACACCAACATATTCATATTTTTACAGAGTCTATTTTAACGACAAAGGAGATGATAAAAACTATTCGCCTGAAGATCTTCTCTCTTCCAGAGCTCTGAACAGGAGAAAAAAAGCCGGAATCCCTGTTCCTGACTTTAGAGATTTACCTGTAAATAAGGACTATCTGAATATAATATCAGCATCAGGATACAAGCTTCATTGTACTTCCAAATGGATGAATACTGCTCTGTTCAAGACTCAGTTCTCCGCTAATATATCCTCACTCCTAAATCTGTCATTTGTTCGCGATGTTAAAATTGTAAAATTACCCGGAAAAAAAGCCGGTTTTAATGATAAACTTGACTTTCAGGTAACTCAGGCGGACCCCAACGCTTACGACAGACCTGTTACAATGCTTAATGGCAAATCTCTTCACAATTCAGGTTACGATGGAAGAGGTATTCTTATAGCCATTCTTGACGGAGGATTTACTTATGCCGATCAGATCTCATCTCTACTCTCACTCCGGAGCAGAAGCGGAGTAAAGAAAACTTACGATTTTATAAAAAACAGTGAGTTCGTTTATAGTTCAAGCTCGCACGGAACTGCCGTTCTTTCTGTTTTAGCCGGAAACAAACCTGAATTTATAGAAGGAACAGCGACAGGGGCAGATTATTTACTTCTCAAAACTGAAGATGTTGACTCCGAGTACCCTGTCGAAGAAGATTTCTGGGCTGCCGGTGCTGAATATGCTGACAGTATAGGTGCAGACATAATCTCATCATCATTAGGTTATTACTATTTCGATGATCCTTCTATGAATTATAAATACTCCGATCTTGACGGGAATACTGCATTTGTGACCAAAGTTGCTGATATTGCCGCATCAAAGGGAATTCTGGTTGTAAACAGCGCCGGAAATGAACGTAATAAGGAATGGAAACGAATAATCTTTCCATCAGACGGATATAAGGTTCTTGCAGTTGGAGCAGTTGATGGCAACAATAATATTTCATCCTTCTCATCAGCCGGGCCCTCAATTGATGGCAGAGTAAAGCCAGACAATGCCGCGATGGGAGTAAACGTTCCCGTTCAGGTAGAAATTACTGCTTTTGGAAGATCGAGCGGTACATCATTCTCCTGTCCTATTTTAAGCGGAATGGCAGCTTGCCTTTTGCAGGCTGTGCCGAAAGCTCTGAACACCGATATTATTGAGGTTCTTCACACAAGTGCTGACAGATATAACTCACCTGATTCATTTTACGGTTATGGTATTCCGGATATGGTTAATGCCCTGGTAAAGCTACAGGATAAATACATCACGATGCCACTTGAAGAATCTATTATAGGACCAAATCCTACAACAGGTAATATTGAGATTATATTTCGACAACCACCGGGAAAGCTTACAATAGAAATTGTTTCAATGACAGGGAAAATGGTTTACAGAAATAACTATCAGGATTATGCCGGGAGATCATTAGTCATTACCGAACTTCAAAACAGGGAACAGGGAATGTATTTCATCAGAATTATAAAGGGAACAGTAGTCAAAGTGTATAAAATAATAAAACTGCGAAACTGATTATGGCTGAGAAACTTTCCTTAACTGAATTACAGCTGATAATAAGAGATTCATTATATATGGCACTGCCTGATATGTACTGGGTAGTTGCTGAAATTTCTGAGATCAAAGAAAACTTCGCCGGTCATTGTTACCTTGAGCTAATTGAAAAAAATCCGGATGAGAAGAATGTCAGGGCAAGGATAAGGGCTATTATCTGGAATAATCGCTACAGATTTCTTAAAGCACTTTTTGAAAATATTACAGGTGAATCTCTGCAGGAAGGGTTCAGTATACTTATCAAAGTAAAAATTGAATATCATGAATTATACGGACTTAGTCTGGTAATAACTGATATTGATCCTGCTTTTACCATAGGTGAAATGGCAATTAAGCGTCAGCTTGTTATCAAAAGGCTGGAGGAGGAAGGAGTCTTTTCAATGAATAAAGAGCTTGAGATGCCAATTCTTCCTCAAAGAATTGCAATTATTTCTTCCTCCGGTGCGGCAGGATATTCAGATTTTATAAACCATCTGAAAGGGAATAGTTTCGGATATGTTTTTTATTCTGTCCTGATCGAGAGTGCCATGCAGGGGAGCGAAACAGAAGAAGGAGTAATAAGTGCACTCAATATAATTGCAAATAATTCTCACTTATTCGATGTGGTAGTCATCATCAGGGGTGGAGGTTCCCAGTCTGATCTCAGTTGGTTTGACAGCTACAATATTGCGTATCATATTACACAGTTCCCCTTGCCGGTAATAACCGGAATTGGCCATGAAAAGGATATTTCTGTTACTGATATGGTTGCTAACAGGTCGCTAAAAACACCAACAGCCGTTGCTGATTTCCTTATCACAAAGGTATCAGAAGCTGAAGAACAATTGATTGAACTCAGCTCATTAATTAAAGATAACGCGAGGATAATTATAGAAGAGAACAAAAAGCGGGTCGAGACCTCAGCAATCAGGCTTTTACCGCTTAGCCGACTGATGATATCTGGTATAAAAGATCAGCTTTCAGGCAAAATTATAGAGATCATTAATATTGGAAGGGATTTTACTTCCAGAGCAGGACTAATTCCTGCAAATCATAAATCCAGGATTATTTCAGGATTAAATACTTATTCATCAGAAAAAAGGGCAGCACTTGAAAGAATGAAGCAGATGTTTATGACAAATACAATTAATGATCTTAAAAAAAATAATATCAGGCTTTTGGGATTAGAAACTACTCTTAGTATGGTGAGACCTGAAAATGTTCTGCAGAGAGGGTACACCATTACATCTGTTAATGGTAAGATATTGAAGAAGATGGACAAGATAATGATTGATGATAATATTGAAACACAATTCATTGATGGAAAGTTGACCAGCAGGGTGGTAAAAAAGAATGGAAGAAAGGGTGAGGGGGAGAATGGGTGATTATTATTTTAAGTTACAGATATAAATTCAGAAAACATGGCAAAAAAAGAATTTTCATTTAATGAAGCGGTAATTGAGATTGAGGACATACTCAGGAAAATAGAAAGCGGGGAGCTTGATGTTGATAAACTATCAATTGAAGTAAAGAGAGCTTCTGATATGATAAAACTTTGTCAGAAAAAGCTTAAAACAATTGAGGAGGAAATAAACAGTACATTTAAAGATATTGTTTAAAAAATAAATCAGGACCGAAGTCCTGATTTACTACTTTACTACCCTAAACCTAAATCCATGAAAAAAACGTTTGAAACTTAAATGTTTCTACCTTCTGTATACTTAAACGATTAACAGATATAAAATGTTTCAAACATTTTGAAATTTTTATTGAGATAACTTCATTTTTTGACGAACAGGCTATTTTTCTACATGAAGTACATCCTTGAATGCTTTAACGAATGTTTCTTTAGGTAATGCTCCCATCGCCATTTGTGGTTGACCTTCCGAAGGAACGAATAAAAAAGAAGGGATGCTTCTGATACCAAAAGCTGAAGCAAGTTCCTGTTCTTCCTCAGTGTTAACTTTATAAACATTAATTTTCCCGTCATAATCTGTTGCAAGCTCCTCAAGAACAGGAGCTACCATCTTGCATGGACCGCACCAGTCGGCATAAAAATCTATAACACAGGGCTTTTCACCTTCAAATTTCCACTCTTTATTAGTTTCATAATTGAATACTTTATTCAAAAACGTCTCTTTTGTTAAATGCTCAGTCATTTCATTTTTCTTAATTAAACATATAGAATATCAGTTTGTTTAGTTCCCTGACAACCTTTATGCCAATAAGCCGTAAAAGGTAAAAGGTACAAAAAATTGAGTATTAATTGTAACTTTGTCATGAATAATTAACAAATTGTCATATCTATATATGAATATATGTCTTAATGACAAAATTTTCGAAACGCTTTCAGATGTAGTTACAGCTGAGAATGTACAGGCTTATGTAATTGGAGGATGGGTAAGGGATTGCCTTCTCAAAAGACATCATCCCGATAAGGACATCGATATTGTTGTCATAGGAAGTGGTATTGAGATAGCCCGTAAAGCTGCCAGAAAGATAAGACCCGGAACGAAAGTCAGCGTATTCAAGAACTTTGGAACTGCAATGTTTAAAAGTGATGAATATGAAATTGAATTTGTAGGTGCCAGAAAAGAATCATATGACAGGGGTTCAAGAAAACCTGTTGTAGAAAACGGAACGCTTGAAGATGATCAGAAAAGAAGAGACTTCACCATTAATGCTCTGGCTATCAGCATTAACAAGGAAACATTCGGAGAATTTCTTGACCCATTCGGAGGTATTGAGGATTTGAAAAAGAAAATCATCAGAACACCACTTGATCCGGATAAGACCTTTTCAGATGATCCATTAAGAATGATGAGAGCGATCAGGTTTGCAAATCAACTGAATTTCACAATAGAAGAAAGTACATTCACTTCAATACTCGAAAACAGAGAAAGGATCAGGATTGTTTCACCCGAACGCATAATCACAGAACTGAATAAGATAATAATGTGCGATACCCCATCGAAAGGAATTTTGCTCCTTGAAAAAGCCGGGTTGCTCAAAATAATTTTTCCTGAACTTGATAATCTGAAAGGAGTTGAAACGAAGGAAGGGAAAGGGCATAAGGATAACTTTCATCATTCAATTAAAGTTCTTGACAATATAAGTAAAAACTCAGACAATATCTGGCTCAGATGGGCTGCCCTTGTTCATGATATTGCAAAACCAATGACCAAAAAATATATACCGGGTACCGGTTGGTCATTTCATGGACACGAATTTGTGGGGTCGAAGATGATTCCCGGGATCTTCAGGAGACTCAAACTTCCATTAAATGAAAAGATGAAATATGTTCAAAAAATAGTTGACCTTCATCTCCGGCCAATAGCAGTTTCTCAGGAAATAGTAACTGATTCAGCTATAAGAAGATTACTATTTGAAGCAGGTGACGATATAGATGATCTTATGATTTTATGCGAAGCAGATATAACATCCAAGAACGAAGCAAAAAAAAACCGGCATCTTGAAAATTTTAAGCATGTAAGAAATAAGCTTAAAGAAATTGAAGAAAAAGATGCAATAAGAAATTTTCAGCCTCCCATTGATGGTAGTGAGATTATCACAGCGTTTGGAATAAACCCTGGAAAGGAAGTAGGAATAATAAAAAATGCTATAAGAGAGGCTATACTCGATGGTATTATTCCAAACGAGCATGATGCCGCCAGAAAATTAATGATAGAAAAGGGAATGGAGATCGGACTTACACCTGTAGCTCAGGCTATTTGAGCTTAAGATCAATTAAAACTGGAAGATGATCGCTAAAGCCTCCCTGATATTTGTATCCGCGATAGGTTGAAAAAGGGGTGAATCCCGGGTATTTTGGGTCTTTCTGAAGAAGGAAATCAGGTCTGAATATTTTTAACATCTTATCATTCGTATAAAACCCGTTATCACTTGTTAAGAATTTGTTTGATACTATTATCTGGTCAATCATTTCCCATTCTCCCATATATCGATATGTACCCTCACCCTTTAAGGCCATCTTTTCAGATAGGTTTACAAGGAAATTGATAGAATCAGATGAAACAAGAAGCGACCTGATAACCTGATCATCAGGAGTACAATTAAAATCACCAAGAATAATGATCTTTGCACCTTCAGGCCTTTCATTCATAAGAGAATCGGTCTTTTCTCTGACCATTCCGGCAATTTTCATCCTGAGATCCTCCCCTGAAAGAACCCCTCCCCTTCTTGATGGCCAGTGATTTACAATAAGATGAACAGTATCATGATCAATACCAAACTTAGCGTAAAGAACACTCCGTGAAGTAAAGTCCTTTTTCATAATCCCTGAAGGAATCCAGTACTTGTAATCAAGTATTGAGACACAATCTTTTCTGTAAATGAGACAAACATCAATCCCTCTCTGATCAGGAGATTCCTCATGGATAATTCCATATTTATATTTTGAAAGATAAGTGTCAAAAACAAGATCTTCAATTACTTTTCTGTTTTCTATTTCGCAAAAAGCAACAACTGCAGGGGAATTCCACTCCCCTGCTGCAACTATTGTCTTATATAACGAATTGATTTTCTTATTATACCTTGATAAATTCCATCTCATCACTCCTCCGGGAAGAAAAGCGTCATCATCTTTAGAAGAATCATTATACGTATCAAACAGGTTTTCAATATTATAAAACATAATCCGTTCAGATTGCGTTCCCGCATCCTGAGAGTGGCCTCTATACGTCAGAAGAACTAAAAAGACCAGAGTACCGGCTATTCTGTAAAAAATTCCTTTAATATGCATTTATCCATCTGTACCTTCTGGCGCTTTCACCAAATTTCACAGCGAGAGTAAGCTCATGAGTACCAAAACTCTGTTTTCGAATATCAGTAAGTGTAATGTCATAGGCATAGGCAAAATAATACCTGTCATATTTTAAACCCACCATCAGGACAATAGCGTCACTGGTTCGCCATGATATACCAGCCCAATAATCATCTTTATAATAGACTCGTGTTGTAAGATCTGCCTGAATTGACTTCAACAACATATCTGATGACTTTATTAAAGTTGATGGTTCAATTACCCAATCACGTGAGACAGGAAATTTCATACCTCCTGTAAGAAAATAATTACCAAGTTCCGTTCTTTTATTGCTTGATGAATCCGATACGAATAATGATCCTCTCAGCAGGTTGGTCATTGCAAAACCAACATAATACTTTGATGTAGTAAAGCTTGCACCAAAATTAAAATCAGGAATAAACACCGATCTTTGGTAAGAGTTAAGCAACGGATCAGCAGGATCGTAAATAACACCATTGGTATTCACAACAAACTGATAAGCAGTCATTGCCAGTCCAAAGGAAAGATAATTAGGAGTCCCGTCCGTTCTGCCCATTGAAATGTGATATGCATAAGCTGCCTGAATTCCGGTTCGATGCATGATACCATTGTTATCGTTAAACAGATATCCCCCAAGGCCGACATTTCCTCCCCGGGTAGGTTTAACAAACTTTTTTCTTACTGACGTGGATTTCGAAATATAACTATCCTTAAGTAACCTGGTTTGAAAACTTGCCGCATAAGTAGTTGGCGCCCCCGTCATTCCTACCCATTGATCCCTCACAGTAAGGTTAACAGTTGTATAACCGTCACGGCCGGCAAAAGAGGGGTTAATCAAAAACCCGTTCATAATATACTGGCTATACATAGGAACCTGCTGCGCCGCAGCTACTCCAAAAATGCAAGTAAATAGAATTACTGTTAATATACTTCTGAGATACTTCATATACAAAATCATCGAAATATAACAATAATTATTTGATAATACTTATTACACCTGACCTTGGTTGTGATCCATTATTAAGATGAAGGATATAATGATATGAATCTGTTGGTAATAATTTCCCATCAAATGTTCCATCCCATGGATTTGCTGATAGGTTTTTCGAATTAAATACCAGTTTTCCCCATCTTGTAAAGACAAATACTTCTGCATTCGGGAACATATCAATATTCTTTATCTTCCATGTATCATTAAATCCATCATTATTCGGAGTTATTATCCCAGGTATTTCAATACAATTATCACCACCCATAACCCCAACAATCACATCAAGAGGTACAGCACATGCATTCAGATCGGTAACAATAACACTATAGGTCCCGTTCGGAATATTTATACGGTCAAATGTTGTGATTCCATCTGACCAGATTGGTGTGTATGGTTGAGTCCCTCCTGAAATTGTGAGTGTAATACTGCCAGTAGGATCACCAGGACAAGTAGCGTCTACTTTAGTGCTGCTTATTGAAAGCGCAACAGGTTGTGTAACAGTAGCTGAAACACTTGAAGTACAGAGGTTAATATCAGTGATAGTTACAGAATATAATCCTGCTGCAACGTTACCTAAGTCTTCTGTAAGAGTTCCATTACTCCAGAGGTATGTAAACCCAGGGGTACCACCAGTAACTGTAAGATCCACGGCTCCGTTAGTTGCTCCAAAACATTTTGCATTAGTTACTGATACACTTCCTGTTGGTTTTGGATTAACTGTAACTGTAACAGGCTTAATATCATAACATCCGGTTAATAATACAGTTCCCTTGATATAATAAGTTCCTGAGGTAGCAACAGATGACGATGCGTAAGATGTCGTCACAGTTGCATCGGTCCAGTAAGTGTAAGTCATACCAGCAGTACTTCCTGCTGTAATGGCTGCTGCTGTAAGATTTACGGTGGACGGTGAACAAACTGCAGCCTGACTTACAATTATAACAGTTGGAGTTGGATTAACCATAACCGTTACAGGCTTAACATCAATACAACCTGACACATCTGTACCTTTAATATACCATGTTCCTGTAGTTGCTGATGCAGGTGTGGCATAACTGGTTGTTGCTGCCGCATCGGTCCAGTAGCTATAGATTAGTCCAGCTGAACTTCCGGCTGTTACAGCCGCTGATGTAATATCAACAGTTGATGGCGAACATGCAGAAGCAGGGCTATTGATTACAACTAATGCTGAGGCTGGTGCAACATTTATCAGAGCACTTCCGGAAGCCAATGACGTACATGTTGATACTCCATCGGTAACTGTAAACGTATAGGTGTTTGCAGCTAAGCCACTGAAGGTTGTTGTTGCACCTGAACCTGTGATAGTTGTTGATCCAATGGATTCTGTTACTGTCCATGCACCTGCCGGTAAGCCGCTAAGGTCTATACTTCCGGTTGCTACTGAGCATGTCGGCTGGGTGATGGCTCCTACTATTGGTGCTGAGGTTGACAAGTTTATTATCATGGTAACCGGCGCCGAGGTTGCAGGGCTGCCTGTCTGACATACTGCATTCGAGGTAAGGTCAACTGTGACAACATCCCCTGTAACAGGTATATATGAATATGTACTTGCATTGATTCCTGCATTTACCCCATTAACATTCCACTGATATACAGGTGCTGCGCCTCCATTGACTGGAGTGGCTGTGAAGTTAACTGTTGTGCCTGCACAGACCGGATTAGCATCTGCTACTATTGAGACACTGACCGGAAGGAACGGATTAACAGTCATGGTAACCGGTGCCGAGGTTGCAGGGTTTCCTGTCGGGCAGACTGCATTCGAGGTAAGGTCTACTGTGACAACATCTCCTGTAACAGGTATGTATGAATAAGTACTTGCATTTATTCCTGCATTTACTCCATTGACCTTCCACTGATAAACAGGGGCTGCTCCTCCATTGATTGGAGTTGCTGTGAAGTTAACTGTTATACCTGCACAGACCGGATTGGCATCTGCTACTATTGAGACACTGACCGGAAGTGAAGGATTAACAGTTATGGTAACCGGTGCCGAAGTTGCAGGGTTTCCTATCGGGCAGACTGCATTCGAGGTAAGGTCTACTGTGACAACATCTCCTGTAACAGGTATGTATGAATAAGTACTTGCATTTAGTCCTGCATTTACTCCATTGACCTTCCACTGATAAACAGGGGCTACTCCTCCATTGATTGGAGTTGCTGTGAAGTTAACTGTTGTACCTGCACAGACCGGATTGGCATCTGCTACTATTGAGACACTGACCGGAAGTGAAGGATTAACAGTTATGGTAACCGGTGCCGAGGTTGCAAGGCTGCCTGTCTGACATACTGCATTCGAGGTAAGGTCTACTGTGACAACATCTCCTGTAACAGGTATGTATGAATATGTACTTGCATTTATTCCTGCATTTACTCCGTTTACCTTCCACTGATAAACAGGGGCTGCTCCTCCATTGATTGGAGTTGCTGTGAAGTTAACTGTTGTGCCTGCACAGACCGGGTTGGCATCTGCTACTATTGAGACACTGACCGGAAGTGAAGGATTAACAGTCATGGTAACCGGTGCCGAAGTTGCAGGGCTGCCTGTCTGACATACTGCATTAGAAGTCAATGCTGCTGTGATAATATCTCCATTAGCTGGAACATAAGAATATGTTGCGCTATTTGTGCCAACTGCTGTTGCTCCTTTATACCACTGATAAGCTGGTGTTAAGCCTCCGTTGGTCGGTGTTGCAGTAAAGTTAACTGTTGTACCTGCGCATACAGGGTTGGCATCGGCTGCTATCGAAACACTCACAGGAAGTACTGGATTGACCGTTGTTGCAACTGAAGATGTAGCAACCGGGGCAGAGCAACCAGACGCATTTGAGTAATTTATTGTTACTGACTTACTTCCTGCAGATAACCATTTCAAAGTAACACTATTATCGGTCAATGATCCTCCGGAAGTGATACTATAGTCAGTTCCAAAAACACCAATATACGTCCAAACATAATTTGACTGTCCTGCTTGTGTTGTATAAGAAACATCTTCTCCTGAACAGGCCGTTCCTCCAGGTTGAATCGTAAATGAAGGTGCCGGATTAAGATTAAATGTAATAGTAACATCATCAGTAGATGCTGTGCAAGGAGGATTATCTATTGTCCATCTTAATACATATGAATTACCTGCTATTCCGGTAAATGTGCTTGTAGGGCTATTGGCGGCAGTAACATTTCCTCCTGCTCCGCTAATTATACTCCATGAACCAGTTCCGACTACAGGAGCATTAGCAGTCAATGTAGTTATTGTAACACCACACATTCCAATACCAGTCTGATCAAGTCCTGCATCAGCTACTGTCGGATTCTGGTTAAAGGTTATATTTACATCATCAGTTGATGAAGTACAAGGTGAATTAGCTATGGTCCAACGCAATGTATATGCCATTCCAAATGTTCCGCTAAACGTACTTACAGGACTTCCAGGAGTTGTTATTGTACCTCCGGTTCCACCTATAATGCTCCATGTTCCTGAACCAACTGTCGGTGCATTTCCTGCAAGTGTAATAGTAGTTAATCCGCATGTAGATGATCCTGTCTGATCTGGTCCTGCATTGGCTACCGTCGGACTCTGATTGAAGATAATAGTTAAATCATCAGTAGATGCAGTACATGGAGCATTACTTATTGTCCAGCGAAGAATATAACTTATAACGGCAGTCCCAGTAAAAGTTGAAGTGTTTGAGGAAGCATTACTAAATGAACCACCTGCTCCACTCACAATGCTCCATCCGCCAATCCCTACAGATGGACTATTAGCTGCAAGAGAAACAGTTGTTAATCCGCATGTTGCAATTCCAGTCTGATCAGGACCAGCATTAGCAGTAGTAGGATTCTGATTAAAGGTTACGACAACATCATCGGTTGACGTACCACAAGTTGCACTGGTTATTGTCCAACGTAAAGTATAGGTTGTTCCTGCAGTTCCTGAGAATGTACTTGTCGGACTTGCCGCAGTAGTTATTGTACCACCGGCTCCGGTAATTATACTCCAGGATCCTGATCCAACGATAGGTGTATTTGCAACAAGGGTAACCGTTGTAATTCCGCATGTAGTTGCTCCGATTTGATCAGGACCTGCATTTGCTACTGTCGGATTCTGATTAAATGTTATATTGACATCATCTGTTGATGCTGTACATGGTGAATTGGTAATTGTCCAGCGCAATGTATAGGCTGTTCCCGTTGTCCCTGTGAATGTTGTTGTAGGGCTTGTTGCTGCCGCAAATGAACCTCCGGTTCCACTTACGACACTCCATGCTCCTGAACCGACAGCAGGTATATTTGCAGCCAAATTCACAGTTATTAAACCGCATGTTGAAATATCTGTCTGATCGGGACCAGCAGCAGCTGTTGTCGGATTCTGACTAAATGTAACAGTAACTTCATCAAATGATGGTGTGCACGGAGGATTAGTGATTGTCCAGCGCAATAAATATGTTGATCCGGCTGATCCACTAAATGTTGTATTAAACAATGTAGCGTCAGCAAATGAACCTCCTGTTCCGCTCTGAATAGTCCATGCTCCTATACCTGCTGTAGGGCTGTTTCCTGCAAGAGTTACTGATGTTAATCCGCAAGTAGCAGCTCCGATTAAATCGGTGCCTGCATTGGCAGAAATCGGGTTCTGATTAAAGGTGATAATGACATCGTCATTTGAAGGTGTGCAAGGTGCATTAGTAATAGTCCAGCGCAGGATATATGTATTCCCGGCAATTCCTGTAAATGTTGTGCTGCTTATTGCAGCATTGGCAATTGAGCCACCTGCACCACTGAAGACTGACCATAACCCTGTTCCAACAGTCGGGTTATTGGCAGCAAGAGTAACCGTAGTTACGCCACATGTACTTGCTCCCACCTGATCGGGACCTGCATTGGCTATGGTTGGATTCTCATTAAATGTAACCACAACATCGTCGAATGATTGCAGACATGGAGGATTGGTGATTGTCCAGCGAAGTGTATATGTATTGCCGGCAACACCAGTAAATGTTGTATTACTCAATGTTGCATTTGTAAATGATCCGCCAATACCACTCTGAACAGTCCATCCGCCAACTCCAACCGTGGCGCTATTAGCAGCAAGAGTAATAGTAGTTAATCCGCATGTTGGAGCTCCTGTTTGATCAGTACCTGCATTTGCTATGGTTGGATTCTGGTGGAATGTGATATTGACATCATCAAATGAGTCAGTACAAGGTGAATTACTTACTGTCCAACGAAGAACGTATGCAGTTCCTGCAACACCTGTAAAGGTGCTGGTCGGACTGTTTGTAACGGCAACTGTTCCTCCTGCTCCACCTGTAATTGACCATATTCCTGACCCGACAGTTGGGGTACTGGCAGTTAATGTTGTACTTGTTAATCCGCACATTGCAGCACCGGTCTGGTCAAGCCCTGCATTGGCTACCGATGGTTTTTCATTAAATTTAATAATTACGTTATCAGTTGACGGTGCACATGGTGCATTTATAATTGACCACTGCAGATCATAAGTTACGCCAGCTGTTCCGGTAAATGTACTGGTAGGACTTGTTGGAGCAGTTAGTATTCCACCGGCACCACTCACAATACTCCACGATCCTGATCCTACTGCCGGGTTATTTGCAACTAATGTTACGATTGTTAATCCGCATGTTGCCGCACCTGTCTGATCAGGGCCTGCATTCGCTAATGATGGTCCAGCAGTTACCAGTGTTGATGCAGAGGTAACTGGTGTAACTGCAGTACAACCTGCTGCATTTGTGTAATTTATAGTAAGAGTTTTGTTTCCGAGGGACAACCATTTTAGAGTTATACTATTATCTGAAGTTGTACCACCTGAAGTTATACTATAGTCAATGCCATTAGTTCCGGGTATTGTCCATAAATAATTACTCTGAGATGTCTGAGTAGTATAAGTTACATCGGTATTGGCACAGGTTGAAACGCCTGGCTGTGCAGTATATGTTGGTGTTGGTAATGCATTGACTACTACTATTGTGGTGGCGGCTACACTGCTACATCCACTGGCATTGGTTACTATAAGACTATACGTTCCTGCCATACCTGCTGTGGCAGTGGCGG
>Ga0209429_10001576_pt1 | contig 13999 bp, 13 predicted proteins | sample BarGraNGADG00212_3_FD_184493 | JGI IMG/M metagenome (GOLD analysis project Ga0209429, IMG submission 184493) | Arctic peat soil microbial communities from Barrow, Alaska - Barrow Graham LP Ref core NGADG0004-212 (SPAdes) (version 2) | ecosystem: Environmental > Terrestrial > Soil > Wetlands >... | reverse complement strand
CATATTGGCCGATATCGGACTTAACGCGCGCATCTTTGGCCTTGCTTCTCGCCGTGTTCAAGGCAACCAAAATCATGGCGGCCAAAATACCGATGATGGCAATAACAACCAAAAGTTCAATCAATGTAAAACCCCCACTTCGCTTAAGCTTCGCGGGGCAGGCTTTTTTCATTTTCATTTTCATAACATTTTCTCCTTAAAAAAATTAATTTATTATTTCGCTAATTCATCGACCAGAATTAGTAACTGACTAAAGGAAATTTTTAATTTTTAACTGGATTCCAGATCCTGCCACCAGCCGGTCTGGAATGACAACAGAATGATAGATTGCCACGCTACCACTCGCAATGACAAACGCCGGTCCGGAATGACAACGAAAGTTAATGGCTTAATTTTAGCTTTTCAACTTCTTTTTCCAAGAAAATGACCCGCTTTTTTACTTGCATGATTTCTTTAAAAGCTAACTCGCTATCCTCAAATGTCCGCTCACTTAATTCATCCAGCCGTTTATGTATAAGTTTTAATTCTCTCCAAACTAAACTAATATCGGCACGAATCATGGAATGTGCTAATTCATTTTCTTCACGCATCGCCGTATGGGCCGCTTCATTTTCTTTCTCTAACCGATCAAAACGCTCATCCATGGCGTCAAAACGCTTATCTATTCTTTTCTGCATATCAGTAAAACCATTGCCTACCATACGTGCTAAATCATCATTTTCTTTTGCCGCTTGGTCAAAACCGTTTTTAACCACGCGGGCTAAATCGTCTATTGTTGTATCAGACAAGAAAACCTCCTGGGAAAAATTTACAATTCACAATTTACAATAAATTTTCAATGATTCAATTTTAAATTGCAAATTCTAACATTTATTGAAAATTGTAAATTAAAAATTGAAAATTCTCTAAAAACCTGTCTGGGCGATGCCATAGATGGGCCAGATGATGGAAAAAACCAAAAAACCGACAGCGGTACCAACAATCACAATAATAACCGGCTCAATCAAACTGGATAGACCCTTAATCATGGTTTCAGTTTCCCGTTCGTAATAACCGGCCAGTTTAGTTAAAATTTGACCCATTTTACCGGTTTGCTCACCGACCATGACCATTTCCGAAACCAAAACCGGATAATGTTTATCTTTTTGCATGGGTACAGACATAGGGATGCCCCGCTCCACTTGAGCAGCAACATTTTTCAAACTGATAGTGAAAATATGGTTTTGAATGACATCAGCCGTGATGGCGATGGTTTCCATGATAGGTAAACCAGCCTGCAAAAGCATGCTCATGGTTCGACAAAAACGAGCCATATAAATTAGTCTTAACAGCGAACCAACGATAGGCAATTTAATTTTAAGACTATCCCAAAAATCGCCGCCCCTCTGAGAGCGTAAAAATAGAATAATAGCGACGCCCAAAACGATCACGGCGATTAACTCCACCCACCAAAACTGAACCGTGAAGTTAGAAACACTGATAATTAATTTGGTTGTCCATGGTAACGACAATCCATTGTCCTCAAAAACAGTCTTTAATTGCGGGATAATATAAATCATCATAAGAACGACAATTACAAGCATGGTTAAAATAATAAAAAGCGGATAATAAAGAGCGGCTTTGATTTTGGAATTAAAATCATCGCTTTGCTCCAGACGTTCAGCTAATTGATCTAAAACCACGTCTAATTTACCACTACTTTCACCTGAACGAACAATAGCAATAAAAACCGGATCAAAAATGTTTCGGTGTTTGGAAAGAGAAAAAGCTAAATTATTCCCCTGTTCAAGATCGGTCACAATGGTTTGAAAAGATTGCTTAAGACTAGCTCTGGGTGTTTGACTAGCTAAAATCTTGAATGACTGATCAATAGCAATACCAGAACTCAACATGGTCGCCAATTGTCTGGCTAGCATAGCCTTATCTTTAGTCGTGACCCGAGAAAATATTTCTGTTGAAAATTTCAATCAACCCTCCTCTTAAGTGGTCAAAAACTTGGAAAACATACCTTAACTATACTATAACAAGCACCAAAACTAAATGCAAACAGTGCTTTATCTTACTAGTAAACCATCATTTTGAAGGCCTTGGGATCGATAGCCCAAGCTAATGCGTTATCAATAGTAATTTCGCCTTTGCTAACCAATTCTGCCAAAACTTTATCCATACTAATCATACCTTCAGCTGCCGAAGTTTGAATGATATTTGGCAGCTGATGTGTTTTACCCTCACGGATTGTTGCGCGAACCGCCGAATTGGCCACCATAATTTCACAGGCCACCACTCGCCCACCTTGGGTGCGAGGGAGGAGTCGTTGTGAAACAACACCTAACAAAATATTGGCCAACTGCATTCGAACCTGTTGTTGCTGATGAGGTGGAAAAACATCTACAATACGATCAGTAGTTTGAGCCGCTGAATTAGTATGTAAAGTAGCAAAAACCAAGTGGCCAGTCTCTGCAATTGTCAGGGCCGCCTCGATTGTTTCAAGATCACGCATCTCACCGACTAAAACCACATTGGGATCCTCACGCAAAGTTGAACGCAGGGCACGGGCAAAAGAGTTAGTATCAGAACCTACCTCCCGCTGAGAAATAATGGATTTATCGTGCTCAAAAACATATTCAATCGGATCTTCAACCGTAATAATATGTTCAGCCCGAGTGTGATTAATATGATTGATCATAGCTGCCAAAGTCGTGGATTTACCATGCCCGGTGGGACCAGTTAAAATCACAAAACCCTGAGCAGGCGTGGTAAATTTTTCCAAGATGGGTGGAATACCCAACTCACTGAGACTTTTAATGGCTTTGGAAATTAAACGCAGAGAAGCAGCTAAGTTGCCTTTTTGAAAATAGACATTCGTTCTAAAACGCATATCTTGATAACCAAACGAAAAGTCAACTTCCTTTCTGACTTTCAGCCGATCAATCTGATCCGGCATCATAAAACTTTGAATCAATTTAGCACCTTCGCCAGACGTTAGGGTTGGCTCATCGGGTATAGCCATTAAAACGCCATCAACTCTAATCATTGGTGCCACGCCAGTAGTCAGATGCAAATCCGATGCTTGCTTGGCAATTGCCACGTCCAATAATTTTTTCATTTCGGGAATTAATCCTGCGAGCATAAAACCTCCTGTTTTTAAATAAACCTAAATTTAAAATTAAAAATGTCAAATCAAATCCAAAATCCAAAGGCAAAATTATTTTTTAACTTTGAGCTTTTTGCTTCATTTGTAATTTTTAATTTGGATTTTTAATTTACCGCTATCCATTCGCTGTGACTCTTAAAACCTCACTGATTGACGTTTCACCCTTGGTCGCTTTAAACAAACCGTCTTGCTTTAAAGTAATCATCCCCTCTTCAATCGCTGCTTGAGCGATTTCCGAGGCCGGTCGTTTTTTGATTGCCAATTCCTCAATCTTATCTGACATACTTAAAACTTCATAAATTCCCATTCGCCCAGAATAACCGTGATCACATTCGGGACAACCCCGACCTTCGTAAAATTTATAGGGCAGAGGTAAATGCAAAGACGCCAATTCCTTTTCTATTTCTGCTTTGAAAACTTCAGGAATTACCGCTTCTTTTTTGCATTTTTGACAAATTTTTCGCACTAATCTTTGAGCTATAATTACATTGACCGAAGAAGTAATTAAAAACGGTTCAATACCCATATTAATCAGTCGAGGCAATGCACCGGCGGCATCGTTGGTATGTAAGGTAGATAAAACTAAATGACCAGTAAGAGCCGCATGAGTGGCCATAGACGCTGTTTCCGAGTCACGGATCTCACCAACCATAATGATATTGGGATCTTGACGAAGAACACTTCTTAAACCATCGGCGAAGGAAAAACCAATTTTTGGCTTAACCTGACATTGATTAATGCCAGGAATTTCATATTCAACCGGATCTTCCAAGGTAATCACGTTAACCGATGGAGTACTGATTTTTTGTAAAATAGAATATAACGTTGTGGATTTACCTGAACCTGTTGGTCCAGTGGCCAAAATTATCCCATAAGGTTTGGTGATATTTTCTTCCAAAACTCTCAGATTCCGCCCCCAAAAACCCAGTTGTTCTAAAGTGTAAATATTTTGAGTTTTATCTAAAATTCTAAGGGCCGCTTTTTCACCACGAACCGTCGGCAAAGTAGAAACACGCAAATCAATTTCATGACCGTGAGTTGTGACATCGAAACGACCGTCTTGTGGTACTCTTTGTTCATCAATTTTAAGACGCGAAAGAATTTTGACCCTAGACATAATGGCTGGTTGAATTTCCACCGGCATTTTAATGACATCACGCAGCACACCATCAACTCTAAATCTAATCCGTAAGTCCTTATCTTCTGGCTCAATATGAATATCAGACGCTTTTTTTTCAACAGCTAGGGCCACTGTGGCCGCTAAAATTTTAGGCACATTACCGGTTTGAGCAATTTGTTTTAAGGCCTCAATGTTTTTGACTTCCTGACCTAAAAAGTGGTCTAAATCACTTTCGGGCGCGATGACTCTACCCTGAATTTGATCTTCAGAGGAACTGGTAGGATAAGTGCTAGTGGTAACTACTACTGGGTTAGGATTAGACTCTTGCCGTACAGGTTTAGGCACAAATTGTGGTTTGGGTGAATATGTGGGCTGTGCAGGATGTGCGATAGCAGGATTTGGTAGCGGAGCTGGCGCTGGAGGCGACGGAGACATCGCTGATTGTGGCACCGTCGGCGCAGTAGATGGTTGCGGCGGAACTACGGATTTTGTTTGAGCGGCTGGCCTAACGGTCGGCTGTTGAGGAGATGCCACCACAGATGATATCGGATTAACTGGCACAATAGTCGAAGGTCTTCGGTAGTAAAGTTTAATGGCTTCATTAATTTCTTGTGGCGAAGCCACAAATTCTTCGATTGCAATTTCATTTTTTTCCTTCACAAAATCCAAAATCTCTTTGACTTTCGGATCATCAGGATTTGAAACCGCTACTTTAATTGCCGAGGGTGATATATTACTAAAAACAACTATATTATACTTTTGAGAGATTTCAATGGGAAATTTGGAAATCACATCGTAAGGAATTTTATAATTCTTTAGATCGACCGTTTTTAGACCAACGGTAGCCAGTTGAGGTTTTTGATCTAAATGGCTAACTACAGGAATTGGGGTTTTTTGATCGTAACTCTTTAAGACTAATTCCAGATCTTCTAGTGTTGTTAAATAAATATCGATCGTCACACCTTTTTGATTTTTAAGATCCGCGATAATTTGAGGTGGATTGCTCCTTAAATTGGCTGGTTTAGCAAAAGCCATTTTGATTTTACCACCGGGAATTTGACCTTCTTTTTCAAAAACAATCACTTTATATTTTTCCGCCACATTTTTAGGAATTAAATTTAAAACCTCTGGTTTAATATTTTGATTTTGCAAATGAATCACCGGTAGATCAAATAAAATTCCGTAGGCCCGAGTGATATCATCCGACGTCACTAGTTTTTCTTTTCGTAATTTTTCTTCAATTTTTTCGTTCGTAAAATCCCGCGGAAAACCAGCAGCTTCCGTTTCAACCAGCCGATTAGTGCTCAACAAAATATCCAAAATTGTCTTGCTTTTTTGCTCCATCAAATCTCCCCTCCCTGGGAGAGAACAAATACATACTACATACATATAATAGCACATCGTGTGCGGAATTTAAAACAAAAACTGATTGTTGTAATTTTTATACCAATTTCAAAAGCCACCCCAGTAGAACCAGAGTGGCTGTTTTTTCAAATTATACTAATAAAGGTTAGATGCTTTTTGCGATATCGTTGCGATAATTGACATCTTCCCAAGATATCGGGACAGCCGCTGCGTAAGCAATCTTCCTAGCTTCGGCTATGTCATCACCAATGGCCGTGACGTTCAAGACGCGTCCGCCATTGGTCAGTATTTGCCCATCTACCCACTTCGTACCAGCATGAAACACAATTGCACCTGGCGCCATCTCTTGAACGCGGTCAAGACCGGTGATTACGTATCCCGTCTTATAATCTCCAGGGTATCCTCCGGAAGTCATAACTACGGTTACTGCCGCTTGACTAGTCCAGCTTAGACCTTCAGACCATCTTTTCCTTCCAGATAAAGCATAAAGAAGTTGAGCAAGATCCGTCTGGAGTCGAGGCAAAACCACTTGTGTTTCCGGATCGCCCATTCTCACATTGAACTCAAGAATAAACCAACCCACATCGGTCAACATCAGACCGACGTAAAGAAAACCGATAAACCCCACTTCAGCAATCATTGGCCGAAGTTTAGAGATGATCGCAGTGATCATCTTAGGTGTAAGATGTGACGCTGGTGAATAACCACCCATACCACCGGTGTTTAGACCAGTATCTCCATCACCAGCGCGTTTGTAATCCTGCGCGGTCTGAAGCGGAATGATCTGTCCATTACCAGAACAGAGCAAGAAAAGTGAGGCCTCCCGACCATACAACCGCTTTTCAATGATAAAACGCTTCCCAGCATCACCGAAACTACTCATTTGATCGATCGCCTGGCTTGTTTGTATTCTATCGTCGCAGACAATCGCACCCTTGCCGCCAGTTAGACCATCTGCTTTGACTACCTGACCATCTTCATCTTGAACTGCCAACCAACTCTTCGCTTTATCATGATTGTCAAACTCAATCCATTGAGCTGTTGGAATACCGAAACGATTCAATGCTTTCTTGGCGAAGATCTTACTGCCCTCGAGTGAAGCAGCATAGGCATTCGGACCCCAAATTCGTAATCCATCTGGCCACTGATCAACAATTCCCGCAACAAGCGGTGCTTCAGGTCCCGGAACCGTTAAGTCAAACTGCTCCCTGTCGGCTAGTTCAACTAACGCAGGAATGTCTGTCGCTTTGATATTCACGTTCTGACATTTACTTCCGCCCGCTGTACCGCCATTTCCAGGCGCACAGATAATCTTATCAACACAAGGACTTTGTGATAGTTTCCACACCAGCGCGTGTTCACGCCCTCCGCTACCAATGACTAAGACCTTCATTTTGTTTTTCATGTTCTCCCCCTTTTTGGTCTGGACTTGCCTAACCCCTTATTACATACCAGAAATATTGTTTTTTTGTCAAGTAAAAAAACGCGACATAGCTTGTTTCTTAAAACAAAGTCGTGTTTTTTTACTTGGCAGGAGAGGAAGGAATTGCCCCAGCAATCGCGGGGCACGCCCCGCAGCTGCGGGGCACGCCCCGCAGCTGCGGGGTTGGAGACCAACGTTTCATTCATCTTGGCAGGAGAGGAAGGAATCGAACCCTCGACGCTGGTTTTGGAGACCAGCATTTTACCACTAAACTACTCTCCCACCAAGATTAATGAAACTGCTCTAATATATTTTTAAACCTCATCAATAAGTCGTTATGTGCTTTCCCTCCTGATTTAAAATATTTCTCTCTACTTATTGCATCTTCTTTGTTTTGATATCCCTCGTAACCAACTAATAATAGCGGTCTACGATTTTTTGTAGAAACAACCTTGCCAAGTTGATGCTCAACAAATCTTCTTTCCACATTTTTAGTATAACCGATATAAAATTTATTGTCTTTTTTACTTAATAATATATATACATAAAACATATATAGATGTGGAAGGAATCGCCCCAGCAATCGCGGGGCACGCCCCGCAGCTGCGGGGTTGGAGACCGACGTTCTACCACTGAACTACTCTCCCATCAACAAAATTCTATTTGAATCTCCCAAAAGAAAAAGAGCTTACTCTATTTCTACTTTTTAGCTTTGGAAATCTTTACTTCTTTGTGTAAAGTGTGTTTGCGACATTTATTACAAAATTTGCTGCGTTCCAGCTTATCTTTATTCTCTATCGGATTTTTACTTGTCACATAATTTCTTGCTTTACATTCACTGCACTCAAACTGGAATGCCAGTGTTTTTGATTTAGCCATTTCGTCACTCCGTTCTTTATTGCTTACATTATTATTTCTATTTTAGTGGAGCCCGGAATCGGATTTGAACCGACGACCTACTCCTTACCATGGAGTTGCTCTACCACTGAGCTATCCGGGCATTTTGATCATCTCAAGGTAAATTGGTGCCAGGAGTAGGATTCGAACCTACGAAGCCGTGAAGCGTCGGTTTTACAGACCGCTGGGTTTGTCCACTTCCCATATCCTGGCATGAATCTATTCTACATTAAACTCAACCAAACATCAACAGGTATAGAAATGAAATATTTTGGAGCCGGCGAGAGGATTCGAACCCCCGACCTGCTGTTTACAAAACAGCTGCTCTACCACTGAGCTACGCCGGCTTAACTATTTCTTCTTTCCTTCTTTTTGCTGTAACTTTTTAGCCTTTTCTAAAAATTCTTGATATTTATTATTTTTGGGTTCCAGATTTAAGGCGTCTTTAAAAACTTCTGCCGCTTTAAAATAATCCTTTAAGCCAAGATACGCTAAACCTAAATTTGAATAATGCGATGCGTTTTTTTTCTCTAATTTCACCGTCTGAAGAAATGATTCCTTAGCATCGTAATAATTTTGTTGTTCAAGATAAATCACGCCTAATCGATTATAAATTTTCACATTATCTGGACTATTAGCGGCTGCCTTAACATAAAGACCTTCAGCTTCAGAAAAATCCTTTCGATCAAACGCATCATCAGCCTGTGCCAAAAGACCATAAACCGTCATTTCTTTTTCTGAAAGCTCCGGATTTTCTTTTTGCTGAATTTTTTTTGCCAATGGGATTTTACGAGCCAGAATCATCAGTGCTAGAACAAGTGTCCCAATAATAATAAAATTCCAAATCATTTCGCTCCCTTCGGTCGCTCAATGCAAGCTTCTTTTTTAAAGGAATTTTGATTCTCGTAAGCCAAACAACACATTGGTTTACCACAGCAACCGGCTAATTTCGGTGATTTCATAGAGCCAAATTCCTGCCCTTGAGTCATATCAGCTGTCACTTGGTCTAAATCAGTTATGAAAGTGACGCAACAAAGCGGTCGGCCACATTTACCAAAACCCCCGAAATGTTTACTTTCCTCCCGAGGGCCAACCTGCTGGAGACGAATTATTCTTCCCATATCCCCTATCATGTCAGAAACCAGAGCACGAAAATCTATTCTAGATTCTGCTGAAAAATAAAATGTTAATTTTTTTTGATCAAAAGATAAATCTGCATCAAGGATTTTCATCATCAGACCGTGGCGAAAAACCTTAGCTCTAGCTGACTCAAGAAAAGTTTCAGCCTGAGCCTTTAATTCTTTTTGACTAATTTTATCCTGAGGAGTAAAAGTGCGCAAAATCCGAACTTTTTTTGATTCAAGCGTCGGCTTAATACAACTTTGATCGCACAAAACTAAAGCTGGTTCAATTATGCCGTCGACTTCAAGTAACAGTTCATCGCCTACCTTAAAGTCAGCCGACTCGTCATGGCTTTCTAATTCAATTTCACTTACTTGTCCCGTTGAAGGAATTTTAATTTTAATTTTCATGTTTCAAACTCTAGTAAGAGGTTTTCTAATAATAATTTTACCGAAATATTGGTCTGAAGTAAATCCCTGGCCGATAATAGACGCCTTGTAATACATAAAACATTTTCTCCACTTAATAATTTTTCGCGGTAGAAATTAAGCCAAAGGAGAATAGTTTTTTCCACATTTTCCGTTTCAGCTATTTGGGCCGCCCACTTAAATCTTTCGGCGACGGTTTTTTCTCTTAACTCGAAAGGATCCATATAATTTTCTACGCTAGATAAATCAGCTGTAAACTCCAACCTGATTTTAGTGCAGCGTGAAAGGATGGTAGGTAGAATTTTTTGCTCGTTTAAAGTTGTGAGAATAATAGTAGCGTAAGGCGGTGGTTCCTCTAAGGTTTTAAGTAATGCATTCGCTGATTGAGTATTTAAATTTTCAATGTTTAGAATTACAGCTAATTTCTTTTGACTATTAAAAGGCTTCAAAAATATAAAGTGTAACAATTCCTTGATGTGGGAAATTGTATAATCGTCATCTAAAACAAAAAAATCTTGATCTGAAACGTCAAAACTTTTTTTCAAAGAATCTAAGTCAACATCACCAATAAGAATTATTGATTGACTAACGGAAAAATTGATTTTTGTTTTATCCATACTTTTAAATTAACACACCTAAAGTCATTTTGACAAAGTAATTTAAAGGGTCTATAATAAGTTAAGGTTTGGTCGAGCCGATAAATAATTTAAAGGAATTTTTTTATGGATTTTCAAGACAAAAATCTCACCTGTAAAGATTGTGGCAAGGAATTTGCTTGGTCTGCTGGTGAACAAAAATTTTATCAGGACAAAGGTCTGCAAAATGCACCAAGCCGATGTACTGACTGCCGCAAGCAGATGAAAGAAAAAAAGACCAATCGCGAAATGTTTCCGATCACTTGCAAAGAGTGCGGTAAACCAGGTGAAGTCCCATTCGAACCAAAAGATCCAAATGACGTTTTATGCGCTGAATGCTTTACGAAAAGAAAAAGTGGCGGAGAACCAATTGAAGCCACCCCAAAAGCAACCGAAGAAATTAGCGCTTAGGCAACTTTGTATTTATTTAGGGTTCTTAAACAACGGGTACATATAATCATACCCCTTATTTTTTGGATATTTGGTTTAATTAAACGACGTGTCTTGTGCTGTGAGTTTGGCTTGTTGTTGCCAGTAGTCACTGTTTTAGAACACATATGACAAATCTCATTTAAATTTTCGTGTTGAATTGGGCGCATCATTCTCCTTAAAATTATTTGAATTGTTTGCTGAAAAACTAAAATTAAGATATTATTACCTTAACTTTAGTTATTGTATCAAAAAAAGAAAGATTAATCAAGATGTTTTTTATTTAATCGAGGTTTTATTAAATGCTAATCTTTTCACTCTTTAATTCACCATTAACATTTATCTTTGTCGCCATTAGTATCCTGGCTGGCTTCACAATTCATGAATTTTCGCACGCTCTTGTGGCCGATAAATTAGGAGATAATACACCCAAATTAATGGGCCGACTTACGTTAAATCCACTAGCCCATATGGATCTTCTGGGCACCGTTTTTCTTCTTTTAGCCGGTTTTGGTTGGGGTAAACCAGTTATAGTTAATCCAAATAACTTTGAAAATCCAAAGTTCGATAACTTAACAGTGTCTTTAGCTGGTCCCATTAGTAATTTAGGATTAGCCACTATTGCCGGCCTAATTTACAGATTTACTCATTTGCCAACCCTTTTGGGAAGTTTTTTAATTATCTTTGTCTTTTACAATTTGGTTTTGATGATTTTTAACTTTTTACCCATTCCCCCACTGGACGGTTCTAAAATATTAGGTATTTTTCTACCCGAAGATATTTACAATTCAATTCAACAATATGGCACTTTTCTTTTATTTGGCTTGATTATTTTTTCATCTTTTATTCCCGTCATTCCGTTTATTATGACCAAAGTTGTCGGTTTCTTTTTTACTTTAATCACTGGTCAACCACCTCTCATTTGAATTGTTTGTAAAAAACATTATTTTTGTTACAATGAACTTGGCACTACTTGCTTCCAACATATTGGCTTAACATTACTATGCAAAGGGAATCTGCGTTTCTAACTACCTTGGTAATTAGAGCAAGATACCCAATTTGGTTTTCAAAAACCAATTGAGGACGGCAAGTAGTGCCATTTTGGTAAAATCGGGGCATAGCTTAGTTTGGTAAAGCGCATGGCTGGGGGTCATGAGACCACTGGTTCGAGTCCAGTTGCCCCGAAACTTCCACTTCCAAGGTGGAGTTTTTAGTTTCAAGGATGATGATAAAATAAAGCTTAATTGGATTTTTGGGATTTTTTTGATACTATATATATAGGTATCGTAGCGCAATTTACGTTGTTTTATTTGTAGTAATATAATACGAGTTAAAACATGGAATATGAAATTCAATATGCCAGGTTGGCCACCACGGAGAAATTATCCGACCGTTTTTTAAATACTGGGCTGCGCGCCACAGGAGATCTAAGTAAAACACAAATGGGTGAAGTCTTTAGTATGGTTGAAATTTTAACCCAATGGTTTACAACAGCCCAAATCGGCCAAACTATCATCAACACCTTTACTAGTGCCTATTATAATAGTGGAAGCACTTCTGACCTTGCCAACTTTGAAGCAGCACTAAAAAAGGTAAATGAGACCTTAGCTCAGATTACTCAAAATGGCGAAACTGATTGGATTGGAAATCTTAGTGCCGTTTTGGGAGTAATTATCGAAAATAAAATTCACATAGGGCAAACTGGTAAAGCTATTGCCTACGTTTTCCGTGACGGTAAAGTCGAAGATTTAACTGAAGGACTGGCCACTAATGGCGAATCACATCCTTTGAAAACTTTTACCAATGTAACCTCTGGTGAACTTAAAAGTCACGATAAAATTTTGATCGCTAATCCCGAACTCTACGCCCAAATTGATATGGAAAATCTTCGCCAAACTATCACCATGAATTCTCCAAGTGAAGCCGTAGTTCAGTTAGCGAAGATGCTTAAAAAGAAAAAAGTTAATAATGTTAATGCCTTAGTAATTAATTTGCTTACTACCGAAGAACTATCTAAAATACCAGTGGTCAACGAAAAGGAAACGGTTTACTTAGATCGGCCTCTGGAATCTATTTGGGCAGGGGTTCAACGGACTTGGCATCAACTTATTTTTCCTATTTTAAAAGCATTTGGCAAGAGCACTCAAAAAGCTTCCAGCCGTTCACTTGACTTTACCAAAAATTATTTAAAAACTTTGCGCGAAAAAAAACAAACCAACCAAGTAGTCCGCAAAAAAGACTTATTTGAAAAGGAATTTATCCAGCAAAATTCAGATAGTTCGGAAGATAATCTACTCAAAGATGAAAACTTCAAATATTCACCCGATTTAGAAGTGCATTACTACCACGAACAGCAAAAAGAGAATAACAATAAACTGAAAAAATATCTTTCAAACGTAACTAATTTTGCCGGAAAAGTATGGAGATTAATTTTAGGATTATTTAAAAACAAGAAGACTAAACCTTTTGTCCTGGTAGGTTGTGCCATTATTATCTTGGTAATAATTGGTTTAATAATTTTTAATCGAAGTCGGACAAACGCACCCAAATTTAATTTAAGCGAGGCACAGGCCACATTAAAAACAGCTGAAGATCAAGCCAGTAGTGCTAAACAAGCTGCATTAGGGCAAGATAAAGAAAAATCTAAACAACTTTGCGCCTCTGCCATTGACACAGCCAATAAAATTTCTACCTTTGCTATCGTGGGAGAACCAGCTAAAAAAGTAATTGATGAATGTCAAAATCAAATTGACATCTTTTCTGCCACTACACGATTTAAAACTCTTGATCCATTACTAGCTATTGAGGGGAAAGCACAAGGAGCATTCGTTCTTTCGGACCGGGCATATCTTATTAGTAGCGGTGATATTTACAGCGCTTTAATTTCCGGTGGAAAGCCAGAAAAAGTTGCCACCATCCCAGGAGGCAACGGCGAATTTCGTTTTGGCGCAGTTTCTGGCAAAATGATTTATTTGTACACATCAAGTCAAAAGGTCTATGACTTTGACACCAGTAATAATCAAATTGGATTAATCAATTTAACCGGTGGTAACTGGGAGTCAGCCAACGCTGGCGCTACATACAACGGTAATTTTTATCTATTAGATAGTATTATCGGCCAAATTTATAAACATGCTTTTATTGCCGATAAACCACAAACTGGCGAGGTTTATATTACTTCTGGCAGTGTTGATGTAAAAAATAGTAAGTCACTTGCTGTTGATGGTTCTGTCTATGTTTTGCTTTCTAACGGTAATGTTGTGGAATTATCCAGAGGTAAACTACAAGATTTTTCACTCCAAGATACGCCAACACCCTATTCAAGAATTGAGGACCCGGTGAAAATATATACCGATTCCGACGCCGCCAGTATTTATATTTTAGATAACGGTCAAAAAAGAATTCTTGAGTACGACAAAAGTGGAC
>Ga0209429_10001574_pt1 | contig 14017 bp, 11 predicted proteins | sample BarGraNGADG00212_3_FD_184493 | JGI IMG/M metagenome (GOLD analysis project Ga0209429, IMG submission 184493) | Arctic peat soil microbial communities from Barrow, Alaska - Barrow Graham LP Ref core NGADG0004-212 (SPAdes) (version 2) | ecosystem: Environmental > Terrestrial > Soil > Wetlands >... | reverse complement strand
TCTTTTCTTTTGCACCACTCATGTTGACGCGTCTTCTCTTGGATGTTTCTCTCTCTTGGATGTTAGATTCAAAATTGCAGGAACCAAGAAATGTGCGTTCTAAACTTAGCCATAACGGGTAGCTAGGGCGCGGGCGGAACGAAGGCGTATTTCGCCTGAGTGGCAGCCTGTGGCTTAGCTGGTGTTATGGCTAGGTTTTTTTATTCATATTCAATTCTACATCAGCCAGTTATCAGCACAGACCATGGACTCCGATTGTTAATCCAACCGCAATCTTTTCTTATCAGCACTGGCCCCCCTCGGCGAAGCCGTTTCTTTGTCTCATTATCGATCGAAGTTGAAAATCAACTATCCACATCCACAGAAGGAGTATCAAATATCACAAATCTGTGTTGTAATCGTCCTGCTTGCGAAGTATTGGTAGTTTTAGTCAATTATTTTACCTTATATTTCAATGCTAATCCAATTGAAAAAATCTCATTGACTTCAGGTGCATAACTTGCCTGGGCCTTGGTTTCTAAGAATAATTTATCAGTAAGCGAAAAGTCTTTGCTTAAAGCTATACCAAAACCAACAAAGAAATTTGGATAATAAGCAGCAAAATCTGAAAATCTTACATCATGAGCGAAAGTTCGCTGACGCAAGAAATCCATCATGAAAATTGGTGAAACATTTATCAACTTTGTATGCAGCTTATAGTAAATAGGCATTCTTATGTAATCCATCGTAGCGAAATAGGTATCATTGTTCAATCTTACAAAACTCATCCCAACCCCAATTCCCGACAAATCAGTAAATCTGTTTTCAAAATCAATACCAATCTCATTGAAACTGTCATCAAACCAAATCCCTGTTGATCCATTTGATGCACTTAAACCAACATAGTTACCCTTTTGTGCAAAAGAGAGAGCGGGAAACAAAACAATCAGAAATAAAATAAATTTTCTCATAATGATGGTTTTTGAATATTAATAAATGTCTTACTGGAATTTCATGGTCTTTCAAAACGGAATCAGATAATAGCCAGAAAAATTGTAGCCTGTATGAGAATCCGATATCAACCGTATGGGTCTTTATCGTTCTTGGCCTAATCCTTCGTTATGATTATCTGCAATTCTGTTTATCCACCGCTAAAATCTATCATCCTTTATCACAATCAATTGCAGATTCCAATTATCAAGCGTCTTTCTCTATCGGCCGAAACCGAAGTCTCAAATTAACCCTTCACGATCGTTGCACCGCTCATGTTGGCGCGTCTTTCTCTTAGATGTTAGATTCACAATTGCAGGAACCATGACCTGTGCGTTCTAAACTTAGCCATAACGGGTAGCTAGGGCGCGGGCGGAGCGAAGGCGTAATCGCCTGAGTGGCAGCCTGTGGCTTAGCTGATGTTATGGCTAGGTTTTTTTTCTTTATTTTCCTTGCAAAACAGCTTAAAATAGCTCCAAATTATCCCATCCCATTTTCAAATATTTTGGATTTGGGCTAAACTCTGCAGAACCATTATCCAAATCTCCAGAGAATGGAATTCGTAGCTCACCCCAATTACAAACTTTGCCTTTATCGGCACCGTATTTTAACCAAGTCCCCACATATTGATTGTTACAGTATCTGTCAGAGCAACTGATTTCAATATCATCATAGCAGATTACCCCATGTCTATCTAAATACCAATACAACGTCATTACACCAGCAAAAACACCGCTTTCAAGCTTAGTTGGATTTTCTTTAAATTCATATTTACCAATCAGTACACCTTGTTTCTTTATTCCTTGATTCTTGTATTCATCATCTGTACCAAAATGCATATTCTTGTACACTCTTATTTGATCAATGGCAATTTCGCCTGAAAAATCGCACTTATTATTACCAACAAGAGAAAACCCTTTTACCAAATAAGTACCGATATTAACTGAACTTTTAGTAATTGAAGTGAAAGTTATCCTAATCCGTCGATAGTTTGAACCAATAAATCCAATAAAATCATAATGAGGAATCATCAATTTTGAAAAATCATACATATAGTAATCCGCTTTAAAATCCTCAATTCTCAGCCTGTCAATATCATACTTCGGATTATTTATCAACCGAATCCATTCTTTTGATTGCTGACCTGACATCGTAAGGGTGAGAACAAAAAATATAGTCGTTAGCAGTTTCCTCATATCGTGTGATTCTACGTTATTTATTCTTATTACTTGCACCAGTCTCGTTTCTCTTACTTTCACAATTGCAGGAAGCATGATATGTGCGTTCTAAACTTAGCCATAACGGGTAGCTAGGGCGCGGGCGGAGCGAAGGCGTATTTCGCCTGAGTGGCAGCCTGTGGCTTAGCTGATGTTAGCGGCTGTAATTTTTCTCTTTTTGGGTATTAGTCATGTGTTAACATTCTGGACTATTTGGTTACATAAATGAAATCATTTCCATCAAAACTGACTGTGTATTGCTTTAGCGAACTTATTGAAATGCCTTTGGTTGGTGTCCCCTGACCAAAACACATGTCATATACTTCTCCACAAGAAGAGCACTGACACATACCGAGGTCATTAGGCCGACCGATAATGACTTTAGAGTTTGATTCGTTAGGACAGGCAAGATCTACTGCATAAAAAAGATTATCCATTGCATGATAAATCAGTAAACCACCAAAACCGATTCTATCAATTGCATAGATAGGTTGTGTTACGTATATGTAGGCACCAAATGGTGTGAGTTGTTCCGTGTTGATATTTCGCTTGAAATATACATCTCGATCAGGTATACCAAACGTTGTGAAATGTAATTCATCTCCATAAATGGTTCCATATTGATTTGTTGCATAAGCTCTAACATAATACGTTGTATTGTATGTTAATCCTGATAATTCACTTGTGTATGAACCAACTCCAAATCCATTTAAAGTTTTGTTATCGGTAGTTGATGGTAAACCTGTCGTGTTCCAACAAATGCCACGATCTGTAACAGGTGCTCCACCATCAGAAGTGATATTACCTCCACAGGTTGCTGTATTTGTTGTAATTGAGGATACTGCAGATGTTGTCAATCCAATTACTCCACTTTGTGTTACAAAACTTACTTCATTTCCATAAATTGTACAAACACTGTTTGTTGCATATGCCCTAACATAATAAGTAGTAAGGGGCATCAAACTACCAATGTTGCTATTGAATCTTCCTCCAGCAACTCCATCCGTGGTTTTACTATTCTCAATCGTGGGCGATGGAAATGTATTCCAACAAACACCACGAGCTGTAACCGTCAAACTACTGCTATCTCCATCAGAAATTATATTACCACCCCCAATTGCTGATGTGGCAGTAATCGAAGCAACAGAAATGGGGTTGGTTGTTATTGAAAAAGTTTTTGTTGTAAAGATTGCATTAAGTCCATAAGCTACACCACCTTTATTAACAGCATATGCTCTGACATAATATGTTGTACCATGAGACAACCCTTTTATTGAACTTGAAAAAGCAAGTTTGCCTGCTGCTGCGATAGTAGTATCATTTTCTATGGTCGGAGATGGCGAAGTACTCCAACAAACTCCATGTATAGTAATATCAGACCCTCCATCGGCTGTAATGATTCCACCACAAATTGCAGAAGTTTCTGTTACTGATGTCACCTGATTCGTTTCAACAGTTGCTTTTGCATTAGCCACTTCTTGAATACAACTATTAAAAAATAAAGGCATTAACATTATCGCGTTAATTATGACGATTGACAAATAAACTTGTTTATTCATTGTAGTTAAATTGGTTCTAATATTGTGAGTATGCACAAAGACTTGATTTATTTTGTTTGTATTTTTTAAATCCTAATCATTTCAGTAATACTTCATCGACGCGTTCAATTATAGCCGCTAACGGGTAGCTAGGGCGCGGGCGGAACGAAGGCGTAATCGCCTGAGTGGCAGCCTGTGGCTTAGCTGGTGTTAGCGAACGTGCATTTTCGTTTTTCAATTATTTCACTGTGAATTTGCCCCACTTCAAAAAGGAAATCACATATCTTATTACTCTCTTGTCGAACAATAATCCGACATGCCAAGTCTTGACATAAACAATATCCTTCTCAATTCCCAGTTTGGCATACTCTGGAGCAACCAAGCCATCGTTATCCACATCTAGAAGCAAATTCAGTGTCTTACTCCCACCGAAACTAGCAGTTATCAGCCCAACCTCACATGTAGGTATCGGATATTTTCTAGCTCCCAATATGGAATCGGTCGTCATATTCCTTAGATTGGGTCCAAGAAAGTATCTAAAGAAACGAAACTTATAGTAGAAATCAGCCACTTGCGTACCGTTATTTGGCGGTGCAATCATTACAATGCGTTTGATAATCGGAAAACCAGCTAAGGAATCAATATGATTGTAAATTGATCTTACGACAAGCGCACCCATCGAGTGGGTTACGAATGAGATCGTATCGGCTCCATCCGACTGAATCCTTTTTATCAAATCCAGCCCCACTGAATCGGCATCTTCCACAAAGCTGCGATATCTGAACAAGGTACAATCATAACCCTCTTTCTCCACCGCTTTAAGAATCGTCATCATCTCAAATCCAGGACCAGCATATCCATGGAGTATATAAATCCTATTCGAAGATTTGGCAATCACACATACAGTTAGTAAAAGGATCGTAAGTTGTAAATATCTCATTCATTCTTTGTTGAAAATACAGATGAACTTAAATGGTGCGACTCTTGCATGTTCGCTAACGGGTAGCTAGGGCGCGGGCGGAACGAAGGCGTAATCGCCTGAGTGGCAGCCTGTGGCTTAGCTGGTGTTATGGCTAGGTTTTGTTTATCCACCACTCTCGATAACGAGGTGCCTTTCAATATATTGACGGCCGTTCGCTAGTTTTTCTCTTTCAATTATCTGGAATCTTATGTCAGCCAGAAAAATTATCGTCTGTATGAGAATCCGCTATCAGCCGAAACCGCAGTCTCCAATTTTCTTTCATGAACATTCCACAACTTCTGAGGCGTTTCTTTGATTCATAATTGCAGGAACCATGACCTGTGCGTTCTAAACTTAGCCATAACGGGTAGCTAGGGCGCGGGAAACCAATGTATTTCATTGGTTTATTGTGGCTTAGCTGGTGTTATGGCTAGGTTTTATTTATCCACCACTCTCGATAACGAGGTGCCTTTCAATATATTGACGGTCGTTCGCTAGTTTTTCTCTTTCAATTATCTGGAATCTTATGTTAGCCAGAAAAATTATCGTCTGTATGAGAATCCGCTATCAGCCGAAACCGCAGTCTCCAATTTTCTTTCATGAACATTCCACAACTGCTGAGGCGTTTCTTTGATTCATAATTGCAGGAACCATGACCTGTGCGTTCTAAACTTAGCCATAACGGGTAGCTAGGGCGCGGGCGGAACGAAGGCGTATTTCGCCTGAGTGGCAGCCTGTGGCTTAGCTGGTGTTAGCCCTAGTCATTTTTATTCATATTCAGTTATACATCAGCCTGTTATCAGCACTGGCCATGACTTTCCGATTATTGTTTCAGCGGTAATCTCTACTCATCAGCACAGCCCCCCCTCGGCGAAGCCGTTTCTTTCCATCTATCAAACACTGAAATCAATAGATTCCATCAATCGAGAGCCGCCGTAGGTCATTTCAAAAAAATATGGACTTTCAAGGTTCCAGTAATCTTACGCTTACAGCGTGCGTCTTTCTTTTTTGAACGATACAAATTTCCACTTTCTTAGTCCTCCGAGTAAGAATAATAGGCCAATAAATATTGCAATAAGTGAATACATTACTTCAAGCAACGTATTTGTTCCATGTAGAAAATCAAACAAAAGTCCTCCACATCCGCGAAACAAATAAATACCAGCAATCCCAAAGACTCCAACTTTCAAAAAAGGAAGTTTCATGAATTTATTATCAGCTGACAATCCATAAAGTCCAAAAACAAGAAATGCTAGTGCTACAATAATCGTCAGCAAATATGGTAACAAAGAATGTATCTGTGCAAGGTCGCTCATATCATCACTAATGCCAGTTACTTCAAACATCTTATCAGCCCAAAATAGGCCAATTATATGTCCAACCGCAATAAGAATGTTTAAATATCCACCAACTTTAAGCATCTCTTGAAATTTTTATCATCAATATTAAAATCTACTGATTAGCAATCACATATGAATTTCTAATAATCGACTGTCTGTAATGATCACCCGTATCATCTTTCTCATCTAACACCACAAGCCATGACCGCATTTTCTTTCTCTTTCTCAACCAATTGCAGAAAACTAAACCTACGCGCTTTATGATTAGGGCTAACGGGTAGCTAGGGCGCGGGCGGAACGAAGGCGTAATCGCCTGAGTGGCAGCCTGTGGCTTAGGTAGTGTTATACGCCGTGTTTTTTTATTCTTTTCAGTTCATCATCTGCCAGTCATCAGCAATGACTATGACTATCCGATTATTGATCCAGTGGTAATCTCTTCGTGTCAGCACTTGTCCCCCTCGGCGAAGCCGTTTCTTTATCTATTATCCGGAATCAGATATTAACCAAAAGAGTTGTAACCACTTTAATACTACGACATTAACCGTTGAGAATTTTGCTTGTTTACATATAAAGGTTGGTCAGTCACAATTTGCAACCAACCAATCCCCTATCTCTATTCATATCTATCGTCCGGATTTGTGTTTTCCACGGACGCTCACAAGTCAACTATCTGAAGATTGTCTTTATAACGAACCAATATCCCTATTATTTCGGGATTATTATCTGTTTTTATCTTCGGTGTCAAATTTAAGATAAAAATCGTTCCAGAATAATGTTTTGTGATCTTTATTGTCAAGAATGCATGGGTTAAAAAACTAATTTTATCTGTGATATAAACATCAACTGGATAAATCTGAGCGCCGACGACCGAAGAACAATTTTGGAACAAACTTCCGTTAGAACTGGCTACATTGTACAAGCAGTGAAAAAAGATTGGTGGGTATACAATACGACCTTATAATTTAGACAATACTTACCTGATGAGTCGTTCCTTTATTTGTTTTCATTTAAAAACTTCTACAAATACCGAACGTAAAAGGTTCATCTAACCGACTACAGCCATTTTAACCGTACAATCTGCGTCATTTAAAAAAAACTGCTTATAAACCCTGATTAGATAATCTTTTCAGACAAGCCTTCTGTAATTCCTTAAAGATCGAGTTCTTATATACTAAACGAATATCTTGATCAGATACATCATGAAGTATCGTGTCACATACTTGATCTAGATCAATTTTGCCAAATTCTTCACCCTTTCTACTTTTGTTATAAACTTGAATGGTTTCGGGTAATGTAGGATTATAAGTTGCATTAAAAGTAGTATCGTCATTAATAATGATTACAACACCATAATAGTATGCATCCATCGTATACTGTTCGGTTGGAACTATAGAAAATTGGATTTTTTTGGAACTATAAATTTTGGTATAATTTCCTTTGATTTCAGCATTTATTCGGATATTTCTGAAAATAGTATGAAGTATAGGATCAAATGAAAGAAGATTGCATCGCGTACAATCCGTGTTCGTCAGTTGTAAAATATTTTTTAATGAGGTTGAATCCAAATACATGATTTTACTTACTGCATATTCTCTTTGGCTAGAAAATAATTCTCCGTCTTTTGCTATCTCTAATAAAGAACTTTGATCCAACATACTCATAGCCAGATTTCTCGTATAACAATCGTTTTCGGTATCAATGGCTATTGACTTGATGAAGTCCTTATCTTCGATCTTTCTTAATGCAATTTCTCTAATTTGGAAATTCGGTGCATTTAAAACAACATTTTTCAGATAGGCTTGATCTGTAATTTTCTTTAAAATTGGTATTCCATAACCACTCCAAAAATAAGTATTAAACCGATCCATCAATATCTCCTGATCGGTGATGTTCTGTATTGCGTCATCCTTTAACATGACATCACCATGCAGATATACCTCTTTCAAAAATGCCTGATCCGTTATTATTTTCAGTAAACCTTGCTTGGTATAGACATTAGGTTTGGTATGAAAATCCTGCATAACTGCCGTGCTGTATAGTTTTTTCAATAATTCCTGATCGGAAATTCTAATTGCTGCAGCTCTCCGAATGTCATCTTCATAAGCATGAATGCCAATTTCTATTAATTTTTTTTGGTCACTGATTGCTTCAATGGCTTGAATTCTTTCTTCGATGGAATAGGTTCGATTGGTCGCAATTTTTACCAATTGTTTACAGGCGGTTTGAATGCCATCCTGGCATTGTACTATGATTTTATTAATTTTCTCAGACTGGCTAGAAGCTCTGCTATGACATAGAAAAAGCGAAATAAGGATCAGAAGATAGGTGTTTTTCATGGATTTAACTTTATTGTAAAAAGTATTTAGAAGTGCAAAATCGGCATCGTTGAAGCAGCGTTTCTGGCATCAAGTGCAATGATTTCTCGACTAAGTTAATGGATATTTTATTCATTCGGTAATCAAAAGATTGTTTTCCGATTCTGTCCCGATTTGTCGTTATGTGGTTATCACTACCACCAGAACAATTCCACGAATCAGCATTATCATTCGTTTTGTTGACAACTTTCATGACGATGCCATTTCTTTGTCATTCAAAACGGAATTAGATATTAACCAGAAAATTTGTCCCCATCTTGAGAATCAGATATCATCCGTATGTGCATTTCTCGTTCTAGGCCGAATCCTTCGATTTGATTATCTAAAATTCTGTTTATCCACCGCTAAACTCTATCAATCAAAATCAATTGCAGAATCCAATTATCAAGCGTCTTTCGCTATCGGCTGAAACCGCAGTCTCAAATTAGCCCTTCTTTTCCTTTGCACCGCTCTTGTTGGCGCGTCTTTCTCTTGGATGTTAGATTCACAATTGCAGGAACCAAAACCTACCGGTTCCAACATGGCGTATAACGGGTAGCTAGGGCGCGGGCGGAACGAAGGCGTATTTCGCCTGAGTGGCAGCCTGTGGCTTAGCTGGTGTTAGCGGCAGGGCTTTTTATTACTTATAAAATTTGTCAAGGGTTATTATCTCTCATCTTTTTTATCCAAATGGAATATTCTCCGTTTCTCTTATTCGTTTTGGAATATATCAAATAGTCTTTGTTATGAGAAAACCATACATCCCTGTATCTACCAATGTCATTTACTAATATTCTTATCGGCGTCAATGATTTCTTTTCAATCTCCAGTACCTGACCATGATATATAAATGGGAAGAAGCCATTAAGAACTTTCTTATCATCAGTAAGACTCAAATTTTCTTGCAGGTTATATTTTGAATAATCAATGACAGAATCACTTAGATTAGTTGCAATATATTTTTGGTCTGAGATATAAAACAATATCGAATCGCTATTACTTGTCCAATAAGGATTGTAGTGGTAAGTCCATTCTTTTTTGAAAAATTTCTTGACTTGACCATCAATCGACATAATGCAAAGATTTTCCCCCTGACCATTCGTTGATAAATAAATTGTCTGATTACCAAGACTGTCATTTGTTGGCCACATTTCTGAACTTTGGTATAATATCCATTTTTTATTGGGAGATAATTGGAAATTATCATACCCATAGGGTTCCTTTGTAATCCTAAACTCAATATTTGTATGTATGTTCTTTTTGTAGATATGCTCAAAATCCTTAAAATACATAATCCAATCATCATCTAACCATTGAGGATAAAGACATTCTTCACAAATCTCTTTAAAGTCAGAACCATCGGAATTGATTATTCCAATTTTTCGAAATCCATATTGAAAAGCAATTCTTTTATCATTATCAGAAAATACAGGGTTTGACTCACTCTCATTTAATGGGGTTAGTTTCTTATTATATTCCTCTATGACAATTGGTAAGGAGTCAATATTTAGGTTGGAATTGATTGTTGTTCTTTCAATTTTTCCGCCAGGATCTATGTGGTACATTTGACCCGGGGCGCAATAGATATTCTTTTCTTCCTCACCAGTTTTAGCATTTATTAATTTAGCATCAAATAAGCTCACTGATTCATCATCACAGACAAGACTAATTACATCCCATATCGTATCCCGCAAAAGAGTAGCATCATATTCTGCCAATCCTTTTTTTAGTCCATGTTTTAATGCAATTGCAATAGCACTATCTTTAGTTATCAACAATCTCTGAGCAATCGATTGATTAGAGAGAAGTATCAAAGTGAATAGCAGAGATGCAATTTTTCGGGCTGTATTCATTTCTGTTTATATGCTATATCAGTTTGCTGTTTCTCTTTGATGAAATTACCGATGAACCTTAAATGACCGGTTCCAGCCTTGCCGCTAACGGGTAGCTAGGGCGCGGGCGGAACGAAGGCGTATTTCGCCTGAGTGGCAGCCTGTGGCTTAGCTGGTGTTATGGAGCGTTTTTTTTATTTCTGACTATCCTTCGATTGTCGGCTACCAGAAACTTTTCAACAGTTTTAGGGCTGTTCGTTAATTCTTCCTTTAAAATTATCTGCAATCTCCATCGAAGAATTCAAAATTGCTGAGTAGAGTAATCTGCAATCCGCTAATAATGTTATCGTTATCCTGATTGCAAGGTGATGAGGCTATTAATATCTGTGGTTTGGATGGTGCTTAGGATCGTTTTCATTAATCTACAAACGTTTCTCGAATCACAGTTTTGACTTTTTCGATCTCCTTTGCTGACAATTTATCGTACACTTTAAGAATCCTAGATTTATCAATCGTCCGAATCTGGTCGATAATAATCCAACATTCTTTACCATTAAGTCTTACTTCAATTCGTGATGGATATCGCCTTGGCTGGGTAGTCATAGGAGCAACGACAAGAGTATGAAGATTCCTATTCATCTCATTTGGAGAAATCACGACGCAAGGTCTGGTTTTCTTTATCTCACTTCCAACGGTAGGATCAAAATCAACCAAGAGAAACTGATATTGCTTTATTTCCATTCCTCAAAGATTTCATCTTCAAACACATCAATCTCCACAAGTTTATCGTCGCCATTTTCATGCATCTGACGAAATGCTTCATCCCATCCTTTACGAACCTCTGGCTTAGGCTTAAGAATCATATATCCCTTTTCCATGATGACCTCGACTGTATCCTTGATGTTATATCTCTCAAGAAGGGTCTTGCTTAGTCTTATCCCTCGGGAATTACCTACTTTTATTACTGAAACATCCATAATCTTTTGTTATTAATGTGCATACAAAGTTATTACTTTTTACATGCAAATCAAGAAAACTTGGAAATTATTATTATCGGCCGAAACCGAAGTCGCTAAACCTCTTTATCAAACGTTGCAACACTTCTGAGGCTGTTTCTTTGATTCAAAATTGCAGAAACCTGAATAGCGCGCTTCTAAAATGCTCCATAACGGGTAGCTAGGGCGCGGGCGGAACGAAGGCGTAATCGCCTGAGTGGCAGCCTGTGGCTTAGCTGGTGTTATGGAGCGTTTTTTTTATTTCTGACTAACCTTCGATTGTCGATTACCAGATGCTTTTCAACAGTTTTAGGGCTGTTCGTTAATTCTTATTTTGCTTCAATTTATGCTGTCATTTCTACTTTCTTTTCTTTTGCCTAAAAGCCTCAAGTCTAAAATTCAATTCAAAAAACAACAAATGTGAATAATGAGCCTGGAATACATTATCCTCATCCCATGAGATTAATGATGGGTAATAATTAATCCCAATATTGATGTTGTTTGAAATTCGATAATAAGCCGATAAGGCTATCCCGATATTATTTTGGAACTTTGACGAGATCAAAGAGTCTTGAAAGTTCGGATACAACTCTACGGTTTCAATTTTAAAATGTGAAGTCCTATTGAATTGCAGACCTAAATCATAATGAAATCTATTAAAATCGCTGCCAACCTGAATGTCTCCATATGTCGCAAACGACCGTTGATAGCTACCATAATAATCTACTGGTGCGGGAATTGGTATCATAAAATCAGTCAACCTACCAATATCCATATTTATACAATACTTATCCGTAAAATAATACTCTACACCACCTGAAATGCCCAGAAAGCCAAACGTATTTCCATACTCACTCCCTTTATTTAGATACATGAAATTACCTTCTGGTATTGATAACTTGAAACTCAAAAGATTTTTTTCAGGCCTTACCCAATTGGTATATTTTTTTGTAGAATAGCTTTTAGACTCGTTAAAATGAATCGTAATATCAGATGGATAAGTGTATCTTTTGGGATTTGTCAAATCAATTGCGTATCCAAAAATTCCGATTCCAGAGAACATGTTTCCTAACCAGAAGGCGGTTGACAATCTGCTTTTTATGTTTATTTGTTCACTTACGCTATCCTTCAATGCAGTAATTAGTAAATCTTTACTGGAACGTTCAACATTAACAATTGTTGGAGTATAATACCTAGTCGTATCATCATTTACATAAATCTTGACCGAATCGGTATCTGAACATACACGAACATCCACATTTCTACTATGAAACAAAGTAGCACATGAGTTTAATAGAAAACCAAGACTAATAATAAAGCAAACTTTTTTCATCTCCTGTTTTTGGTTTATTATTTTTATTCTTGTTCGTATTTTAGTCTGATATCTACTTCCAGATTCATAAATCCGCCATAAGCAGATGAATTCTCAATCTCACGAAGATTTATACGATCTGAAACCTATAAAATCTACTTGTCTTACATTCTAGATATCAACCGCAATGTCTTCTCTTCTCTTTCTTGACCAATTACAGAAAACTAGAGTGTGCGATTCTAAAATGCTCCATAACGGGTAGCTAGGGCGCGGGCGGAGCGAAGGCGTATTTCGCCTGAGTGGCAGCCTGTGGCTTAGCTGGTGTTAGCGGCAGGGCTTTTTATTCACGAATATTACACAGTGTTTCCATGTCTATATAGTGGAACTTGTTCAATAGTCAGCAGAACTGGAATTGACAATCCTTTTTTAGATCTATACTTATTTTTGTTTTGGCTTCAACCTTTATTTAACTGTAAGTGTATCCCAATTAGAGAAAATAATTTCTTTTGAGATTTTACCCTCAGACCTAAAATATTTATTTGGATCAAAAACAAATCTTAATTTATAAATCCCGATTTTCTTAAATTCAAAGATACTGCTACTTTGAATCGTATCAATAAGAATATTCCCTTTTGAGAATAATACCATATCAGTAGGAAACCAATCCGGATGGCTTGTTGTTTCCAAATCAACCTCATTGTTATTCAAATCAAAAGCTTCTAAGTAGAACGAATAAATACTTGACTTTTGACTAAATTCTAAATATGTTGGCATCTTTATGGAAGGTCCATTTTGATTTGTAAACTTCACTATTGCACTGAACTGACCGTTATCCAAATCAGACGTTATTAAACTTGCGCATTTGTTTGCCAGTTTAAAGTTTATTGCAAATTGTTTTTTTGAATTCTGATTAGGGATTGTTTTTACACTTTTAATCTCGGTGGATTGATCTTTGTTATTACCACATGAGAAAAAAAGAGGTACTAAAATCAAAAAATACAAGGCCTTCATATATCTGATATTAAATTGTATATCTGTGATTTATTCTTGGAATTATCTAACCCTCAATATTACCTGACGGTTTCTTTAATGAATTTTCAGATGAACTACAATAGCCGGTTTTAGCCTTGCCGCTAACGGGTAGCTAGGGCGCGGGCGGAGCGAAGGCGTATTTCGCCTGAGTGGCAGCCTGTGGCTTAGCTGATGTTAGCGGCAGGTGTTTTTATTTCCAAGCATGCTTCCATTTTCCAGGAATCTGCTCCTCACCCTTAAAATAATTCACCGTCGAGTCCTTGTCGAATATCTCATTTGAGGGGGCTATATACATTTTATTAGAATCAGGATATTCGCACAAATCAAATCCGATATAAGACCTTACATCAAGAAATTGGCAGGGTGAATCAGTGTGATTGTAAAGTTGATGTGCCCCACTCTCACCCTTCTCAAAGAACATCATATCCCCAGACTTGACAATCTCAAATCCGTTGGGAGTCCTCAAT
>Ga0209429_10001573_pt1 | contig 14020 bp, 10 predicted proteins | sample BarGraNGADG00212_3_FD_184493 | JGI IMG/M metagenome (GOLD analysis project Ga0209429, IMG submission 184493) | Arctic peat soil microbial communities from Barrow, Alaska - Barrow Graham LP Ref core NGADG0004-212 (SPAdes) (version 2) | ecosystem: Environmental > Terrestrial > Soil > Wetlands >... | reverse complement strand
TTGCTATGCTGGGAGGTACGCTTATACCCAAATTTATAGGTAACCTCAGTGTCGGATCAACAGTTCAACAGAGCTTGCCTATTGCAGCTTTAATGGCTGCAATATTATTAGTCGTTTCTTTCTTCATTGGAAGAATTGGTAAACCGAAAGCATAATAATTATTTATTTAAGAAAAATATGAAAAAAATAAGAATGGGAATGATTGGAGGCGGCATTGGGGCATTCATTGGGGATGCCCATCGCCGGGCCTCAAGAATATGCAACGATTTTGAACTGGTAGGTGGTGTATTTGATGTGGATTATGAAAAGAGCAAACAATTTGCAAAAAATGAAGGTATCTCTGCTGACCGTTGCTATAAAAGTGTTGATGAACTGATTAAAGCTGAATTGAAACTCCCAGCTGACAAACGTATTGAGGTTGTATCTATAGTCACGCCTAACGCGCTTCATTATCCATTTGCAAAAAGCCTTTTAACCAATGGCTTTAATGTGGTTTGTGAAAAACCAATGACTATGACGGTTGAGGAAGCCCTTGACCTTGAAAAAACCGTTGCCAAAAGTAAGCTTACTTTCGCATTAACTCACACCTATACCGGATATCCGATGGTCAGACAGATGAAATATCTTATTGCGAGCGGCGTTCTAGGCGATATTCAGCGTATTGATGCGCAATATTATCAGGGGTGGATCAATTCAATTATCCATGGTACCGGAAGCAGGATAACCGGGGTCTGGAGACTTGATCCAAAACATGCCGGAGCGAGCAGTTGTATGGGCGATATAGGAGTGCATGCTTTCAACCTGATCGAGTACACTACCGGGATTGAGATAAAAGAAGTACTCTCAGATCTTAATCCTGTAAAAGAGGGTATTAAACTTGATCTTGACGGTACAGTGTTGTTGCGATTCAGCAAGAAACTGAAAGGAGTTATCCGTGCCAGCCAGGTTTGCGGTGGGGAAGAGAATAACCTTACAATTGCAGTGTTCGGATCAAAAGCCAGTCTTAAGTGGTCGCAGGAAAATCCAAACTATCTCTACATGTTAAGCGACTCTGAACCAACCAAAGTATATAAACCTGCTCATGGATTTAATGACCAGGTTGCTGAAATGAGTCATACAATGCCTTCGGGTCATCCTGAGGGTATCTATGAAGCTCTGGCTAACATTTATAAAGGAACAGCCAAATCGATAAGAAAAGAGAAATATACCCCTGGTGAATTCCCCACGGTTCATGACGGAGTTCGTGGTATGAAATTTATCCGTTCAGTTGTTGAGTCGGATAAAAAAGGGAACACATGGATTAAATTGTAATAAGATAAAATACAAAAGTTAAAAATTAAAAGTAGTAAAGCAATGGAAAACAATCATTCGAAGAATCAGGTATCGCGCCGTAAGTTTTTAGGACTTACCGCAGCGGCTGCCACTTTTGCTGTCGTACCCATGAATTTTAGGGAAGTAATAGAACAAAAGTCTGCAAAAACTAAAAAACCCAACTCGCGATTTGGTGGGGTTCAGGTCGGTGCTATTACTTACAGCTGGCGAAGTATGCCGGGAAGCGCTGAAGAAACACTGAATTATTGCCTTGAAGATGGCATCAGTTCGATAGAATTAATGGGCGATGTTGCTGAACGGTATGCCGGTTTGCCACAGGCACCAGCCAGACCACCACGTGATGCAACTGATGAACAGAAAGCTGCATTTCAGAAAGCAATGAAAGATGTAACTGAAGCTCAGAAAAATTGGCGTATTTCGGTACCGATGAAAAAGTTTGAAGAGTTTCGTAAGATGTACAATGACGCCGGCGTAAATATACACATTGCTAAATTTTCACCAGAGAACTGGTCAAATGAGGAAATAGACTATTCATTCAGAGCTGCCAAAACACTGGGAGCCAAAGGCGTAAGTACTGAAATAGGCGATCTTTCTGCCAAAAAACTGGGCCCTTTTGCTCAGAAACATGGAATGAAGGTTGTTTTACATCAGCATACGCAACCCGGACAACCGGGCTGGACTTTTGAAAAATTTCTTGATATGTCACCTGAAAATATGCTCAATTTTGATGCAGGTCACTATTTTGGTGCAACAGGTTTGCATCCTAATGGTATTATCGAAAAACTTCATGACAGGATAATCAGCATTCATATCAAAGACAAAACCGGTCCAAAAGGCACTCCTCCCAATACTAACATGGAATTTGGCAAAGGGGAAACACCGGTTGCGGACATCCTTCTGTTACTTAAGAAGAATAAATGGCCGATCTATGTTGATATTGAATTGGAATATAATATTCCTGAAGGATCAGACGCAGTTGCAGAAGTCAAAAAATGTGTTGAATACTGCGGTAAAATTCTTGCCTGATAATTTTAAGAGAACAAAATTCTCATAACTCTGTGAAACTCTGTGCCTCCACTGCGTTTCTCTGTGCAACTTAAAATCAGTACTTAAGTTCACAAAGATTCACAGAAAAGGCATAGAGACCACGGAGAAAACCTTTAAGAAAGATTTCAATAACGTTTTGTTATTTCTTCTTCTTTAATAGAAAGAAACCTGCCGCTCCGGCAACCACAACTACCGCTGCAATAATGATGATAGTTGAAGATGATCCTTTTTCTGAACCAGATTTACCTGCTTTCTTTTCATCTTCAACAGCATAATAGAATGTTGGCTTTGCATCAGAATCCATATTGACGGTATCCTTCTTAGGCTTTGGCTGTTCCTGTGAAACGGCAACATTCAGACCGCTAAATAAGAATGTTGAAACTAATGAGATAATCAAAATTGTCTTTTTCATGCTATAAATTATTATTTATTAATTAAATGAATTTGCCATATCATCGTATTTCTTTGCAATATCCGGATTTGTCAGTCTATAGGTATCAGCAAGGGCTATAATCGCTGGTTTATAATGCGGGTTTATGGTCAGACATGTTCTTAATAAATCTCTTGCTTTCATTATATCCTTTTCAACCAGTAACTCTGATAATTCCACATATGCTTCAAAGTACTTTCTGTTTGAATTGATAAGTTTTTCATAGTACTTAATTGCCTCGTTATTTTTACTCCTGGCTTTTGCAATATTCCCCAGATACATCAATATCAATTCAAAATCAGGATTTACGTCCAATCCTCTTTTCAATACTGAATCTGCCCTTTCATATTGTCCATCCTTGTACAATGCGACTGCAAAATTATAAAAAATCATTTCATCATTATCATTGGTCTTCAAAGTTTCTTCAAAATAGCTTATTGCTTCTTTTATTTGTCCCTCATTCAGAGCCATGTAGCCCCGATAGTCTGCCTTTGTCTTTCGTTCCAGAATAGCACAGACCGGTACCTTATCAGCATATATTATATGTATGGCATCTTCAGTAGGCCAGGTTTTATTCTTTAACTGGAAAGGTGAAATATATCGGTTTACGATAATTGCATAGTCCCAATCATACATACTTCTTTCCTCATTCCGGAAATATGATGTTTCAATCTCCGGATGATTACGAAATGACCATTCTACAGAATAAGTTGCCTTAACTTTTACCACTGGTTTCTCTCCCTTTTCCTTAAGATAATTGATTAGCCATCCTGCGGCCTCTGTCTGACTAACATAATAATAATCAGTTTCATAATTACCATAAGCTCCCTTCATCCCGCCAACAAGTTGATTATAATACATATATTCATAAGGATGATTAAGAATCATGAACTTAACCGGGTGTATTGATATCAGAAAAACTACCCCTACTGCAACCCAAAGGATATACCGGTTTTTAATTGAGTCAAAAAAAGAGGAATATCCGATAGAAGCTAATAAAACTATTCCCGGATAGATAAAAAGGAACTGACGCCATGAGCTGTACAGATTTGACTTTTCCAGTATGACAAAGAGTATTGGAAATAATAATGTAAAAATTAAAAACAGATACAATATAGGTTTCCCATTGCTGAATATCCTTTTTATAAGGATGATGAAAGTTATCAATCCTGCAAAAACGACAACAGGTATTGTAATACCCATTGATTTAATTAGATAGTACCATGGCATATAATCTGACCATTCCACTTTGCCTTCAAAAATCTGCCTGAAGGTACTTGGAAAATGTGCCATCACTTTGTATGAACTCAGAATATTTGTAAATGGATTTTGTAATGCGTACGGCCATAAAACTATACTTAAAAACAATGATGCAATTGTTATACCGGTCATCCAAACAAACTTTTTTCTGACTTCAGTAAAATCGATTTTTCTTTCCTTCAGATAATTGAAAAAATAATAAACAAAGAAAAAGAAAAACAAATAACAGATCAGTAGCATCCCTCCTGCCCTGATACTTATACAGAAAGCAATACTTAATGTCAGGAGCAAAGAGTTACGGATAAATGTTTTACTGCCTGCAAATAGAAATTTAAGAATATAAAAAGTACCGGCAATGTATGCGAATGCAAATGGTACATCTTTAAGATTGTTCTGTGCATGTCCCATAAAAGTGGGTGACACCATAAAAAGGAAAAGAACAACAAATCCTGCACGATAATTTTTCAGCCAGACAGCAAAAAGTGCTGTTATGATAACGGTGAGCCATCCCATCAGTGAGCTCATCAGATTCCGGAACCCATAAACATCATCAATACTGAACCATCGGGTCAGAATGGTTACAAGATTATCGTACGATTGTCCGTAATATTTCAGGTTAGAAATAGGGGTATTAAGTGCCGACTGGTCAGTGCCATGTGAAGCGAAATAGTTATATACCGAAACAGATTGCTGATAATGAAGTATTTCATCGCATGAGATACCTGCGTCCCGGCTTTCGAGAAGCATAATTATAAGGAGAAATGCGGAACAGAATAAAAAGATATATTTTGACCTGGCTGTTTTCATCGCTTTTCCGAACCGCCGCCGTCATAAAACTTCCTGATAAAATAGATCGGACGGTTTTGAGATTCCTTATAACCCCGGTAAACGTATTCACCAATAACTCCAAGGAAAACCAGTTGAATTGACCCAAGGAAATAGATACTCAGGAGGGTCGAAGACCATCCTGTCAGGGCAAAACCTGATACTTTTGCAATCAGAACATAAATACCGGCACTCAGGAAGACAAGAGTTCCAATAATACCAAGTATCAGGCAAAAATAAATTGGGAATCTTGAAAATGAAAATATTGCATCAGCAGCAAGCCTGAATAGTTTGCCGATACTCATTTTGGGATCTCCCCTGAAACGGTCATCCCTGATGAATTCAACATTTCCCTGACGGAATCCGATGAAAGTTCTGAGGCCCGGAAGGTATCTGACTTTCTCTTTCATTGTAAGAAGAGCATTTAAAGCATCACGCTTCATAATCGAGAAGTTCCCATAGTTCTCGATGTTTTTTATTTCGCTGATATGTTTAAAAACCAAATGGAATAACCAGGAATAAAGATTTCTGCTCTTTTTTCCTTTTCTCCCGTTCTTTTTACCGCTCACAATATCAAAATCTTCATTAATCAACTTTTGATACATCTCAGCAAGTATTTCCGGAGGATCCTGAAGATCACCGTCCATCATTGCAATAATATCGCCTTTTGCATGTTCAAGACCAGCGGTATAGGCTGCCTGATGCCCAAAGTTTTTTGAAAGTGAAAGGATTTTAATCTTCTTGTTTTGTTGCTGCCAAAAAAGAATTTTTGACAGACTTGAATCAGTGCTTCCATCATCAACAAAAACCATCTCATAATCCATTGTAATTGATTCTATTGCTGAGGCAGTTCTCCTGATCAATTCATCAATCAGTTTTTCTTCATTAAATATGGGTATTACCAATGAAAGCATTGAACATTAATTTTTACCCCACCCCAAATCCTCCCCAAATGGGGAGGGACTTAAGAGGTTGTATTTCAACTATTTCCCAAATTTGGGAAAAGTTGGAGTGGGATTATTTTATTTCTGAAGCCTTTCCAGAGCATACTCAGCTTCATCTTTCAATTCAGATGTTGCAGCAAGCCCTTTTATTGCCGAAACGGAAAAATCTGATCCCATCCAGCTTAATTCACGAAGAATAAGTTTTTTGGCATCAACTGTTGCCTCGTTATTCAAAAGAATTTTTGTCATTTCCTTTTCAATTTCCAGGAGCTTATTATTATCATCCAAAGCAGCCCTGATATGACTTTGCAGGCAGGTTAAATATTTTGTACTTTTCGCAATATCATAAGTTCCAAAATTTGCCAGGGCATCCTGAAGAGTTATCTCTTTGAAGGTGTCTCTTATTACAGCACCAGCGGCATTTGGGAAATCGAATGGTATGGGTTGTGTTACATTTCCGGTAACGGCCCATTCGGCTCCTCTAAGAAGAGTTACAATAAATCCTGCGCAATGCATTGCCGGTCCTCCACCTTCATCAGCATGTCCCAACGCTGTATGGAAAATTCTTCCTTTTCCATAAGTGATTGTCATTAACATTGGTTCATCCCTCATTGTACCTCCGCCTGCAGAAGTATCGGCAAAAGCAGTTGCAAGTATCTGCATGTTCCTGGCAGGTCCGCGAAGCTGGCTATAAAGCTCATCGTTACCATGCAACCATTTAACAGGCAGTCCTTTGGTTATAGGATGATCAATTATTCTTGTTCTTACAAGGAATTCTCTCCTTCTTCCATGCGATCCGCCAACGCCGGCTGATGTATCGGTTACAAGAGTATTCCTTTTGTAATAAACATAAGGACCGCTTTTCTCATTACGGTTTCCCCAACCGCCAAGTCCGATTATCTCGTTGTATTCTTTCCAGTCAGGGAAGGCGTTATTTGCTGCATGATAAACAACTACTGCTCCACCTTTATTTACATATTTAAGGAATGCAGCGTTAGTCTTATCAGACCATGAGTCGCCATTATAGTCAAGGACAACAAGTTTGAACTTTGAAAAATTGGGAACAAAAGTAGCCATGTCGCCGCCTTTTGCAGGCGTAGTCATAATCTCCGATTCAAACATTCCGGACTCATCAAAGATTTGTTTTAATACAGGAGAACTTGCTTTCCAGTTATGATTATTCTGACCTGTAATGATCAGTGTTTTATAAGTTGCACTCTGCTTACAGGCTGAGAAGAAAGTTAAAATACCTGCAATTATCAGTAAAAATAAATATTGTCTTTTCATCTTATTTCGGATTAAACTGTTGGTAATGTCCATGGCTTGCGATATGGTCTGCTAAGCAAGCGGCTTGCCTGCGGATTGCCGATTATCTCCTCTTTATCAGGATCCCATTTAATAGTCTGGCGGGTTGTCATTGCTATTTCACCTAAAAGTGCAACAGATATAGCCCTGTATGCAACCTCAACGGGAGCAATGGTCGGTTTTCCTGACCTTACGCAATCGACGAAGTTCTGCCAATGGTTATCGCTTTTATACAAATGAATCTCATTTTCTCCTATTACTTCATCAAGTATCTTAGGATCAGAAGCCCTTAGCTGATTACCACGGTTAACATGGATCCATCCCTTGTCGCCATACCAGGTTGTTCCGCTGCCCATGGGAAGTCTTGACTCATTTGCAACCCGCATTTCAACACCATTTGCATATTTACAGAGAAAATCGTATTCAACCGGAACATTATAAATTCCTTCATAAGGATAAACACCTTCACCTGAAATCTCAACCGGACCGGTATTATCAAGGCCAGCTCCCCAGTTTGCAATATCAATATGATGGCCTGCCCAGTCGGTCAATTGCCCTCCTGAATAATCGAGAATCCAACGCCAGTCCCAATGTGAAACACCACGGTAAGGAACTTTCAGGGCTGGTCCTAACCACATTTCCCAGTTGAGTTCAGGTGGTACCTCCTTAACTGGCGGAGTTCCAATTCCTTTGCTCCCATCAGGTAAGCCTGCCTCAATAGTTTTGAGTTTCCCTATCCTTCCATTAATAACCAGTTCAGCAGCACGGTGAAAATGTGCCTGCGACCGCTGCCAACTGCCTGTCTGCCAGATGATATTATTTTTCTTCACAGCGCTGACAATAGCCTGTCCGTCTTTAATTGTACGGCAAATAGGTTTTTCACCATACACATTGATTTTTTTATTGGCGGCAGCAGAGTAAATTATACCGTGCCAATGGTCAGGCAAAGCTATTGAAACTGCATCGAGTTTTTCTTTTTCAAGAAATTCCCTGTAGTCGCCATAAGTACGGCAATCTTTGTTTTTATTAGCTGTATCAACAGTCTCTTTGGCTTTTGCCAACCGCAATGCATCCACATCGCATACTGCAACAAACTGCACAGCATCTTTGAGTCTTAAAAAGTCCCTCATATTGGACATTCCCTGTGATCCTGTACCAATCGAGCCAATTACAATACGATCGCTTGGTGCCAGTTTACCTCCCATTCCCATCGCTGTAGATGGAATGATGTTTGGAAGAATGAAAGCTCCGGCAACTGCAGTTGCTGATCGTTTTACAAATTCTCTTCTTGATGATTTGTGTGACATACTGTTTAATTTAATTATGCAATATTAAAATTACTATCATATTGTTACCGGAGTTCCGGGAATAGGTGTTTCAAATACCATATCAACAGGACCAAATTCAATTTTCTTGGGTCCCAGGTCCATATCTGATTTAAAAATTTCATCCCATGTAATTAAACGACCGGTATAAGCTGCTGTTCTTCCCATTATGGCGGTTAAAGTGGATAGAGCTGTCTGCTCAGCTTCATTAACATATTCCCCGGTCCTGATGGCATATACAAGATGCATGTGCTCCTGAACATAAGGTGGAATTTGTATAGAATTCATTGAATTTCCATTTTCATCTTTCGGGTACTCAAATTGCCATTTAATATTACCTTTAAGATCCCAGATTGTATTTACGCAGTTTGTATAACCTTCAGTTCCATTTATGACCTCTCCTGTACCGTTTGCACAACTATCGATCTGACGGCACATGCTGTGCGAACTGACTCCATTGCCATAGTCAAAATCGATACTGAAAAAATCGTACTGGTCGCCTGTAACTCTCCTGTGACGCCCACCATAACCAATAGCTTTCTCAGGGCATTTGCCCATGAACCAGTTAATTACATCAATGTTATGAACATGAGTGTCAAGTATATGGTCACCGCATAACCAGCAGAAGTTATTCCAGTTGCGTATCATATATTCCATATCGTTCCAGCCCGGCTCTCTCTCACGAAACCAAACATGATCCTGATTCCAGAATGCTTTTCCAGAGGTAAGTGTACCTATAGCTCCATTGACAACCTGTTTATATGTTTCGATATAATCTTCCTGATGACGACGCTGGGTACCGGTCACCACACAAAGACCTATGGCCTCAGCTTTCTTTGCTGAGGTAATAATTGACCTGATACCGACCGGATCGACTGCGACAGGCTTTTCAAGAAAGGCATGCTTTTTTTGAATAACAGCTTCAAGGAAATGTTCAGGGCGGAACTTTGGAGGTGTTGCCAGAATAACAACATCAACATCGGGAAGAGCCATAAGCTTCTTATACCCATCAAAACCGGTAAAGCAGTTTTCAGCCGGTATTGGCAGATTGAACGAAGCAAATCGTTCCCTGCATGCATCAATCTTATCCTGAAAGATATCGGCGAGAGCTATGATCTCAAGATCAGGTCCGGAACTGATAAAATTTATCGCTGCTCCCGTACCTCTTGCTCCTGTACCAACCAGTCCGGCTCTGAGCTTCTTCCCTTTTGGAGCTCCTTTCAATATAGGAGGAAGTCCAAGTGCCTGAATATCAGGTTTTCTCTTGCATGCTGAGATGAGTGCACCTGCACCTGCCAACCCTATTCCTGCAAGAGCTGTTTTTCCTATGAATTTTCTTCTGTCAATATTTTGCATAGTCTTAAAATATATTGTTCTCCATTTTTACTTATCCATTGTTGTATCGACCTCACACACAACTCTGAAGCCAACATCAATACAATCGGAATACCACCATATACTCTTTGGCATCTGAGGATCTGTAACCAGCCATGCTTTGTTCCTGGTGTAATCCCTGGCTGCACTTCGAACATCTCTGGCATCGCTCTTGAACGATCCTCCCCGTATAACATGTTCCTGTCCTTTTTCAGGCCCTTCAGGATTTATACCGGTAGAGTCAGCTTTATAGAAATTCTCAGAATAAAAGTCTGAGCAAAACTCCGAAACATTACCCGACATATTCTTAAGCCCAAAAGGATTTGCCTTCACATATGAGGGTTCTGCTGTCCTGAAATCACTGTTAACATTATATACAACCCTTGAAGCTATGTTTGATGTGTCGGGTCTAAAAATTTTCTTTAACAAACCTTTTGAAGTGAATTTTTTCGGGTCACCCTCAAAGAAATATGGAGTTTCTGTTCCTCCCCTGCAGGCATATTCCCATTCTGCTTCAGTAGGCAGCCGGTACTTCTTCCCTGTAACTTTTGTTAACCATTGGCAATAAACATTTGCTGCGTGCCATGACATTGTTATAGCAGGGCGGGAACCTTTACCCCATCCCTGGTCGGGAGCTCCCCATGGTGGGGTTGCCCCACTTATAGCATCTGTCTTCTTACTGCTGACAACCTGGCCTTCAGTCCTTCCCTGTGAACCCGTTGCCCTGAAAAAGGCAAGGTATTCATCCCAGGTCACCTCAGCTTTGGCTATCCAGAATTTCGAAACAGTGACCTTACGAACCGGCCCTTCATCAGCATCACGCAATGGTTCGTTTTCAGGACTTCCCATATTGAAAGTACCTTCCGGGATAGCTACCATATCGAATGACACATTGGAACCCGGTATCATCTCTGTGAAGTTTTCAAATTTCTCAACCTTTGCCGGTACTGTAAACTGTTCCTGATTAGAGGTTACTGTAACTCCAAAGCTTGTGTCCTGAGCATGCAAAGGAGCCTTTGGATCAAAATGCCCCACATTAAGGTGACAATTGATACAGCTCAGAGGATCTTTGCTTGTGGTATAAAAGAGGTGTGCATTACCACCATTTACGGAAAGCGAAACCGGAAATAAGTTCTGATGGCAATTCTTACATGAATTCTCATAAACAAACCCTTTTGCATTCTCCAGCAGCTTTTTCTTTTCCCAGTTGATACTTGCACTGTCTTTAAAAAAGTAACCATAAGCATCTTTAAGTCCTGTTTTTGCTTTCGCATAAAGATATCCATCCCCTTTAGGCGGAAGATGACACTCAACACAATGAACAATATGACCTGTCCTGTTATTATAATGTGCAGAGAGCTTCCAGCTCTGATCAGCATGCGGATGAGTATGGCAAATCATGCAGAATTCATCTGTTGAAGTATAAGAAATGACAGCTTTACCTGAAACCATCAGTATGATACTAACTATTATACCTGCAATAAATATCCAGATTTTAACTCTACGATTGCCAAATGTCCGGTTAAAATAATTCTTAAAATTCATGTTTTATTAAAAAATCGATTAAAATTTGTTAAAGATAATCGTTTGTTTGACTTGCTCATAATAAAAGAAAAAATCAAAAATAAATTTAAGGTATTTTAACATTCTGGCGTTACACCTACATGGATTAAGTAATACCAATTTATTTCAATTTTATTAAAAACAGATATGCTTAAACGGGAAATAGTCGCTTTGTATTTCAGTCCCCTAATAATTCAGGGTAAAAAAATAAGGGCACCTCCGAAACTACTTTCTTTAATGCCCTTATTTAGCTTAAATATATTTATCAATTTTCAAATATCCTGACGTTTGCTCCTATTCTTTTGTGTACATCAATTAATCAATAACAGATAACAGTATGGCTGTATTTTATTGTTTGCCAGTCTGTAAACGACTTAGAGCAAATTCAGCTTCATCTTTTAATTCAGGTGTTGCTGCCAGATCTTTTATTGCCGAAACTGAAAAATCTGATCCCATCCAGCTCAGTTCCCGAAGAATAAGTTTTTTTGATTCAATGGTTGCCTTATTGTTTTTTAGAATCTCAACCATAAGTTTCTCATATTTTGAAAGATCTTCTCCATTGGCTGATGATTTACGAATGCGGGCCTGCAAATCGACAAAATATTTGGTGCTTTTCGTAACATCATAACTTTCAATATTAGAAAAATCCTCTTCCTGAGTCAATTCCTTATAATCGGTACGGAGCACAACACCGGACATTGTTGGAAAATCAAAAGGCACTTCCTGGGTCACTTTACCTGATGCTGCCCACTCAGCTCCGCGCTGGAAAGTGACTATAAAGCCAACACATTGCATTGCAGGTCCGCCACCTTCATCGGCATGACCAAGCACTGTATGGAAGATCCTTCCTTTACCATAGCTGATAGTCATTAAGACAGGTTCATCCCTTGGCTCCGCACGGACACGGGGAGGTGGAGGAGGTGCAATCGCAGCACTACGGTTAACACCCTGTGATGGGCGTGAAGTGCGTGAAGTGCGTGAAGGACGTGAAGTACCCTGGGTTCTGCCTGCAGCGGTCCGGGCTGCCTGTGTGCCCTGTGCAGGAGCAGTACCACGGGCTGATTCCCTGGTACCGGAAGTAGCAGTTGCCAGAATTTCCATATTTACAGCTGGCCCGCGAAGGCGGCTGTAAAGCTCATCATTACCATGCATCCAGTTAACAGGCAAACCTTTGGTGATTGGATGATCCAGAGTCCGGTTTCTTACCAGGAACTCGCTTCTTGCACCGTGTGTACCTCCAATACCTTTTGCTGTATCGTCTCTGATAAGATCATTACCTTTGTAATAAACATACGGGCCGGATTTCTCATTACGGTTTCCCCATCCTCCAAGGCCAATTATTTCATTATATTCTTTCCATTCCGGAAAAGAGTTATCTGCTGCATGATAAACAACTACTCCTCCCCCATTCTTAACAAATTTGAGAAAAGCTTCTTTTGTTTTATCAGACCATGAGTCTCCATTGTAGTCAAGCACAACTAGTTTGTACTTTGAAAAATCAGGATTGAAACTGTTCATATCTCCGCCCTTGCCAGGCGTTGTTGCTATCTCGGTTGTAAACAATCCTGTCTGGTCAAGTAACTGCTTTAAAACAGGAGAACTGGCTTTCCAGTTATGGTTATTTTGACCCGTTATGATCAATGTATTATAGTTGGCTTGCTTTTTACAAGCGCTGAAAAAGGTCAAAAAACCTGCGATTATCAGTAGAAATAAAAATTGTCTTTTCATCATAATATAATTTTGATTTCAGATTAAAATGTTGGTAATTTCCATGGTTGACGGTAAGGACGTCTCAATAAGTGGCTTGCCATTGGATTGCCAATTATTTCTTCCTTATCCGGATCCCATTTGATTTTCTTTCCGGTTGTCATAGCAATTTCACCTAACAAAGCAATGGAAATTGAACGATGCGCAACCTCAACAGGAGCGACAGTCTCTTTTCCTGAACGTATGCAATCAATGAAGTTACCCCAGTGATCTGTGCTTTTATATAAATGAATCTCATTGTCGCCAATTACTTCTTCAAGTATCTTAGGATCGGAAGCTGCAATCTGTCCGGCCCGGTCAACATGGATCCAATCTTTTTCACCATACCAGGTTGCGCCCTGGTTTTCACCTGCAAATGGATGCTTTACATTTATACGTGACTTGTTAGCTACTCTCATTTCAATCCCATTGGCATATTTGCACATGAAATCGTATTCAACAGGCGTATTGTAGATACCTTCAACCGGGTAGAATCCTTTTCCTGAAATTTCCACAGGTCCTGTATGGTCTGTCCCTAATCCCCATTGAGCTATATCTATATGATGACCTGCCCAATCGGTAAGTTGGCCTCCTGAATAATCGAGTATCCAGCGCCAGTTCCCATGGCATACACCACGGAATGGAACTTTCATGGCTGGTCCAAGCCACATTTCCCAATCCAGTTCTTTAGGCACTTCCATAACCGGGGGAGTTCCAATACTTCTGCCACCATCAGGTAATCCGACTTCTACATATTTGATCTTCCCTATCCGGCCATTAATAACAAGTTCTGCTCCATGGAGAAAATTTGCCTGTGATCTCTGCCAGCTCCCTGTTTGATAGACTATATTGTTCTTTTTCACTGCATT
>Ga0209429_10001572_pt1 | contig 14022 bp, 10 predicted proteins | sample BarGraNGADG00212_3_FD_184493 | JGI IMG/M metagenome (GOLD analysis project Ga0209429, IMG submission 184493) | Arctic peat soil microbial communities from Barrow, Alaska - Barrow Graham LP Ref core NGADG0004-212 (SPAdes) (version 2) | ecosystem: Environmental > Terrestrial > Soil > Wetlands >... | reverse complement strand
TCTCGTGCTCCAATCACGAGGTTGCCGAGCTGGAGACCCTCTTCTTATGTCGATGTCCGCCTCCTGCCTGGGCGGACAACCCGCATCAAGCCTCTAGGCGCGCCGCGGGCCGGCCCGCGGCCGACAGGCCGGTTCAGGCGGTGGCCGCCGCCGACTTCCGTTCGTCAGTGTCGTCCGCAGCCTCGACCGGCGTCCTCTCGTTCTTCGTCCACCGCGGCCCCGGCCAGCCGGCCTTGGGCCCGATCGCCAGCGTGAGCCCGGGCACCAGCGCCGTGCGCACCAGGAACGTGTCGATGAGCACGCCGAGGGCCACGCCGATGCTGATCTCCGCCAGGTCCTTGACCGGCTGGGACAGGAGGATCAGGAACGTGCCGGCGAGGATGATGCCGGCGCTCGTGAGCACGCCGCCGGTGGCGGCCAGCGCCTTCACGGTGCCGTCGCGCAGGCCCTCGAGCAGCGCTTCGCCGCGGATTCGCGTCGTGATGAAGATGTTGTAGTCGCTGCCCAGGGCCACGAGGAAGATGAACATGTAGAGCGGGATGCGATAGCTGATGCGCTCCCAGCCGAGGAGCTTCTCAGTGATGAGGATCGTGGCGCCGAGCGCCGCCAGATACGAGAGCAGGTTGGTGAGCAGCAGGTAAAGCGGCGCTACGAGGGCGCGCAGAAGCACGGCGAGGATGACGCCGACGACGACGAGCGCGACGACGGCCACGAAGACGGTGTCGCGGTTGCTCAGCGCCCACGTGTCGGCCTGGATGGCGGTGGGCCCGCCGACGAGCGCCGTCGCCTGGCCGGCGGCGGCGACCTTGCGGGCCGTCTCCCTGAGCTGGCGCACCTGCTGCAGCGCCTCCTTGGAGTACGGGTCGCCCTCGAGGATGACCAGGAAGCTCAGGAGCTTGCCGTCGTCGGCGGTCCCGGTGGGCAAGGCGGCGGCGACGCCGGGGCTCTTGCTCAAGGCGCCGATGATCATCCCGGTGACGAACTTGGGCGGGACCTGCGGCGCCTTGATGAGCACCGTCGTCGGCGCCAGGCTGCCCTTGGGGAAGTGCTTCTCGAGCAGCGCGTAGCCCTCCTTGGACGGCATGTTCTTCAGGAAGTCCTCGGTGAAGCTGAAGCGTGGGCTGTAGAACAGGCAGCCGAGGGCCAGCAAGACGAGGACGACGGCGACGAGGGCCGCCGCCCGCTGCGGACCGGCGGCGACTCTCTCGGCGATGCGCTGCCAGGTGCGGTGCTGTGTCGCGGCGCCGAGCTTCGGGACTCGCGGCCAGAACGCCCGCCGGCCGAGCAGCGCGAGCAGCGCGGGCATCAGCGTGAGGCCGGCGATGAGCGTCACGAACACGCCGAGGCCCAGCACCGGCGCGAACGACGTGTAGTCGCCGTACTTCGCGAAGGCCAGCGCCAGCACGGCCAGCGTGACGGTCAGCCCACTCGCGGCGATCGCCTCCCAGGTCTCGGCGAGCGCCGTGGCCAGGGCGACGCGCGCGTCGCTCTCACGGCGCAGCTCCTCGCGGTAGCGCGAGATGAGCAGCAGCCCGTAGTCGGTGCCGGCCCCGAACAGCAGGATCACCATCAGCGACGTCGCCTGGCCGGAGAGGGTCACGCCCAGCGCCGTGGCGATCAGCGCGAGGATCCCGCCGGCCACGAAGTAGCCGAACCCCACGGCGAGCAGGGGGACGAAGGGCAGGATCGGTGAGCGGTAGATGACGAGCAGGAGGATCAGCACGAGGATCACCGTGCCGATGAGGAGCTTCACGTCGGCGTTGAGAAAGATCCGGTAGACGTCGGTGATGAGGCCGCCGGGGCCGGTGACGCGCACCTGCATGCCGCCGACGGAGTCCCCGAAGTGGTCTCCGATGGCCTGCACGGAGTCGCGGAAGGCCTCGTCGCCGGGGTTGCCGTCGAGACTGGCGAAGAGAAGCGCGCCCTGGCCGTCCGGGGAGTACTCCACGCGGGCGCTGTTGACGGGCTCGGCGCCGCTCTTGAGCCAGGTCTCGCCGGCGGCGACCGCCGCCTTGTCCGCCTGCGTCAGCGGCGCCGTCGCGCTGTACACGACGATGATCGGCGTGCCCTTGGCGTCGGGGAAGGACGCCTGCTGGAGCGCGTCGGCGCGTTTGCTCTCGACGTTCGCCGGCAGCGACTTGGAGGCGTCGTTGCTGGTCACGCTCTGCAGCTTGGGGCCGGCGGCCAGGCCCCCGGCGATGAGCACCCACACGGCGATGATGATCCACGGGTGATTGCTGCGCGTGCTCCAGGTGATGATGTTCCGCATGTCTCCGAGCCCCCTGCTGGCGATGAACGGTGGCGCGCCGAGCTCACATCATATTCGCGTGGCCGGTGACGGGCAGCCGGGGCCCCGGGTCGCGTCTCGCCGGGAATCGGGTACCATTAGCTTACGTCACGCCCCCGGGGGGCTGCGCTGGAGGCTGAGAGCAAGCACCGGCCGCCGCCACCGTTCCCCGACATGATGACGCGGCCCCGTCTTCCGGAAGGAGTAGCCGGATGTTCGAACGATTCACCGAACGCGCCAGGCAGGTCGTGGTCCTCGCCCAAGAAGAAGCCAGGGCGCTCAAGCACAACTACATCGGGACCGAACACCTTCTGCTCGGCTTGCTGCGCGAGGAAGAAGGCGTGGCTGCCCGCGTCCTCGACGGCCTGGAAGTCTCGGTGGAGGAGGTCCGCGCCGCGGTGGTGCGCATCGTCGGCTCCGGCGAGGAGTCGCCTCAGGGGCAGATCCCGTTCACGCCGCGCGCCAAGAAGGTGCTCGAGCTGGCGCTGCGCGAGGCGCTCTCGCTGGGCCACAACTACATCGGCACCGAGCACATCCTCCTGGGCCTCGTGCGCGAGGACGAAGGCGTCGCCGCGCGCATCCTGCTCGATCTGGATGCCGAGCCCGAGAAGATCCGCGGCGAGGTCATGCGTACGCTCAGCGGTCCCGGCCGCCGCGGCCAGCAGCAGGCCGGCGGCGAAAGCAAGCGCTCGGCCAAGGTGCTCGAGCAGTTCGGCCGCAACCTCACGAAGCTCGCCGAAGACGGCAAGCTCGACCCGTGCATCGGGCGCGCCATCGAGATCGAGCGCGTCATGCAGATCCTCAGCCGGCGCACCAAGAACAACCCCGTGCTCATCGGCGAGCCCGGCGTGGGCAAGACGGCCATCGTAGAGGGCTTCGCGCAGCGCATCTCCAACCACGAGGTGCCCGAGCTGCTCAAGGGCAAGCAGGTCTTCAGCCTCGACCTCGCCGCGCTGGTCGCGGGCTCCAAGTACCGCGGCGAGTTCGAAGAGCGGCTCAAGAAGGTCATGAAGGAGATCCACGACACCGGCGACATCATCCTTTTCATCGACGAGCTGCATAACCTCGTCGGCGCCGGTGCCGCCGAGGGCGCCATCGACGCCGCCAGCATCCTCAAGCCGGCGCTCGCGCGCGGGGAACTCCAGACCATCGGCGCGACCACCATGGACGAGTACCGCAAGTATCTGGAGCGCGACGCCGCCCTGGAGCGCCGCTTCCAGCAGATCAAGGTGGCCGAGCCGTCGGTCGAGGAGACCGTCGAGATCCTCAAGGGTCTCCGCGACCGCTACGAGGCCCACCACCGCATCCGCATCACCGACGAGGCGCTCACCTCGGCGGCCGAGCTCGCCGACCGCTACATCAGCGACCGCTTCCTGCCGGACAAGGCGATCGACCTCATCGACGAGGCCGCCAGCCGCATGCGCATCCGCACCATGACGGCGCCGCCCAGCTACCGCGAGCTCGAAGAGGAGATCTCCGGTGTCCGCAAGGAGAAAGAGGCGGCCATCGAGGCGCAGGAGTTCGAGAAGGCCGCCAACCTGCGCGACAAGGAGCGCAAGCTCAGCCACAAGAAGCTCGAGCTCGAAGACCAGTGGAAGACGAGCGACGAGGGCATGCGGGCCAGCATCGGCGAAGACGAGATCGCCGAGATCGTGAGCATGTGGACCGGAATCCCGGTGGTCAAGATCACCGAGGCCGAGAGCAAGAAGCTCCTCCGCATGGAGGACGAGCTGCACACGCGGCTCATCGGGCAGGACCCGGCGGTACGCGCCGTCAGCAAGGCCATCCGCCGGAGCCGCGCCGGGCTCAAGGACCCCCGGCGCCCCACCGGCTCCTTCATCTTCCTCGGGCCTTCGGGCGTGGGCAAGACGGAGCTGGCGCGCACCCTTGCCGCGTTCCTCTTCGGCGACGAGGACCATCTCGTGCAGATCGACATGAGCGAGTACATGGAGAAGCACTCCGTGTCGCGCCTCGTCGGTTCGCCGCCCGGCTACGTGGGGCACGACGAGGGCGGCCAGCTCACCGAGATCGTGCGCCGCAAGCCGTACAGCGTGATCCTCTTCGACGAGATCGAGAAGGCGCACCCGGACGTGTTCAACATCCTGCTGCAGATCCTCGAGGACGGGCGGCTCACCGATTCACAGGGCCGCACGGTCGACTTCCGTAACGCCATCCTCATCATGACCAGCAACATCGGCGCGGAGATGATCACCAAGGACACGCCGCTGGGCTTTGGCCAGACCGCTACTCAGGGCATGACATACGACGACATGAAGGGCCGCATCACCGGCGAGCTCAAGCGCGTCTTCAAGCCTGAGTTCCTCAACCGCGTGGACGAGATCATCGTCTTCCACAAGCTCGAGCGCTCCGAGATCGGGGCCATCGTCGATCTGATGATCGCGCGGCTGCAGCAGCAGCTCGATCCGAGCGGGGTCACGCTTCAGATCACCGACGCCGGGCGCGAGGTGCTCGTCGAGAAGGGCTTCGACCCTATGCTCGGCGCCCGCCCTCTGCGGCGCGCCATCCAGCGCTACATCGAGGACAAGCTCAGCGACGCGATGCTCGAGCGGCAGTTCCCGGAGGGCACGGTCATTCTGGTGGACGGCGAGGACGAAGACACGGTGCTCACCGTGAACGGCGAGACCGTGGGCGGTCGCGTGGAGTTGCCGATGGTCGGCCTCGACGAACCGGTGGCACAGGGCGTGGCCCAGGTCTCGTCGCCGTCGACGGGCGCCGACGGCCCCGACGCCGGCGGCGCGGCTGCCGGCGCCTGACGGCGGCCGTGGCGAAGCAGCAAACGGTCTTCACCTGCGGCGAGTGCGGCCGCCAGGAGGCCAAGTGGCTCGGCCACTGCCCCGACTGCGGCGCTTGGGACTCGTTTGTCGAGGAGAAGGTCATCCCGGCGGGCGGCGCCGGGTACGCCGGCAGGGCCCGCCGCAAGGCAAGTGACGGGGGCGGCGCCGTGGGCGCCCCCCCCGTTCGTCTGTCCGACGTCGTCTCGTCGGCCAACGAGCGCTTCTCCAGCGGCATCTCGGAGCTGGACCTCGTGCTCGGCGGCGGTATCGTGCCGGGCTCGCTGGTGCTCGTCGGCGGCGAGCCCGGGATCGGCAAGTCCACGCTCCTTCTTCAGGTCCTCGACCGCGTGGCCGCCTCCGGCCGCCCCGTGCTGCTCGTGTGCGGCGAGGAGTCGGCCGCTCAGGTCAAGATGCGCGCCGAGCGCATCTGCGGCGACTCCGGCGGCATCTCCGTCCTCGCCGAGACCGAGCTGGAGTCGGTCCTCGAGAGTGTCGCCGCCGCCGCCCCGGCGCTCGTCGTGGTCGACTCCGTGCAGACCCTGTACAGCGACGCCTTCACGTCGGCGCCGGGCAGCGTGAGCCAGGTGCGCGAAGCGGCGGGCCGCTTTCTGCGCCTGGCCAAGGCCACCGGCGCGGCCGTGTTCCTCGTCGGCCACGTCACCAAGGAGGGCGCGATAGCCGGGCCCCGCGTGCTCGAGCACGTGGTCGACACGGTGCTGCAGTTCGAGGGCGACCGCTATCGTTTCTACCGCACGCTGCGCGCTGCCAAGAACCGCTTCGGCTCCACCAACGAACTGGGGATCTTCGAGATGACGGCCGCCGGCCTCCAAGGCGTCGCCGACCCGTCGTCCCTGTTTCTCGGCGACGCGGGGCCGGCCGCGGGAGCGGCCGTGCACGTCGCCGTCGAGGGCAGCCGCTGTTTCGCGGTCGAGGTGCAGGCGCTCGTCAACCGCACTGAGCTGGCCATGCCACGGCGCGTGGCGGTGGGCCTCGACCGCAACCGGCTGGCCATGCTCGTCGCCGTGCTGGGCCGCCACGCCCGGCTGCCGTTGTCAACCAGCGACATTTTTGTTACAATTGCAGGCGGAATCCGCATCGACGAACCTGCGGCCGACCTCGCCGTTGCCCTCGCCATCGCCTCTGCAGAGCGCAACGCACCGCTTCCACCCCGGGTCGCAGCAATCGGGGAGATCAGCCTGACGGGCGAACTTCGTTCCTGCAGTCAGAGTGAGCGACGTGTCGCCGAAGCCGGTCGTGCCGGCTTCGAACGCATCGTCGTGCCCGCCGCCGACGCACGCCGCGCCGGCGGGATATCTGTGGGCGCGGCCGACCTGCGTGGCGTCCTCGTATCCCTTCTTCGCGAGGGTGCGCCGCCTCAGCCGGCCGCCGGGGCCACGAACGACCACAGGGGGGTTTGAGTACGTTGTATTCAGTCGGTGACAAGGTCGTCTACCCGCATCACGGTGCGGGCAAGATCTCGAAGATCGAGCAGAAAGAAGTGCTCGGGCAGCAGCGTGACTACCTCACGATCCAGATCCTGCACAACAACATGACCGTCATGGTCCCGGTCGAGAACGCCGATCGTGCCGGCCTGCGCAAAGTCGTCGGGCCGGACGTCGTCGACCAGGTCGTCGAGGTCCTGCGCGGCGACCCCACCAAGATGCCCAAGAACTGGAGCCGTCGCTACAAGCACAATCGCGACAAGCTCAAGACCGGCGACATCTTCGAGGTCGCCGAGGTCGTCCGCAATCTCGCCATCAGGCACGCCATCAAGGGTCTCTCGACCGGCGAGAAGCAGATGTTCTCGAAGGCGAAGAAGATCCTCGCCAGCGAGCTCATGTACGCGCGCGACTTCAGCGAAGACCAGGCCAACGCCTTCCTCGAAGAGGTGCTCGAGAACATCCACGTCGATGGGCCTCCGGTTGTCGACGAGCCCCTCGAGCCGGCCACCGTCGTCTGACGCCGGCTCGGCCGGCCCGGCCCGCAAGACCAGGGGCGTACTCGCTCCTGCGATCCGCCTGCTGCTCGCGCTGCTCGGCGCTCTCGCCGGGTATCAGATCGCGGAGCGCATCCGGGCCTCTTCGTATGCCCCGGACCTCGGTCAGCCCGGCAAGATCGTCTGGCAGCTCGCCTTCACCGCCGCCGGCTTCGCGCTCGGCTACGCCTTCGGCGTCCTGCTGTCGCGCGCCGTCAGGCGCGGCCTCGACCGCGTGGACGAGGTCATGGTGCGCGCTACCGGAGCCGAGGTGGTCGTGGCCATCGGGGGCGTGCTGGTCGGGCTCATCATCGCGACCCTCGTCAGCATCGCTCTCGTCCGCATCCCGCTGGTGGGCGTCTATCTCACCGTGCCGATCTACCTTCTTTCGGGCTACTTCACGGCCTATCTCACGGCCAAGAAACACGTCGAGATCCTCAGGCTGCTCGGGCTGCGCGGCGCCTTCGAGGCGCTGCCCGGGCTGACCCCCTCCAAGCTTCTCGACTCGAGCGCGATCATCGACGGCCGCATCCTCGACATCGCCCTTACGGGGTTCCTCGAGGGCGAGGTCCTTGTGCCGCGCTTCGTGGTCGAAGAGCTGCAGCACCTGGCCGACTCCGCCGACGCCGAGAAGCGCGTGCGCGGGCGGCGCGGGCTCGATTTCGTGCGCCGCCTCCAGAAGAGCTCGGGCGCCGTGCGCATCGACGACAAGGACTACGCCGATATCGAGGCCGTCGACGCCAAGCTCGTGCGCCTCGGCCGCGACCTCGGCGCGCAGCTCGTCACCACCGACTACACGCTCAAGAAGGTCGCCGAGATCCAGGGCGTGAAGGTGCTCAACGTGAACGACCTCGCCAACTCCGTGAAGCCGGCCGTCCTGCCCGGCGAGGTCATCGAAGTCAAGATCCTGCGAGAAGGGCGCGAGCAGGACCAGGGCGTGGGGTATCTCGACGACGGCACCATGATCGTCGTCGAGTCGGGCGCGCTCCTGGTGGGCTCGCGCGTGAAGGCCGAGGTGACGAGCGTGCTGCAGAGCCCCTCGGGCAAGATGATCTTCAGCCGGGTGGTCACCTAGCCGCGCCGGATACAGCCGATGGGGGGTCTCGAGGTGGAGGAACAGCAGACCGAAGAGCTCTGGGTCATCGTCGCCGCGGCCGGCGAAAGCCGCCGCATGGGCTTGCCTGACGGCGAGTCCAAGCAGTTCCTGCTGCTCGGCGGCGAGCCGATCCTCAACCACTCCGTGCGGCGGCTGCTCGCCATGCCGCAGGTCGACGGCCTTGTGGTGGTGCTCCACCCGTCGCACACGGTGCGCTTCGCCAGCGAGCTGCTGGCCTTTGACGACGCCAAGCCTCTGCTGATCGCCGAAGGCGGCCGCAAGCGCTCGGACTCGGTGCGCGCCGGCCTGCTCGAGGTACCCACGACGGCGGCCGTCATCGCCGTCCACGACGGCGCCCGGCCGCTGTTCTCCCGTCACGTCTTCGAACGCTGCATCACGGCGCTCGACGACGTCGACGGTGCGGTCCCCGGCATCGAGGTGAGCGACACGCTCAAGCGTGCCGACCCGACCGGCGCCGTCGAGGCGACCGTCGACCGCAGCGGCCTCTGGGCCGTGCAGACGCCGCAGGTCTTCAAGGCCGGCGCCCTCCGCGACGTGTATTCGCGCGCCGATCTCGACGGCGCCACCGACGACGCCACGCTTCTCGAGAGAGGCGGCTACAAGGTCGGCCTGGTGGCGTCCACTCCGGCCAACGTCAAGATCACCACGCCGACCGACCTTCCGCTGGCCGGCGCGCTGCTCTCGTGGGAGGTCGAGGCCGACGTTTAGGGTAGGGAGCGGCTACGACGCGCACCGCTTCGCCGACCGGCGCCGTCTGGTGCTCTGCGGCGTCGAGATCGATCACCCTCAGGGTCTCGCCGGCCACTCCGACGCCGACGTGGGCGTACACGCGCTCATGGACGCTCTGCTCGGCGCCGCCGGGCTCGGCGACATCGGCGACCTGTTCCCCGACACGGATCCGGCGTTCGCCGGCATCTCGAGCATGGAGCTGCTGCTCCGGGTCATCGGCCGAGTGGGCGAGGGTGGCTGGCTGGTCGCGAACGCCGACGTCACGCTCGTGTGCGAGCGCCCTCGCCTGGCGGGCTATCGGCCCGCGATGCGGGAGGGGCTCGCGAGCGCCCTGGGGGTCGCGAGCGACGCGGTGAGCGTCAAGGCGACGACTACCGAGGGGATGGGGTTCGAGGGCCGCGGCGAGGGCGTCGCCGCCTTCGCGGTCTGTCTCCTGATGCGCGAAGGCTGAGCCACCGGCTCAGCCTTCGCGCATCAGGATCTGCTTCTGCTCGTCAGGACTTGTCGGTCTCGTCGCCCTTCTCAAGCTTGGCTGCTTCGCCCTTCGCCGGCTTCTCATCGTCGTCGTCGGGCAAGTCTTCGTGGAGGCCCGTCTTGAACCCGCGGATGCTCTGACCCATCGACTTGCCGAGCTTGGGCAGGCGCGTGGCGCCGAAGAGCAGGAAAATCGCCAAAACGATGAGGGCGATCTCCGGAAAGCCAAGGTTCGGCATGTCACTCTCCTCAGGTGCTCGCCGCGTCCTCTCCGGGCGGCGGCGCGATTGGTGGGGTCGACGCGCGACTCTAGAAACACTGTAAGGCCTGGCGGGGGCGTTGGCAAGAAACCGCAAGGCCTCACCAGGGATGTACCCCCAAGGTGATGCGCCGCCGCCGCACTCGCTGCCCCAGCCAAGAAAGTACTCGAGCGGTCTTGAGAAACGGGGGGCCGGCCTTGCGGCCGGCCCCCCCTCTTTCCGTTGTCTGCTTGATGCTGTGAGGGTTGGGCTCAGGCCTTCCAGACGGCGATGTCGCCGACGTTGACGTCGGTGCTGGCGTCCACCGGGCCCATCTTCTGGGGCAGGTGCCCTTCTTTCTCGACGAGCAGCGTGTACTCGCCCGGCTCCACGTCACGGAGCCAGAAGTCGCCGTAGCTGTCGGTGGCCGTCTCGAACACCTTGCCGTTGCCGACCTTCATGGCCGTGACCTTGGCGCCCTCGGTGCACTCGTCGGCTTCGCTGTCGAACACGGCGCCGGCGATGAACGGCTTGGGCAGGCCGATGTACCAGACCCGCGGCTTGACGTCCTGCTCGGGCTTGAGCGGCTCCGCCTGGGCGATGAGGTCCTTCAGGTCCTCCTCATCGCCGAAGGTGAAGGCGCCGGTGGGGCAGGCGTCCACGCACCGCGGCTCGGTCCAGCCGTCGTCCAGCAGGTGTGCGCAGAACGTGCATTTCTGGGCGATGTTCAGCGAGTCGTTGAAGTAGATGACATCCTCATGCGGACACGCGGACAGGCAGAGCTGGTTGCCGCGGCACTTCTCCGTGTCGATGATCACGGCCCCGTCGTCGCGCTTGTAGATCGCCTTGACGTTGCAGGCCTCGATGCAAGGAGCATCGTCGCAGTGCTGGCAGATCGAGTGCAGGTAGCTGACCTTGACCTTGGGCACGGAGCCACGAGTCATGGACGTGACCTTGTTCCAGAACTGCCCCGTGTCGGGCTGGGGCTTGGCGATGGGCGCCCAGTCGTTGCCGACGTGCTCGTCCTTGCAGACGACCTGGCAGTTGTGGCAGCCGTTGCACTTGTTGATGTCGATGACCAGTACCTTGCCCATCACAGTTCTCCCGCCAAGCACGATTCCATGTTCGGTCCCGCACAGGGGTGGAACGGCTTCTCGAAGGCTTCCGGATACTTGCGCTTGAGGTCTTCCATGTCGGTCTTCTCGATGTCGACGAGGAAGCCGCTCACGGCGTGGCCCACGGCGTTCTTGGACGTCGTGTTGCGCGGCACAATGGTGTTGATCGCGCCGCCGCGGTCGATCTCGCCGGGGACGATCGGGTCCCACTTGGCGCCGTGGTCGATGTAGACCACGCCGGGCATGATGCGTTCGGTGATGTAGGCGCCGCTGAGCACCGTGCCGCGGTCGTTGATGATGGACACGATGTCGCCGTGGCGAATGCCGCGCTTCTCGGCCTCGGACGGGTGCAGCCACACCGGATGGTACTGATACCCGTCCGGACCCGTGACCTTGCAGGTGTCGATCTCACGCAGCCAGGTGATGTCGTCGTGCTGCGAGTGCACGCTCCAGCGCGGGTGGTTGGAGCACACGAGGAGCGGATACTTCTTGGAGCGCTTGGTGCCGATGGTCTCCTCGTGGCTGATGCCCTGGGCGACCCACTTGGGGACCGGCGGCCGCTCGAGGTCGTCGGGGAAGTGCTGCACGAGCCCGGTGGCCTCGAACTCCAGCTTGCCGGTCGGCGTGGTCAGCGGGTACTTCTCGGGGTCCTTGTAGAAGTTGTACAGGCCGGCGGGAACGTCTTCCCAACCGTCGGCCGTGGGGACCACGTAGTAGCCCTTCTCGTTGAGTTCCTCCCAGGTGATGAGGTCCTCGACGCGGGATGTCTCGTAGCCGTACTTGATGAGCTCGGGGATCGACTTGCCGCCGGTGTACTCCTCGAGGAGCCCGAGGCGGTCGGCGATCATGCAGGCGATCTCGTAGTCGCTGAACGACTCGCCGATCGGCTCGATGCACTTGTGCTCGGGATACAGCAGGTTGTACTGGCCGCTGAAGATGTCGCCGGCGATGTCGTCCTCCTCGAGCTTGGTGTTCACGGGGAGGATGAGGTCGGCCAGCAGGCAGTCGTTCTCCAGCCACGGATGCTGGGCGAACATGAACTCGATGTCCGGGTGGCGCATGGCCTGGACGTAGTCGTTGCCCGCGTTCCAGCACGTGATCCACGACGGCGAGTCGGTCCAGACCATGTGGATCTTCGAGTTGCCCTCCATCGGGTACTTGTAGTGGACGAACTGGTTGGTGCGGTCGGCGGTCTCCGATTCGCAGCCCCACCAGTCGCACTCACCCTCGAGGATGGCCTTGGGCACGTACGTCTTGGGGAGGAACGACTCCAGATTGCTGTCGGACGGGTGACCGCCGGTGTAGGCGCTGCGCAGGTTGGGCACGCGCAGCGGCTTGGGCTGGGCGTACTGGTCGGGCTTGTCGAAGAGCCCCCACTCGATCATCTTGGCCTGGTTGCAGCCGGGCTTGCCGAGGCCCTGCATGGCGAGGCAGATGCCCTGCAGGCGGGCCGGCTCGGTGGCGTAGGGGCCGCGGATGCCGGGGCCGCCGTTGCCGATGACCACGGTTGTGCGCTTGCTCGCCCACTCCTTGGCCAGGGCCCTGATGGTGCGGGCGGGGACGCCGCAGATCGGCGCGGCCCACTCCGGCGTCTTGGTGACGCCGTCTTCCTCGCCCATGACGTAGGCCTCGTACTTCTCGACGCCCACGGCGTGCGTGGCGAGGTACTCCTTGTCGTAGGTGCCGTCCTTGAACCACTGATACGTGATGGCAAGATAGAGGGCGGCGTCGGTGTTCGGCAGGACGGGGATCCAGCGGTCGGCGTGCACGGCGGCGGCGTAGTTGAGGTCCGGCGCCACGTAGATCTGCTTGATGCCGAGCTCGGTCCACCAGTAGCTCAGGCGGCTGGGGAGCTGGCCCTGCCAGCCCCACGGCGTGGTCTCCTGGTCGCAGCCCCAGAAAAGGAGGAGCTCGGCGTTCTTGGCGATGTCCCAGAGCAGGTTGCTCTGCGGCGCCTGCCCGACGGGCTCACAGCCCCAGAAGTGCTTGCTGCCCCACCACCAGCCTTCCCAGCTGTCGGGCTGGCGGATCTGCAGCGTGTACCCGCCCCACTGGCGCAGCAGCTTGCGGCCGGCGCCGTGGCAGGCCTGCACGACCTTGTTCTCGCCGTGCTGGTCGCACTGATACAGGAGCGCAGTGGGGCCGTACTTCTCCTTGATGCGGTTCATCTCGCTGATGATGACGTCGAGCGCCTCTTTCCAGGAGATGCGCTTGTACTTGCTCACGCCACGGTTCTGCGGGTTGCGCTCACCGTTGGGGTCGAAGTCGACACGCATCATCGGGTAGCGGATACGGGCGGGCGAGTACACGCGCTTCTTGTAGGCGAGGCTGAACGGCGGGAGGAGGGTCTTCATGCTGGGCTCGAACGTGCTCCCCCTGACCTCCATCTTCCAGGGGTTCATGTCTTCCCGCCTGTACTTCCAGTCGTAGTGCATCGGGCGGATGCGGATGATCTTGCCGTCCTTCACGTCGACCATCGAGGCGTTCGAGCCATTCTCCGGCACGCCGCAAAAGCTGATGTCGCGGATCAGCGTCTTCTCGCCGGTGGCTCCCGTCTTGCTCATGTCTTCCGCCATACTCTGACCTCCGCTCTCGATGGCTGGGGCAGCCGCGGCTCGGGGAGAGCGCGGCTTCGCCGGGCGTTGTCCACAATGCGGATTAGCTCGACCGCATTACGGGAATGTTCCACTCGCCGATGGGCAGTGTCAAGTGTAGGGCCGTCCCTGCCTCGGGGGAAGTGTTGCGGGGAGTCTGGGAGCTGGTGTCATGGGCGTTGCTGGGCACTCCGGCTGGCCCAGGTGTCACGGCGGCGCCGGCCGCCGCTGCGCAGGCCTCAGTACTCCCTGAGCGAGTCGAGACGGACGGCGAGGAAGCGCGCGAGGCCGGCCCCGTCCTCCAGCTCGAACCTGTGCTCGTGCTGCAGCTTCGAGTCGGTGACGAGGGCGATGGCCTCGCCGGGGCCGCAGAGTGGCTCCGTGTGGCCGGCGCCGACGCGGAACAGCTCGACGTGGTGCGGCGCCGTGCGTTTGTAGCCCTCGGCGACGACGAGGTCGAAGCCGGCGAAGAAGCGGCGCGCGATATTGGCCAGCGGCAGCTCGCCTTCCAGCTTGGTGATGAACGCGAGGCGCTCCGGCGAGGCGATGGCGTAGGCGTGGGCACCAGCTTGGCCGTGCCGCCAGGAGTCCTTGCCGGGATGGTCGATCTCGAAGCTGTGCGCGTCGTGCTTGACGGTGCCGACGCGCAGGCCGAGCCTCACGAGTTCTGGGACGACCTTTTCGATCAGGGTCGTCT